>Ga0137361_10002809_pt1 | contig 11207 bp, 13 predicted proteins | sample Mad1_80_16metaG_FD_104923 | JGI IMG/M metagenome (GOLD analysis project Ga0137361, IMG submission 104923) | Vadose zone soil microbial communities from Angelo Coast Range Reserve, California, USA - Mad1_80_16 metaG | ecosystem: Environmental > Terrestrial > Soil > Vadose zone | place: USA... | reverse complement strand
TTCATGGCGTGGTCTCCACTCCGGCGCATCAACGCCGGATGATTCGAGGTTGAACACCCCGGAGACTACGCCAACCTCAATTCCAACCACTCCCGCGACGGCACCCCGCGAGAGGGCGAATGCTTAACAGTTCTGGCATTGCCATTGTCGGAGCGGGTCCGCACGGATTGTCGATTGCGGCGCACCTTCGTGCGAGAGATATCGAGCATCGAATTATCCGCGATCCGATGCAATTTTGGTTCGGTGAAGTCAGATGGGTTTGCGTCAACACTTTATGATCCCGGAGGCGACTTCACCTTCGGCACTATTGCGAAGAGCACAACGTTGAATACGCCGATCTTGGGACCCCTGTTCGCATCGAAGAGTTTTGTGCATATGGCCTGGCCTTCCAGCAACGATTTGCACCCAATCTGGAGAACAAGAGAGTCACTTCGCTCGAACGTACCTGAACCGGATTCACGCTTCATTTGAGCGATGGGGAAAGTTTCACGGCCCAAAGGGTAGCAATCGCCACCAGCCTCAGCCATTTCGAGCATGTTCCCTCGCAATTGGCGCCCCTTCCTAAGGATCTGTTGTCGCACAGCTCCGCTCATGTCTATCTCGACCAATTCAAAGGTCGCTACGTCACGGTCATGAAGCGGGCTCCAACGCTCGCAAGACACCCGTCCATCCTGCGTCATACGCGCTTGCAGCTTCCATGCACCCTCGCCCAAACAATTTGACGGCCGATATCCCAGATCGGACCCGGATGGAAGTCTCGATTTTTTACGGAAAGGAGGCGAAGCCTCCGGCGACCGAGCCATTCTATGGCTCAGGTCGGGATGGCGAGGCGCGGCGAATCGAAACCGAGCACATCATTGCGGCGACTGGATACCGCACCGATATACGCCGCCTTCCGTTCCTGAGCGTGGGTATCACATTGCAATTGAAGTTGTTCGACAATGTCCCGGAAACCGTTGCCGCTCAGTGTTGAATACGTGCGCGGAATGGTGGGCGGGATAGGCGTCAAGAAGCTGGGGAAACTCGATAAATTCGCGGCTACGGTGGCGGTCCTTGACGAGGGCATGAACCTGGGCCAAGGATGCATGATGGCTGCAATGGATGAAACGATGTCCTTATGAGACAGATCTGCTTCTTTGCACTCGTCAAGACAATCGGCTCAGGGGTAACTCAAAAGGACTTGCAAATCGCTCTTGAAGTGGCATGACTGGGTATAGCGCTGGGCGCCCCCCTTGAGAGGTCGGTGTTCAAACTATGCCAGGCCTTTTGAAAAGGGCGGTGGAAAATCGTGCGAGTCGTATTAGCGTCATGTGAAACCCCAGTTCGCTGGCTTTCGATTTGTGAGAAGGTGACATGGCCTACGTATTAGCAGCTTCTTCATCGCCATCTTTCGCCATGAAGGGCTTGGTGGGATATGAATTTAAGCCACTAAAAGATCAGGACATTGCTGTCCACCTTATCGATGTGCACAAGGGACATGACACGTTCATCATAAGCAAGGCTCTTACTCGCATCTATTACATCATCGAAGGAACGGGAGTGTTCACGATCGACAATCAGAAGTACGATGTAGTGCCGGGTCTGCTCGTTGAGGTGCCGCCAGGTATCGAATACTCGTATTCCGGATCAATGAAGATCTTCTTGGTTTCGCACCCGCGCTGGTTCGAGGGAAATGAGCGGACGACCAGAAAGAACCCGGACGTAGTGAGTGAAGGTGGTGTCGTAGGGCTCATAGGCAATCCGTTGAGGCGTTATCTTCGTCGTATCGAGAAGCTAACCGAAAAATTGCCGTAGATTAGAAGTTTTCGGATTCTCAGCCAGCGAGGGCGATGCACCACGAATCTGACTATCACCTTAAGCTGGTCCGAGGTTAAACTCGTTTAGAGAGAACCTGTTTGAATGCCGATTGGTAAAAACGTTCAGCTTGGCAGTAAGGTCCGGTTCTTCCATCCTGACCTCGTCGATCTTCATGACTCTGTCAGAAGGCCTCGTTCTGACGCCCGGAACGCTTCCTATGCCTGGTCAGAGGGCTCTTCTTTTTCTGGGATACATTGACGCTCTGTGGCGATCGGAAGGAACGGCGGACGAGATGGGTCATTGGTGTGAACTTGGCGCTCTTTGCCATGATGCACTGGCTGTTAAGTATGGCCGGCAACACACCTCCAACGCTGCTTGTGCTTGGTTTCGCGATGGTCGCGGCTCAATGCGAACCGGTCAAAGCCGTCCCGCTCTTCTCACGGTCCTAATCCCCGATCGGAATCTGTCTATCCCCCGTCGCTCCAATTTGGCTTCGGGGACTGCGGGCCCCGGGGGTCACCCGGAGACTGATTTCACGCAGAAGGACATCTTCGGTTCTAAAGTGAAAGGGTTTGGTGATGACGAGTGAGATATCCATGGATACCCAAACTGGTAAGCCACGTGTACTCATTTTTTCGCTTAGAAATATTTTCGGGAACGTTTTTTTTCGGTGTCCTCACTATGAGTTCGAAGACATAATTTGTGAGATTGATTCTGCTGTGCTGTTGGCGCCAAAGGTCGACCCGTCTAATACGCGTTCTACATTTGCTAGACGACTGGCTTACCGTGCTCCAGTAGCGCTGAATCCAGGTATTCGAAGAATATCAGAAAAAATAAATTATGACATATTTTTTACGATCTGCGGATTTCCACCAGATTTAATAATGGTTAATGCTGTTATCAGCAATGTGAGAGACATCTGCAGAACATCGGTGTGTTTGGTGGACGAGCTCTGGGTGAAGGAGATGATCAAGCAGCGTCACTTGTTGCGCATTCTCGCTAAATTTGATGTTGTTATGCTGTACTACAGCCAAACTGTGAAACCGCTCAGCGAGCAAATTGGATGCAGATGTATCTTTTTGCCACCTGGTGTAGATGCCATTTTGTTTTGTCCCCATCCGGACCCGCCTAAGAGAGTCATAGACGTTTATAGCATGGGGCGCAGATCGGGGATAACGCACCAAAGACTTCTAAGGATGGTCCGGGAAAGCGGTCTATTCTATCTTTATGACAGCATTGACGGGAGTCAGGCCATCAACTCAAAGGAGCACAGGGCGCTTTTGGCGAACGTTGCGAAGAGGAGTCGATACTTTATCGTTAATCCCGGGAAAATCGATCAACCGGATCAAAGGGGTAATCAGATTGAGACTAGCGGCAGGTACTTTGAAGGAGCAGCATCCGGAGCCATAATGGTAGGAGAGCGCCCAAAGAATGAGGAATTTGAAAGGCTGTTCGACTGGCCTGAGGCTGTGACACAGCTGCCTTACGATTCATGCGATATAGATATGGTTATCAAGGCTCTCGATGCAGATCCGGAACGACAGGACAGAATACGGCAAACCAGTGTAGTACAAGCCTTAATGCGACATGACTGGGTGTATCGGTGGGAAGCGGTACTTAAGACCGTAGGTCTTGGACCGATGCAAGGAGTGTTGGAAAGGAGGGAACGTCTTAGGAAGCTCGCGGAGGTTGTGTTAGAAACGGAAAGAATCACGTGAGGGTGTTGTTTTTTCGGTGGACCAGAGCGCCGGTCGTTGTTCCCAGCGCTATTTGCTGAAATAAGGATGGATCGCTTGACCCAGGCAGACACAAAGATTGCTCTTCTGCATCATGTCGGTGGTGGAAATCTTGGGGACGACGCGACCTTGGACGCAGTCGCGGGCAATATAAAACGGCGATCGCCCAATGCAGAAATAGTTGCGTTCTCAATGAACCCCGATGACACTGAAAAACGACACGGGATTATGTCTCACCCTGTCCGGCGAAAGGGCTGGACCATCGGGTATAATCCTCCGAGAACTGAGGCGACTCTCAAGGAGACCATGAAGGGGCTGACGCGCAAATACCGGGGCGTCTTTTACCTGCTTAAAGCAACAAACGCCGTAGTTCGCCTACCGAGTGAGGTGTTCCGCGAACTGTCGTTTTTGGTGTCATCGCGTCGTAATATAAAGTCTTTTGACCTTTTGATTATAAGTGGCGGTGGGCAGCTCACCGGAAAAGATGGACCATGGGGATTCCCGTACACGATCTTTAAATGGGTCGTACTGGCGAGATCTGCGGGGGTCAGGTGCATGTTCTTGAACGTCGGCGCTGGACCGCTGACTCATCCGTTAAGCAAGTTTTTTGTGACGCGGGCTCTACGGGCCGCGGACTATGTTTCTTTTCGTGATGATAAGTCCCGGGCGCTTGTTTATAAGACAGGGTTTACAGGTGAGAGTCGGGTGTGTCCTGACAGTGCTTACGGCCTCGAGGTCGCCACGACGAATGGAAGCCCACTAGAAAGACGCGCTCAACCAATAGTGGGTTTTGCGCCGATGCCTTATCCTGATCCTGACCCGCGCGGGTACTCAGCAGAAAAGAGTCAGATTGTTTACGACGAATTCATCCAGAAGCTTGCGATTTTCGCGTCGTGGCTCGTTGGTCAATCATATGCGCTAAGCATTTTTGGTACCGACTTCGGCGTTGACCCGCTGGCCATTGAAGATCTCCAAATGGCTTTACTTAGTCACCACGGCATCCCTTCATCACAATACAGCGTCAAGCATTCGGTCAAATCGCCGCACGATCTGTTGGCAACGATGTCTGGGATGGATTATGTTGTTACGTGTCGATTTCACGGGGTAGTGTTTGCGCATTTGGTAAATAAGCCCGTTCTCGCAATAGCGCATCACCCGAAGGTCATGGATCTGATGACAGATCTCGAACTGTCTAGTTACTGTGTGGATATCCGGGATTTTGATCTGAAGCTTTTGGCGGAGAAGTTTGCATCGATGGTCATTAATGCGGAGGAAATCAAGAGCCGCATGGCCGCAAGCTTGACGAGAAACAGGCAGCGACTGAGGAGTCAATTTGATGAGTTGTTTCGATATTGAAGCGTGTCGAAGAAGAGTGGATAGCGACTCAGGTTCGAACCTTGCGAGAGTTATACAACGCCAGAGGGCGGCGCGCATAAGGGATGCGCTCGGCTAGCTCAGCGTACCACCGTCGCTCTAACAGTTTGCTGAAAAAGGTTTTTGAGGTGTCCCGATCGGCAACATTGATTCAAGACCCGTCTGCGCGACGCACAAAAGATTCGCAACCCTCAGGCTTTGGATTCGAATGTTGCGCATCGCCAGTGCGATTTCGAGTTTTTCAGCAAACTGCTAAAGGAGAAGCGGGGCGTATCCCAACCGCGAGGTGGGGTCTGAAGGAAGCGTGGAGCAAACGTGCGGCGATGGACAAGAAACGGGTATGAGGCGCCAGCATCGTACGAGCAGATAACATGGCGCGAAGGATGCGAAGCATAGATCCAGCGATTGTGCACGGAAGGCGATGGAGGTTACCCGGGGAGATCTGCTGTGTGTCGCTCGTGCGACTGAGGTCATCGAGAGGTCGTAGGGCGTATAAGGCGGGTGCCCGTTCCACCGCTAAAGGGCCGAGCGAGAGACTTGGCACGCAGGAGATGAACCTCAGAGGTGACGGACGGCAGAATGTTCGGCCTCAGCCGGACCTCCGCTCCCGGCCCACGCTGAAGCTCGACAGGCGGGGGCGCTCGAGTTACTTCGCGCGGAGAGAGTGACCCCGATTCTTCGGGCTGATTGACAGCCGGCGGACGTTCGTTGAAAAAGAGCAGAACAAAGGCTCGGCTCAATCTGGTGACCGTGATGTGAGCCAAGCGGGTCGGGGGTTCTCAATGGCAACAGACGGATTTCAAACGTTCCTCGCAAGATGCGCGAATTCAATCATTCTTCGAAGGTGTCTCGACGTCTACTTGTTTCTAGTTAAACGCGTATGGAATTATCTCCCTACTTTCTTGTGCGCTCTTTCGCTAGGTCGTGCGTACGGTAGGCATTTGCACGGCCTGGTTCGTCTTCTTGCCGAGCGAAAACAATATTTCGCGACGTTTTTTCTGCGAAATCGCGCCGAGCTGGAATTGATGTGCCGTCTGCTTGAACAGAAGGCTCATGGTTCCAATCTTGACATTTCTGTGTTAGCCTGCAGCAAGGGCGCTGAGGTTTATTCTGTTGCGTGGACAATTCGCTCCGCACGTCCGGACTTGAAACTGAGAATACACGCAGTCGACATTTCGCAAGAAATTTTAGAATTCGCCGAGAAAGGTGTCTATTCGCTGAGCAGTGGCCTTGATGTCACGAAGGGATCGAACGATGAAGGTATAACGAACCGAGGGGATATGGCCTGGAACACCGCCAGGGATCAAAACGCGCCGATGTTCGAGCGCATGACGGACAAAGAAGTGGAGGCTATGTTTGAAATAGAAGGCGATCAAGCGAGAGTGAGGCCGTGGCTCAGGGAGGGAGTCATTTGGCTCCGCGGGGATGCGGCCAATCCGGAGCTCGTCCGTCTTCTTGGTCCTCAGGACATGGTGGTGGCAAATCGGTTTCTCTGCCATATGGAGCCCGCGGCTGCGGAAAGGTGCTTGCGGAACGTTGCGCGATTGGTCGAGCCGGGCGGACACCTTTTTGTCTCAGGGATCGACTTGGACGTGCGGACGAGGCTCGCGTACGAGATGGGCTGGAAACCGGTGGCGCATCTGATCAAGGACATCCACGAAGGCGATCCTTCTTTGAGACAGGGTTGGCCATTGGAATATTGGGGTCTGGAGCCATTCTGGGACGACCGGTCCGATTGGAAGTTTCGCTATGCGTCAGTCTTCCAGATCGGCGAGGGACCTCAGCGAATGTCTCAAGACCGCGCCCAATACTCAGTACTTTGACTTTCAGGGTAAAGGAGGCCAAGGGACAGCGATGAATGAGCTCTCGCAATTGAAGGATAGCCACTGAATGCGTTTCATGGAGACCGGCATCGAAGGGGCCTGGGTGATAGATCCAAGTCCGCATCAAGATGATCGCGGGCGCTTTCTGCGAGCATGGTGCGCCCGGGAGTTCGCGGAGCACGCTATCAACTTTTTGCCGGTCCAGGCGAACTTGGGGTTTAGCAAAACAAGGGGGACCGTTCGAGGCATGCATTTTCAGGAGGCGCCAGCGATTGAGGCGAAGCTAATCCGCTGCAATAGAGGAGCGATCTTCGATGTGGTTCTGGACCTCAGGCCGGGGTCGCCATCGTACGGCGAGTGGTACGGCGTAGAGCTGAGTGCCGAGAACTGTCGAATGCTTTACGTCCCCGAGAACTGCGGGCACGGATACCAGACGCTCGAAGATTGCACTGAGATGTATTACATGACCTCGGGATTTTACACCCCGAGTGCAGTGCGGGGCGTGCGCTTCGACGATCCTGAGTTCGGCATTCGATGGCCGTTGGATGCCACGGTGGTTTCTGAGCAGGATAGTAGCTGGCCGCTGTTTGAACGGCAGAAGACTTAATAATTTTGAGAGTGGACAAAATTAGAATTGGATATGCGTTTGCGCTAATTTATAAATCCAAAACTGGATAGACAAAAAACTGGATAGGACAAGGTGACAACGATGATTGTAGACACGGCTCTTCGAGAGCGCGAAGCCTCAGGCAACCCGATTCGCGTTGGGATGGTGGGAGCCGGCGCAACCGGCCGCGCCATCGCCCTCCAGCTTGGCACACCCGTGGCGGGGATTCGCCTCGTTGCAATCTCAAATCGAACGCTGGAGCATGCTGAACGGGCCTTCCGGGAAGCCAACGTACGGGATTGGTGTGGTGCAGAGTCTGCTCAACAGGCGGAAGGCGCGATTGCCCGTGGTATGCCAGTTCTGACCGACGACCCTTCGGTTTTGACGACCTGCGCGGCAATCGATGTTCTGGTTGAAGTTACCGGGACGGTTGGGGCTGCCGCCAGTGTCGTCCTTGAGGCGTTTGATCATGGCAAGCACGTAGTTCTGGTGAATGCTGAGCTCGATTCCCTGCTTGGTCCAATTCTGAAGGAAAAGGCAGACCGGGCCGGAGTGGTGGTTACACACACCGATGGGGATGAGCCCGGGGTCGCGATGACTCTTCTCCGCTATCTCAGATCTTTGGGTCTCCACCCTGTAGCGGCGGGCAACATAAAGGGTATGGTCGATTACTATCGGAACCCCGAGACCCAGCAGGCATTTGCCAAGAGAAACGACCAAGACGTTAGGAAAGTCACTTCATTTGCGGACGCAACGAAGCTGTCCATGGAAGCAACCGTTCTCGCCAATGCAACTGGGTTTCTGGCTGGCCGTCGTGGGATGTACGGCCCCGCGTGCAAGTACGTCGGGGAGATGGCGGGCTTGTTACCGGCTGACCAGATGCTCGACACTGGCCTCGTCGACTATGCCGTGGGCGCTGCGCCGCATACCGGCGCCTTCGTTGTCGTCCATGAGGAATCGCCCCTGAAGCAAGCCCAACTTGCGTACTACAAACTCGGCAACGGCCCATTCTATGTTTTCTACACGCCATATCACCTGCCACACATCCAGATCGCTTCAACCATTGGTCGGGCAGTCGTCCATCGTGATCCGACCGTTGCCCCGATCGCGGGGCCTGTGTGCGAGGTCGTGACCGTTGCCAAGCGTGATCTTAAGGCTGGCGAGCGGCTCGACGGTATTGGCGGGTTTTGTGCCTATGGTCTCATCGACAATGCCGACGCAGCTCGCGCCATGGCAGCCCTTCCTATCGGGCTCTCAGAAGGCTGCACAGTGCGTCGGGATATTAAGAAGGACGATGTGCTCTCGTTCAGTGATGTGGAATTACCAGCCGACGCTGGCCGCCAAGTCGAGGCGCTGTGGCGCGAACAGAGCACGCGATGGTCGTTTCCGACGCCCGCCTCGCGGGTATCATCGATACGGCAAGTTCCTGCCGGAGGGCTTCGATGACACCTTTGATTTTCCCTCCGGAAATCGGTGCGCCCCTATTGCCACCTTCGGTCCCGAACTTAGAGTCGCACTTTGCCGCGCGTAGATAGCATGATCCACCATTCGTTCTGGCGGGGACGCAAGGTTCTCATTACGGGACATACCGGGTTCAAAGGTAGCTGGCTCTCGTTGTGGCTCGAATCCCTAGGTGCCACCGTAACAGGGTACGCTCTCAACCCGCCGACACAGCCAAGTCTTTTCGAGCAGGCCAATCTCGCCAGCTCCGTTCGCTCAATTTGTGCGGACATTCGCGACTTCCCGCGGCTTAAGGCTGCAATAGCCGAGTGCCGCGCTGACGTACTTATCCACATGGCTGCTCAGTCTGTCGTGCGTCGCGGCTACGAGGATCCCATCGAAACATATTCATCCAATGTTATGGGGACCGTACATGTTCTTGAGGCACTACGGCAGCTCAGACAGCCATGTGTAGTGGTCAACGTTACGAGTGACAAGTGCTACTCCAACCGCGAGTGGGTCTGGGGATATCGCGAGGACGAGGCAATGGGTGGTCGAGACCCCTATTCGAATTCGAAGGGCTGTGCCGAGCTTGTGACCTCTGCCTATCGAGACTCCTTCTTCCCTCCCGCATCGCTCGACCGGCACGGCATCGCTGTTGCCAGCGCTCGCGCTGGGAATGCTATCGGCGGTGGTGATTGGACCAACGATCAGCTCATTCCCGACCTCATGAGAGCATTTCTTGCGGACCACCCCTGCCTAATACGTAATCCATCCGCTATCCGCCCCTGGCAGTTCGTCCTTGAGCCATTGCGCGGATATCTGATGCTCGCCGAGCGACTCGCGGAAGACGCTGCCCGTTTCGCTGGTGGCTGGAACTTTGGTCCCCCTGGAGCCGACGACAAGCCCGTGTCCTGGATCGCAGACGAATTGGCGCAGTCTTGGGGGAATGGCGCATCGTGGAAACGCGATGCGGCAGTGCATCCCCCGGAAGCCCACTTTCTCAAGTTAGACGCGTCGAAAGCGAGCACTTATTTGGACTGGCACCCACTCCTTCCCTTACATCAGGCCCTCGGTTGGATCGTGGAATGGTACCGCGCCTTTCAGCGAGGGGCCAATCTTAAAGTCCTTGCACGAACGCAAATAGAACGATACGAAGCACTCTCATCGACCTAAACTCGACCGCAGTCATCGACTGCATTGAACACGTCATCAAAGATCTTCGTCGCTGCGGCATTCTTTACGACGACGATTCTAGTGAACGCAGTGCGCATGCCGCACGAAATTTCTACATACTTGCGGACTAAAAGTGTGCGGACGGCAGGCACAACATTAAAGATTAATCTTCCATGCGAAATTAAAGAAAAGCGGCGATATTAAAGGTTGGAACGATCCTGCGCCTGTGGTATTAGGATCACCTTACCCATGCCCACTGGAGCAACCCATGAAAAAACTGCAACGTGTCCGTACACGTCGGCAACTGCTTAGGATAACGGCTGTAGGTGCGTTTAGGGTAACGGCTGTAGCTGCCGCAAGCATTCCCTTTCTTGCGTTAGCGAGAAAGTCCGCATTGGCACAAAACCAAGGTGGCAACAACCAAGGTGGCAACAACCAAGGCGGCAACAACCACAGCTGCTTTTTGAAGGATACGAAGATTTCGACTCCTTCGGGCGATCGTCTGGTGCAGGAACTGCAAATTGGAGATGAAGTTCAGACGCTTACGGGTCGTAAAACCATTAAGTGGATTGGCTACAACAAATTCACAAAGGAAGAAGGCAGGGCATGGCAGGATCGCGTAATGCCGATCCGCGTGGCGCGCTTTGCGATCGGTGATCATACACCTTACCGCGATCTCTATCTCTCGCCGCTACATTGCATCTTCTTCAACGAATCACTGATTCCAGTGATGTATCTGATCAATGAGACCAGCATCGCACAGGGCACGCCTTCAGAGATGTCTGCACTTGAGTACTATCACGTGGAGCTTGATACGCATGAAGTGATCTACGCGGAAGGAGCATTGGTCGAAAGTTACGATGGTTCGAACCGCGACAATTTCTCAAATTTCATGCAATACGAGCGACTTTATGGGGCCGAGTGTCAATCCAAGATGACACCGTTTGCACCGATTCTCAGATACCATGGTCGGCGCCAGGAGTTGAACGGGCTTGTAAGGTCTCTAATCTCCAATGTCGTCGACGTCCGCGATCCGATCCAAATTGCCTACGACCAGCTTGCCCAGCGGGCGGAAGCGATGCTGGTCTAACCGTTGGTCCCGGCCGGACGAATCCGGCGAAATGGCCTGGTGTGAGGCTTTCTCGCGTCACAGGAACCGGAGCTAAAGGCGAATTCTCGATGTCGCCGTGGATGTACGACGCGGCTCGCCGACAGTTTCCAGCCTGACGCGATCATACATTTGACGGCAGAGAG
>Ga0137361_10002803_pt1 | contig 11213 bp, 9 predicted proteins | sample Mad1_80_16metaG_FD_104923 | JGI IMG/M metagenome (GOLD analysis project Ga0137361, IMG submission 104923) | Vadose zone soil microbial communities from Angelo Coast Range Reserve, California, USA - Mad1_80_16 metaG | ecosystem: Environmental > Terrestrial > Soil > Vadose zone | place: USA... | reverse complement strand
ATTCCTCCAGCGGCGAGCGCCTTGCCGCTGAGCAGTAAGGTAGCCGTGAACAAATTGCGTGCCGTCGCGAGGCTGCCTGTGGCGGTCCAACTCTCGGTGGCCGGATCATAAAGTTCCGCGCTTGCGAGGGTGTTGCTGTTGCCAAGACCTCCTGCGACAAGCACCTTGCCATTCGGCAGCAACGTCGCTGTGTGCTCAAAGCGTGCGCTGCCGAGATTGCCCGTGGCCGTCCAAATCCCGGTGGCCGGATCATAGAGTTCAGTGGTTGCGAGGGTGCTGCTGTTGCCTTGTCCTCCTACGACAAGCACCTTGCCGTTCGGTAGCAACGTCGCTGTGTCGAGCCACCGCGCGGTGCCAAGACTGCCTGTAGTAGTCCAGATTCCCGTCACTGGATCATAAAGCTCCGCGCTTGCGATGATGGTACCGCTTGGGAAGCCAGTTCGGCCTCCGGCAACAAGTACTTTGCCATTCGGGAGCAAGGTCGCCGTGTGAAAATAACGTCCTGTGTGGAGGCTGCCGGTCTGCTGAAAAGTACCGGAATCGCCCGCGGACGGCTCTGCCATCACCAATAGTACACTGGGAAAGAGCAGTGCTCTCACGACTTCCCGCGCCCAAGACGGTCTAGCAACCTGAAGACCCCTCCCGAAAGAATGCAGTAAGTTCATTGTCTAGGCCTGCGTGCTTTCCTATGCTGAGCTAAATGTCGCTCGTTTTACAGCAACTTCAAGTTGAGCGAATAACAGCTTGAAACCTTGAGGCGGGTATTCTGCCCCTGGCAGAACTGTTCAGCGGTCTTGGCCAGGAGATAAGGAGATTCAAAGGAGAAACCAGGGCGTCCAAAAGTTGGAAACAGAAAACGCAAAAAACCAGGCTTTTCCGTCCGGTTAGCTTTTAGAGAGCGTCGAGAAATCGAGACCGCCATCAAACACAGCAGGGAAGAGAAGTCGGAGTGGATTCGCAGTGCGCTACTGTGGAATGCGCGACGAATGAGTCTTGGGAAAGTCGCGATGCACCACGACCGATCTCATCCGAAAACATGACGGAGAGCTCGAACGCGCTCGAAGTCGAACGTCTGCTGCTATGGCTATTGAAAGCTAAACAAGTAGTGATTCAGCACAGCCCTGAATACCGTCTTCGGTGGCCGCAGCAGGATTTGATCTGCTGTTCCGCAACTACCGAATTGCGCCCTCGGCACTATTGTTGTGCTAATAGAATTCGGTCAACGATAAGATTGCCGTAATCCATGATAAAATGCAGAGTGACGGTGCTACCAGAGGTGACCGATGCGGCATCAGCAGCGTTTCCATCGGGCCCAATAACCTCGAGTATTCTGGTCAGAGGGAAAGTCCGGTGATCGGCCGGACTTACGTCAATGTTAACGCTCTGTCCATCGACAAACGATGTTACTGTGCCTGTCATTGTAGGAATCGGCGAACTCTCTTGTGCCATCACTAGGACCTGAGTGAATAGCCACATAAATGCGGTCATGATGATTATTCTTTTCATGGCGTCGATCTTGCTTTGGGAATCATGTTTCATTAGTAATGTGTTAGAGTAGGAAGCGAGTAGAGCGAATTATTACCAGTCGCCAGTTGGCCATATGTGTTGTCTCCGGTACCCCACACCTCCTGAGGACCTCCCCGGATCATCAGACTAAAATTATTACCAGCCGCGATATCCGTGAATGCTGAATTATTAGTTCCTCCCATAGGCCGAGGGTAAGGCTGGGGCAGGCCAGTTATGGTACCGAAACCGCACTGACCATAGCCATTTTGCCCCCAAGCGTAAACTCGACCATTCTCGGAAGGTACAAGCGCCAGAGAGTGATACCCGCCAGCGGCGACTCGACGGACACCACTTAAATTTGGAATGAGTGTGGCATAACCCCGATCTACATTATCGTTAAGTCCCAACTGATAAGATCCATTTGCTCCCCACCCATAAACCGTTCCATCTTGGGTGAGAGCCAAGCAAAAGTCCGATGCACGCCCGCAGGCAACCTGAACGACCCCCGTTAGTCGTAGGCCAGGCCCTGTAGCAACCGGGAAAGGGTTGGGACGAATGTCCCCAGGGCAGGAAGTATCTCCGTCTCCTAGTATGCCAAAGCAGCTACTCCCCCAACCCCACACACCTCCGTCATTCTTCAGTGCGATCGTCGCATCGGGTGCTGTTTCAATACTAGCCACGTCGTCAAAAAAGTCTCCTGAAAGATACCTTACCCTTGCCGGCGTAAGGTGCGGCGTCGTGGTGCCATCGCCAAGCTGACCGTAATAGTTAAGCCCCCACATCCAAACTTGCCCCGCGTAATCGACGACCGCGCTTGCGTTCAACTTAAACGAGACACGCGTCGGACTAATCCCAAAACGCGTCGAACCAGGCACATAATAGGGCTGTCCATCGTCATCCTGCTTAAAGATATTAAATTTTCCGCCTACGCATGGAAGCGATGCTCCGCAGGGGACAGCAGCTGGTGTAGAATGTGGGGACCGATCCCAAGATCCGGTACCTAACTGACCGGCGTCGTTCGCCCCCCAAACGTAAACCGCACCATCTTTATCGACTGCCAAGCTATTATGGAAGCCGGCTGCTACATCAATAATATGACTATGGAGTTGGAAATTAATTGGCGGTGTAGATCCACCGGGACTGACCGGATTGTTAACGTTCGACGTACTGCCATTCCCAAGTTGGCCGTAGTCGTTGCGTCCTGATGCCGCAAGGGCTGTCGTGTTAATAGGATCTTGCCCAAGGCTGTGGCCCAGTCCTGCAACAACGCGCCCGAAGTCTGAAGATATCCCAATCCAGTGCGTCGCCCACAATCGGAACGGATTGGGTGCATCGCCGACATCCCCGATTATCGCTTCGACTGTGTCACTGGCCGCAGCGATAACCGGCGCGCCCGTCGTTACGTTGTAAAGATCAGCGCTGGAAGAATCGTGGACCTCGCCGATAATACTGCCATCCGGGATACCCGGTCCGCTAATGGCCGCTCCGACATGGTCCTCGGTAAACGTGTCGATTGGAGCCGTGATGGTGGATGAATCCTGCGTTTTCGTGACGGGCGTGGGGGTCATCGTGACTATTGGTCCTGAGTACTCCTGAATTGTCCACATACTGCGATCGTCGACCGGATCTATTACGGCTGCGCTATTAGCTCCCCACGGATAGGGGGAGTTTACGCCCGAAGTCGGCTTATACGGCCCCATCCCACTGCCACAGGTGAACTCTTGGATTCCAAGTGTACCAGGTGCGTCTGTACCCAAACGAAAGCTGTACGCGCCAGATGGGTAAATGAGGTGACCGAAAAGAGCATAACCAATTAGTACATCCTCATTAGCGTTCACGGCTAAAGTGGGATAGGATCGGAAGAGCCCGTCACCGGACGGGATAACTCCGTGCTGCACTACTGTAGCACTCGCCGATGGCGCTGCCGACGGGGCCGGGGCTATCTGCCACCATTGCACTGTCGAATGTGTCGGGGATGGAGTCACCGGAAGAAATACTGTATGAGCCGCCCACAGTGAGCCGTTCCGATAAATACAACGATGGATTCGATCGTCGTCATCCTGGATGAGCGCATTTGAATTCCTCTGCGGAGCAGCTGGTCCCTGCGACACCCACGAATTATTGGCCAGTGGTGGCACTTGGATTCCTGTGGACAATTGTGCGGTCGCCGCGGTCTCACCATAAATCCTGTAATAAGTGAGAGTAGTCATGGTCTGCGGATCATCGGTCTTACTGCTTTGGAGCAAGAATTCATCCGGAAAACTGGGGTCATATGTCAAAGCCGGACACATGTGGGCGCCTTGGTCGGCTGTGACGCCAATAACCTGATAGTTACTTGTGCCCACTGGACAAATCCCGTCCAATAACGGCTGCTTGTCAAAGACGAAAATGGCTCCGACATGGGGATCAGTACCTACAACTTCTGTCTGAACGACAATCCACTTGCCATTGAAACCGATCTTGGGCCGATCCAAAAAACCAGCGTAAAGGTACGGAGACTCAATGCCATAGCGGAACCAATCCGACGGCGAACTCGGATCCTCAGTCTTCGACACAGCGATCAAAAGGGCGTTTCCCCCCGCTGTCAACTGCAGGTTAACCATTACCAAAAACCAGCGATTTGTGTACGGATCAAAGGTGACAACAGGTTGACTAGGCGCGGTCGCAAGATAACAAACGAAAACACCATTCGGATCGGGATCGCCAAAGGGAGGATACCACCAATAACCTTGGTCCCAGAAATAAAGGGGATTACCGACCTTGTTTTGGATCAGCATACCAGTTCTTAGAGGCGTCATAATAAAGTTACGGCCAACGGCGCCGTTCGTTTCTGGAGGAATAGCCGGTCCAAAAAGTGGACCTTGGTTCAATCCGTCAAAAGACCACGTTGGAGCCGGGGTCGCCAGTCCAGTCAGAACAGTTAGGTAATTGACCAGTGCAATCACAACTACACGAGAGAACCAACCCCTGGCCCAGTGAATGTTCCCGCAGTGAAACTCCTTTGTCATAACGCTTCTTTGTTGCATTTTTTTGACCTTTGACCTCCTTTTGCGCAGACGTGTTTCTTGCTGTCAACAATAAAACAATTCCTCAGACGCAACTTGGACAGAAGGTGAAATACGGTTCGGCCGCCTTTCCTAACGATAATCGCCGTGTCGTTAGTTGTTATTGCAGTTGAGGGAAAACCTCGTTACCTTCGCGAGAGTACGCGACGCTGAGGCAGGGCCTCTCAGCCTACCCGGCTGAGATCGGCGGCGCTTTTCCCCAAAAGAATTCTGGAATAACGATTACAAACGAGTGGGAAGTTGTCTCCATTATGCGGAGCTAGCTCGTTCTGACTAGAGGAACATTCGCGACGGATGGGAATTCCCAGGCGCCAATCATGCGACCAAGTATCCAAATTCAATCCCTGTAAGCTTGTCCGGTTGCTACGACTTCTATGGTTTGTAGGCGCCGGTAATTTCGAACGACCCCGCCGACACTTCGGGGGTTCTGGTGGGGCAAGAGAGCAAGAGACGATGTGAATCGGTTTTTGTCGGGCTAGGCCCAATCCTAGGTCAGGCAACCTGCCCTTACTCTGTTATGGAATAACGAATATAAAAGGCCACAGGGAAATTGCTCCGTTGCACCCACCGCACAGGGCTATTGTAGATTATAGACCTCGACTAAACCTACGCCACGCGTATTATTTACCCCCTGCATTATGCCCGTGTAGTTGCCTGCCGACAGAGTCTGTACCAGGGCCGATTCCAAATCGTTAGTCGGCGCAAGACCGGTTGCCTCAATCTCAGCTTGCTGACTGCTTCCATCAGGGCGCATCTTCCAGTTGTCGTTGGAAGCGACGAGCGTCCCATTGCCATCGCGTAGTTCCAAGGTTGGATCGCCCAGTGCCCCTGGCACGGGGACCGATGGTCCGAGAGCGCGCACCATCACGTGGGAAGTGACGCCAGCGGTCCCTCCGCCCAAAATAAGCCCAGCGATCATGATGTTGTCGCCTGTGTCTACAACGCCGCGGGTACTGAGGTTCGCTAGTTTGGAGTGCGCTTCTTGCCCCAGATCGTAAACCTCCACCAAACCAACACCAGTTTCGCCATTCTTACCCGCGAGAATTGTAGTGTATGCATCCGGACTGAGCGTCGCCAGGATTGCAGATTCCAAATCGTTTGTCGGTGGAATGCCTGTGGCTTCAATTTCTGCTTGCTGGCTGCTCCCGTTGGGACGCAATTTCCAGTTGTCATTACTGGTTATTACTGTGCTGCCCTGATACAGTGCCAGGGTTGGATCTGCTATCGTGCCGCCACCAAGAAAGCCACTTAGGGACGGGCCGATCCCACGAATAAGCACGGTCTTAGAATCAGTTCCTGAAATGATAAAACCACCAATGCCGATCTTGTCTCCGGTCAAAACATCCAGCCGAGTGGAAAGATTGCGTAAACTAGCTGGCTGGCTCGATCCACTGATGTAAAGTTGCGCACTATTGAATACCTGACCGAACTCGGCAGCTCCTCCTGCAACCAGGACCTGACCATTAGACAGCAAAGTCGCCGTGTGATACGTGCGCCCAGGATAAACCTCGTTTTGAACGGCGCTCCACGTTTCATTCATTGGATCATAAAGTTCGCCGCTCCCTAAAGTAGAACCATTGTCCCATCCAGCTACAACGAGGACTTTGCCATTTGCCAGCAATGTGGCCGTGTGCTGATAGCGTGGTGTAATAAGGTTTTCCGTAGACCTCCAGGTCCCGCTCGCCGGATCATAGAGTTCGGCATCCACCGTGCTACCTGCGTGAAATCCCGACAGTAACACCTTCCCATTTGGAAGCAATGTCGCCGTATGGTCTGTGTGCTCCCACACGAGGGAACCGGTAAGCGTCCAGGTCCCACTTTCTGGATCATACAGTTCGGCCGTCTGGGCGGAGTTTACCCCAACCCCCCCGGCAACCAGTACCTTTCCATTAGGCAATAATGTCGCTGTATGCGATGCGCGCGCCTTCATCAAGGAGCCGGTCGGCGCCCATATCCCATTTTGCGGATCATACAGCTCCGCCTCTGCGAGTACACCGAAATTTTCCCCTCCTGCTACCAACACCTTCCCATTGGGCAATAATGTCGCTGTAAAAAAATAACGCGCAACCGCCAGGTGACCCGTAGTACTCCAAATCCCGGTGGCCGGATCATAGAGCTCCGAACTCGCCAGGGCACTACTTGATCCTACGGCCCCTCCCGCAACCAGTACCTTGCCGTTGGGCAACAATGTCGCGATGTGATCGCCTCGGGCATTCGCAAGGGAACCTGTCGGCATCCACATTCCATTTTCCGGATCGTAGAGCTCCGCGCTTTCGACTTCCCCACCTTGTAACCCTATTCCCCCAGCCGCTAATACCTTCCCACTTGGCAGCAACGTCGCGGTATGACCATAGCGAGCAGTGGCTAGATCACCGGTTTCCACAAAAATGCCTGCTTTGCCCAAACACACCGGCACCGCGTTACAAGCTAACATAGCAACGGCGCAGCTTCGTATACGCAAGTTACATCTCAATAATGCCGAGATTATCTTCATCAGCGCCTGGGAGGATTATCAACTATCAACAAATGAGTGTCGAGCGAGAATCTTTGGCAACGGGGCCACACGAGCTGACCTAAGGTCGAGGGCCGCGGAGATCCCGCGGTCACGTGAAGAACTTCACTCGAAAAATGCCTGGCGAGACCGCGAATCCTTGTCCGAAATGCAAAGGCGTTTGCTTCCACCCGGTATGACAGGTGCCAACGCTCGCGTTGCCTCTTCTTGGTCCGACGCCCTATCACCATCACCATCGTCATCCGCTTCTAATCCCAGTCTCAAAAGACTCAGCACTTCATCGGGCCGTAACGACGGACTGAACGCGTCCCAGAGTTTTGTGGTTTCCGTGTTCATGGGGCCTTGCCGCCACCGAGTTAATACGGGATACGCTCTTGGAAGTTGGCAAAAACTTTCGGCGAGACCCTCAATCCTGAATTTAAATCATACCGACGGCATTGACTGAACTCATGCGGCAGGTTCTCCGGGGACTCGTTCCGGAGTGTCGGATGAATTAATTAGTGGAACTTCAGTCGTGAAATTTCGGATTTACTGATGGAGGCGGTTTTGTTAGTCTGAACTCGAACCTATTTTTGCTTACAGCAGTTGGAGGATATCCATATGAAACAATCGCTAATAGTATTTTTTCTCGCTGGGTTCACCTTGTATTCGACCGCAAAAGCGAAACCGAAGCCTACGCCCTGTCCAGGGGTGTTCGAGATTAGCGATTGTCCAGCCGAAGGATGCGGAAAGGGCATTGATACCGAGTTAAACAAGCGGAAGAACATTCCATCGGATGACGGTGAAGCGACCCTTAGAAGCGTTAAGTGGATGAAGACAGACCTCCCTGATCCCTCTCCGAAAGCAGATTTTTGCGCTGACGAGATCCGCGACCGCACCAAGCTGAAGGAATCAGGCGAAGGCCAGAAAATCACGGTGATGGCTTGGGCGCTTGCCGCCAGAAAAGGCAGCCAGGAGAGTTGCAATTGCAAACTCAGCGCAAGCCAGGATACGGATAACCACATAGTGTTGGTTCAGCCGAAACCCAAGAAAGGCAAGCCACCTGATCCGAAGTTGGAACACCCTACGCTGGATGCCGACGAAGATGATTCCGAAACAGCGGAATTCACTCCCCGCGCCCGAATGGATCACCCCAATTTTACACAAGAGAAACTGGAATCTCTAATCGATCCAGACTGGAGTCTCGGCGACACGGCAACGAAGGGGAAGCTGCTCGTTCGGGTTACCGGTCTCTTGATGTTTGACTCAGAACATTATTGCAGCCGCCCACTAACACGACACAACAACTGGGAAATTCATCCAGTTCTGAAAATGGAATATTGCCAGGAGGATCAAATCTGCAAAGAAGACAGCGATGAGAACTGGGTGGATTTGGATAACGATTAGGCAAGATTTCCTAAGTTTCTAGATATAAAGGTCGGTCGTGCCGAAGAATCTTGTTCTCTGCTGTGACGGAACGAACAATCAGTTCGACGGCTATCACACAAACGTCATCCGCACTTATAAAGTTGCTCGCCGCAATCCGGCACAGCTGACTTATTATGATCCAGGAGTTGGTACCATGCCGGAGCCGTGGGAAAAGACGAAACTCGACAAGCGCCTGTCGATGTTGAATGGACTGATTACCGGAGCCGGACTCTTTGATAACATTTCCGATGCCTACAAGTTCTTAATCCTCAATTATGAGCAGGGCGACAAAATCTTCCTCTTCGGATTCAGTCGTGGGGCATACACTGCACGGGCGGTTGCAGCATTACTCCATTCGGTCGGCTTGCTCCATCCGGCCACGGAATGTCTCTTGCCTTACGCCCTAAATTATTGGCAGAGCGACTTTGGACCCCAAAGTCCTGGTGGGCAAACCTGCGCCGAGTTCAAGGCGACGCTGGCACGAATGTGTCCGGTTCACTTCATCGGCGTTTGGGACACCGTCAGCTCAGTGGGCGTCATCAACAATTTTCGGAGTTTTCCCCATACTGCGCACAACCCCGAAGTGGCACATGTCCGCCATGCTGTTTCGATTGATGAACGTCGATCCACGTTCCGGCAGAATCTCTTGTCTCCTGTTCCAGACCAGGACGTAAAGAACGTTTGGTTCGCCGGCGTGCATTCTGATGTGGGCGGGGGCTATCCACCCGATCAAGCGGGCCTGGCAAAAGTGGCCTTCGAATGGATGATGCGCGAGGCGATAGCCTGCAATCTGGACGTTGATCAAGACGCTCTCCATCGGGAATCGCGCCAAGTTGGAGAGCCGCCGAATCCCAATGGTCAGTTACACCGATCCCTTCATGGCGGCTGGTGGGCTGGTGAGCTGCTTCCGATGAAACATTACAATTGGGACGATCATGAGTGGCACTGGCGATGGCTGTTTGGCGCTTTCAATCAGCCGCGGGATGTCTTGCGGAACGCTGGAAAGCCATTCGTCTCGATTCATCATTCAGTCATTGAGAGACTGAATGGCTCGACGAATTACAAACCAGTAAACATTCCAAACGACGCAGCGTCTCTTAGTTCACAGTTCAAGATCGAGAATTAGCGCCACCGCTATGATGAAAACGCCTGACAACCCGCAAGAAGAAACACCAGCTAAGCCGCAAGGAGAAACACCAGCTAAGCCGCAAGGAGAAACACCAGCTAAGCGTAAGGAAACGGCTGCTTTCTATCGCAGCCTACTTACCGTTCTTCCTGATCTGCCAGCCCTAGCAGGTTGTTGAAAAACTCGCCCCAGAAAGGATTGGACAAAAACGCCTGATGGGATTCAAAGAGGGATGCGAGGAACAATTGAAGATCAGCCGGACTTTCTAACTGTAGTTAACCTCAATGTCTGCGTGCCAGCGGAGCATCCGCTACGGGCGATCAAGCGGCGTGTGGATCAGGTGTTGGAGAAGCTGTCGCCTTTGTTTGATCAACTCTACGAAGATGTCGGGCGAGCGAGTATTCCGCCTGAGCAACTGCTCAAGGCACGCTTGCTGATGGCGCTTTACAGCGTGCGTAGCGAACGATTGTTCTGCGAGCAACTGGGTTACAATCTGCTGTGGCTGTGGTTTCTGGATCGAAAGTTTAGCCAGGGAAGCTTCAATCACAGTGTGTTTTCGAAGAACTATGAGCGGGTTCTTTCGGCCGAAGTGGCGCGGTTGTTCTTTGTCGAGGTGTATCAGCTTTCGCGAGAGGAAGGTTGGAGCAGTGATGAGCATTTTACGGCCGATGGGACGCTGATCGAATCATGGGCCAGCCTGAAAAGTTTCGTTCGCAAGGATGGAAGCGATGAGAAGAAAGTGAAGAAGGCCAAGGATGACGATCCGGGCAATCCCACGATCAGTTTTCGTGAGGAGAAGCGAAGCAACCAGACGCACGGGAGCACAACTGATTCTGAGAGCGTGCTGTATCGAAAAACCAAGGGCAAAGAGGCCAAGCTGTGTTTTGGAGCGCACCTTTTGATGGAGAATCGTCACGGGTTATGCGCCGAGTTCACCATTCATAATCCCATAGAAACGGGCGAAGCGGAGATGGCGTTGCAGCAATTGGACGAACACGAGCAGATGCATCGTGGGATTAGACCCCGGAGCGTGGGAGCGGATAAGAACTATCACCAGAAGAAATTTGTCGCTGGATGCCGAGAACGAGAGGTCTCACCCCACGCGGCGCTGATCGAAGGCCGGAAAGTTGAAGGTCTGGATGGACGAACCACAGCAAAGGGTGGTTACCAGAAAAGCCAAGTGGTTCGCAAACGGGTGGAGGAAATTATCGGGTGGGTCAAGACGATAGGTGGATTGAGGCGCAGCCGTTATCGAGGAGTGGAGCGGACCCAGGCGTGGGGACACTTTGTGGTGAGCAGCTACAATCTGTTGCGAATGGCCCGACTCGACGTGGCCGTAACCGCATAGTGCGCCTGGATATAAGGAGCGAAAATACTTCTAAAACATGCGCAACCACAAAGATCTAGCGACTACAACTCGTTGGGCAGGGTCGCAGCCGGCAGTCGGTAGCTAAAAACCGACTTTTGAACTCGCATGCGGACACAAAAGTGAAAATCACACGTTGTTCAACAGCCTGCTAGTGTCCAACCCGATCACATTCGGAGTGGAATCGTCACGAGGAATCTCGCTTCGACGCGTACGAGCGATTTTGTGCTT
>Ga0137361_10002800_pt1 | contig 11215 bp, 15 predicted proteins | sample Mad1_80_16metaG_FD_104923 | JGI IMG/M metagenome (GOLD analysis project Ga0137361, IMG submission 104923) | Vadose zone soil microbial communities from Angelo Coast Range Reserve, California, USA - Mad1_80_16 metaG | ecosystem: Environmental > Terrestrial > Soil > Vadose zone | place: USA... | reverse complement strand
TGTGGATATGCCCGCAATGCGATGGGAGATGCACGAATGAGGAGGGCCTCATAGGCTTGGCGTCGCAGGAGATTCAGGATCATCTCGGCGGGAAAAACGCGGCGTAGCCCGAACCCAAAGCTACGGAACCGGCAAAACAGAAGTTAGAGCAGGTCCGGGGAAGTTGGGTTACAAATCGTAGGCAAATGACTTTTAGGCTTCCAACTCGACCCGGTTGAGAATCACCGCGCTCTACCGTAGCGAGTTACCTTTCCATCCACGACGTTCGCCACGTATCGGCCTTCGCTGAGGAATTGCATAACCTTTTTGCCAGATCGCGCCAACTGTGCCCATCGGGATTTCGTATCAGGGTTCTGCTCCAACCCTCGAATCTCGTTTCCGTCGAACGTGAAATCCACCTCTCGCAAACCGAGCTTGGGCGTCCGACGAACAGAGTAACTTTCTCCGCCCACCTTGACGGCCTTGGCGTTTTCCACAAGGGCTTGCCGCCAGACTTCAATCAGTGTTTCGTCGAATGACGATTTCGTCATGGCGATTCCAAGCAAGGAATCAACTTCTTGCTGCCTGCCGTTGGTGCCAGTGTTTCCGCTTGTCGGAGTCAGGAATATAGCTGCACACGCTTGGGTCATCGTGGACGAACATGCAGCTTACACACAGAGCGATATTGTGATGGACGCATCGGACGACGGTGCTTCGGCTCGTGCACTCCTCGCATGGAGGGTGTTTTGAATGCCGTCGCCGTTTCTTGCTGCCAAAGAGCCAGTCGAACATGCGAGCGGCATCATACCGTGTTAGCCTCGGAACCGTGAGTTCAAAGCGCTCAAAAGCGGAGGTGATTCATCCGACGCTCTTCGAAATGGGGAAATTGGAGGAACCGGAGAAACTTGCAAGCAGCCGTGTTCCAGAAAGCTGCGTACATTCCGGCCCGGACTGCCACGGGCCGATGCAGACCGAACACATAACATACATTCCAGACACGACAGCGCCGATCTGCGCATTTCATAACCAAGTCTTACGGGTCATGCGGCTGTCGCTCGCGCTGTCCAAGAGAGCGGTTGCACTTAGAGGGAAGCTGACAGTGGGCCAGAGAACTAAAACCATCGAAGTGCTGAAGCACTATCGTTTCGATCCTGCTTCAGTCGAGAGGACAGATGCCTACTGCAAAAAACTTGCGGCGGCCCAAGGGATACTTCTTGGAAAACTCGATTACAGAAAACATAGAGCAACACCGACGCGCCCCGACCCTGTGGATGGGATACGATTTAGGATGTCCTTCAAGCCCGAAAAGAAACGTGGTCTGGTGACATGCTGCAAGTGGGATGTGCGGCGAGTGTGAGGAAGTCCAGCTTCGCCGCTCACTTGGCCAATACCCTTAACTTAGCTTTCCGCTGTTCATCCCGTGGAAATTTTCCCGGTGCTTTCAGCCAACTCAACAATTTCTTTACGTGAACCAGGTGGCGCGTCGGCTCCTCCCAAACCTCCACGATCACACTCCCGATTGTCGAGCCTGCAACGGCTATCTCTGTGGCGACCATTTACCCGTGGAATCATAATTGGGACTTCCTTCGGCCCCCGCTGCCTGCCAGATCGAATCAAACGTTGTATGCAGGAACGCAGGCACGTCCACATCGAAATCCTCGATTGAAAGCGGGGCGGCCAGCAATAAATCACGGTCGATGCGCTCGATCCGATGGTAGAGGTTGGACGCAAGGGTATAGTCTCTGACACCACTAAGGGACAACATGACGAAAATCGGCAGCGACACTCCAAGCTTACGTTGTGCGCCGAGATATTTTTGAACGCCCCCGATTATTTCCTGCTCGAAAAGCGTGCCCGGTAGCAGTTTTCCTAAACTTTCGGATACGTTTTTCAACTCAGCCAAGTCGGTGTCCACAACCTCGACTATGCCCGACCGGAAAAGTTGGACATAACCGCGTACAGGACTTCGTGCGACAGAGTACACAAGAAAGCCATCGAAGTTGAACCTGTGACCACAACTGCTCTGACCAATAGGTAAGAGCATCAATAGAACTTCCTTCGCGGATGCTGTGAAATCTTGACCTAACGTTGAATCGAGAGCGGACAAGGGTACGAAATGTAGAACAATTTTGGCACTGGCCAGAAGCGCCGCTGGACCTTCACCGGCTTCAATTTGAAGAATTCGTTCACTGCGAAATACTTTTAGTTTTTCTGGCAACGATGATGACAGCGCAAATGCTGTCCGCAGCTCGGAAACGTCCATGATGGATTTTCCAGCAGCATTTCGAGAATAGAAGCGACTTGCTCCGCGAAATGTCACCATGTGCGGGCCAATCCAGCTTCTTGGTATACGTAACACCAATACTCCTTGGCCATTAGAAACGTCAATAGGTCGGAATTCAATGCCACCCACTCGTGGTGAAATGCAGTCCCGCAGCAGGCTCTCCAGCCTTGGTATTTCCGCTGACGCATCAGTGGTGTTGATGCCCGTAATTGCTTCGGGAACGCCACTAGATTTTCCTTCTTTTCTTTCGTCACTGATGCCAAAAACGATGTCACCACCATTTGCATTTGCAAATGAGGATGCGTCATATAAGAACTCGCGCTTATCCTCATCGGTGCCGCCCGGAAGTAGAGACTTATATTCCAGCGTCCTCCCCTCGGGTACGCGATTGTCCACGAGACGGCGAATCGTAGCAGCCGTAATTTGATCGATACTTTCGGTAATCACGGTTCTATTACACTCTTTTTCGTTTCAACGAGCTAGTCCCGCTTGCCTTACCTGAATTTCATCACGCACGTTGGGAAGATCGCACGAGCGTTGAAGATCACCGTAGCAAAAATGTTCAAGGGGATTCGTTGATTTTATGGCACAACCGAAATATTTTGTCGGATGAAGTTCCCCATTCCGTCTAAGGCATCATGGCATAGCTCAATTAGATTTGCTTGATCGCTCCTACCGAACGATGTTATGGGAGGGGCAATAGTGCCAAATGTTGGTATCTTCACCGAAGAAGAAAAAACAAAATTCAGTAGTATAGGATTCGGTGCCGCTGAATCCTCGATAGTGAATTCGACCAACATAGGAAAGCAGGATAATGCTGATATTGTTCTTGGGTTTCAGCAAATTCAATTTATCTGTTGGGGAAAGTACATCCTCTCCCTCCAATTCATTAGTGAGAAAGGCTGGAGTAGCATTCGGACCAATGTCAGACTTTGGAATGCCAGCATAGTTCTGCGCGATTTTGGCCTCATCTTCGTTGATGCGCATGAATTCTTCATCAATAAAAGGAATTTTCGGGGGTGGTTGCCCACTTCCCTGATATCGCCACGTCCTGAATCTCGAAAGAACAAACACGTCTCCCGCTGGAGTCTTACCGATATCCGTATACCTTACGTTGACAGCATCAAGGTTGACCTTTCCATCCTTAGATTTGACGAAGGATGGAATTCCAGGGGGAGCGATCACAACATAAGGACGATTTTCCAACCGGAAAGTTTGTCGGGAATCCTTAAGACTTTGGTCGGCGGTCTGTGCGGCACTTTTAGCGGCGTTGGCAGCTTTTTGACTGGAGTATCCTTGCCAAAAGGTCAATCCGGCATAAATGAACAACAGAACTGCTGAGACTTTCGTCCAGAAAAGTACGTCCTTGCTATGGGATGTACTGTCTTTTTGTGCGGCGTCGTACTTATCTCTAAGGTCTTGAACAAAGTCTATTTTAGCCCCGGGTTCAATGTAAACATGGCGGTTAGTGTTTTCCTTTTGGGAGGTATTATCAGCGGTGGGTGTTTGCTGATTCTTATGCTTGTTTTTCCCTGACATAGATATTCCTTTAATGCCGTAGAGAAGAGTTGGAGAAAATGAAGAAGTCCAAACCAATGGAAGAAGAACGACGAGCAAGGGAGAAGTTTGAAAGCACAATGACCGCGCTCTTCCGAGTCAAAAAGACGGAACGTGATGAAAAGATAAAGAAGAAACCAAAAAAAGGCAAGGATTAGGCGTCGCGCTCGCTAAATTTATTTCTTGAGCGTCACGACACTGTTGTATTATCTTACCCATTAAAGGGGTGACAAAATGCGACAGACCCGAGCCGTGGCTTTGGTTTTTCTTGCCTCCACATCTGTAGCTATGGGACAACAGACCCCGCAACTTACAGTAGTGCCGCCGAAGCCGACGTGCACCCCGATCTTCAAAACCGGGTCATGCGTCGATCTGTGGAGGAACTACACCGAAGCAGTCGCACGGCGGCAACAGGAAGAAATACAACTGTACGTCAACCGACAGAAGGAACTCGCGTCAGAGGCGGCCACCGCGCCGTTGCAACAGCAGATTGCCGACCTGACGAAATTAACAACGGACCAGCAGACCCAAATCAGCAAACTACATCAGCAAATGCAGTCCGACGCATCGGCTGCTATTGAAGCGAGACAAATCGCCCACCAACAAGGCTTATTGGAGGGCGTAGCAATGGGCGGAGTGGGGATGCTGGTTTTGATAGCCCTAGTCTTGGGCGTCAGGCGGATTTCGCGGGGTTTCACCATCACCAAGAAATCGCAGCCCGCATGAAGTGGCAGGAGAGTAAGCGACAGAACTAAGGTCGCGTATCCTTTCGACTATTTAGATCGAAGGAGACAGCATGGATAGTACCGCCGTGGCGCTGGGTGTGATCGGAATAATTCTAAGCGGTATCACCATCTTTGCCATCTACTACGGCCCAATAAAAGCGTTGAAAATTCAGCGGACTTTAGATGAAGAACGCGACGCAAGAAGCCGCAAAGTCAGCATTTTCAAAACGCTGATGAGCTACCGTGTGACACGTTTAGCACCAGCCTTCGTGCAGGCCCTGAATCTTATTGATGTTGAGTTCACCGCCAACAATGAAAAAGAAAAGGCAGTGCGAGAGGCGTGGAAAGAACTGAACGACCTGTACGCAAATTACAAAACCACTGTGAACGCGGAGGACAAGACGAATGATCTTGTGGCGGTCTTGCTTGCGGCGATGGGCAAATGTCTGGGGTACGACTTCGATAAAGTCTATTTGAAAAAAGGCGGTTACTACCCCGAAGGTCTTTTCAATGTGGAAGTTGAACAGCACTCACTGCGACGGCAGTTGCTGGAACTGCTGGACGGCACCGGCAGGCGAAAAATTCCTGTTGCCGTGTTTGAGCAAAAATTTCCAGATTTGATTGACCAACCGAAAAAGAAACCAGACGGCGAATAAAATTAAAGAGCGGAAGGAGCGTCGCATGGTAGAAGGATTTTGGATTGTTCAGTACGAAGGGATGAAAGGAAGCGGCGGTGGAGTTGTTTTCTTCCTCAAAGGGAAAGTCTTCGGCGGCGATACCGGATACACTTACACAGGTTCCTATCAAACTCAGAACGATTCAGTTAAAGCCCGTGTGATGGTGCGCAACTTCTTGGCGGATGTACCGAGCGTACTTGGGGTTGTTGGTGACTTTGAATTGAACATAGACGGTAAAATGGAAGGCGATGTTATTAAAGCGACGGGCACCGTACCGAACTTGCAAGCAGTGGGTATCGCTTTGAAGCTGACTAAGCGAGCAAATCTACCTGAGTAGTATCATCCGGTGGGGATAAACTGTCTGGCGGGCAAAAGGTATATCTCACTCGGTCGTATTCAGTGGCGCACAAGATGATGGCGGGCTTTCGGAGGGGACGCCAACGAATCGCAGCGGTCGTTTTTCAACCGATTTCGTCACTGCGTAACTCAACGTGGAAAACGGTTTTAGCCACGTAATCCACATTTTTCCGAAATCGTTGGAAAACTTCAGGCTTGAAGTGCCGTTTTATTTTGTTACTCTCGCCAACGAGGCTTGATGCGCCCGGCAGGAATCGGACCTGCATAGTCCCAGTGCGAACTGGGGGCCTTGTCCATTAGGCTACGGGCGCATCGGCCTATTCTCTTTTACTTCGCCTTACGCACCGCATTGTGCATGCCGCCTACCCATGTGTCTAGCAGGGTGCATGTGCAAGATTGCGGAAAATGTGCAAAACTTTTCTCCTGCAATCGTTCCACGGGGGCCTTATCAGGTTAGGTTATGAGCGCATCGCCTACAGTCTTCGAGCAGATGAAGGTCGCCCTCGGCAATGGAAAGGAGTTCCTACACGGCAGGTTTATCGAGGAGGGATGCGAAGCTCTAAAATGAAATCATTGAGCACCGCCATTCTTGCCGTTGTCTCTCCCATTGACCTCGCATCTTGGGGTTAGCCTATCGTTCGGCGAGTCGGTTAAGTTGGGATCATTTCTCATCTTCATACAGATGCTCTTTGTCGATCTCAATGTCTTCGTGTTTGAAGACCACGGCAGGTGCCATACCGCTTTCGCCCTTGATTATCGCAGGGTGCTCCGGGTCAATCGCAACAACTAACTGCGACTTTTCTGGATCATCCGTACATTGCTCGGGATCAGCAACTGGCCATGTATTGGTCCCACGGGCGCGGCACTTTATCCGGTCGCCTGCCACGAATTGTGGTGCCCCAAACTCAAGTGCAACCCAACCATCGAAGCCCCACTCCATCAGGGTAACTTCTGGAGCATCCACCTTTACCACCAGCACATCTCTGAACACATGCTCGAACATCGATGGAGTTGGATAGGGAGTTGCCCCTTGCAAGCGCGTCAATACATTGACCGTTTCTTCATACGCAAATTCTGTATTCGGGCGGTTCCAATTACCTTCATGTCCATACTGTCTTTTCGTCCAGTGAGGTTCGGACAGCAGCATCCAGTCGTAAGACGGCAGAAGCCGCTGCAGAGCTAAGAACCTGCCGGGATCGATACCATACGCGGAAAATGTCAACGCAGTCTCGGCGTCGGCTTGCCCGGTAGAGACGTGTACGCCAGTCGGAAAAAGCTCCAGACCGGACCTGGATATTGCTTCGGCAAGCATTTCAAGGCATTCCTTGAACTTACCCTGGTTCAGGTTTTCGCGTGCGGATCGCATGATGTCGCGTATCGAGTTGGAAGAGATCAGGTCAACCGCATCCAACGCGGCGTAATCAACATTCAGATATTCCTTGCACCACGATGATATATGTCCGAAAACCACCTCTGCTACTGTGCCCCATTGATCCTTGTCCGGTGTAATGCCGTGATGCTTCAGGTCCACTCTCATCCGATTGAGCCTGCCCACATAGTCCCGCCCCGACACATCTCTGCTTGGATGCAGGTGTTGCTTGAGTGCCCCTAAGTATTCAGGCAGACTCATCGCCCGACTGTCAGATAGATTTGGAACAGACTTTTCCGTACACACCGCTGCGGTCGCGAGTTCGGCAGCATCGTGGGCGGCGAGGACATGAGCGGCAACTGCAAAACGGTCGTTGGCTGGCTTAAACCTCAGTGGTGCAATCAAAGATCGACTCAGAAGAAGTCGATCAACGGTCTCACGCTTTATGCCTGATTGCATACAAAGTCATCGCCGTGCAGAAAAGCTGCATGATTCAGATTATGGTAACACCGCTCTGAAAAACCCGGCAGCGAGGTCTTCACCAAATTACGCCGAACCTTACTCGGCAGGATTTACAAAGATCGTATGCACAGGGGAAACTAGGAACGTCCACAACCATCACGTCCAGACTTTTGTAGCATCTTTGGCATAGAACGTTAGGCTCGCATGGAACGCCGTCCCGCAATTTCGCGCCTTTCAGAGCTTCGGACCATTCTTCATCGGACATGCTAATCCCCCTAACTCGCAAACGCTTGCTTGACGGCGGTTTGCGGCGGTGGGATTCTGCGCAATCTTCTGGCCACGGAAAACCTGCGGCCCGCTAGAAAGGTCTACGGGCATTTAGTCTGCTCCATCGCGCCGCAAAGGAGTCATAGTCTTTGACCGTATTCAGGACCGCTTCAGGGGGCCACACAAATCCCGTGGGAATGCGCGGCCAAAAAGGTATAGCCAAGCGTTCAAATCCGGCGACTGGAGACAATGCCAAAGAGCTGGGCTTTCTCTGGGCGGCAACCTGAAAGACAAAACGCCCAATGGCATAGGTACAAACGTAAAACTCAAGACCATCTGGACCGGGAAGCTGGTGATAAACGGTAGTACAGCGTCCCTGTCCGGGTGGAAGATATCCGGCCATCCACATATTGATGTTCGGAGGAATGTCGAGTGTCTGCCTAAATCGGTGGCGCACTTCACGCGGAAAAAAACGACCAGTTCGACGACGGTTCAGATGTTCAATGACGACGGTAGTCTTAAACGCAAAAAGCGCAATGGAATTGGCGCGTGGTTGTGGTATTGGAATGTCTACCTTCCCTTCGATCAAGTCCGTCATCGCTGGCTGCGCGTGCTGTGACTCTATGTCACTCATCCAGCCGTTGTTGCACTGCTCGCACACGACTTTCGCAGTCCAGTTTAGTTTGTCGGCGGACCAATTCCTTCTCTCAATTACGTTTAGGAAATTCTTCTCTCCGGGGAACAAGGCATTCATCCACTGGCTCCATACGTGTTCCCCGGAAAGTTTGGCTGTCGATGGGCAAAAGGCACACGTTTGGGGCATGTCGTATTTTACCGCTGACGATCCATAGATTCGCTGTCGTATACAGTTACGATTCCGCTGACTTGCGTCCTATAATCCTGGTTCATGGAGCCAACGAAAAAACAGCGATTGCGGGCTTGGTGGCAGGAATCTCTCCAGAATATCCGCAGAGGGAAATGGTGGCTGCTGTTCGTGCCGTTTGTCCTTTGGTTCGTGAGCATGACGAAGCTAAATACCCCAGAAAGCAAAACACTCCCAATCGCTGAGAGTGAAAACCAAGGGAGCATTCGAATGTGGCCATCGGAAGACTGGGCGTCTAGGCTATACGATCTAGCGAATTGGGGATTAATCGTCGGACTCATTATGGGTGTAGTTTCTACAGTAGTAGTCGTTTGGATGGGCAATGTAAAAGAAGCATATCTGCGGAAAGATTTGGCATCCACCAATGAGCGTGCCGCGAAGGCGGAATTGGAGGTGCAGAAACTCAGATCGATAGCTGCGCCGCGATGGGTCGAGGAAAAACCGTTTCTCGAAGCACTGAAAGACCAGCCTAAACCTGCTGGGGTCTTGATCGTTTTTGCGGAAGATAACGAATCGAGGCGGCTGGCGTCCCAAATTATGGGTCTGTTGTTTCAAGCGGGATGGCATGTGTATTTCCCAACGCCCATCGTGCGAGCCAAGTATTCTGCGACCTATTTGTCTTCGGCAGAGACTTTAGGAGGGCAACCAAGCGGACTGACAATTGTTGCTAAAGACAAGGAAGGGTGGCATGTGCCACCATTTAACCACAACACGCCGTATGACGCGATTTGGAATGCCTTCATAAAGGCTCACTATCCCGCTTTGTATGCTGGACGTGACGACACATTGCCTGACAGTGTTCTGCGTATCGTTGTGGGTTCAAAAGAATCGCCTCTGGTGCCGTGAACGCCGATGTATTTCTTTTCCAAAAGGGTTAAGATTCATCCATGAATTATCTACAAAGCGGTTCAACGAAGGGTCAAAGAGGAAGCTGGCCTCCGGGCGAGGCAACAAGATGAAGATCACTTCCATTAGCGTCATCCCCGATTCAGAAGTTCCGCTTCGCAATTTTCCGGCGCAATGGGTCTTTGAACTGGAAGATGGAGTCATAGGCGAGGATGGCGCTGTTCTCTGCCCAACTTGCCGATGCTGTTCGCTAAAGCAAGTTCCAAAATCTTTTCCTGACCTTTTCGGGAGGCCCCGAGAGTTGTCTGTTTGGGTGTGTTCCAGCGGATGCACAAAAACAAAGTCACATGCGCACAGGGCCTAACTTTTAAGATGTTGCCTCTCAAGAGTTTGCCACCAATGCTTTCCGATCTGATCGAAAGTGCACAGCCGTGCCCAATCTGTGGGCACGCACGCGGCATTGTTTCGTACGACAGCGTAAGTGCCGGGCCAGACTGGGAATGCAATGCCACGCTAAAGTGTAGCGCTTGCGGCAGGGCGACAACCATGAGGGTGCGATCTGCGGACCAGTCCAAGGGTCAGAAACAGTAAGAGACGCTGCAAAGGCGTGGGCCTCGAATGATGGATTCGGGGCCTTTGGTTTTTGTGGCGTAGTACAAGACAGGCCGGAATCTACTGGGAGAAGCGATGCGACTTCACCAAGAAATAGAGAAGGGAAGCGTTCGACGCCCACAGCGGCAAAATCCGGCAAAAGCCCTTGCCAAACGCGGTTTTTCTGAAGGAAGAGAACGTATGGCTTCGTTTCCCGGCCTTGCTACACTTTGCTACACTTGGGCGGTTATTTAGGCGGGAATGCCCTGCGGTAAGTGCTAGTACGGGCAAGGAGTTCGGAGCCTCGAAAATAAATCAAGCCGCTTGTTTTCATGCGCGTAGCAAGCCAACCGCATCCAACCGGACTCAACCGGAGTGTCCCGCAAAACACAGCCCTAGTGAGTGGTGGGTTCGACTCCCACACGCTTCCGCCAAGTCCTTTCTTTACGCGGTCTTAACAGAGGAAGTTGACTCCAATTCGGAGCCTGACTCCAATTGAGTGATGTTTTGCCCGATGCGCTGAGAGAACTTCTCGGACGCAACGCGCTCGGCATCGCCAACGATGTGCGCATAGTGCTCCAGGGTCACGTTCGAATCTGCGTGACGCATGAGCCGAGTAACGACGTGGATCGGAGTGCCGGATTCGAGCAGTTCCGAAGTTACTCCATGCCGGAAGCAGTGAATGCCCACGTGAACGCCTTTGGCGGTTTCAATCCCGAGCTTCGCCATTGCCCGATGAACACCGTATTTCACTACGTTGTCTGACAGGTATGGCAGCGCACAAGCACCTAGCGCCGCCAGCATCCTCCTAGAAAAACCGTGCGACGCAACTCTAGGTGTAAGTTCCCCCAGCAGGTCAATTCCGCGAGTTGTCGGCAAACCTTATCTTACCTTACCTTACCGGATTATGGATGGTTTGCCCGTGATACGACAAAATGCGTAAGTGCGGCCCAACAACGTGTAGCGCGGCGTCGTTCTCAATTGACAACTACTGACACCGTCACAGATACTGCGATCTGCGCATGTAGGATGCAACGGCACGTCGGCGAAGGGCAATGCCCACCTACGATCTCATCGTGGAGGCCTACATGCCCAATCTAGGAGCCCGTCTGAAAATTGACGTTTTGAAGACTGATCCTTCGCGCGAAGCGCCCATATAGGGCTATCCGGTACTGTGCGCGTCCGCCGACGATGGGACCGCTCCTATGGTTAGCATTC
>Ga0137361_10002798_pt1 | contig 11219 bp, 7 predicted proteins | sample Mad1_80_16metaG_FD_104923 | JGI IMG/M metagenome (GOLD analysis project Ga0137361, IMG submission 104923) | Vadose zone soil microbial communities from Angelo Coast Range Reserve, California, USA - Mad1_80_16 metaG | ecosystem: Environmental > Terrestrial > Soil > Vadose zone | place: USA... | reverse complement strand
CGCGAGCCGCGCGTCTTCGCGCCCGACGAGGTGCGGCTCGTCGAAGCGCTGGCCAACTCGGCCTCCGTGGCGATCTGGAACGCGCGACTATGGGAGCAGACGCAGCAGCGCTTGAGCGAGACGCAGACGCTGCTCGCGGTCAGCCAGGCGGCCGGGTCGATTCTCGACGTGACCGAGATCGGGCGCCGGACGATCCGGGAGATGGTCCGCGCGCTTGGCGCCGACATGGGCGGTGTGTGGCGACGCAACGGCGCCGGTGGCGACTTCGTTCCGGTGGCGGGCTATCACGTGCCGGCCGACCTGAAGGCCTTCTTCGCGACCACGGCGATGTCGATGGACCGTGGGGCGATGCGGGAAGCGGCCGACTTTACGCGCGCGGTCTTCGCCAGCGACAGTCAGACCGATGCGCGCTTCGACCATCCCCTGTGCCGCGTGCTGCCGCACAAGTCGGTGCTGGCCGTGCCCATGGTGGTCAAGGGCGAGGTCATCGGCGGCTTCGCGCTCGCGTGGACCCAGAGCCACCACGATTTCCTGAGCGAAGAGCTCCGACTGGTCGAGGGGATCGCCCGGCAGGCCGGCATCGCCATCGAGAACGCGCGGCTACTGGAGGCCGAGCGCGAGGCCCGCGAGCGGCTCACGGTGTCCGAGACTCGCTATCGCGAGCTGTTCGAAAACGTCATCGACGTCGTCTACCTCCACGATCTGCAGGGCCGCATCCTCGAGATCAACGAGGCGGGAGTGCGGGTGAGCGGCTATACGCGCAGTGAGCTGCTCAGCATGAACATCACCGACTTCGTCGCTCCCGCCGATCGGGACAAGGCGACGGCCATCGTCCGCCGCATGCTGGCCGGCGAGCGCCCGGAGTCGTTCACGGCGGACTTCATCGGCAAGAGTGGTGAGCACGTGATCCTGGAAGTGGTGGGCCGGCCCGTCCTCAAGGATGGCGTGCCGGTGGCGGTCCTGGGCAGCGCGCGCGACATCACCGTCCGGCGCCGCCTCGAGCGCCGCCAGGAGGCGTTGGTCGCCCTCAGCCGGGAGCTGGCCACCGAGATCGATCTCGACCGGTTGCTGCCCCGCATCGCCGACGAGGCCCGGCGGCTGACCGGGATGGACTCCGCTCTCGTGCTGCTCCTCGACGGTGACGACCTGGACTTCCGAGCCGCCGCCGGGATCGAAGCGTCGCTGGGCGCCATCGAGAAGCTCAGCGCGGTGCAAGAGCTCAGCGCCGGTGTCCTGCGCACCCGGCGACCTGCCGTCCACACCAACTTGACGGGTGACGCCCAGTGGCGCGACACGCCACTGGTCAGGCGGTTCGGGTACCGGGCGACGCTGGCGATTCCGATCACGCTCAAGGAAGACACGCTGGGCGTGCTGACCCTGCTCCACCGCGACGCCCGCGTCTTCGCCGACGAGGAGCTGGAGTTCCTGAAGGCCGTCGCCACCCACGCGGCGCTCGCCATCGACAACGCGCGGCTCTTCCAGCAGACGCAGGCGCGCCTGCGCGAGACGGAGACGCTCCTGACGGTGAGCCAGGCGGTGAGCGCCACGCTCGATCCCACCGAAACGATGCGGCGCGTGGCTCGCGAGATCGCGCGGACGCTCGACGCCGACATGGTGGGGGCCTATCTCGCCGACACCGGCCGGAACGTCCTGCGGCCAATCGCCGGGTATCACGTACCGCCGAATCTCTACGAGAGCTTCGTCGAGCACCCGATTCCGATCGTGGGCCATCCCGGCATGGAGGAGGCCTGGCGAGACTGCCGGCCGCTCACGTCGGACGACGTCGCCAACGATCCGCGGATCGATCGGGCCACCGTCGAGCGCTTCCCCCACCAGTCGCTGCTGTTCGTGCCCATGATCGTCAAGGGCGCCGCCATCGGCGGCTTTTTCGCCGTGTGGTGGCGCGAGCGCCGCACACTCACCCCCGATGAGATGCGCCTGGTCTCGGGCATCAGTGACCAGGCCGCCGTGTTGATGGAAAACGCCCGGCTCTACTCGGAGGCGACGCGGCGCCAGCGCGAGGCGGAAGAGCTGGCCCGGCTGGCCCGGATGCTCACCGAGAGCCTGGACGCCGCCGACGTCGGCAAGCGCATCGTGGAGAGCTCGCTCGGACTGCTCGGTGGCGCATTCTCCGTCCTGCGGCTCCTGCAGGCCGACGGATCGCTGAAGCTGATCTCCTCGCAAGGTGAGCCGGAGGCACTGGCCACCGTGCCGCCCGTGATCGCTCCCGGCGTCGGGGTGGTCGGGCGTGCTGCCCGCGAGGGCATACCCGTCTGGTCGGCCGACGTCCTCAACGATTCGTCGCTGGCCTACTCGGACGACCTGCGCGCGTTCATCGGCACGCGGCGCGTCCGCGGCTACCTGGCGGTGCCTCTCCGGGTCAAGCGCGAGATCATCGGCGTGATCGGGATCGGCGACTTCAAGCCGCGGGTCTTCTCAGAGAACGAGGTCACGCTGCTCCAGACCTTCGCCGACCAGGCCGCGATCGCGCTCGAGAACAGCCGTCTCTACGGCGATCTCCGGGCCGCGCTGCGGACGGTCGAAGAGTCGCAGCAGCGCGTGGTGCAGGGCGAGCGACTGCGCGCGCTGGGCGAGATGGCCGGCGGCGTCGCCCACGACTTCAACAACGTGCTGGCCATCGTCGTCGGCCGCGCCGAGGTGCTCCTCAACGAGACGGAGGACGCCGAGCTGCAGCGTCAGCTCAACGTCATCATCAAGGTGGCGCTGGACGCGGCCCAGACCGTCAAGCGCATCCAGGAATTCACCCGCATGCGGCGAGCCCGGCCATTCCAGCCCGTCGATCTCACCACGATCCTCAGCGAGGTCGTGGAGGTGACGCGCTCACGGTGGAAGGACGACGCCCAGGCGCGGGGCCTGCACTACGAGGTCGTGGCCGAGCCGCGGCCGACTCCCATCGTCGCGGGTGATCCTGCCGAGCTGCGCGAGGCGCTCACCAACATCGTGTTCAACGCGCTCGACGCCATGCCCGAGGGCGGTCGCGTGACGCTCAGCACCGACGTGGAGGGCACCCACGTCCTGTGCCGCGTCAGCGACACGGGCATCGGCATGGCCGAAGACGTGCGCCAGCGCATCTTCGATCCGTTCTTCACCACCAAGGGCGAGCGCGGCACCGGCCTCGGTCTGAGCGTCGTCTACGGCATCGTGACCCGCCACAACGCGGAGCTCGACGTCCAGAGCCAGCTCGGCCAGGGCACGACGTTCATCATCAAGTTCCCGCCCCCCGGAGAGACGGTGGTGGAGCCGGTGGCCCGGCCGGTCGGCAAGTCCAGCCGCAAGGGCCGGATCCTCGTCATCGACGACGAGCGCGAAGTGGGCGACGTGCTCAAGGATGCCCTGACCCGCGACGGCCACCAGGTCGTGTACTGCACCGACGGCGAGTCCGGCATCGCCTGCGTGGAAAAGGAAGCGTTCGATCTCGTCATCACCGACCTCGGGATGCCGGGGATCTCGGGCTGGGAGGTCGCGCGGATCGTCAAGCAGGCCCGCCCGGGCACGCCGGTGGCGATGGTGACCGGCTGGGGCGACCGCATCGATCCCGTGGACGCCGAGGGCCGGGGTGTCGATTACGTCGTGGCCAAGCCGTTCAAGCGCGACGGGATCCGCGAGATGGTGGCGAGCGCCCTCCGCAGCGGGTCTCAGCCCTCGACCGCACGCACCTGAGCCGAGGCGGCGAGCGCCGCCGATAACGTCCAGCGCCAGACCCAGCGCCGCTCCTGCCAGCGTATCGGACGGCCAGTGAGCACGCAGGACGATTCGCGCCAGCGCCACCAGAACGATCGTCGCCAGCGCGGCGGCCCGAATGGTGACTCGCAGCGCGGGCGATGACAGCGACCCGGCCAGGTAGAACACGGTCCCGAAGTACGCGGCGGCCGCGGTGACGTGACCGCTCGGAAACGCAAAGCCCTCGCCCATCGGACGGGCGCGCCCGACCGCGAGCTTGACGAGTCTCTCCGCAATCGGCGCGGCCACCATCAGGGCCGCCCAGATCCACCACTGTCGTCGCGCGCGCCGGAACACGACATAGAGCACGACCATGGCCGGAATGAGGACGAGCTTTTCGCCCGCGTAGTTGACGACCTTCATCACGCGCACGACACCGGGCGTGGCCAGTCCGATGATCGTTTCGAACGCCTGCTGGTCCAGCGTCACGGTTCCGAAGACCCAGATGACGGCGGTGAGGGACACGAATGCGATCGCGGTGATCGTGAGCACGGCCGCGGGTTGGCGTGGTGGTGGCTCCGTTCCGCGGATGGCCACGGGGCGATTGTAGTTGGTCAGGGCGGGCGACTGAAGCTGGCGCCTCCGCCGCCGCCGTCCTGCACGAAGCGCAGGACCTGAGTGCCGCCGCGCTGCTCGAGGCGCACGATGCCGTTCCCCAGCGTGCCCTGGTACCGGACACGCCCCGAGTCGACGACGACGATGGCGCCTTGGAACGGCTTGTCACCGGCGTCGAGGAACATCGTGCCCGAGTACGCGCCGGTGTCGGCGATCGTCATGACCGCCATCGCATGGCCGGCGAATCCCGAGACCCGGCCGTGCCAGGCGCCGGCCAGCGTCTGGGTGTTCGGAATGGCCACGGGCGAGTGGAGGGACGCGCAACTGCAGAGCAGGAGCGCACTCGACAGCATCAGGCCACGCGCGCCTGACATCACCTAGTGTTTTTCCACCGAGTGCAGCGGCCTCGTGGGCAGCACGGCTCGGGCCGCGACGGGCCGCCAGCCGAAGAGGCGCCCGGCCACGGCGAAGGCGAGCAGCGTCAGGCCGAACGTGCACACGACGGCCGCGCCGGTGGGCAGGTCGAACACCGCGGAGGCCGCCATGCCGATCACGCTGACCAGCGTGCCGAAACTCCAGCCGATCAGCAGCCGCGTCGCCACCGTTCCGCCCATTACCGTAGCCGCGAGCGCCGGCACGATGAGATACGAGAAGACGAGGAGCACGCCGCCGATCCGAACCGAGCTTGTCACCACGACACCGAACGACGCGTAGAAGACGAAATCCCAGAGACGCACGTTCCAGCCATGCGCGTACGCGGCCTCGGGATCGGTCGAGATCAGGAAGAACGGCTTCCGACACAGCCAGTGCAGCCCGCCGATGAGCGCGTAGAGCAGTGCGACCTTGAGCACCTCGGGTCCGCGCACGGCGAGCAGGCTGCCCACCAGCATGGCGCGGATGTGCTCGATGCCATGGGCGGCGCGGTCGGCGAGCAGCACGGCGCCCGCAGAGGATACCGCGTAGACGACACCGATGACGGCTTCCTGAGAGACGTTCCGACGTCGCGTCCGCGTCAAGGACAAGACCAGCGCGCCGACGAGGGTCGCGAAGAGAGCGATGGCGTACGACTCCCACGTGTCCATGTCGTAGCCGACGAGGAACGCGGCGGTCGCGCCCAGCGCGGCGATCTGGGCCAGGGCGATATCGACGAAGACGACCTCACGGGCCAGAACGTGGACGCCGAGGTAGGCGTGGATCCCGGTGAGGACGAGGCACATCAGGAACGGGATCCACAGCAGCTCCAGCAGGTCGACCATGTCCTACTTGAGCGCCTCGGACAGCGTCTTGATGTTGAAGTCGATGGCCGAGAAGTAGTTGTCGGCCCCTTTCACACCGCCGACCATTGACGCCAGCACCACGGCCTTGGCGCCAGCGTCGTCGGCGACGCGGCCGGCCAGCTTCCTGTCGTTCCACGGCTCCACGATGATCACCTTGATGTGCTCGTTCTTCATCTGCTCGATGACCCGCACAAGATGGCCCGGCGATGCGGGGATCCCTGGGCGATCCTCAAGCGTCGCGGCCTGAACCAGGCCGAAGCGCGTCAGGAAATAGATCCATTGAGGATGGTAGACGACGACCTTGCTGCCCCGAACCGGCTCCATCATCTTCAGCCACCGCGCCATCTCACCGTCGAGCCGGCCGAGGAACGCTTGACGGTTCCGCTCGAAAGCCTGTCGATGCTGAGGCGCGAGCGCGGCGAGGCCATCGACGATGTTCTGGGTAATGATCGGCGCCAGCCCGGGGTCCATCGAGTAATGGGGATTTCCGAGAGGATGGACGTCGCCCATGGAGCGATCGATACGGATCGTCGGCACGTCGAGGATCGGCAGACCGCGGGAGATGTCGATCCGTCCCCTGGCTCCCCGGACGATATTGGGATTGTTGGCGCCGTTCACCGCCACGTCGACCCAGGAATCGAGGTCCAGGCCGTTTTCGATGACCGCATCGGCGCGACGGAGCTTCAGCATCATGGTGGGTCGGATCTCGGCTTCATGTGCGTTCTGAGTCCCGCGGGCGAGGGAGTCGACGTCGACGAGATCGCCACCCACGGCTTCAGTCAGCGACTTCAGATCAGGGATCGTCGCCACCACACGGAGCTTGTCGGCGGCCTGCACGACGTCAGCGCCGCTGAAGGCGGCGGCGAGCACGAGGAGCAACGTGAGGACTCGGCTGATCATTTCGTTCTCCGATTCTAGAACGGGTGCGCGGGGTGCGCGCCCAGGACGAAGCTGGCCTGGAAAAAGACCTCGTTCACCGCCCGTGCCGTCGCGTCGTTCTGGTTGAACGGTGTGATCTGTGTGCGGTCGCGCTCGGTGTACTTGTAGCCGAGACGGAAGCGCAGGAACTCCGACGGGAAAAAGCTGACGTACGGGCCGATCGCCCATTCGAACCCCGGCTGGGTGGGAAACTGCGACGCATCGTAGCGCGCGCCGAACGCCCACCGCCGGACCGGTTGTACTTCGCCCTGCAGGTACCACCCGAACGCGTCCCGGGTGCTCTTCTTGCCCACGAGGTTGTCGTCGACTGTGACGAGCTCCTCGACGCGGCGCATCGAGTAGAGCCCCTCGGAGGATACGGTCAGCAGCGGATGCAGCCATCCCTCGGGCCGGTACTTGTACTTCATGTCGTACCCGAGGATGGTGCTGCTCAGCCGATCGGGAGTCTGGCCAGTGGCGCCTGAGATCCCGAGCTGGATCGCGCTGGTGTCGGAGAGCTCGAAGAACGTCCGGAGGCGGCCGGTCACGAGCGGCTGGGTGATGCGCCCGTAGCCGAATGCCGTCGAGTTGTCGCCGTTGAAAACGCCGGCCAGCGCCTCGAGATAGAAGGGCAGGAAGTCGGGCACCCACGTCACCTCGACGCCCTTCTCGACCAATCCTTCGTCACCGAAGAAATTCCTCAGCACGTTCGGCCGGTCGACGTAGGGCAGGTCGTGCTCGTGGATCGGGTTGGTGAGGCCGTAGCGGTTGCGCATCTGGCCGAGCTTGGCCTGGAAGCCGTAGGGCAACGTGAGCAGGGTCATGTTGGCTTCGGCCAGCGAAACCTGGGTGTCCGTTCCGGGTGATGTCTCACTGGCCTCGATGCGAACCTCGGCCCGAGCAAATGGGTCCACCTGGCCGAACAGGGCCACCTCGACCTCGCGCGGGAAGAAACGGTTGGTCTCGGCGCCGAACGTTCCAGCTCCTGACTTCTGGACGTTGTGCGGGGCAAAGCTCCCGACGAAGTCTCCTGCGATACCCATGTCGAAGAGGAGCTGGCCGGATCCGCGTCGGCCGTAGAGCGAGAACGGCTGGCGGGGACGAAGCAGGTCCATCGGCGAAATCGGCGAGCCGGGTACGCCTCCGGGGGGAGCCGCCTGAACAGCCTGACTCACGGGCGGCGGCGCCGGCGCGACTGCGGTCGGCGCAGGCGCCGACTCGAGGCGCTTGAGCCGGTCACTCAGGGCGTCGATCGACTTTTGGTATTGCTCCTTCATGGTCTCGAAGCTTCTGCGCATCTGGTCGAGTTCCTGACGGAGCGCGTCCGCTTCCTGACCAGCCACCGGTGAAGCGATCAGCGCAATGACCAGCACGATACACATCACGATGAGTGCATGCATGTCGTCCTCCCCCGTGTTCACGAGGTCCCGGAGCGAGACTCCGGGTGCTGACCCCAGCCGAACTAGGAGGCGCTAAGCGAGGGGAGGAGCTCGGGGATCGGAGAGCCGGCCGGGACGGGAGACCGGCCTTGAGGGCAGGACTGTGACGGAGAGGACCACGACACTGCCGATGGTGATGACGGGGAGCCCCACTGGCAACGGTGCATGCACGGCACTGCTCGCAAATAGCGTGAGGTCATGCTCCTCGTTGAAGAACCCTGCGCCCCGATCGACATGCAGGTGGGGAGCGCCGGTACCTAGGAGAAGCGTTGCCGCGGCGGAGACACCGAGCAGGAACAGCGCCAACGATCGGCCGGGAAGCCCGCGCACGTTACGTCTGGCCATCGCGGTCAGACATAACGCATCCCAGCCGGACTTGCAAGAATTCCGTCGGGCGCCCCGGCGGCGTTGCCTACCGTCGGCGTCGCGACGTTGGAAGCCGAAAGACTCGATGAGGCTCTTGACCTTGCCCCAAGGGGCAGGGTTTAGGCTCTGGTCATGGCACGAGACGGCCTGCTCATCGGTGAGGTCGCCGCCAGGAGCGGCGTCAGCCGCAAAGCGTTGCGTCTGTACGAGGCGGCAGGCATTCTCCAGGCACCGCGGCGTACCGCGGCACGCTACCGTGTCTATGGAAATGACACGCTTGCGGTCATCGCGTTTGTCATGCAGGCCCGACGGCTCGGCTTCACGCTGGAGCAGATCAAGGAGATAGTTTCGATCAGGCGGTCGGGTCGCGCTCCCTGCCCTCATGTCCTCGAGCTCGTGCGCCGAAAGGCGGCTGACCTCGACAAACAGCTCGGCGATCTGACGGAGGTTCGGGCTCGCCTGAGGACGATACTGAAAACGCGGTCTTCGCGGAGGGTGAGTCAGGCGCTCGTTTGCCCCCATATCGAGCAGACCAACGGATCGAACAGAAGGAGGAAACCATGAAGATGTCTCTGTGCCCAATGTGCAACAACTGTCCCGAAGTTGAGATCCTCGGTGACGGTGACGAGGTGCGGATCGGTGAGACCGGAAACCTGGCCGTGTTGAGGAAGGACGAGTGGAACGTCCTCGTCGAGCTGATACAGTCAGGTCAGCTGGCGAAGATCTAGGGGAGGGATGCTCATGCGCCGAAAGGTTGTCCTCACTGCAGTTGCCCTGCTCGCTTCGGTCCTCGGGACCGCAACCTATGCCCAGCAAGGTGGCATGGGGTCGCAGATGCCGAAAACCGAGCCGCCGACTACGAGTGAAACACCGATGCCAGGCGGCATGTGTGCGATGTGTTCATCGGGCATGTGCCCCATGATGGGCGGCATGCAGGGCGGGACGATGCCGATGATGGGAATGATGCAAGGAAGCCAGTCCGACTCACCTAGAATGGTCCAGATGCGCGGCGAGATGATGAAGGCAATGGGCGAGATCATGATGAAGTACGGCAAGATGATGGAAGGCGGCGGCGGACGGTAGCACTTCGCGGAAACACTGACTCGGGCGTCGAAATTCACATAACTTGACAGTCTCAAGAACCGGCGTGTATCGTCCGGCTCGATGAATCTCCCGCGGCGTTTGCTGCCACTGATCCTGGTGCTGATGGTCTCGACGCTGCTCGGGCACATTTGCACTCTGCCAGCTGGGGCCGAATCGGCCGCAGTCGCTTCCCATGGGGCTACTTCCAGCGCCGGGTCGCACGACTCGGACGGCGCTCATACCGACATCGCCTCCTGTGATGCCACGCTATCCAAACCGGCACCAGTCCTGTCGCCGTTGCTCGACAGCGCGCCGGTCATCTCGAGCCCGTCGATCACCACGGCGCCTCCCATGCTTGCGTGGGGCGCGAAGCCGCGGCGCGTGATCGCTCCGAGACGAGCTCCTGATCGGTCGCTCTGCCTGCTGAACGCGTCCTTTCTGATTTAACCCTTCCCCCCTTCGTTCCGCATCAGTCCCCGATCTCGCTCGAGGAGCTCGCCGATGTCGTACGCGACGGGGAGGGTTCATGTTCAGACGCGCTTTCATCGTCATCGCGGCTGGCGCGGTGGCGCTCAGCTACCTGCAGGTGAAGTCCGTAGAGGCGGTTCCGGCATTCGCCCGTCAATACGACCTGCAGTGCAACGCCTGCCACACCCGGCCACCGCGGCTGAACCGCTTCGGCGAGCAGTTCCACATGATGGGCTTCCAGATCCCGAGCGCGGCCCGCCCTGACGGTCTGGTCGGGAGCCTGAGAGACGACGGGCCAGTCAAGACGCTCATCGACAGCCTCGCGCTGCGGATCGAAGGCGGCCTGTTCGAGTACACGGCGTCGCCGCGCGAGACCGAGACAAAGTTCGCCCCGCCAGACGAGATCACGCTGTTCGTTGCCCGCCCACTGCTGCCCGAGCTGAGCATCTTCGTCGAGATCGAAGGGGAGCCGAATGCGGTCGTCTTCGAAAAGGGCCGGTACTTCACGAAGGGGCAGCTCGGCCTGGGCAAAGAGGCCTTCTTCATGCTGAATTTCGGCCGCCTGCTGGGCGCGCTGGGGGCGCCGACCATGGAGATGGGTGGCCAGACGATGGTCGGCAAGCACGGTGGGTTCTCGATGCACGGCCCGATGCTGATGGCGGGCAAGGTGGACCCGAACACGAACTTCTCGTACGCGACGAACCGCCAGCTCATCGCGCCGACGGAATTGGAAGTCAAGCACGGTGCGGTCGAGCGGCTCCCCGTGGTGCCCTACGCGTTCACGTCGAAGTTCTTCGGCCTGTTCAAGAACCGCGATGAGCGCGAGCCGCAGCTCGTCACCGACCAGGTGATGTACAACGTGCAGGGGGCGCCAGGGGCCGACGTCCACGCGATGATCAACGACATCGTGCTGGCCCAGGTCGGGTTCCTCCGTGAGAACGAAGGCTTCAACACCTACGGAGCATTGCGCTTCGACCTGCTCGATCGCCGGGAGCTCACCTTCAACGTCTCCGCGCTTTTCAACTGGGGCTTTGGCGTCGTCCGGGCGCCCGATCCCGACGACCACGATCACCCCGGCGGCACGCGGCTGGATCGCCTGCGCTATGGGATCGCGGCCAACGTGCGGTGGAAGGAACTCGACGTGTACGGCGCCCTCATCTGGGATCGGCTGTACGGGCTGCCCGGTGGGCTAAGGCGTGACGTCGACCGAACGGCCGCCGGGCTGTCCTTCGAGATCGACTACCTCCTCCACGAGAAGATTCTTCTCTCGACCCGCTTCGACCAGCTCTGGGCAGGCGGGCTCAGAGAGGAGAAGCGTGATGGAAGCGTGCTGTCGCTGCAGGCGAAGTTCTACCCGTGGCAGAACGTCGCG
>Ga0137361_10002797_pt1 | contig 11223 bp, 11 predicted proteins | sample Mad1_80_16metaG_FD_104923 | JGI IMG/M metagenome (GOLD analysis project Ga0137361, IMG submission 104923) | Vadose zone soil microbial communities from Angelo Coast Range Reserve, California, USA - Mad1_80_16 metaG | ecosystem: Environmental > Terrestrial > Soil > Vadose zone | place: USA... | reverse complement strand
TGACTGTTTTGGGGAGATGAGCCTGGTCGATGGGGAACCCCGATCCGCGACGATCGTGGCGACGACCGATTTGCGGGTGCTCGTCGTGGATCGTTCTCATTTTTGGCGACTCCTGGACGAGACTCCGGAGCTGATGAGGCGCATCCTCACGATTTTGTCGCGTCGCGTGCGACGCCTCGAACAGACGGTACGCGCGATACTCCAGGGCCCGAATCCGACCTGACACTGGCCGGCGTGCATTCTGGTCCGCCGACACCCATGTTGTCGCCCGAGGAAGTTGCCCGCTGGTGCATGATCTTCCTCTCGGCCCTGACGGTGACGGCGGGGTGCCGGTCTTCACTTCCCGAATCTATGTCGGCCGGCCGATCGCCATCCAGGTCCGAAGCCGCCATCCTGAGTGACGCGATCGAGACCGAGTCCGTTCGGCGCGCCATGAGCGTCGTGGCCGACTGGCAACTTGCTCATCCCTCCCCGCACCGGCCGGACGAATGGCACGGGGCGCCGTTCTGGGTTGGCCTCGTCGCGTTTGCACCGCTCTCGATGGATCGGGAGAAGTACCTCGCGGCGGCGCGAGCGAACGGCGAACGGAACGCGTGGCGCCCGGGTCCGGAACCCTTCTCCGCGGATGATCACGCCATCACGCAGAGCTATTTCATGCTCTATGCGGTTGACGGCGACCGGAGGGAGGTCGAGGCAGCCCTCCTGCGCTTTGAAGAGGTCCTGCGCGAGCCGGTCGAGCCTTCACTTGAGTTTGACTATGAGAAGTCCGAGCGCGCATGGGTGTGGTGCGACGCGTTGTTCATGGCGCCGCCCGCGCTGGCACTGGCGACCCAAGCGACCGGCGACCGGCGCTACGCGGATCACATGACTCGCCTGTGGTGGAACACGACCGCCTATCTCTACGATCGCGACGCGGGCCTTTACTACCGCGACAGTCGCGTCTTTAGTCGGCGCGAGCGCAACGGCGCCAAGGTGTTCTGGAGTCGCGGCAACGGCTGGGTGCTCGCGGGCCTCGCGCGTGTGTTGCAGTATCTGCCCGAGGACTACCCGGAGCGACCACGGTTCATCGCGCTGTTTCAGGAGATGGCGCGGACGGTCGCCCCACTCCAGGGCGCGGATGGCTATTGGCGGGCGAGCTTGCTCGCCCCGGACAGCTGGCCGGGCCCCGAGACCAGCGGCACGGCCTTCTTCACTTATGCGCTCGCCCGGGGCATCAACGCCGGACTCCTCGACCACGGGGACTATGCGCCGGTCGTGCGGCGGGGTTGGTCGGCCCTGGTTCGCGCGGTGAGACCGGATGGGAAACTTGGGTACGTTCAGAGCCCGGACGACGGGCCAGGACAGACAGATCCGGACCAGACAGAGATCTACGGCACCGGGGCATTCTTGCTCGCCGGAAGCGAGGTATACCGACTCGCGGCGGGCGCACAGTGAGGTCGTGAACCCGAGGCCGCCGATCGGCGCGCCCGCGTCCTCGTCGCCATGCTGGTCCTCCTCGCTCTCGCCTTGGTTGCCGCAAGCGTGGTCTCCGCTCCCGACCTCGCGCACGCGCAGCCGACGCCGAACCGAGCGGCCGAGTATACAGCCGACGAACGGCCATGGCTTCGGTGCGGTATCGAGCAGGCGCTCGATGTCGACTTCGAGGGCACTGGTCGGCTGTACCGCGCGGAATGGCGGCGGTGCGGCCCCCGCCAGGCGGAGTGGAAGGCGGACGGCAAGACCATCGACTACCCAACTCACTACGTTACCGTGGCGCGGTATGCGGCGGCGCCCACACCCCTAGTCGTTTTCGACAACGCCGCCGATCGTAGCTTGACGTATATCCAGAGTGTCCGGCGCATGCAGTTCACCGGCGACGGCCGGCAGCAATTCGTCGTGGTCACCGGCGTCTACGGCACCGGGGCCGCCTGGGACCTGTGTGCCCTGGGCCTCATCAACGGCACGCTCACGTGCTGGAAGCTCCCTGACTGGGGACCCGCGATGGCGCCGCTGTTGGCCGCGGACGAGGAGAGTTGGAAGTCCCTGCTGATCTCGGTGACCGACGACCGACTGCTCGTGGAGGCGTTGATCTACGACCGCAACCACGATCCTAACTGCTGTCCGGGCCGCGGCTCGATCTTTGTCGAGCTACGCCCTGGCGATGGTCGGTTCGATCTCGGTCGAGTCTGGCGCGTCTCACCCGACCAGAAGACCCGATGATCCCCGCATGCTGGCCGCCGATCGAGCTGCTGGTCGCCGCCGCCGAGAACGGTCGGACGGTGGCTAGAGGGTAGTCGGCCGGCTGGCAGGGGTCGAGCCCCACCAGGTCGGGGTGCTTCGCGAGGCGCCACCTCCCTCATGGTCACGTCACACCGCCCGCGCCACCCGGGTCCCCTCGAGGATCGCCTGGTGGATGCCGCGCGGGGCCACGCAATCGCCGATCGCGTGGAGCGTGGGCACCTTGCCCTTCAGAGCCCGGTACAGGGTGTCGGTGGAGCGGCTGCCCATCGACAGCACCACGGTATCGACGCCCTCGATCCGACGCTCCATCCGCGTGTACACATTGGCCACCACGGCGGCGGAGCCCTCCACCGCGACCAAATCGGTGTGCGGGGTCAGCGCCACGCCCTTGGCGAACAGCCGCGAGTACAGGGGCGCGATCGAGGTGACCCCCACGTCCTGGCCGGCGTAGAAGAGCCGCGAGATCACCTCGACCCGGCGGCCGCGGTCGAGCAAGTACTCGGCGGTGGACAGTCCCTGCTGGGTGTGGACGTCGTCCACGACGACGACCCGCTCGCCGACCTCGGCGCGCTCGAGGAGGACATCGCGATCGGTCACGACGTGCTTGCCGTCGAGCCCGGGAAGGTCGGGCCGGTACGGAAACGATCCGGTCGCGATGATCACGACTTCGGGTGACTCGGCCAGCACCGTGTCGACGCTGGCCTCGACCCGAAGCCGGCAATCGATCGTGAGCTTCTCCACCTGACCGGCCAGGAAGCGGAGGATGCCCGCGTACTCCGCGCGGGCCGGCGCGCGGGCGGCGATCAGCACCTGTCCGCCGACCTCGGCCTCGCGCTCGAGAAGGACCACGCGATGGCCGCGGAGGGCGGCCACCCGGGCCGCCTCGAGGCCCGCGGGCCCGGCGCCCACCACGACGACGCGCCGGGGCGAAGCAGTCGGAACCGGTTCGGCCAGCTCCATCTCCCGGCCCGCGCCTGGGTTCTGGACACAGGTGACCGGTTTGCCCTGATAGATCCGGTCGATGCACCCCTCGTTGGCTCCGACACACAGGCGCACGTCGTCCAGCCGCCCCTCGATGGCCTTGCGGGGCAGATCGGGATCGGCGATGAGCGCACGCGTCATCCCGACCAGGTCGATGGAGCCATCGGCCAGGATCTGGTCCGCGTGAATGGGATCCACGATGCGGCCCGCGTGGAAGATCGGCATTGCCGCCACCGCCGCCTTGATGGCGGCCGCGAGGGGGACGAAGATGCCGTGCGGCGAGGCCATGTTGGGGACGGCGAGGGCCTGCAACGGCAGCGTGTGCGCCGCACCGCCGATGATCGAGAGGAAGTCCACGAGCCCGGAGGCGGCCAGGCGGCGGGCGATCTCCGCCATATCGGCCGCGGTGAGGCCACCCGCGGTCATCTCGTCGCCCGAGATCCGCGCGCCGACCACCCAGTCGCTCCCGACCTGGCGCCGGATCTCCCGCAGGACCTCGAACCCGAAGCGCATCCGGTTCTCGAGGCCGCCCCCGTACTCGTCCGTCCGCCGGTTGAAGAGGGGTGACCAGAACTGGTCCACCAGATGGTTGTGAGCGAAGGAAAGCTCCACCCCGTCCAGCCCGCCCTCGCGGCAGCGCCGTGTCGCATCCCCGAACGCGCGCACCAGCATGGCGATCTGCTCGGGCTCGATCTCGTGCGGCACCTCGCGGTGGACTTTCTCCGGAATCTGCGAGGGCGCCAGCAGGACGTGCCACCCCTCCACGTCGGACTGCGACCGCCGGCCCATGTGGGTGAGCTGGCTCATGACCCGGCAGCCGTGGCGGTGCACCGCGTCCGCGAGACTCCGATAGCCGGGGATGACCGAGTCGTCGTGGTTGGCGATCATGTTCCAGGCGCTGGCCGGCGAGGAGGGGTGGACGCTGGTCGAGCCGCCGATGATGGTGAGGCCCGCGCCGCCCCGGGCCTTGGCTTCGTGGTAGGCGCGGAGGTGCGGGCCGGACTTGCCGTCCTCGGCCATGGCCTCGGCGTGCCCGGTCGAGAAGATGCGGTTCTTGAGGGTGAGCCCGCCGACCCGGAGGGGCGTGAAGAGATGGCGAAACTCGTGCGCCATGGGCCACAGCATGGACGGGAGCGGACCGCTCGTCAACGGGCCGGCAGGACCTTCTCCACGCGTACCTCGATCAGGCGCTCCGTCTCACGCCCACTCCCCCGGCGGTCTGTCGAGGGCGGCGCGATCCCAGCGAGCAAGATCGGCGCCTGCACTGTACGCGCTCTGATAGAAATCCAGAACCATGTCATCCGGTGAGGACGCCGAGCGCACCATCTCGTACGGCAGAATGAAATCGGCCAGTTCTCGGCTATAGTAGGCCGCCGCGGGCCGGATCTCGCTCGAGGCAAATCCCTGAGGCTCGGGGCGCGCGTAGGCGTAGAACGCGGGTTCCGCCACGGTACCGCTGCCTGGCCAGAATCCGACGCTGATCTCCTCGTGCGAATTCGCCTCGCGGAGCACCCACCACTCGCGGTCGGTGTGCTCGGGAGCGCGCCGCCCGCTGAAGCGCGTGAGCGCGAGATCGAAGGCACCCCAGAAGAAGTGCACCGGGCTGCTCTTCCCGAGAAATCGCCCCTGGAACCGCTTCATGATTCGGTCGGCTTGCAATAACATCCGAAAGAATCGATGGGCATGAGCGGGGTCATAGGAGGCGTGGAGGCGATCCTCGAGGAAAGGGGTGGGATGGTCGACTTCCACGGGTACCGGCCACAAGTTCACGACGATCCCGAGACCGGCGACGAGCTCCATGTACTCGCGATAGAAGTCCGCAACCGGTCGCGCACGTAGTGCGATCTCCCGGCTCGTCCCGTCGCTCGTCTCCACGACAAGGCGATGGTCGATGAAATCGAACAAGACCTCGAATGTGCGGGCGCGGTATGGGATTGGAGTCGTCGTCAACCCACGCGAGCTCACATAGAGCGGGACCTGCCACCAATGGTTTTGCTTTGGCGCGAGGGCCAAGCGAGTCTTTCCAACAATCTGCATCCACATGTGAAGCGTGTCGTGGGTGTCCTGCCAAGCCGCGAGCGGCAGGTTGGGCCAGGTGTCCTGAGCGGCCACCGCGGGTTCCTCGTTGGGTGCGACCATTGGCTCCTCCATGAGGACGGATCGCTCGCGGATACTGATAGTGCCACATCTTGACGATGGCGGGACGAGAACCCGCTGTTTCGCGAGAACAGGTGCACCCGTCCAGTGGCAGCGGTAGCCTGAGAGTGGCGGCGAGATCGTACTCATGCGAGACACATTGTTCGTGGGCGACGTTCAGGGCTGTGCAACCGAGCTGCGCGACCTGCTCGACGTCGCCGGGTTCGACCCGGGCGGGCATCGACTCGCGCTCTGCGGAGACCTCATCAATCGCGGACCCGACAGCGCGGGTGTCCTCGATCTCGCCCGTCGCCTGGACGCTCTCACGGTTCTCGGCAACCACGAGGTGGCATTGCTCGAGGGCAAGCGAACGGCGACGCTCGACTTGGTCAGGCAGCAGCTCGGATCGGCTCTAGAAGAATGGCGGGCGTGGCTGAACTCGCGTCCCCTCTTCGTCCGGCTGGATGGCTACATCCTCGTGCACGCGGGCATCGCGCCCGGGAAGCGTCCGGAAGAGTGCACCCGCAGCGAGCTCACCGAGATCCGCACCGTCGACGGCCGGCCATGGTTCGACCGGTGGCGAGGGCCGGAGACCGTCATCTTCGGGCACTGGGCTCAGCGCGGCAAGGTGGATCTTCCGCTCTGCAAGGGTCTCGACACCGGATGCGTCTATGGCGGCCAGCTCACCGGACTCTGGTGGCCGCGACTCGAGTGGGTCTCGGTTCCGGCCCGGCGCCGCTGGTTCGAGCGACCTGGGCCGGAAGACATCTGATGAACCTCAAGGGCGATCTTGTACAGACCGGAGCGCGGCACGCCAGGAACTGATGAGGACTCGGCGGCATCCCGCTTGGCCGCCCGGGCTGGCCGGAGGAAGTGGCCGACCTGGTCGCCTTCCTCGCGTCTGATCGCGCCGCATCGATCACCGGAAGCGAGTATGTCATCGACGGGGGCACGATATCGACGGTCTGACGGCTCGTTCGCCCGCGGCGGGTTCGGGTGGTCGCCACAAATTGACACGAAGTATCTCGCGGCGTAGGGTACACCCGGAGGTGCGGCATGGCGCGAGTGCGAATCTCGCTGCGCGAGCCCGGGCGGTTCAAGGATCCGGCCAATCTGAACTGGGAACGATACATCGCGCTCCAGGCGCGCGAGCGCGAGCGGTACCTCGCCGATCGGGCGACGATTCCGGCGCCGGCGCTTGAGTACAAGACGGTCGGGCCCCGATACCTGGAGCGGGCGGTCGAGCAGTTCGCCAACAACTACTTCCCCGAGCTGGCCGCCACGCACTACATCGCAACTGCGGCGGCCAACGCCCCGTTTGAAGAGCTCAAGAAGTGCTGTCTGTTCCAGCTCGTGGATGAGCAGCGCCACCTGGAGATGGATCGCGAGGTCTTCGAGCGCGCCGGTATCCCGCAGAGGGACTGGCTACCCGCGTGGGAGCAGCCGGGAACCACATGCCGCTTCTTCCGGCACGTCCTCGAGCTCGAGGATCCCATCGAGATCCTGGTCAAGGCCAACTTCGTGGCGGAGGGCGCAGCGGGTCCGGGCACGTTCACGGTCCTGGCCGACGGCGCGGAAGCCCGCGGGGATCTCTTGTCGGCCGTCAACCATCGCGCCCGCATTCGCGACGAGACGCGGCACATCAGCTATGCGCGCGCCTTGGTCAAGGCCCTGATCGAGGACGATCCCGGGAACCTCGCGGTGATCCAGCAGTGGCAGGACGAAAGCCTGCAGCTCTTCTCCGAGGTGGCCAAGGGAGGGGCCCGTCAGGAGTGGTGGCAGGGGTTCCTCGACTCGTACTACAAGATCTCACTGCCACTGGGCCTGCGCCCGACGTCGCTGTCCATCTAGCGCGATGTCCCGATCCATCTCGCCTCGCGCGGCACGGAGTAGGGGCACGCCTGCCCTGGAGGGCCGGGTCAGGGTTCGCCCTGACGGAGAGCGCACTCCTCTGGTATCCTTTTGGACGTCCTACGGCGCCAAGGCTCAGATTCCAAATCCCTGAGGAGGTATGTCAATGGCGGTCAAGATCACCATCCGGCCCAATGGTCCGTATCTGGTTGAAGGCGAAGTCGAGGTCGTCGACGTGAACGGCGACAAGGTTGACGTGAGCGGACGAGGCCCGCGATTCGCGCTGTGTCGGTGCGGCGGATCAGTTACCAAGCCATTCTGCGACGGCACCCACAGCAAGCTCGGCTTTCAGGCCGCAGAGGCGGCCGTCTCGCAGGAGAAGAAGTCGGGGTAACCGCTCAGTTCGCGAGTCGCTTTGGTCCGCCTGCTCCTTGATTTGCCCGGAGGGTCACCACGACTGACCGTGCGAGCGGCGTTCCTTCCGACCCCGTCATGTCCACGACCACGAAATCGCCGCCCCGAATGTCGGACAAGCTGATCGCGGTGTCCTTGAAATCGGCGACTTGGGACGCTCGCTCGGAAAGGACGATGCGGGTGTCGGGCCTGAGTCCGACGCGAAGCTGCCGTATCTCCGAGGCGGCTCCCATGTCCTGGAGGAGGAGCGCTCTCGCTTTCAGGTCGACGGATAGCACGACACCGGAAACGCGCGCGGGGGTGACTCGCAGCGGCTTTTGTGGCGATGGCGGCGTCGGTATCGGGGGGTGGGGCGGCGAGGCCGGCTCGATCGGCGAAGTGGAAGGAAGGGGGGACTCTTCCTCGACCCGCGGCGCGGGCTGCGCGGTCCTGAAACCGGCCATGGTACCGGACGAATTCGCCGTCGGATGGATGGAGCGGGCCACCACGATCCATAGGGCGAGGGCGGCGAGTAGTACGCCAGCACGCAAAGCCCACCGCACGCCGTTCCGCCGCCACGCTCGGGCCGCGCGCTGCCCCCGGGTCGATCTGGGCCGCCAGCCGGGAGCCGGCTCGGCCAAGGGCACGCCGGCCCGCGATTGAATGTCCTCGTGCTGGAGGACGGTGGCATAGCCCCGGGAGCGGAGTTCGCCGTACAGGCTCGGCTGGCGCCGCTGTTCGCTTCTGCGTCGCTCGGGAGCTCGCCCCGTGCTCTCCCGGCGACGCTCACCCCTCCGTTCGTCCAGCTTGATCTCTACGCTATGTCCGTCAGGAGATCGGGCGTCAACCTTGGCCATCAGATACCCGCACAGCAAAGGCTGCTCCCGCGCGACGATATAAAGAATTCGCCCCATGGCTCGACGGTAAGCCTAGGCGCGAGACGGACGGCTGTGAATTTCGGCTACTTGCAATCTGGCCCGCATGCGTGTGTCCGGCGGGAGCGCTTCGCATCGGACCAGGTCGCCGTGAGAATTCGGCGTGGATATCTCGATCGTGTCGCTATCCGCGGGAAGCAGCACATCGTTGCAGACGGTCGTGTTGGCGATCGTGTCGGCCATCTGGCGCATTTCGTCGGGGGCGTCTACATCCTCGCTCACCTTCTCGAACATCCGCCGCCACCAGAGTCCCGGGATGATGATCTCATTGGCCGGCGTCCGGTCAAACATGATCGGGGCGGCCACGGACGCGACGCTCTCGGGAGCTCTGGTGACGGCCGGGATGGGCGTAATGACGCGGAGTATTAGTCCCCCCTCGTCGCGACTCTCGACGATGAATCGGCCGAGCGTGAATCTCCCCTCATCACTTCCAAACCCATGCTCCCGCGCCAGGGCCAACCAGATCTCCCCTTCGGCCTTTGTGATCTTCCGCATGGGCGCCTCCCCAGGACCCGCGCCAGGTCACGCCGACCCTCCTCCAGCACCCGTAGTCTAGCCGTGGAAACCCGTCCAGCGTAGGCCGGTCAGCCGAGCCATGACGTTCTGCTTGCGATTGCGTGGGGCGAGCCAGCCTTTTCCGCTGAAACCGCCGATCGCCATGGCGAGGCCAACCAGGACTCCGACCGCCGCCGCCATCGTCAGCGCGGTGGCGGGCTCGCGCCGAGTATAGGCAATGACCTCGTCGGCTCGATTCTGAACACTGTTCCCGACGGTGGCTGCGGCGTGTCTGAAGGTTTCTTGAAACCGGGTAACTCGTGTGCCTTCACCGTGGGCAGCGTCGAGGACCTGCCCGGACCTGTGGATGCCGCGATTGGCCTCGCGGATTTCATCCGGGGTCGGTCGGCTCGCGGGTGGATATCCGATCTCGATAGGGGTCTTCTCCATGGCCGTCTCCTGGCAGCCCGACATGCGCCCGCATCGGACTGGCTGGTGGAATATTCACCGAGAAGCGGCAAGACGTGTGCCACTTCCGAATGTAATTGGCAATCAGCGTTTAACGCGGTGCAGTGCAGGCCTCAGATGTCTTCTCTGTTCACGATTTCATCGAGCTGCGGGAGTGACCTGGGCTGTGCCTCGGCCCACTGGCTGATGGGCGCCGCAAGGTGTTGAGCGCAGACTTACACGGTAGTTACTTCCGTCGGGGACGATGTCAGGCCGGCGCGAAGATCCCCTCTGATTGCCCGACCGGCGACCCCTCGCCTGGCGCCTCCGTGGCCGGTGCCGCGAACGCGGCATCACGCTGGAGCGCCGGCATGACGCGATCGGCGAAGAGGCGCATGTTGAGCTCGGCCTCGTGGTGCGGCATGCCGCCGAAGGCGAACTCGGTGACCAGGTGGTCGAGGCCGGTGAGCCGGCGAAGCTCCGCGAGCTGCTGGAGGCAGTCGTCGGGTGTGCCGACGACCTGGATCTTCACGTAGAAGTCGGCCGCTTTCTGCCGGAAGTTGGCGTCCTTCATCTTGGCGTAGGTCTTGGCGGTCGCGCCGTACGACTCGTAGCCCTTGACCGAGCCGAGATGGCCGTCCGAGAAGCGGTAGTGGGCGTCGATCGAGTCGAACTTGCGGCTGAGATACTTCACCGCGCGCTCGTGGGCCTCCGCCCGGCTCTCGGCCACCGAGACGTTGGTGAGGATGATGGGCGGCCGCGGGGCGTGCCCCACGCTCCGCGCGATCTCCCGGTAGCGCTGGATGTCCTCGGCGGCCTTCGGCCACTCGTTCTGCATGATGACCAGCACGCCGAAGCCGAGCTTCGCCATGATCTCGGCCGACTCGGGGCTCACCGACGAGGCGTAGATGCGGCGCTCCGGGTGGGAGATCGGACGGGGACGAATGGACGTCCGCGGGATCTTGAAGAACTCCCCGTCCCACTCGAAGACGTCCTGGCTGAGCGCCCGGACGACGATCTCCGCGGTCTCCACGAAGCGGGCTCGCGCTTCCTCCATCGGGATCCTGAATCCGGCGTACTCGACGCTCGCGGCACCCCGACCGAACCCGAGGAGGCACCGACCGCCCGACAGGATGTCGAGCAGCGCGATCTCCTCGGCGATTCTGACCGGGTCGTGCCACGGCAGCACGATCACCGCGGTGCCGAGGGTGACGCGCTTCGTCCGGCCCGCGAAGTAGCTCAGGAGCTGGGTCGGGGAGGGCGACATGGCGTAGCCGGTGAAGTGGTGCTCGAGCGCGAAGAGCGAATCGAACCCGAGGGGCTCGGCGAGGTCCCCCAGCGCCAGATGGTCCGAGAGCACGGCCGCATCCGGCCGGCCCTCCTGGGTCAGCATGTTGAGCGCGATCCCGACCTTCATGTCCGCCTCCTGGCCGATGCGCGGGGTTCAGGCCACGTCGCGCTGGCGTGCCGCATTGTAGTTGGCGTCGTACCACCAGTCGAGGTACGCCGCGTACGTGATGGGTGGATAGCGCGGTGGGTTCCCCGGCGCCTGGCAGGTGCGCAGGCACGCGATCTCGGTGTCCAGATGCGGGCCCATGAAATAAGGGATCGCGTACCGCGGACGGCCCACCGGGGGCAGGGCGCGGTGGGGCGTGGACTTGAACCGGTCGTTGGTCCACCGTCGCAGCGTGTCGCCCGAATTCACCGCGAAGGAGCCGGGCACGTACGGCACGTCGGCCCACGTAGCGTCGGGCAAGCGCACCTG
>Ga0137361_10002796_pt1 | contig 11224 bp, 9 predicted proteins | sample Mad1_80_16metaG_FD_104923 | JGI IMG/M metagenome (GOLD analysis project Ga0137361, IMG submission 104923) | Vadose zone soil microbial communities from Angelo Coast Range Reserve, California, USA - Mad1_80_16 metaG | ecosystem: Environmental > Terrestrial > Soil > Vadose zone | place: USA... | reverse complement strand
CGACGGTGAGCGTGACGCGCCCCGAGCGCGGAAGCGAGCCCAGGTCGATCGGGATGGAGACCCGTCGCGAGTCTGCCGAGCCGGAGCTTCCTCCGTACCGGGCGCTCGGGCGGTCGGCGGACGGCACACCGGGGTCGCGCTCGAAATCCCCGATCGATTCCTCGTCGGCGCTTACGGCGGGCGGCGCCGCGGCACGCGCGGGCGAAGGCGAATCTGCCGGCGCGCCCGGAGGGGGATGCGCGATCATGTCCTCCTCGGTGAGCACCAACTCCTCTTCGGCGTTGAGCGTGCGGGGCATCGGGGCGGCCGGCGCGTCGTCGATGAGGGCGTCGTCCCCCAGGAGCGGCGTGGGCTCGAATGCCGCGGCGGACCGTACCGGGCTCTTCCGCGGCGAATCATCCTCGGGGGCTTCCGCCTCCATCGCCTCGGCCCCGGACTCGGCCTCGGAGGGCTCGGCCTGGCCCTTCCCGCGCTTCAGATATTTCAAGAGCTTCCCGCCCGCTGGGGCACGCTCCGCCTGCTTCTTGGACGCGGCGTCCGCGGCCCTCGCCGCCGCCGCGGTGGCCTTCGCCTTCGCGATACCGGCGACCGCCCCCTTGTCCTTCTCGAGCACGTCTTTCGAGATCTTCGCGAGCAGGAGCTTCGACACTCCGCGAAGCGTCTCGAAGACTCCGGTGCCGTTCGCCGCTTGCGCCTCGAAGAAGGGGACATTAAGTCGGTTTAGCTCTTTGTTCAGATCCGAGACCGGGACCGCGTTCGGGAGATCGCGCTTGTTGTACTGGAGAACGAGCGGGATCGTCCGGATGTCGATCCCGTACGCCTTGAGATTCAGCTCGAGGTTCGCGAAGCTCTCGCGGTTTTCCGCCATCTTGTCGGCGGCGGAGTCCGCGACGAAGACGACGGCGTCGACGCCCTTCAGCACGAGCTTACGGGTCGCGTTGTAATAGACCTGCCCCGGCACGGTGTAGAGAAGAAGCCGGGTCTTCATTCCCTGGAGGTCTCCCAGGTCCAACGGAAGCAGATCGAAGAAGAGCGTGCGGTCGGTCTGCGTCTTCATCGAAACCATGCGGCCCCGATTCGTCTCGGGCACGCTGTCGTAGATCTTCTCGAGGTTCGTCGTCTTTCCGCTCAGACCGGGGCCGTAGTACACGATCTTCGCGTTGATCTCGCGTCCCGAATAGCTCACCACCACCATGGCGTCGCTCCTCGATTCTCTTTGGTTTTCGTATCCGGACCCGACCGCGGCGGAACGGGTGCGGCGGCCGGTACCCGGCTCCCCGGGAGCGCGATACGTGCCGCCGTGTCTCGGGAAAGAGAACGGTGGATGGGGGCCTAATCTTTAGGAGAAATGCTGGTTGGTTCCCGGAGGATTCGGGCCGGAGCGGAGGGGCCCTGCGCAAGGTATGCGCACGGAGAGTCTTGCAGCTCGCACCGCCGCCGGGAGATAGCGCGCCCCGCTGCCTTAGCGGGGCGCCTCAGACGCGAGGGTCGCGCCGGATCCAGATCCCCTGGCGTTCCTTGATCTGGAGATGAGGACTCTCCGGATTCGAGACGCTCTCATAGTGGCGGAGGAGGAGCTCCTTGAGCTCGGGATACTCCGAGGTGGGGAAGTACCGGCTCACGCGGCTGAACATGCCGTCGCTCTCCGAATATCGCAGGAGCTCCACTTCGGTGACGCGCTCGTACTGGTTCTCGCCGTAAGCGATCTCGGGAGTCTCGTTCACGTCGATCCAGAGCGACGCCACGCTCCGCGTCACCTCGAATCGGTGCTTGGTCCGCATCAGGAATTCCCAGAGCCCGAAGATGTCGAGCGGCACGTAGCGCACCGTCGCGCCTCCCTCGGAATCGGGTCTTCGAATCTCGCAGCGCACGAGCTTCTGACTCGCCATCGCATCCACCTCCGAATCGACCGCCACCCATGGCATGCGCGTTGCACTTGAACCGCATCGGGAACGGAACGAGATGCCCGCGACAGGGCTCGGGTGCCCATCGGCCCGAGACCCGAGATCCCGAGGAGGACACCCTGAAAGCCAAACCGCATACCCCCGCAGCTGGAGCCATTGTCCGGCCCGCCACCGAAGTCTATTGCCGGCGCGACAATCGCGTGTACGCGGTCTGCCCGCACGTCGCCCAGGGCTCGCGATGCCGCTGTCTTTCCGAGCTCGAGACGGCCGACGCTCTCTTCGAATCGGACGAGGTGGGCGCCGGATTCGGCCGCTGACCGGGTGGCTCGTTTCATCCCACGAGTGGGTGAAATGGCGCCGCTCGTGACGGCACCTTAGGCCGAGGCCGCTCGCCAAGTCAAACAAAAGCCCGCCCCGCTTGACGGTTCACGGAGCGCTCGTGTAGCGTCACCCCGTGCCGTTTTCTCATCAAGATTTCCGCGCGACCTGCCCGTGATTCAGGGCCTCCTGATCCAGGCGGGTCTCGCGCTCGCGCCGTCCCTGCCCCGGGGCGTGTCCGAATCCCTCGCGCGCGCGACCGCGCGTCTCGCATTCGCTCTTCCCTCGAAGCGGCGGCGCGCGGTGGAATCCAATCTGGTGTGGATCGCGGAATCGGGCAGGCTCACCCCCGACCGCGCGCGCGCGCTCGACCGCACCGCCCGATCGATCTTCGAGAGCTACCACCGCTTCGTCCTCGAATACCTGGCGCAGCGCTCGCTCGATTCGCGCGCGCTGGATACCCGATTCCGCTTCCGGGGAATGGAGATCCTCTACGGCGCGCTCGCGCGCGGTAGGGGCGCCGTGGTCGTGGCACCCCACGTCGGGAACTGGGAGCTGGCAGGAATCGCGCTCGCCCGGCTCGGGTTCCGCGTCCACGTCGTGACCGGCGTGCAGTTTCACGCCCGCTTCGCATCCTCGGCCAGGCTCCTCAAGGAGCGCGAGCGGATTCTCGTGAGCACGCCGGCGGAGGGGTTCCGGCCGCTGCTCCGGACGCTCGGGTGTTCGGGCATCGTGGTGCTGCTCACCGACGGCGACGTATTCGTGCGCTCGCTCGAGACGGAGTTCTTCGGGCGCCGCGTGCCTTTTCCGGTCGGGCCGGCGCTCCTGGCCCGGCGCTCCGGCGCCGCGATCCTTCACGCGCATGCCGAGCGGAGCGACACAGGGGGCCACGCCGTCGTCTTCGACGGGGCGGAGCTGCCGAGGCCGGAGCTTCCCCTGAAGCAGGATCTCCGCCGCCTCACGCGGCGGGTGGCCGAGATCCAGGAGCGCACCATCGCGGCCCATCTCGACGAGTGGTGCATCTTCCGCCCGCTCTTCCCAGGCGTTTCCGGCGGGTCCGCCGGTCCGAGCCGCGATGCCGCTTAAGATCGGAATTCTGAGCCAGGCCTACCATCCGGCGGTGGGAGGCGTGACGGAGCACGTGGACGCCACCGCTCACGCGCTCCGGGCCCGCGGGCACGAGGTCGCGGTCATCACTTCCCGCTTCTCCGAGGCGGAATCGCGGGGCCTCACGGGGAACGGCTATCCGGTGCACCGGATCGGGCGAAACTTCGCCGTGCCCTACAACGGCGCGGAGAACAACCTCACGATTGGATTTGGCCTGCGAGGGAAGCTCGAGCGGCTGCTCGATCGCGAGCGGTTCGATCTGCTCCACCTCCACTGCCCCGTCTCACCCTTTCTCCCGCTCCTGGCGCTTCGGATCGCGAAGCAGCCGGTCGTCGGCACATTCCATTCCACGGTCATGTCCGACCTGGCGTTCCGTCTGTTCCGCCGCGCGCTCCTGCCCTCCTACCGGCGCATCGACCGGACCCTCGCGGTATCCGAGGAGGCCCGCGCCTGTGTGCTCCGCCACTTTCCCGGGCCGGTCGAGGTCCTCCCGAACGGAGTGAACCTGGAACGGTTCCGTCCCGGACTCCCGCGGCTTGCGCGGTTCGACGACGGCACACCGAACATCCTCTTCGTGGGGCGCCACGATCCCCGGAAAGGGCTGCCCGAGCTCATGTCGGCGTGCCGGTCGCTCGCGCGCGACGGGGTCCGCTTCCGGCTCATCATCGTGGGCGACGGGCGCCTGAGGCGGCGCATCGAGAGTATGGCGCGCGGACCGCTCGAGGGGCGCGTCCACTTTGAGGGCCGGGTGAGCAACGGGAACCTTCCGGGCTACTATGCCTCCTCCGACATCTTCTGCTCCCCGGCGCGGGGCGGAGAGAGCTTCGGGATCGTGCTCCTCGAGGCGATGGCCTCGGGTGTGCCGATCGTCGCCACGGACCTGCCGGGCTATCGCACGGTGCTCACGCCCGGATCGGAAGGGCTGATGGTTCCTCCGCGCGATCCCGCCTCGTTGCGCTCGGCGCTCCAGACCCTCCTCTCCCAGCCTACCCTGCGCTCGGAGATGGGCGCGCGCGGCATCGAAACCTCACGTCGCTACGCCTGGCCCGCGATCGCAAGGAGCCTCGAGGAGATCTACGGCTCGCTCGTCGGTCCCGGCCGCGCGGCGGGATTCGAGGGCGCGAACGGAAAGCCCGCGTTGCTTCGAACCGCGGAGGCATGAGTCCTTGACTCCGTGCGCTCGTTGAAGGGCGCCGGGTCGCGCCTCTTCCGGAACAGGAGCTTCCGGGCCCTCTGGCTGGGGCAATTCATCTCCATCTTCGGCGACCGGCTCCATTACCTGGCGCTCCTGGCGCTCATCGTGGAGCGCGCGCACGATCCTGGAAACCCCGCGCCCGAGCTTGCGCTGGTTCCCGCCGTGAGCTTTCTCCCGACGATCCTGGCCGGCCCGCTGGCGGGAGCGCTCGTGGATACGTGGGACACCCGCCGCGTGCTCGTGATCTCGGACTTCCTGCGCGGCTGCATCGTGCTCCTGATCATTCCGGCGGTAGCACGCGGCGGGCTTCCGGCCGCCTTCGCTCTGGTGTTCTTGCTCTATCTCGCCAACTCCTTCTTCCTGCCGGCGCGCTCCTCGATTCTCCCGGACCTGGTCGAGAGCCAGGAGCTGGTGGAGGCAAACTCGCTCGCGACGCTCGCGGGCGTCTGCGCCACGATCGCGGGCTCGGCTCTGGGGGGCATTCTCGTGGAGCGGGCCGGATGGCGCTGGGGCCTCGCGATCGACGGGCTCACCTATTTCGTGTCGGTGGGATTCCTAGCCTCTCTGAGGCCCCGGCCGCGCGTGCGCGCTCCCCGCTCGGCCGGATGGACGGGGGTTTATCGTGATCTGGGGCGCGACGTGAACGAAGGCTTCCGCCTCACAGTCCGGAATCCCACGGTTCTGGGCCCGATCCTGGCGCTCGTGCTCCTCTGGATCGCGGGGGGCGCTCTCCACGTCGCCGGAACGGTGCTGCTGAAGCGGCGCGTGGACGCGTTCGTCTCGGGAACCGGGGGGCTTCTCTCGGCCGTGGGGTTCGGCATGGTCGCGGGCACCCTGCTCACCGCGTGGCGCGGGAAGCGCTGGCCTCCCCGCGTGTCGATGGCGATGAGTCTCGTCGGGATCGGGGTCTCGCTCCTCCTCTTCTCCCGCGCCTTTTCGCTGCCCGCGCTGCTTGGAGTCGGGTTCCTCGCGGGCACCTTCGTCGCCGTTCTCCTGGTCACGACGGAGTCCGTGGTGCAGGCGGCCGTGGCGCAGGAGGCGCGCGGGCGTGTCTTCGCGCTCCGGGACTTCTCCACGCGGGTGGCCGTCCTCGTGACGGCGGGTCTCCTCGGGGCGGCGCTGGGCCGCGGATGGGTGGATCACGCGGCGACCGTGGCGGGCGCGGGAGCGCTTCTCATGGCGGCGGGAGTGTGGGGCTGCATCGGGTGGAAGCGCTGAACGGGGATGGCGGGGATCGGAGCGACGGCGCGGTGAGGCTAAAGGCTAGAAGACCTTCTTCCCCTCCGCGAGCATGTCGTTCAGAGCGTCGCGGAAGTACGGGGTGGCATTCGCCAGGTCCGGCGTGACCCGCTCCTTGTAGACCTCCCAGGACTTCTTGATCTCGTAACCCAGCACGGCGACCAGATTCCCCTCCTGGATGCCCCGCTCGCGTTTCTCCCTGTTGTAGATCGCGATGTCGGACGCGAGCACGCGCGCGAGACGCCGTGCCCGCTCGTGCTTGAGGCGCTCCGCCTCGGGGAGCCCGGGCGGGATCCCGGCCGACGGGGAAAAGGGGCTCGTGGCGGCAGGCTGAGGCGGCGCGGCCTCGGGCGCGGGCGATTGCGGCGCGGGCCGCGGTACCGGCGGAGGAGGCTCCGCGACGGCCGGCGGCGAGGACGCGAACGCGGTGGCGAATCGCTCGATCTCGGTCGGGGCCGCGTGCGGCTGCGCGCCGGACTGAGGCGGAGTCGCGGGCGCGGACTCGAACGGCGATGAATCGAAACGCGAGGGCGCGGGAGGCGCCGGAGCCGCGGGCGCTGTCTCGAACGGCGAAGAATCGAAACGCGAGGGCGCCGGGGCGGCGTAGGGCGAAGGCTCCGCCGGGGCGGGCGGCGGCGGTCCGCCGAAAGGCGAGGGTTCAGCCGGCGCGGCCGGCGGGCCGAAGAGCGAAGACTCCCCCGGCGCCGATACCGGAGGCGCGGGATTCGCGACCTGCGGCGTCGGAGGAATCAACGGGAGGTCCGCGGGAGTCGGAGGATTCGCGCCCGCGGCCGATCGCTCGATGGAGAACACCGCCTGGCACTTCCGGCAGCGGACGCGCGCGCCCTGGATCGGTATTTTCTCATCCGAGATGACGTAGCGAGCGTGGCAGGCGGTGCATTCGACGTGCATCCATGCCCTCGTTGGATAAATGTGGATACGACAGGCGTTCGCTACCTCTTTATCGGCTTCCTCCGGACCATCTTTCGGAGAATTGTCCGGCCCCGCCTCTAGCCGCTCCTGAGATAAAGCTCCGCACCCGCGAAATGGGCCTCGATCCAGCTCTTGAGCTGGGCCTCCCCGCCCCGGGCTTCCGCCCCCGACAGAAGCTCCTCGGCCAGGGACCGAGCGCCCTCGATCAGGTCCAGATCGGCGACCGGATCCACGGCGCGGAACTCCGGAAAGCCGTGCTGGGACGTTCCCAGGAGCTCGCCCGGGCCGCGAAGCCTGAGATCCTCCTCCGCGAGCTCCTGCCCGTTCTCGACCCGCTTGAAGATCCCGAGGCGCTTCCTTGCGACATCCCCCATTTCCTTTCCCACGAGGAGCACGCATCGGCCCGGCCGGTCGGCGCGTCCCACCCGGCCTCGCAGCTGGTGCAGTTGCGCGAGACCAAAGCGCTCCGGATGCTCGATCACGATGAGCGTGGCATCCGGAATGTCGAGGCCCACTTCCACGACCGTCGTGGCCACGAGAATGCGCGCCTCCCCCGAGCGGAACCGCTCGATCGCCAGCCGGCGCTCGGGGGCCTTGAGCCGCCCGTGCACCAGCACCACGCCCGCGGCCGCGAGGCGATCCACGCGGCTCAGCTCCTTCGCCATCGCCGCCGCGGACTTGAGATCCGCCGTCTCGCCCTCCTCGACGACCGGGTAGACCACAAAGGCGCTCCCGCCCCGGTCCATCTCGGCCTCCAGAACGCGCGCCAGCGAATCGATCCCGCCCGCCCGCACGAATTCGGTCTGCACCGATGCGCGCCCCGGCGGCCGCTCGGTCAGCAGCGAGAGGTCGAGATCGCCGTAGAGCGCCATCGCGAGGCTGCGCGGGATGGGCGTCGCGGTCAGGACGAGGAGATGCGCGTCCCGGAGCTCGCTCGTCTTCGAGGCGAGCGACACCCTCTGGCGAACGCCGAAGCGATGCTGCTCGTCCACAACCACGAGGCCGAGCGAGCGAAAGCGGAGGTCCCGCTCCAGAAGGGCGTGGGTCCCGATCACGAGCGAGATCCCGCCGGTGGAGAGCCCGTCGAGCACCCGCGCGCGCTCCTTGGCCGGCGTGGCCGCGGTCAGGAGCGCGTAGGGGACGCCGGCCGGTTCCAGGAGCCGCGCCGCGGTCTCCGCGTGCTGCTCCGCGAGGAGCGACGTCGGGGCGAGGATCGCGGTCTGCTTCCCCGAGCCCGCGGCGCGCACGGCGCCCGCGAGGGCGAGCACCGTCTTTCCCGATCCGACGTCCCCCAGGAGGAGCCGCCGCATGGGTTGGTCGCGGTCCAGATCGCCGTCGATGGCGGCGAGCGCTTCCGCTTGGGACCGGGTGAGCGTGAAGGGAAGGGAGGCGCGGAACCTCGCCGCGTCCGTAGCACCCGCCGCGAGCGGATGGGCCGCGCGCCGGCCGCGGTGCCGGGCTCGCGCGAAGAGAAGCGAGATCTGGACCCGGAGCAGCTCCTCGAGCGCGAGGCGGCGCCTCGCGGGCTCGGCGTCCTCCGGGCGCACGGGGAAGTGAACCTGCGCGAGCGCCTCGGCAAGCGGGGGCAGCCCTCGCTCGCTCCGCCATGCCTCCGGCACCGGATCGCGGATCGAGGGTAGTGCGCGAAGGGCGTCTTCGACTCGGGCGCGGAGCCAGCGCTGGGCCACGCCCTGGGTGAGTCCGTAGATCGGCGTGACGCGCGCGATCCGGGCGATGGCGTCGATCGGATCCGCCGGCTCGAACTCAGGGTTGTGCATCTCGAGGCCATGGAACGGCTCGACCGGGCCCGAAAAGTAGTACCGCGCTCCCAGCTCCAGCGCCTTCTCGACGTAGGGCTGGTTGAACCACACCACGCGCAGGGCCCCGGTCTCGTCCTGCACGGATCCCGACGCGTCGCGCCTCCCCCGAAGCCGCCGCTCGATGCGAAGCGTCCGGAGCGCTCCCAGGACGGAGGCCTCCTGATGGGGTCGCAAGAAGGCGATCGGCGTGACCTGGCGGCGGTCCCGATAGCTCCTGGGAACGTGGAAGAGGAGATCCCGGATGGTGCGGATCTCGAGTCTGGCGAGGCGCCTGGCCATTTCGGGGCCGACGCCGGTCAAATAGCGCACCGGGTCGTTGAGCGAAGGCATCGGAGGGATGCTAGGGGGGCGCGGCGCCTGCGTCAAACGCGGGCCGTGCGGGACGGTACCCGGGACGGCGCCGCGTCAAACCGCTTGCCGACCGGAGCGGCCGAGAGTACACTCGGCCGCTCGCTTCGAACTCAGGAGGATTTTCATGGCTAGGACCTGTGACATCTGCGGCAAGGGCGTCCAGCACGGACAGAACGTGAGCCACGCCCACAACGTCACCAAGCGCCGCTGGGAAGTGAATCTGCAGACGGTGCGCGCGGTGGTGCAGGGAAGGCCGCGCAAGCTCCGGGTCTGCACGCGCTGTATCCGCTCCGGTGCCGTCCAGAAGGGCATGCCCCAGAAGGAAGCGCAACGCGCCCGGGCCGTCTAGCCCCGGACGCGCACGCCCCCTAGGTTTTCGTTCCTCGAAGCCCGCGCAGAACGGGCTTCAGTCCATCTGCTTCCGCATGAAGGCCGGAACATCCATGTTGTCCCTGGTGATCGCGCGTCCGCCGAACGGGCGGCGCGGCGAAGCCGTCGCCATCCGGTAACCCGGACGGGTCGAGGCCACCATGGTGTCGTCTTCGGTCGCGGGCTCCTCGAGCGAAGGCGTCGGCGCCGCCACGGCCGCCGGCCGCGCGATCCGCTCCCGCGGCTCGACCATCGGATAGATGCGGGGCTGCGGCCCATGAGCCGCGGCGGGCATCCCCGTCCCCCGCTGCTGCATCTGTTGCTTGGGCTCTCCCTTCCCGAATCCGGTCGCGATGACCGTGATCGAGAGACCGTCCCCCATGTGCTCGTCGATCACCGCGCCGAAGATCACGTTCGCGTCGTGCCCCGCCGCGTCCACCACCACCGTCACCGCTTCGTTGATCTCGTGGAGGGTCATCGACTCCCCGCCCGTGACGTTCACGAGCAGCGCCTCCGCTCCCGAGATCGAGATGTCGTCGAGCAGCGGGCTCGACACGGCGGATTGCGCCGCCTCGTACGCGCGGTTGGGACCGGTCGCGTGACCCGCTCCCATGAGCGCGTTCCCCCGCTCCACCATCACGGTCTTCACGTCCGCGAAGTCCAGGTTCACGAGCCCCGGAACGGTGATGAGGTCCGAGATCCCCTTCGTGGCGTGGTGCAGCACCTGATCCGCCACACGGAAGGCCTCCTTGAGCGGCGTGGTGCGGTCCACGATCGTCAGGAGCCTCTGGTTCGGGATCACGATCAGCGTGTCCACGCGCTCCTTCAGTTCACGCAGCCCGTCGTCCGCCAGCTGCATGCGGCGCCTGCCCTCGAATTCGAAGGGCCGCGTTACGACCGCCACCGTGAGCGCTCCCTGTGCGCGCGCGATGCGCGCCACGACCGGTGCCGCGCCCGTGCCCGTCCCACCGCCCATGCCGGCGGTCACGAACACCATGTCGGCGCCCTGGAGCGCTTCCCCGATCTGCGCCTCGTCCTCCTCCGCCGCGTCGCGGCCCACGTTCGGGTTGGCTCCCGACCCGAGGCCCTTCGTGACGCCCGTGCCGAGCTGGAGCTTCCTCGGGCACAGCGACTGATCCAGCACCTGCGCGTCGGTGTTGGCCGCGATGAACTCGACCCCCGACAGCCCGGACTGGATCATCCGATTCACCGCGTTTCCACCGGCTCCTCCGACTCCGATCACCTTGATCGAGGCACCCAACACCGGTTTCCCATCATCGATCAGCTCGAGCATCGTCTGACTCCTCCCCTCGTCCCCCTGGTTAGACCAGCTCCTCGATCCACCTCTTCAACCCGAACGACAAACGGCTGAACACCCCCCGCTCGCCCGTGCTCGGTCGAGCACCCAACACATGGGCGTGGATCGCCAGTCCCACGCCCGTCGCAAATCGCGGATCGCACACCGCCTCCGTCAGCCCCGTGATTCCCATCGGAACGCCACGCCTCACCGGCAAGTCGAAGACCTGCTCCGCCAGCTCCGGCATCCCCTCCAGGGAAGAAGCGCCGCCGGTCAGCACCACCCCCGCGCCGAGCAGATCGGCGATGTGGTTCTTGCGGATCTCCTTCTTCCCCAGCTCGAAGATCTCCTCGATGCGGGGCTCGATCATCATCGCGAGCATGTGCCGCGAGACCTCGCGGTCCTGTCTTCCGCCCACGCTCGGCACCTGCACGACCTCCTCGGGACGCACCATCGAAGTGAGCGCGCAGCCGCTCTGGAGCTTGAGCTGCTCCGCGCGCTCCACCGGCGTCCGGAGCCCGATCGCGAGATCGTTCGTCACGTTGGAGCCCCCGAGGCCGATGACCGCGGTGTGGCGCACACTCCCCTCGTAGAAGATCGCTACGTCGGTCGTGCCGCCGCCGATGTCGAAGAGCGCCACGCCGAGATCCCGCTCGTCCTGCGTTAGCACCGCGTCCGCGGAAGCGAGCGG
>Ga0137361_10002790_pt1 | contig 11231 bp, 9 predicted proteins | sample Mad1_80_16metaG_FD_104923 | JGI IMG/M metagenome (GOLD analysis project Ga0137361, IMG submission 104923) | Vadose zone soil microbial communities from Angelo Coast Range Reserve, California, USA - Mad1_80_16 metaG | ecosystem: Environmental > Terrestrial > Soil > Vadose zone | place: USA... | reverse complement strand
GAACAGTCCTTCGCAAAGATAAAATCGCATTTGCGTAAGGCCAAACCACGCACCGTCTCCGCTCTCTACGATGAAATCGGAAACGCCCTTAGGCTCTTCCGCCCAGGCGAATGCCGCAACTACCTCAGAAACTCAGGCTATGCTTCAATGTGATCCGATTCCGCTCTAGTCAAGCTATAGTCACCGCGAAGAGCGGGAGGCAAAACATCCTCCAGGTCGTCGGGGACTGGAGCAAAGACGTTATGACCACCGCACTATTCCACCTTGCCGGCACCGAATGGCTCGGAGGCGACGATAATGCGCGACGGGTGTTGCAATCGTGCAACGACGGGCTCCCGGTGCTCGACCTCGGCCCCACCCTGGGGTTCCCAGGTCTTATCAACTCGCACGACCATCTCGAATTCAACTGTTACCCCCCGCTCGGCTCCCCACCCTATGCTGACTTCACTGACTGGAGCGTCGATGTTCAGCGCGACCACAGGAACCTGATCGATGCAGTGGAGGCAGTACCGCGGCGCGCGCGTTTGCAAATCGGCGCGCTGAAAAATCTCTTATGGGGCGTGACATCGGTCGCCCACCACGGCGGAAGAATGCCGTCCGCTCTCGAGCTTCCCGTTGGAATCATTTCGAATTTCGACGTCGTCCACTCTCCTGAATTGGAGCAAAGTGGGCGCTTGCAGTTTCTGAAAGCCTGGCGACGTCGCCCGGTTGCGGCGCATATCGGGGAGGCAACCACGGCAGCAAGCCGCCGGCGCGCGCTCGATTTCGCGCGCTCGAATGTGTTTCACCGAAGGCTCATCGGGATTCATGGGGTAGCGCTGGAGGCAGTTGACTTCAGTCGGTTCGATGCGCTGGTTTGGTGTCCGGGGTCGAACCTCAATCTGTTGCACAAAACTCTGGACGCCGGCTCGGCGAAGGGAGAGACGACGGTTCTCTTCGGCACGGACGCGACGATTTCGGCGCCCGGAACCCTCTGGGATCATCTTCGGGCGGCGCGGCGTTTGGGCGGCTTGTCCAATTTGGAACTGTTCGAGTCGCTCACGGGCTCAGCAGCGCGCTTTTGGGGCCTACGCGATTTGCGATCGGATTTCGTCGTGGCCCGCCGACGCGAGCGCGAGCAATGGGACGCGTTCTTCTCGATCACCCCGGCCGACATTCTGCTTGTGGTTTGCGGAGGGCGCGCCGTTCTCGCCGACGAGACCGTTGTAAGGGCCTATCCGGATATTTTCGGCTCCCTGACGCCGGTCGGCGCTTCGCAAAAACGCGTGGCGATGGACATCGATGACCTCGTCTCGATATTAGGGCGCAGCCCTGGGCTCGATTTCGCCGCCATGATGAGCCGTTTCACCGGAAGCGGGTAGTCAAGGCTTCACGTGACTGTGGCGCGCGGCATAGATCGCCATGGTCTCGACACCAAAATGGCGCCAGACGAGGCGTTCGACGGCAAGCCCCGCTCGGGACAGCGCGGTCAACATACCTTTCGGATCGCCGTGGCTGGTCAGCACAAAGAGCGCGACTCCGTCTTGCTTCAAGACGCCGGGAAGGCCCCGAGCGAAGCGCTCGATCACGTCGGGGCTTTTCCACGCACGTTCAAATGCGGTTGTCGGCTCGCCGCGAAATTTGGGCAGCGAAAACAAAACCACGTCGAAGGTCTGGCCTTGCACAGGGGCAAAGAGATCGCCTTCCACGACGAGCACGCTCTCTTCCACACGATTCAAGATTGCATTGGCGCGCGCACAAGATACCGCCTGCGGCTCGATGTCGGTTGCCGTCACGCGATAACCGCGCAGCGCGGCAAAAACGGCGAGGATGCCGCAGCCGGTGCCGACGTCCAGCGCAGTGGGGCTTGGCAAGCGAGGTTCCAACAGCTTTGTGCGGCTGATGAACTGGGCGAGAAAGCGGCCAGTGCGGAAAACCACCGGGTTGAAAACGCCGGGCCAAACGACGAAGTGACGTCCTTCCACGCGTTCGAACACGGCTCGCGACAGGCGCGGCCGCAATATCGCTCGCTTGTAGAACATCCACGGCTCGCACAGTGCTCGCACCAGCGCCGACACCGGCGGCGGCGGTGCGGGAGTGCTTCGGCACGGAGCGGCGATCGTCATTCCTACATCTTGAAGGTGCAAACGCAGCGGCGGCAAATGGGGTCCTGTCGGACATCGAGCCTTCGCCGAAACGCGATGGCGTGGGGGGAATTGAGGATTTCGTACATGCTGCGCTCGCGAATGTTGCCAAGCGGGGCATGGAAAAAGCAGGGCCTTACCGTGCCGTCGGCTTCGATCACCGCCGAAACCCAAGGAGCGTTACAAGCGATTTGCGGAAAGTCGCCTTTGCCGTTGACCGCGCGGAAATAGGCCACGAGCCGGCGCAGATGTGCCGGAGATTCGGCAATGAAGCCCGAAGAAAAATCCGCCGCGCGGCTGACGAGCGTTTGCTCCACGACCGCGGCGAATCTCTCGACGTCTTCCGAAGACAGAGCGATTTCGGCGGCGCGATCCGGCGGCCAGCCTTCCGGGCGGTTGAACGCGGTGCTGGAAACATCGGCGGCCAGGAAAGATATCCGATCGAGCCCAATCGCTTTTGCCGTTGCGACGATATTCGGCAGATCCGCGAAATTCCGGCGCTGAAGCACACAACGGCCGAAAACGGGATAAAGGGGCTTGGATGTCTTCAGCGCCCCGACGCCCTCGGCGAGCTGGCGAAACGCGTGGGGGATTGCGCGGATATCGTCGTGAACCGCCTCGCTGCCGTCGAGCGAAACGATGACATCGTCGCAATAATTCACGATCCCGGGTGCGTGCCGCGCAAGAAGGAGTCCGGTGCTGAGAAGCGTAATGCGGACCGGAAGCGTCTTCAGCGCGGCGCAGAGCGCCCACAAATTCGCGTGCATCAAGGGTTCGCCGCCCGAAAGCAGAACCCATTCGACGCCCAACGAACGAAAATCGGACAGCAATCCGACGACCTCGCTTTCCGCAAGGCTCTTGCCCTCGCGATTGGCTTTCCAGATGTCGCACATGATGCAGCGGCAATTGCAACGGCTGTGCGGCATCAGCGCGACGACAGGCACGCGGCGAAGCCGGTGCGTGAAGGCGTTCAGTTTGAGGTCGAGCGCTCTTGCGATGTTCACGGTCAGAATCCGGAAATTTCTGGGCGGTGATATGGAAAGATCTTGTTGACGATCCGCAACTCGATCGGAAATGCATAAAACTCAGCCGCGTAACGCCAAGCAGAAACCGTTCTCAGCGCAAAGCGGCCAAGGCCGGTGAGTCTGGGATCGGTAATGGTTGGATAGGCCGCGTGCAGGACCTGCTGAAAATTCCTGACTTTCCTGCGGACACGGTCGGTCATCCACGGCAATTTGGACGACAGATGTTGGGCAAACTGCTCCCAAGGCGCTTGCACCCAGACGTCGAGACTCTCCGGGTATTTGAAGCCCGCCGCGACGGCCTCATTCAGCATATCCCCCGACACCGGCACGGGACTGTAGAGGTAAAATACGATTTCGGTGGCGGGATTGACGCGCTTCAGCCGCCGGATGAAGCGCAGCGTCTTTTCGAGATCGCCTTCCGGATCAGGAGGATTTCCGACAATGAACGACATCTCGGGAACGACGCCGAAACGCGCCATTTTTTCCGCCACGGCCAGAACGGTTTGCGATGTCTGCTTGCCTCCCTTGTTCATGCGGCGCAGCATCTCATCGTCGGCGGCTTCGGCGCCCATGAATGCCATCTTGAGACCGCTTTTGGCCATCGCCGACCAAGTCTTATCGCTGAACTTCAACATGGTGTCCGGCCGTCCAAAACCCCACCAACCGATGTCGAGCGGAGTAATACGCTCGCTGAATTCCGCGATGCGCGCTTCCTGCACGAAGAAATTGCTGTCGTAGAACTCCACAGCATTGACGCGAAATGCGCTTACCAGATTTTGGACGACGGAGGCGGTGCGCTCCGCCGTTTGGGCCGAGTAGCGGCCGTTCACTTTGTGGACGACGCCGCAAAAATTGCACGTGAACGGGCAGCCATAGCTCGAATGATGCGCGACCGTGCGCGATCCCATGAACGAAGCCCGCATGTAGCGTTCCATTGGTACCCGGTGGTATGGGAAGTCCGGCAGCTCATTAATGTTGGGAAGCGGCGGTTTTGGATTCAGCTTTACTTCGCCATCGGCCGCGCGCCATGCCAGTCCGGGCAATAATGTAAAATCTTCCTTCTGCCTGATTTTGAGAAGAAACGCCGCGAATTCGCGTTCGCAATGTCCGCGAAAAACATAATCGACATAAGGCGCTTTCATGACAACGCTGCAATGCAGCGACGGGAAATAACCGCCCCATACGATCGTGAGGTTCGGGAATTCCTGTTTCAACGCCTTGCAGATCGGAACGGCATCGGATAGTTGCGGCCCCGGCATGACGGTGAGGCCGAGAATCTCCGCCCTTGTCTCCCCCAACGCTTTGCGCAGCGCGGTCAGTCCATCGGCAACCAAATTGCCGTCGACGATGCGATAGTCTTCCAGTCCTTCGAGCAGCGCGCCCAGTGCCAGTAGCGACATCGGCAGGACCGGCTTCTTCGAAGCGGAACTTACGGGATTGTATAGGACAATCATCGCCGGCTCCGTGGGAAAGCGGGATCTTCGAAGCGCTTAAGAACGACCAGCACATGATCGCCCATCCTGGACAAGGGCCAGACGGACGAGATGCGACGATCCCAGCGTGCGAGCGCTGCAAACAGCTTCGGCCGGCGCTCGACCAAGCGGAACAAATAAGAAGGCGGCACGAGAACGCCGATGCCGAATACGGCCGCTACGCGAAATGACGGCGCGAGCGCGCGCTTGAGATCGCGGACGGCCCAATATCTGACTTCGACCGGATTTCCACCAACCAAAGCGACTGCCCTGCCGCGCCAACGACGCATGGCGGCGGAATTGCCGCGCAGAAGATAGTACGCGGATTCCCAAGCGCAAAATCGTCCCATGAAGGTCAAAGCAACGACGCCATCCCGCGCAACCCAGCGCCGCAACCGACGGCCGAGCGCGTCCAGATCTTCCATGCAATTGATCGCGCCGAAATTCGAGAGCACGAGATTGAATGGGCGGGCAAATTGCGGATCGGCGCTTTCCGGCGCGTTGAGATCGAGCAATGTCGTCGTGATGCGACGGTCGGATCGCGCGGACTTCGAGGCTGCGATCTTGAGCATGGAATCCGAGCTGTCGGCGGCCGTGACGCGACAACCATTTCGGGCCAACCACTGGGCGTCTTCGCCGGTACCGCAGCCGAGATCCAGTACGTCCATGCCGGACCGAACATAAGGCAACAATCGCAGCCGCACCGACTCGCGCAGCCATTGTCCGGCGGTCGTTTCGCTGAATTGCAGATCGTAGCCGCTCGCGACCGCGTCGAACGCAGCGGCTACGGGCTTGGCGCCGTCAGCCATATTCGACCTCGTTGCGAGTGACGTACATCCCGAGCCGGCTGACGGCCGCCGACGCTTTGACCTTGACGCGCCTTTGCCAATTCGCCTTTGCGCCGTGGCCGATCCGGGCCAATTCCGCTTCCGCGTGCAGCCAACGCTGCGCGTGGCTGTAGAAACGCTTGGATTTGCGGCCCTTAATCCGAAGCTCGCGATCCGAGCCGTCCTCCCAATTAACGCGGCTGACGATCCGGTCGGCGACCTGATCGTAATACGGCGTTCCCTTGATCGGATAGCTCAAGGTGGTCAGCACGTCATCGGGAGCCGCATCGCGCAAATGGCGTGCGGTCAAATCGATGTCGTTCCAGGTCTCGCCTTCGTAGCCCACCATGATGAAGGTCCCGGCGCGAATGCCGTGTTCTTTCACGAGGCCGATCATGTCGCGCATGCGCGCGGCGTCGGTGCGGCGGTCCATTGCGTCAAGAATGCGCTGCGAACCGCTCTCGGCGCCGATCCACAGCCGGTAACAGCCCATTCCGGCGAGGGTGCGCACCACGTTCTCGTTGAGCCGATCTTCGCGCGTGATCGTCTCAAACGGGTGATCGAGGCCTCGGCGCTTGAGCTCGGCGGCAAAGCGATCGAGCCATTTCTGATGAATCGTGAACACGTCGTCCGCGTACCAGAGCTGATCGGGCCGATAGACCTCGCGGATCATCGCGATCTCGTCGGCGACGTTTTCCGGCAAACGGCGGCGATGGGTGCGGCCGTAAACCGAGTGGCTGCACCAGGAGCAGGTGTACGGGCAACCGCGCGCCGTGATCAGCGATACAGACCGTACGCCGTGATGGACTTGCCAAGTGCGCAGATATTGCTCGATGTCGATGCTCGCGCGGTCGGGGAAAGGCTGTGCATCGAGATCGCCGATTTGAGCGCGCGGACCGGTGAAGACGATCTCACCGTCGTCGCGCTTGAAATGCAGTCCCCGTACGGTTTCCAATCGAGACAGACCGTAGCGGCGAATGTGCGGTATCAGCTCCTCCAATGTGAGTTCGCCTTCGGCGGAGACGATCACATCGGCGCCGCGGCCGAGATATTCTTCGACGTAATTGGCGGGTTCGGGACCGCCGAGAACCACGATCGCGTCGATGTCCTTGCACTTGGCGATCAGGCGCAACGCGTTGCGCCTCGTGATCAGGTTGACGTAAATGCCGACCAGTCTCGGCGACTTCGCCTCGAGTGCGGCGAGCGCAGTCTCGATAGTCAGGAACGTCGTGTCGAGAATTTCGACGCCAAACCCGCACGCTTTGAGATGGGAAGAAATGTAGAGCAGCCCAAGCGGCGGATAAGGCTTCATCACCTTCTTTTCGGCCTCGTCGTGAGCGAGGAAATAGCCGTGGGTCAGAAGGATATCCAATGGCAGAGCCTCTATGGTCTTGCTCAAGGCCGGGCGAGAAGCGCGGACTTGGATATTTCGGCTGTACGCAATGCCTGGCTCGCGCGGTGCGGACGGGGGCGCAACACCCGCAAGTGCAGCAACGAAAATGGCGCGATCGCGGCGGACGCCAGCGCAGAGGCCAGGCTGCGGAGGTGCCGAAGCCGAAAAGATTCACGGCCCTGCAAAACGTGCACGAGTTGGCGCAGCGAGCGGCGCATCTTAAAATCGCGATGGACGTGCGCATGCAGCCGGCGATAAAAATCGGTGGTGAACGGTCCCCGGTACAACATCGCCAGATCGCCCGAATCCGTCCAGTTGCGTTTGCCGCGCAGCTCTTGATTGACGCGTTCGTAGAAGCCGGTTCCGGGCAAGGGATATGAGACTGAGATGCCCAATTCGTCCGGCGGCGAGATTCGGATCAGATCGATCGTCTTGGCGATGTCGGCGGCATCCTCGCCCGGATAGCCGAACTGGATGAAGTGACCGACGCGGATACCGGCTTCTTTAAGCCGGCGCGTTGCGTCTTGGATCTGCGCGACCGTCAATCCCTTATCCATAGCGTCGAGAATCTTCTGGCTCCCGGATTCGGCACCGAGCCAGACGATGTCGCAGCCCGCACGTTTCAGATCGGCGATCGCACCGTCACGCAACACGATGTCGGCGCGGCTGAGGCATTTGAAGGAAATCTTCAGGCCGTTGCGTTCGAGCTCGTCGGCGAAGGCGCCCCACCATTTGGGCTTCAAGCCCATGATGTCGTCCATGAACCAGACATAATCCGGCGACACGGCGTCGACCAAAGTTTTGAGCTCCGCCACGACATTGTGCGGGCTGCGGACGGCGTAGCTCTGACCCCAAATCGGCTTGGCGCACCAATTGCACGAATAGGGACAGCCGCGTGTTGTCGCCATGTTGATGGCGAAGATGCCATGCCGATCGAGCCAGATGCGGCGATAGCGGTCAAAATCGACGAGATCCCATGCGGGTGGAGGAATTGCATCGAGATCGCGCAAGGGCGCGCGCCGATTGGTGCGATGGACGGCCCCGGAATCATCGCGGACGGCGATGCCGTCGATAGTTTTGAGGTTTGGCGCGGGCTCACGTTCGAGCCGGGCGACGATCTCGGCGAGTGCCGCTTCGCCTTCCCCGACAATGACGGCGTCGGCGCCTGCCGCGAGATAGAGATGGGGCTGATCCACCGCATCGGCGCTGCAGACGACAATCTTCGCCTGCGCGGCCTTTGCCGATGCCAGCATCGCGAATGCCGCTTCGCGCATATTGGTCAGGCACATTTTGGACAGATAATTGAAATTGTCGTCGAACAGGACCGCGATATCGGGCTGGATACGCGCGACCGCCTCTGCCCATTCGGCAGGCGAATCCGCGAGCATGGCGTCGAAAAAATGAACCTCGTGCCCCGCCGCGCGGATATAGGCGGCGGCGTAAAGCGTGCCGAGCGGGGCAAAAGGCTGCATTTCCTCCCAGCGCCTCGGATCCAAGCGAAGGAAGTAGACGCTGCCGATAAGAAGACGGGCCATGCGGAACCTGACGCTTCTATTATTTCGCACGGTCGCGCAACCAGTTTGGACATCCAAACGGGCGGACTGCACCCACCGCCAAAAGCATGGGTCTGGTGTACCTTGAGGTCAAGCCGAAACGCCAACCAAAGGAAGGACTTGATGCGAAAAGGCGCCCCCTGGACTGGCATGGCAGGGCGAGGCATGCTTTTGGAGGCCGAATTCAGGCCAAGTCTGGGGCGCGTTTCGTGATCCGAGCGGCTTTTTTCCTCTCTTTCGTCATGGTGACGATGTTCGCCGCTCCGGCCTGGGCGTATTTCGATCCCAACGCGGGCGGCCTGATTTTTCAAATTGCCGTGCCGATCCTGTCGCTGGGGCTCGCGGGCATCGCCTTTTTGAGAAAGCGCATAATCGGCTTCGTCAAAAAACTTGTTTGCGTCCGGACGTCAGTGCAAGCCGATCAGAATGCCGCCGAGGAGTGACGTTCCTGGGCTTTTGCTCGCGCTATGGAGCCGGCTGGCTCTGATTTTTGCCACGACGGGCCTGTTCTGCCTTCTCATTTACACGTTGCAAGCGGTCGATAGCTGGCTCTTCTATAAATCCGCCGCCGACATCATCACCGACAGTGCCGCGCGCATCCTTGCAATTCTCGCAGCCGCCGCCGTTTTGGCCATCGCAGGCACTCTGCTCCCGTTGATGTTGTCCGGCATCGATCGCGTGAGGTTGCAGCCAATTGGAACGAAGATCCTCGGCATCGCCATACTCGTTTCGCTCGTGCTGTGCAGTCTCTTGTTGTGGCGTGCGATCTTCACCTGGGCCGCCGTCGTCAAACTGATCACCGTTCCGTTCGCGCTGAAATATTCGCTTTGGCTCGCGGTGGTCGTAATTGCGTTGGTTCTCTTGATGCGGCGCCAAACGCAATCGTTGAAGGATATGGAAATGGCATTCGCCGGGAAGGCCAGCCGGCGAACGGTCCTCGCCGGCGCACTGGGCGCTCTGCTGGTTTTGGCGGCTCGCCCAATCCTGAGCACGCGGGCGTTCGTCAAGCCGTCCGTCGAGGCCGCTGCAAGGCAAAGGCCAAACATTCTGCTGGTCACTTTCGACGCGATGAGCGCCGAGGATATGTCGCTTTACGGCTACCGCCTTCCGACCACGCCGAACATCGACGCTTTTGCTCGTTCAAGCTCCGTCTTCACGAATTTCTATTCGTGCTCGACCTTCACGACATCGAGCGTTGCCTCGATCTTGACCGGCAGGTACCCGCTTAATACGCGGGTGTTTCACCCCTGGGGCCGCCTGCGAGGCGAGGATGCAGAGAAGACGCTATCGAGAGAACTGCGCGCGGCTGGCTACCAGACGGCGGCGTCGGCCGGCAATGTTCTGGTCTATCCGCCCCGTCTTGGCGTCGAGTTCGATCTTGTCGCCACACCCCCGGTAAAGGGCGTGATGGCGGTGCCGCCGGTGCTTATGGACGACTCGCTCTATCTCCAAGCCGACGTCCGCAGAACGCTCGAGTATCGATTGCCTGCATTGTTCGGCACTACGGAAAGCCGCTTTCCGCCGGAGGCGAGTTTCGAGCAAGCGGAAACGTTGCTCCGCGGGCTCACGCCGCCGTTCTTTCTTTGGGTGCACGTGATGGCGCCGCATTTTCCCTACCAGCCTTCGCCGCCGTTTCTCAATCGCTTCGTTCAAGGGGGCGACATGCGCACGATGAGCGAAATTGGGCCCGTGCTTGACCTCAATGGAGGCCGCTACAGCGCCCGGTCCCAGCCGATGATCGATAGATGGAGGCTGCGCTACGATGAGTGGATGACGCAAGCCGATGCGGCGTTCGGCCAATTCCTTTCGCGATTGGAGTCGACACGCGTGCTCGACAGCACGGTGTTCATCGTGAGCTCCGATCACGGGGAAAGCTTTGAAGGAGGCGTATGGAGCCACAACAGCCGAACGCAATTGCGGCAAATGATTCACGTGCCTCTCATCATCCGGCGGCTGGGCCAGACGGAAGGCCGCCGCCACGCGGTTGTCGCGGACCAGACGGCGATTGCGCCCACAATCATGGAGATGGCCGGCCTCTCGAAACCGCTATGGCTGGATGGCCAGTCGTTGATGCCCTCTATCAACGGTAGTGCCGGCGAAGAGCCGGATGGCATCGCGTTCACCCAATTTTTCCAGACGGATTCTATATTCAAGCAGGTCCGGCACGGTACGGTTGGTGCCATCGACGGCAAGCACCAATACGTCATCGATTTGGAAACAGGCAAAGGCTCCCTCTATGAACTCGCCAACGCGAATCTTCAGGACAAGGACCTTGCGTCCAACGAAGCCAGCATTGCCGTGTCGATGCGCGAGTTGATCCTGGCGCGCTTCCCTGAGCTCCGTCGAGCAGCCGCGTGACGCGAAAATATTTGAACCTCACGGCCGGCGCCTGGCGTCAATTGCGCAAAAACTGGCGGCCGCCTTTGAGCGCCGCGATGCTTTGGCAAAGTTTTGTCGCCGGCTCACTGTTCTCGGCGCTCGACAAATTTCAGGATGCGGCGGTCGGAACCCGGCGCGCCGACATTCGGCTCGCGGGAAGCGTAGTAATCCTCGGCTATTGGCGTTCGGGCACCACCCTTCTGCACGAGCTCCTGTGCGCCGACCAACGCTATGGGTATCCGACGACCTATGCCTGCATGAACCCTCACCATTTCATTCTCACCGAAACCAGTCGGGCTGCAGCCAAACAAGCCGGCGCGCGCCGGCCGATGGATAACATGCAAGTGCGAGCCGGTTCACCACAAGAAGATGAATTCGCGTTGTTGTCGTTAGGGGCGCGTTCGCCATACGAGGCTTTGCTGTTTCCTTCACATTTGTCGGATGCGCTTGGCCTCTGCG
>Ga0137361_10002789_pt1 | contig 11233 bp, 14 predicted proteins | sample Mad1_80_16metaG_FD_104923 | JGI IMG/M metagenome (GOLD analysis project Ga0137361, IMG submission 104923) | Vadose zone soil microbial communities from Angelo Coast Range Reserve, California, USA - Mad1_80_16 metaG | ecosystem: Environmental > Terrestrial > Soil > Vadose zone | place: USA... | reverse complement strand
TAGAGCGGCAAGCGCAAGCAGCATCGGTGCTTTCATAAGCTGCCCTCCAATTCCTTTATCCAAGCATCAATTGCTGACTTGGCCTCGTCGATCTTCTCTTTCGTTGGCAGACCGTGCATTATGTTAGAGAGTGCTATTCCAACTTTGCCGCGTGCTTCATTAAGAGCACCTCCGCTTGATAAATTTAGTATTGCAGCACGATTGGCTTTTTTGAGCGTTGCCAAAACTGCCGGTTTAGATGTTGCTGTCAATGGTGCTTTCATTGCTGCTTTCGCGGCTTTCGCAACGTCTAACTCTTCATTGATGCTGACCATATGACCGCGTAAGGCAAAGAACCATATCTTGGATTTCGCTACAAAATTTGCGCAGACCCTTTGGCTCGACCCGATCAGCCAAGTTTGGGCCCCACCCCCACCCCCTCCGACCTTTCACGATGGTCAATCCCGTCAGCGGCATTAAGGTGGTAACAGGAAGCAGCATCTGACAAAATGACTAGGAGCTTCGCCTTGCTTGTGATAGAATAAGCGAACGGCCCCAATGCGCTGACACTGAGGCCGTTCTAACCACGACAGTCCTGTAGCTTCTTGTCATGGCTTCCAACACCTTATCAGGTAATCGTCAGCCGCAGAAGCGAGCCGTGATGGGGATAATGATGGCTCGCTACATAGCCAGAATAAGCGAGCCTGCCACCGTGGATGTGTTCAGTGGCAGGCTCTAACCACGACAAACAGTAGCTCCTTGTCATGGCTTCCAACAGGTTATCACACTCTGCACAGGTCTGCTGTTCGCTTTCCTATTGATTTCCGAACACTTCCCCCTCCACATTCTCGATAACACAACGGAAACCCAACGATGACTGACACAAACTCAACCACAGTAAACCGAACACTACCCCACCGGTTACCTAACTCAGCTTATCGAGTGAGGGAGTATTTGACAGAGCGAGAGGTTGATCGCTTGATTGATGCTGCACGCAAGCGGGGAAGGAATGGCGCTAGGGATGCAGCAGCGATCCTACTGGCTTACAGACACGGCCTCCGAGCGCAAGAGCTTTGCTCGCTTCGTTGGGCTCAGATTGATCTCAGGAATGGTCGCCTGCATGTGAATAGGGCCAAGGGCGGAATTGAGAGCGTTCATCCGTTACACGGTCCTGAATTGCGTGCCTTACGTGTCTTCGTCACAGAAGCAGGAACGCCGGTTACAACAGCTTGGTTCCTGCGAATGATCCAACGAACGGTATAACCAACCTCTCCGAGACCTTTGTGAAACCAGGGGAGATACTCACGCCTCGCTTCGAACGATGCAGCATGAAAAAACCCGATCACTGGCATCGCCTGCTGCGCTCGCGCCGCGAGCGGCCACGCGACTGCCGCGCCGCTGAGCAGTGCGATGAAATCGCATTTCTCGGATGGCTACCTTGAGATAGGCTCGGTCCTTGCCTCCGTCAAATGAAGCCGCTCACCATTCTCGCCGTGCTTCTTGCCAGCGCTACGCCAGCAACTGCCAAGTGCTGCGAAACCTTCGTCTGCGGTGACGTGGCTGAAGTGGATATCCAGGATAACAAGAGCACCCGGCCGCGCTCCACGGACGTAGAGATCAAGATCAACACGATCAGCGACAAGGGTGGCCGCCGCGGCGTCGGTGGGGTCGGCCGGCTGTTGGGCAGCAGCTCGTCTGGACATCGCTGAGAACTCCCCGCGCGCATATAGGTGGGAGAAGAGGCAATTGACAGTGTAGCATTGCGGGTGATCTGCGACGTGCAGAAGCCACCGCACCGGCGTGAGATGTGTACAGCTACCCACTCCGCTCAGTTTGCCATCTTGAATCATGCCGCCGTTCATTCCCGCTTTCGCGGCGGTCGGCGATTTCGTGGCGTCAGCCCTGAGTGGGGCTGAGTCGATTGAACCGCTCCTTCTGCTCGTCGCTCAGAGATGCGTAGAACTTCTCGAGCGCGGGCTGTACGGTTTGCACGGCGCGCAGCATCGCATCGAGCCGCTCCTCCATCGCCTGCAGGCGGCCGACCGGGGTGAGCGCCCGATAGGTGGGACAATCCGAGCTCAACAGACTGACCGCTTGCGCCGTGGCGTCTTGCAATTCCTTGAGCGCGCTGCGCTGACCGCCGTCGGGCTGCACCGCGCGTTCGATCCGCTCCAAGGGCAAGCTTGCGATGCCCGAGGCGCGTTCGCCGCAGACTTGCGTCAAATTGCGCTGCGCCTGCTGCTGATCGGGGTTATCGGGGCTGAGCGCGTTGAAGCGAGCCTTCTGCTCGTCGTTGAGCGACTGATAGAACTTTTCGACCACAGGCCGTATCGTGCGCACCGCCTGCAGCATGGCATCGAGGCGCTGGCGCATGGCCTCGATCCGCCCCGTCGGCGTACTCGGCAGCGCCATCGGGCACGCCGCCTTGAGAATGTCGAGCGCCCTTGCGGTGGCGTCTTTGAGCTCGTCGAGCACCGCGCGCTGGATGTCATTCGGCTCGACCGTTTGTGCGATGCGCTCGATCGGCCAATCCGTCAGCCCGGCGGTCTGTCCGCTGCAGAGGTCGGCTTCGACGCTTCGAGCGCCAGCGGAGCCTCGAGCGTAAGCACCGCGAGCGGAGCCACGCCGAGCGTAGCCATCCCGAGCATAGCCACCGCCATAGCCGCCGGAAGGTCCGACCGAGGCATAGGTGTCGCCATAGCCGAGCGCGTAAGCGCCGAACATGCCCTCGTAGAAGTCGTCGTACGCGTAGGGCCAGAATGTGTCGTACGCGTAAGGATAAAATGTGTAGTCAATGAAGTCGTTGTAGGCATAAGGCCAGAACAGCGGGCCGATCCAGCCGATCACGATCGGGTAGGAAGCGAAGCGCCGCCATTGCGGATTGAAGAACCGGCCTTGGAAGGTCGAGCTCGCGAGCGCGCGCGCGCTGGGATCGCGGGCGGTGGCGAAATTGGCAAAACTCTGGTTGCGCAGCACGCCGCCCGAAAAAGCGCGTGGGTTGATCGCAGCACGTGCCCGGGCAGCAGATGGCGGAACGGCGCGCCTTGCCTGATTCGGCTGAATCACACCTTGTTGCGGAGCAATGTTTTGTCGTGCAGACCGCGGAGCGGTGCGGCTCGCCTGATTCTGCTGAATCACACCCTGTTGCGGAGCCACGTTTTGTTGTGGAGCGGCGTTGCGGCCGCCACGCGGTGCTGCGGCGCCCGGCCCGGCGGGCTGCTGGCTCGGTTGGGCAACTCTCGCGCCACGACGGCCGCCGCCGACTTGCGACTGTTGCTGCGCAGGAGCCGCAGAGGTTCGCGAGGGTGGTGCATGCCGCGCCATGGCCGGAGGACCGGAGGGGCGGGCAAGCCGCCGCGGCGCAGCGCGAGGCGCAGCAACATGCGGCGCAGCGCGAGGTGCAGCGACATGTGGTGCAGCGCGGGGTGCGGCGATATGCGGCGCAGCACGAGGCGCAGCGATGTGCGGCGCAGCCCGCGGAGCGGGCGCTGCATGCGGTGCGGGTGCCGGGTGAGGTGCGGCCGCCACATGAGGTGCCGGCGCCGGATGAGGGGCCGGCGCCGCGTGAGGCGCGGGAGCTGCGGGGGCGGGGCGCGCGGCCGGCGCTCCTCCACCTCCTTGCTTATGCGGTTGCGCCGCTGCGCTCGTCGCTATTGCAGCGCAGCCGATCAAAATTACCGCAATGCGAGTGTTCCATTGGAACATGGCACCACCTCCTGCGTCGCCCGCGACAATCAACGTTCGAACCGGCGCGCAGGTTTCGCAGCGCGCGTGTTTCACGCCGCGACACAGTGGGTGACCATTTGTTCAGAATTGCCGCCGGACGCTTACAGGAGACTGACAGAAGGTGAGATGTCCGGGCGCACTCGCGGCCTCATGCTGAGGAGCAGTGCGAAAAAACCCATCTCAGCGGCGCATGCCAGGTTCCCAATGCACGGAACGCGCGGCCGTCTCGCGAGTTGTTCCCGCGCAAGGAAGGCTTCCTTTCCTTGACGGAACAAACTCGATTGGAGGCCACAAAATGCTCAAGACCCTTATGATTTCAGCCGCGATCAGCGCGCTGATGGTTTCAGGCGTCCTGGCGCAGGCCGATATGTCAAACCAACCGGCGGCGAAAACCGATGCCGCCCCGCACGACACCGCGAAATTCATCGCGGCGCAGAGCCCGGACCAGTGGGTTTTCTCCAAGTTCAAAGGCACCGATGTCATCGGCCCGGACAACGCCCAGGTCGGCAACGTCAACGACATGCTGTTCGATAAGAACGGCAAGATCCTCGGCCTAATCGTAGGTGTGGGCGGATTCCTCGGTATCGGCGAAAAGAGTGTCGCCATCGATATGAGCGCATTCCAGCCCGTTCCTGCCGACACCGGCAGCAGCACCAGCAGTGGCGGCAACTCCGCCGTCACCAGCCGCAATGACGATCCCACGATGGTCAAGCTCAAGGTGAGCTGGACCAAGGACCAGCTCAAGAACGCGCCGGACTTCCAGTATTACAAGCCGCCGTCACGCACGACGGGCGGGCCTGGCGGATCTCCGACTACTGGCATGGCGCCGCGGCCGACGACTCCGCCGGCGGGCCGCTAAATCGGAAGGAGCCGATAGGTAAGGGCGCGTTGAGTGAGTAGCGTAAGCGGGACCAAGGCGTCCCGGAGTTGACGGTCCGGGTCGGCGACAAGCCGGCCCGGCCGTCACGTTTTGGGGCTGCGGCTCGCCTGCAACAATATCCGGGATTCGCCGCAACCGCTGCGCCGGCGCGGGCGCTCGAGCTTGTCTCGCTTGGTTGTTTCTGCACAATCACCGCCTCCTGCCGCGACGAGCTTTTCGTCTTGCGCAGGTGAATGTCGGTCAAATTCTATGAGGCTGCGATAGACGACAAGATATTCGCGCGCCATCCGCCGTGCCGTGAACCGCTCCTCGAAGCGTTGAGAGAGCCGAGATAGTCGGTCGGTGGCAGCAACGGCCTCCTCCTTGCTTTCAACAACGAAACCAGTCAACCCATCTTCGACGATTTCGGGGACGGACCCTCTATCGAACGCGATCACCGGCGTGCCGCAGGCCATTGCTTCAATCAACACCAAGCCGAAAGGCTCGGGCCAGGCGATCGGCGCCAGCAGCGCGACGGCGCCGCTGAGAAAGCTCGACTTTTCGCCGTCACTGGGCCGAAGCGAAGCCGATCGCAGCGGACAGTCTGCATGAGCGCGCATTGGTCTTGCAGGGCGCCGGGTGGCGTATCACACAACGGTGGCGCTCGCGGATAGTGAAGAACGCTTGCACGCGGTGCGCGCCCCGGAGCGCCACCCACGACCATAGCATGGGATGGTAAATTGGCGGGCTCGCCAGGGCGGTCCCTTCACGCAAGGTTGGCGCATTCGACTGGAAAGACTGAGCGGCGCGATCGCTGACATCCAAGATCGATCAATTTCACGCTTCCCACGCCGCTGCCGCGCCGCCAAGACCGTGATGCGCAGCGTTTCATGCCATGACCTCGTCGACCCGCATTAGCAATGAAAGCGGCATATGTTTGACCCGCGCCCTACTGTTTCGGCGAGACGCGGCTCGCTACGCAAGCCTTGCTTACCTTTACTGCGCTTTCGGAATGGCGTTCCTGCGGCGTTGTTATCACCAAATTCTCGGGCCAGGCCGTAATCTTTCGAAGCTCGCCAACGGTCTTTGCAGACACTCCGACGTCTGGGTCCACCTCGACCCGCATCTTCACTGGCAAGCCACCAAGAGCTATGTGGAGCGCGGCAATGCTTTTTGGGCTTATATCGCATAAGGGCTCCCTGGCTGCCCGGTACCACTGCTGACTGCCGGAAATAGCCTACAATCTCCCTACGCTGCCGGCGACGGACCGAAGACCATTTTTTCTTGCGGCTTGGAAGGCAAGACTGAAGATCAAATGCCCACTCGTTCCCCTGGCACGGATATGAACAACGTCCAGCAAGCAATTAGAGACGCCGCGGAGAAGGGCGGGTACCGATATCGCTGGTGGAAAGTGAAGGATCTCGAGCACACGAAGGGTACAACGGGCTGCAACTGCGCGCTCTATCAGAGCACTTCCACGACCCTGATTTCTGGAAAGCATTCGGTAAGGCTCGGGACTGGCAGGATGCAGATGCCTGGCGTTGGCATTGGCATCGCTTCATCGACTATCTCGCCGAAGAGAAAGAGAGTTTTTTCGCCGCTCTATAACAACGCTTACAAGTCCTGGATATGGGGACCCTGAATCAGAAAATGGGATCAGGATGTACCCAGCGGCCTGATAATCCCGAGGATGGTGCGCTCGGGGCATGGCGTGGATGATAAAGCGCGCGCTGAGAAGGCGCTCAAGGGCATCGTCGGCAAGCGCCTCCCCTATCGACGGCCTGACAAAGCCCCGCACGCTTAAGCAGAAAGCGAACCGTTTTCTGCGCTGGCGCAAACAGCAAAAGGCTTAGCCATGTTGCAATCTCGATCCAGCGTCCTGCGGACCAACGAGGAGGCGCGCGTAACGATCGTCTACTTACACGTAGAGGATCATCTTGAGGGTGACCCACCACCAGAATGGATCGATGCGCAACTCGAAATTCGCTGGCAGAAGGATCACAGCGAGCCAGAACGGCGCCTAGCTGCGCTATCGAGACTGCAAACTTTAGTTGGGAAAGAAATAGCCGCTCTTTCAATGAATCCTGATGATGAGCGGTGAGTATGCTGCGCATGTTGGCAGATAATGGACGCAACTCATGGTCATCCACGATTCTTCCTTGAACCGCAGAGGGCCTGAACTGAGTCGCTCTTCCCGCATAAAACCCCCTTGGAATGACGCCGCGAGGGGGTCAGTTCCCCGTGTCGTCAGGGGGTCAATTTTTCATGTCGCCCGACAGGCGGCGCAACACAGGAATCGCGCCAATGGTTGTGGACTTCGTTTGGTCCATTTTAGGGCCGTTCCTTGCCGCCCCGACACGTTGACGGGTTCCGCACCGGTGTTCGTTCCTGACGTATACCCGCTGCGTTGAACGTCGGAACTTTCGCTAGGCAACCACAAGGAATGGGCGCATCCTACACCATCACCGGCAGCGACACCGAGCCAGGCGCCGATGGCTGAGAGACCGATTGCGCTCCCGCCTGTCAGGGAAGCGCGTCGTGCCGGGATATACCGACAAATCGCGAGAATATTTGGGCTACGCGCTCGACAACGAAGCACATGCCGCCGGCACCGATAATCTAAAATTGAAGGAAGTTTTCCTCCACATCGCGAGACAATATCGAAAGTTGGCCAAACAGCTCGACGCGCCGTGGGAGCCGTAACCGTGATTTTTTGCGCGCCTTGGGTCGGGTATCGGGGAGACAGCTTCACCTTGTGTGCGCAAAGATTAAGACACGACATTCGGCGGGAGCGGTAACCCTCCCTCCCTTGGGGACCGAATGCCGAAACCCCGCCGCCGGTGGCCCCGCGTGCGGGGTTTTTCTTTTGCACATGCGACCTCGGCTGGGTTGCAGGCTTACAGCTAGCAGAAGATGCAAGCTGCATAGACCACGCCAGTGGTTGCGAGCAGCGCAAGGGCGATCAGAGCGACTTTCATGATCAGCCTCCTAGAAGCTTCGTCGAGGTTTTAATGGGTACAATCGGGCCGCGCGTCGGAGAGTCCTTCTTATAGCCTCACTACTCTTGCCCTTGAACTCAGGTCGGTTCCGCAGCGGCTCCTCCCGATCTTTGGGGGATGGTCCCGATGGAAGGGGCTTGCGGGACATGAATAGGACCGAAATTCAAACTGACGCACTTACCTCGCGCGCCGCCTAACAGACTGCCTTTGGCGAAGTCAACGACCCCAATCTTGTGGGCGGATACGAAAAGGCCCCGGGGAGCGACCGCCGGGGCCTTATAGTGTTCCCTTGGTACCCCGCAATGGATGGGTCCACCATCCGCAGGCGGGGGGCTCGGTCGCGTGGGCCGGACACCTCCCCTACGCCCATGCACCCGAGCTTCTAATTACATGGCGACGGCTTGTGAATAAGCCGCCGCTTAAACAATGCTTCACAGCATAGGTCAGTTCCGTGCCGCCTGACCGGTTTATCGCAACTGGGATCGCGGATAGCCTTCGGAATGCCGTGATCCCGTCCATGGCAGCCGAACGGGCAATGACTATCCGGTGCTACTTTCGCAGAGCCCGGCCTTTGCGACAAAGGGCCGCGCATGGTGACGGGCGCTGGCGCCGGGCGATCATGCCCGCTGGCTCGGCGAGGAGCCCGACCCGCGTGACTTGATGCAGCCTTTCCCGGCCGACCTGATGCGGATATGGCCGATGTCGACCCGGGCGATTATGTGACCCGTCAATTATCGAGCCGATCGAATTGGCAACGGATGCCTAGGCTGAACTGCGCCATCGAAGGCAACGACTCAGGAAGGTGAATAACGGCACGCGCTTGGGATGGTTTGCCGTGTTAGGCCGCGCCGCTCGTGTTGGCGGGCGGTGTCTTCTGATCGGCGGCGTCGCGAGCCAGCCGCAGCGCCCGCAATCGCGCGGTCTTTTCACGCGTGGCCGCACGCGCTGCCTCGTATTCGGCCATTGCTTGCTGACCCTCGCGCAGCAGCTCTTCCTTTTTCTTGAAGGCCGCTTCGGCTCGGTCCCGTGCCTGTTTAGCGTTGGCGTCCAATCTCGTTACTCCTTTTCGAGTGAATCCGCCCGCAGGAAGCCTTCTGTCATGATCCCGTTCTTGGCGCTGACCGCCATCGCCTTCATCGGCGTCTCAAGTCGTATGTTGCGGCCGCCGCCATCTCGCTCTCGTCTCCCGAACGAAACGCGCGCTCCACGGCGGCCGTGAATTCCTGGTTCATCTGCTCGAGCTGCTCGGTCGTGTAGGCGCCGATCCGGTCGCTCGGCTGCGGGACGTCAGTCCAAAGCTTCGAGAATTTTGGCGGTGCAGTGCGCATGTTGGGGGCCTCGGAGGCAAATATAGGGTGTCATCCCGGCCCGCTCCAAAACCCCGCCCCGGAAGGGGTTGACAACCGAAGCGGGGTTCTGTGCTCGGGTGCGCCGACAACAGGAGGTACCATCCCGAGCAGACGCCTCAGTTAACTGAGCAGGCTCGCAATTGCGATCACCATTCCAGTGACCCATCCAGCCAAGCAAAAAAACAGCAGAAGATCACTCAGCAGCACAGGCATGTTTCGCGCCTCCCTCACTTCTCCCGTGCTGGGGTCACCTTAACACTCCAAGAAATTGCCTTCGTCCTGGTACCCGACACATAGGTTATAAACATTGCAGTGAAACGACCTAAGATAAGGAGCTGCAGATCATGCCAAACAAAGAGTTATAAAGTGAAATCTTATTCCAGGGTGAGAACATGTTCGTTATTCGCGACGGCAAGAAAAAAACCCGGCCGACCTGCCGGCGCAGGCGCCGACCAAGTACGAGCTGGTGATCAACCTGAAAGCAGCCAAGGCACTCGGCCTCGACATCCCGCCGTCGGTGCTTGCGCGCGCCGACGAGGTGATCGAATAGGACTGGCTGATGGCCGGTTGTGGCACGAAGATGCCGATCGCGGCTCTGCGAACATCGCAGCGATGCCCCCATTGTCGAAAATAGATTTGCAGCGAGTAGCGGCGTGAGTAAATCTGCCAAAGTAGTGCTAGTTCAATGACCGTCCTTGCGTAATTTCTCGGATCAACTCAGCCGCGGCCGAGTCGAGACATGCCTTTTGTTGTTCTTTGGTCCCAGCGCAAACCCAGATGTATCCCATATCGCCGGGTCGTAAATTGCTTCCGGGTCGTCGATTGTCTCCGAGATGTATTCCTTCACATCCGGCACTATCCTTTCAGCTGGCACTTCTTCTCCATCAAAGCCAGGCACGCAACCTGTTTCGTTGAACATCTCGCTCGCTTCTTTTAGAAGCGCCATACACTCTTTAGGTATTGCCTTGCTCATGGTCAGGCCAACTGCGGCTCAAGTCCGCGGCTTGCTTTTCGGCCAGGCACCGCGACGCTCACTAAAGCAAAACCGCCGGCTCAACAAACGCCGAAAAATTGAATTATGGACGCGACGGTCGCGACCCAGAATCTCGACGGGACACAGACGGGACACTGGGCGGATCGCAAAAACATAACTCATTGATATTCCTGGCGCTCCCTGGGGGACTCGAACCCCTGTTTTCGCCGTGAGAGGGCGAGACCCGCCGCGGGCAGCACCATGCCCCTGCAAGTCGGGTTTCAGTTCTGCAACCCGACTGCGGCGCCGAGCGCGTCGAGCGAGCGGAGCGCGGCGGAATAAAGCATTTCGGGACGTTCGGAAATGCTGTCGCGTCGTGCGCGTCGAGCGCGTTAGTAACGCCAGCGCCTCTAGCTTGGCGAGCGCGGTGCGCGCCATAAACCACGTCGCTGTACAACGACGTGGTTTTCTCCAGCCCGGCGTCGTGCGCGTCGAGCGCAAGTCGGGTTTCAGTTCTGCAACCCGACTGCAGCATGGCGGGCGCGGGCCGCGAGTTGGACCGAGTTCGCGGCTCGTGTCTGCCCAGCAGCATGATGAACTGCCCACGGGCTTAGGGCAGAGTTGAACGTCGTCAAAAAGACGATGCGAATCCCAAGGCGGATGGAATTTTCGGAAAGGACAGGTGTGCTCAGCTCAGACTGGCAGCGTGAAGATCAGCGATCCCGTTTCGGTGGGAACGAGGATTGAATCCGCCCATGGAGCAGGTCCAAAGCCATTTTGAGTGCCTTATCATGCTTTAAATCCGGTGGAACGTAGGATTGCGATCCGGTTTGCTCCTGCCCCTCAGCGAGAAGGTGACCTCGCAAACCTGCTTCACTTGTCGCATCCGCACTGCTCTTCAACTCCTCAGGAACATCCTGCTGAACGACGATGTCCGGCGAAATTCCTTTCGCTTGGATTGAACGTCCCGAGGGCGTGAAGTAACGCGCAGTGGTGAGCGACAGCGCTCCATGTTCGCGGCCAAGTGGAATCAGCGTCTGCACCGAGCCTTTGCCGAAGGAGCGCGTGCCAACGATCGTTGCACGCTTGTGATCTTGCAAGGCGCCGGCGACGATTTCTGAGGCCGAGGCCGAACCGCCATTGATCAACGCTATCACCGGCTTTCCATCGCTTATGTCTTTGCCGGCTTGGGCCCTGAAAATTTGAGTACTGTCGGCACCGCGGCCACGAGTCGATAAGATCTCGCCGTGCTTCAGAAACGCATTCGCAACCGTGATCGCCTGATCTATTAAACCACCAGGATTATTACGTAGGTCCAATATGAAGCCCTTCAGCTTATCGCCTTTTT
>Ga0137361_10002788_pt1 | contig 11233 bp, 11 predicted proteins | sample Mad1_80_16metaG_FD_104923 | JGI IMG/M metagenome (GOLD analysis project Ga0137361, IMG submission 104923) | Vadose zone soil microbial communities from Angelo Coast Range Reserve, California, USA - Mad1_80_16 metaG | ecosystem: Environmental > Terrestrial > Soil > Vadose zone | place: USA... | reverse complement strand
TCGTGTAGCCCAAATCATCTGCCAACGAAACGTCGGCAAAGATTGGCTCCCAACTTAGGAGCCCTTTCCGTGGAGCACGCGCCTGCCAGAACTGCTTTCCATTTACCGGACCTGGTTGAAAGATGATTCCATCATTAGCCAGAAACTCAAGAAAGGCATCACGCGTCCCTTTAGTCGCCGCGGCGCGAGCAAATGCACGCTCGGCTTTTACAACCGCGAGCCGATTCCCTTGACGTGCGTCTCCTTTCTGAGCAAACGCAACGGTAGCGAGCGCGAGCGAACAAACCAAAATATTTCTGGTAACAGAAGACCCGCACTTAATTAGTTCAGCATTCATTCCGAGTGTTATTCACCTGAGATGTTACATCGAATTCATTCTTAAATCCGCACGCTGTCAAGCTTTCGGCATCAGATCGGAACTGATCGTCTTTGGGTCACCTGGCTGCTGGACAGTGGGCGAGTTCGCCCAGCGATTAGAAACTGAAAAGCCGAAAAACGCTAAGATTAAGGGGCGTTCTTTCTCTAGCCCAGGCGTTCACGCCTGGGTGTGGATAGGTGCAAACAGTATCAAGCCCCATTCATGAGGCTTCGCAGTCGGCTTTAGCCGGGTTTGCCTACGAACATCTAGCCCATGAAGTGGCTCGACAGAAATTTAGATCTCCCTACCCAGGCGTAAACGCCTGTGCTAGATCAAAGGGTCTTCAAAAGCTGGACTTATTTGCCATGGATCAGTGACTCAGCCGCAACATGACCACACCGTGCGCTGGAACTGTTACCGAGTACTCCGGTCCCGGCCATTCGATATCCTGGTGCAGCCACAGATCGCGCACGCGCCATTTTTCGGTGATGCCGACGTCGCTCCATTTCACAGTGACTTTCGCTTCAGCCGTTGCCCGATTGAATAGAGCCACCGCGAATGCGCCGCCGGCGAGTGGCCGAGACCAGATCTCTTGATCTCCGGACTTCCAAACCTGCTTGCCTTGCTTACCGTCTCTGTCCTGATCCACGGCGATTACGTCGTGGTTCGTGAGAATTGCCAGAATCTCCGGACTCATATTGCGCAGATCGTTACCCGCCAACAGCGGCGCCGCCAGCATGGACCAGAGACTCATATGCGTTTTGTATTCGGTTTCACTCATTGCGCCGTTACCGATCTCCAGCATATCGGGATCGTTCCAATGACCCGGCTTGGCCCACGGCGCGAGTTCGTTTTGGCCAAAGCCGATTCGAGACATCGAATCCCAGGCATCGCGAATGTCGCCCTTGGTGCGCCAAAGGTTTCCCCCGACATCGGCGCCCCATTTCCAAACATCCAGCCGCCCATACTGGCAGAGACTGTAGACGATCGGACGTTTCGTCTTCAGCAGCGCATCGCCCATGATTTGATAAATCGCCGGCATCTCTTCATCGGTGTAGAGCGTGCGCGCGCCACACCAGTCATACTTCAGATAATCGATTCCCCACGCCGCGTAACTGCGCGCGTCCTGTTCCTCGTGACCGTAGCTGCCTTCGTAGCCGGCACACGTGTTGGGGCCAGGTGAAGAGTAAATCCCCAGCTTCAGTCCTTTGCTATGGACGTAATCCGCGAGTGCCTTCATGTCAGGAAATTTCTTATTGGTCTGAATGTTTCCCTTGGCGTCGCGTCCGGCTTCCCAAGTGTCATCGATATTGATGTAGAGGTAGCCCGCCGCTTTCATGCCGTTGCTGGCCATCGCATCGGCGATGCTTCGAACTGTCGCGTCATCGATACGGCTCGCGAATTTGTTCCAACTATTCCAACCCATCGGCGGGGTGCGCGCGAGGCCGTTGTCCGGAACCTTGTGCAAAGCCGGCAGGGGATTGCGCGGCGGCAGCGCGCCTTCGCTCGCGGGCGCACGCACCGCAATCATTTCCGTCGGCTTGTCTGTTGGTCGACGCCGTGTCGAGACGTGTAACTCCGCGCCTGCCAACTTGCCCTCATATTGAACTTTGCGTTCGCTCTTGCCGTCCATCATCGAACCAGTGATCGTGAAGCCATCCGGACCGCCAGTGCTCTCAGTGATGTTATAGTAGAACTGCGTGACGCGAATCGTGCCGGTGATACGCGCGCCTTCCTGTTTCAGATTGAGATAGGTCGTGCGAAAGGTGCCGTCGTTGTTTGCCGTTCGCACGGCCCAGTTTCCGTCTAGCGGTTCCGTCGGAGATTGCTGCGCGGTCACCAGAGCGACGACGGAAGTCGCAAGCAGCAATGATGCGATCGTCACGACGAGTGCAAATTGAAAACGATGGCCATGGGGATGATTAGCATTCATCAGAACGGTGTCCTCCATCGAATGTTGATACCAGTTAATTATGATCTCCGACCTGAATTCCGATCATTCGCTGATCCGCAATGTCGATTCGTGGCACAGAAGCAAAGGCTGCGGTATCGCTGCCACGTTTGAGCCAGGCCGATCCTGCGATTAGCGTCGAGGCGTCGAGAAATCTACGACGATCCATTTGCATCTCCGCCTGGAGCGTCGCATAGACTTTAGTCTGTGTATGTAATCGTTAACCCGACTAATGAGGAGAGAATCACAGACTGAAGTCTATGCTACCTTGAGATCAGAGCATTAACTGTCCGCCATTAACTTCAATCGTTTCGCCCGCCACATAACTCGCCGCGTCGGATGCGAGAAAGGCGATCACTTTGGCGCATTCCAGCGGCGTGCCGATGCGGCCCAATGGAATCGTCGCTACGAAACTACGGATCATCTCTGGAGTCGAGAACACTTCGTGAAATGGCGTATCAATCACTCCTGGTGAAATGGCATTCACCCGCACACCGTGCGGCGCCAGTTCTTTCGCCATCGATTTCGTGAGCGTGATGAGACCGCCTTTCGCCGCAGAATAAGCGCCTGCGCCAGGCCCGCCGCCCGTGCGCCCGGCGATTGAAACCACGTTGACTATGGCTCCCGATTTACGCGCCATCATCGCCGGCGCCACCGCCTGCGAACAAAGCATCGCGCTCGTCAAGTTGAGATTGATGACCTCGTTCCAGCGGTCTCCGGTCATCTCCAGGATTCCTTGTCGCTCAATCAGCGAGCCGGCGTTGTTAACCAGAATATCGATTGGCCCTAACTCGTCAGTTGCCCGCGTCACCATCGCCCGAATCTGCTCAGCTTCCCGCACGTCGGCGCGAATGGCGATTGTCTTCCGCCCGGTACGCGCAATCTCGTCTCTTACTTTCTCGGCGCCTTCCTGGTTGCTGTGATAGCTGATTGCCACATCGGCCCCAAGCTCAGCCAAAACCCTGGCCGTCGCCGCGCCAATGCCGGACGACGCGCCGGTAATTAAGGCCACGCTATTTGTTAGATCGAGATAATTTTTCACGACTTCACCTCAGGTTCGGGCTTCGGCGCGATAAATCCGGCAGCTCGTCTAGATAGTCGAGGGTGTACTTTACCACGCTCTTCTCATTCTCACCCGGTTTCAACCGGGTGAGAACGCGTCCAAATAGTTTCTCCTAACCGTTTCAACGGTTTTCCTTGCGGTGAACAAGTAATACATCTGATCAGGTAGTCATCGCCTTGGATCAACGAGAACCGATTAGTTAGGGTAGATTCGCATGGGGCTTTGGCAATGGCGCTTTCTCGGTCACGCATTCAGACGTGGGTAGTGGGTCATTTTGAATGTTGAACACATCTGCTATGATTCGGGTCGTTCTTTGAAAAATCGAGAAAGGAGAAAACCGCTGCCCATGAAAACGATGCTCATAACATTGAAGAAGGGCGAACAACTTCGGATTTCTTGTCATCACGTCGAGGACGATGGCTGGAACTTGAAATTGTACGACCAGGACAACGAGTTAATAGCATTTTTTGATAGAAGTGAAGTCGGGAGTATTTATCCAGTCAGTGATTAAACAGTCTATTAGACAAACAGGCCACAGGCGAGTCGCTTATTCAGGGCTCGCCTTTATTATTTTGCGGTCTTACCCTAGCCAATCTCTACCTTGCTGTCCAAGCACAAAGCACCTAGACTCTGAAACGCCCGCATCCCTTCCCAAAGGAGTCACTGGACATGCGCAGATGGATCGTGATTTGTTCCGCGCTAGCTCTTTTGCTTACCCTGACTAGTTGCAGCGACGACACCGCTAAAAGGATATCGGAAGCACACACTCAAGCGGAACAGCTTGAGTCACAGATTAACGACTTGAAAGACAAGATCGATAAACTGCAAGACGAAGTAGAAAGATTTAATGATAATAATTGGCGAGAAGTGGTTCCCGACGTCCGTGAACAAGTGTCAGATGTTAAGGGAGACGGCGACGAACTAGCGGATAAAGCACAGGAGCTTACATCCGCACTTGAAAGCCTTGAGTCCGACACCGAAGATAACAGCGTAGAGTGACCTTAGTTGAGCAGAACAAAAATATCTTCAATCTCCCAGGCGTGGACAAGATTGCGAATTACATTGCCCGTCAGGAAGAGCATCACCGCAAGAGGACATTTGCCGACGAGTACGAACTCTTGGTGAAGCGATACGGCTTGAAATGGTGAGATGAGGGAAACCGTTGAAACGGTTAGACCGATCAACCTAAAGAGCGCAAGTACACCCGGTTGAAACCGTGTGAGAATTAGATTAAAGAACGGGATTCTGGCTACCAGCTGTACTCCAACATCACTCACGATCGCCATCACTTCAGCGCGACTTTGCCTTTCAATAAAATCTGCTCCACAGAACTCCCGACCAGAATGTCGAAGTCACCCGGCTCCGCGCGCCATTGTTTTGAATTGATGTCGTAATAAGAAAAGGCGCGGCGGTCCAGCGTAACGGCTACTCTCCTGGTTTCACCAGCGCGCAGGTGGACTTTCACAAAGCCTTTCAATTCTTTAGCAGGCCGCGTCGTTTTCGAGTGCGTGTCAGTAACGTACACTTGCGCGACTTCCGCGCCTTCGCGACGGCCGGTGTTGCTAACCTCAAATGAAACCAGGCAGGTCCAGGAACCGAGGCTGCCACCTTTCGTGTCTGCTTGAGTCACATTCAAATTATTGTATCTGAAAGTTGTATACGAAAGCCCGTAGCCGAACGGGAAGAGCGGCTTCGCACCCGTATGTTCGTAGCCGCGATAACCGACGAACACGCCTTCTTTGTACGCGATGCGGTTCGTGAGCACGTCGGGATAATAGCTGTCGTGCGCAGGATTGTCTTCCCAACGGCGTTCAAACGTCGCCGGCAAACGGCCCGACGGATTCACCTCTCCGAAGAGAATCTCCGCTAATGCCGTGCCGCCTTCCTGGCCCGGATACCAGGCTTGCAACACTGCGGGCACCCGATCGAGCCAGGAGTTCATATCCACTGCGCCGCCTGACGTGATCACCACGATCGTGTGGTGATTTGCCGCTGCGATCTCCTGGATTAATTGCTCTTGTCCTGGCGGCAGGCGAAAGGTGCGATCGCTGCCTTCTGACTCAGTCTCCGGATCAAAACCTACGGCCAGCACCACCACGTCTGCCTTTCCCGCCAGTTTCTTCGCGTCGGCATCGACGATGCTGTTGCGCGGCACGATACCCAAACGCAGGCGTGGCGCAGCGCGGCCTGCGTGACGGAAGTGTTCCAGAACGATCTTGTGCGGACCAGATGCGAGCGAGGTGGTGGCATAATCGACCACCGCGGTCGAGTGTTCCCAACTATTCAGCACAAGCTGGTCGTCGATGAACAGCCGGTAACGAACGTTTTCACCGGGGGCCTGCAGAAAAACATCGAACGGCCCCGCTTGCGGCGCGGTATAGTAACCGCTCCAACGCGCCGATGACTCATCCGGAATTCCGGGCCCGGAAGTAACGCCGGGCCCGCCGTAATCGATTCGTGCCTCCGTGCGGGTGGTGGCCGGGCTTCCCCGCAATGCCGGGTTACTAAAATATTCGGCAACCACCCCGTCCTTGCCATTTGTCGCTGCGGTCGAGAGGTTTGTCGCCTGGGCCATCTCAGCCAGCGTGGGCAGGCCGCGCAGGTGAAATGTTTGAGTTCCCGCGCCCGGATAGTTGCTTATCCCTTCGAGAAAACTGACCGCCGCAAAAGGCTGCACGCGCGCGCTGCCTCCTCCAACCGGCACCGCGGGATAAGCATCAGGCCCGATGATCGCGATCGATTTAGTCTGCGTCTTACTGAGTGGCAGCAAGCTACCCTCGTTCTTCAACAGCACCATGCTCTCGCGAGCAGCTTGCAAAGCCGCCAGACGTCCTTGCGGGTTGTAACGGGGTATCGATAGGTCCGTTTGCTCGCGATCGAGCCAGCCAAAGCGAATCGCCGTCTGCAAGATGCGTCTGACCTTTTCATCAACGGTGGCGACGGAAACTTTTCCCTCCTTGATTGCGGGCAAGAGGTTCTCCCGGTTCATGAATTTAGCGAATGGCATCTCCAAATCGAGCCCGCCATTTGCCGCGCCTACGACATCGTAGGTCGAGGTCCAGTCGGACATGATTAGCCCCTCGAATCCCCATTCCTTCCTCACGATTCCCTGGTTGAAGTAAGCATTCTGCGTCATGTGCAGACCATTGGTCAGATTGTATGAATCCATGATGGCGCCTACGCGCGCTTCCTTTACCGCGGCTTCGAACACCGGCAGATAAATTTCGCGTATCGTGCGCTCGTCAATCACGGAGTCGGTGTGATGACGATCGAACTCGGAATTGTTTCCCATGAAATGCTTGACGGTAGCGCTGACGCCCTGGCTTTGCACGCCTTTGATATAACCCACCGCGACGCGCGAGGCGAGAAAGGGATCTTCGCCAAAGTATTCAAAGTTTCGCCCGTTCATCGGCGCGCGATAGATGTTCACGCCCGGCGCCAACAGAAAGTGGACGCCCTTCGCCCTCGCATCGCGGCCAATCTCGGTCCCGACGCGTTCGGCCAGCGCGGGATTCCAGGTGGCCGCGAGGGCAATCCCTCCGGCCATCGCGGTCGCTGGCCCAAAGTTGCGCACGCCGATCGGCCCGTCAGCCATCTTCAGGCGCGGGAATTTGATCCGCGGCACACCGCGGATGAAAAAGCCCTCGATCCCACCCAGCAGATCAATCTTTTCCTCGAGCGTCATCTGCTTGAGAATCGACTCGGCTTTGTCTTCAGTGTCTCGGATCGCGGGTGCGAGCGACTGCGCCTTCATGTTAATGAGGGCCTGCGTACCAATCAACGGAACGATCAAAATGGTAGATAAAATCTTTCGCATTTGGAAAAAGAAACTTTACCAACGGACGTAAGAGCACGTGATAGTCATTTGGTTATGAGTGGACCAATTGGATTCTTTGATATGACATCCAACGCACTGTTGATGCTGTAGCTAATGATGATCCCGGAATTGCTACGAACTATCATGTCTGTTTCAACTAGTGTACCTTCGTCATCTTTCTTTTGGTTTGGCTTCTCTCTCGGATTCCGCTTAACTTTTCTAAAAACTTTGTCTTCTTGATTGCGATAGCTTGAGACTACCGCGCCTACCTTGAGTCCTTTTGTGGCTTGGTCTACGTAAACGACTGGTCCACCAGAAAAGCCGGGGTTATTAATGCCGTCAATAAGAGCTACCATGTATTTCTTTGGTGAAAAGTAGAACCCAGAACAGAGGCCTCGCTTTACCAAAGGCAACGGGTAGCCATTGTTCAGCGTTTGTCCCTCTAAATTTAAACCGTAAGGGAATCCCAAGAAGTAAATCGTCTGCGATACATAAAGGCCATTAATGCCCAATTCTAAAGGATACGCTGGAGAAATTTGAATCGGGAGAACAAGGATGATTATGTCAACGTCTGGAGGCTCAACATACAGTGGCCTAACTTTCACCGACTTCCATTGATTCTCATGAAAAATTTCGACAGTATCTCCTTCCTTGATCCCATTTACCAAATGCTTCGCTGTGATCAAGTATTGCCGGTTCTCCACGTCAATCGTAAAGCTCGCGCCCGCCTCTGTTCCGTACTTAATCAAAAAGACTCTCTGAAGGATATTCGAACTGACCTCTTGAGATTTGCAGAGCTTTTCGGCTGCAAAAAAGAACAAAAGCAAAATTGCCAGAGTCTTCGCTGCTCTTATCGTTGGCATTGGTCCTCCTCGATTAGGTCTCTGAAAGAATGTCTCTCTCGGAAGAGGCAAGTTCTTGTGGAATTAGAGTGTGTCCCTTGCTAGTGTCCTGTTTCTAAAGTTCGCTGACAAAATCTGGCCTGGCCGCAGAGCGGCCAAATGTTTATAGCTAACCCACAGCAAGCACTATCAGCGCTCCGTAGGAGCGGTATGGAATATCTCGCTCCGCTGGAGCGAAGCGGTTCTTTTGGGGCTCTTGCTTCTATAAACATTTCGTCCCTCCGGGACTGAAAACCGTATCGCTGTTAATAGAACTTTAGAAACACGACACTAGTTCGATGGCGAAGTGGGATCGCCTTCAACGACGCGCTGTATCTCATGGCTGGCCAGAATATCTTCAAACTCCCAGCGAGTAACGCCGGCGATCTCAGCGGCCCGGCCCAAAGTAACTTCACCATCTTTGAAGAGCTGTATCGCGGCTTCGAACCTTAATTCAGGACGTGAGGCGAACAGCAATCGCAAAGCTTCGTCAACCACCTCGTTCTTGCTCTGAAAGATTCCGGCTTTGACCAGTGCTTCTAACTCCGATTCTTGAACTGCCATGACGCGTATCATATCACGCCACAGTTATGACAGGGCTACGCATACGAGTAGCCGAGCACTGCGATATTGAGCAGGGAGGATATCTTTACGCCGAAGAGGACTCCCGTCTGCATGTTAGCCGGTTTGAGGGTCTCGTTGGGGTTGGGTGGATTCTTTCCATTGGGGCTTGCCTGCCAGTCGGACCATGTCTTGTCGATGAATGCGTGATGCAGCCAGAACAATGGATCGGTGGGAGACGCGCTGCCGGCCATATCGCCTCCGACTGCATTGTGGGTGTTTGCATGGATGGCGCCTTCGAGCAGTGTCTGGAATCCAATGAAGGTTCCGGGGAAGGTTTTCACAGCGTTTAGGTCTGTGGGCGACGCCAGCCGCGAAGGGTCCCAAGTGCGCAATACTGACCAACGTGTCAGCAGTGCCGGATCATCGAGAGGCGTCGGTATATGACGGTCAGTAACAGAATCCCAGTAAGGTACCGTGACCGTGGGATCGACCGCCTGGAGGCGTTCTTCGAGGAGCTTAACAAAACGTCTGTGCCAGGTGAGGAAGTTCTGGCCACGCATTTGAGCGCTCATCGTGTGGACGCTCCAATCCATATGGGCCATGCTCATGGCATCGACGTGGAGCGTGACGAATCGTCGATAGGCTGGGGGAGGCACCGTCGTTCCATGAACTGCATCAACGGCGTTGATGAACGCAGTCCATTCGGCGCTGGACATATTCTTCTGATTTTTCCGGACACCCATATTCGCTCCTTAAGGTTTAATTGAGAGGGGAAGTAATGAGGCAGGGCCCATCGCAAGACAGACCGATTAAGTCTATCTGTGCAAACTGGTAAGGGATGAGCCCCTAGCCTATATGACATTCGGGCTCGATCCATTTCGTCCGGCTGTTCTGGATTTATCTTGGGGCGTGATTCGCCACTACATCGATCTCGCTGTAGAACGTATTGCCAAAATCATCGGCGATTTCGGTTACGTAAAAGTCAAACAGCAGGTAGCGGAATTTGCCGAGGCTGCCGCGCTGGCTGGTAATGCTCACACCGAACTGGCCGCCATCTTTGTCTTCATACATTTGATCTGGTGTCCACGGTCGCAATGAGCTTCCAACCGCACCCCGCGGGATTGATGTTGGCTTTGGGCGCGTCATTAAATTTTGGGTCGGCGCCGTCGCTGGCCCATAGCCGGTAAACCTGCGGGCCGCGCGCGCTCGGATGCCATGAGTAAGTATTGACCTGTGCAAGCTCGATCACGTTTCCCAAATCCATCCGCACGCGCCCGCCGCCGGAACCGGCTCGCAAGAAGAAATTCCTTCGTGGTTGGTCGTCAGTGGTCGGAAGAATGCCGTCAGTCAGAGCGCTGATGTCCGCGCTGTTCGGGTCTGCTTCAGCATCGACCATCGTCAGCTTGGCCTTCGTCGCCGCGTCGTCGCGAGCGGGTGAGGGGACATGTTTGAACTTGAAATCAGCGTTGGCGGCTTTACCCGTGTTTTGATCGATAGTGATTTGTGGCTGTGCGTGAACCGTTGGCGTCAGACTCAACAGACCGATGCCCGCCAAAACAAGACAATGAGCGCTTAGGATCATGTGAAGACATTTACCACAAAGCGTGCAGAGGGTCACGGAGATCGCGGTTCAGCTAGATCGGTCGCATACAAAGCCGCGGCAGGCCACAGGAGCGACGGCTCGCGCACGGCAGTCATTGCCATAATTCTAATTTGGGGATCATTCGGCAGACGTACTTCGCGAGCGCCCGAGGGCAAATCGATCGCGTAGGAAAAAATGTAACTCGCGATGTATGGCTGGTTGGCTTTTGGACCGTGGCGGTGTGTGCCGACCCAGGCGATCTCGTCACGCTTGACGAAGCCGCGATGAATCTGCTCGATGCCTTTGACGATACCGGTTGCTGGATCGTATTTCACTACCAGATCCTGATCGATCGCTTCGGCAGTCCAGGACTGGCCTCGCGTCATCGGCGCCACTGAAACTGCGCGCAATTGACGCGTTTCCTTGAGACGGCTGTCCCATTGGCCCACCGGACCTTGCCATTCGCGAATGGTCAGATTGTGGCCATCAATCGTGATAGGCGTGTCGCCGCCAACCGCGGCCGCAAGAATATAGACTCGGTTGTAAGAGCCTTGCGGCAGCGCGACCGTCTCTCCCCTGGGAACCAGAACGTTCAGCGCTCCAGGCGCCTTCGATCCAAACTTGAACCTTACTTCGTCGAGAACTAACTCGGGCGGCAGCAGTTCGCCCGCCAGCGTCTGTCCCTTTCCATCGAAGTCTCCGTCGGATCGATTCGCATCGGTTGATATGCCATCGAGATTGTAAGGTAGATCGATCTGAACCGACGCGTGGACTCCGCGAAACTGGTCGATCGGTGTCTGGAGACGTAGTGCGAATGTCCGAGGTTGATAAGGCTTGAGATCAACCACGAGATTGCCGCTGGAAGTTGTGACCGGTCCAACAGACTCTTCCGCGGCGTTAATCTCGCGCACATCCCGAATCGGTAAAGCGAACTTGATCGGCGTATGCGCAGGCCGCCCGTATGTTTCCTGCACCCGCAACACAATTTCATCAGAGTCTTCCGCTTTCTTCAGCGCG
>Ga0137361_10002787_pt1 | contig 11235 bp, 21 predicted proteins | sample Mad1_80_16metaG_FD_104923 | JGI IMG/M metagenome (GOLD analysis project Ga0137361, IMG submission 104923) | Vadose zone soil microbial communities from Angelo Coast Range Reserve, California, USA - Mad1_80_16 metaG | ecosystem: Environmental > Terrestrial > Soil > Vadose zone | place: USA... | reverse complement strand
GTCAGAGTCATAATCGTCGGTTGCACTAAATAAAAAAGTTCGTAACGAGGGCCAACGTCCAATGACGTAGTTGCTATTCATCACACCAGGGAACAATATTAATGTGACGGAGCCTGGGCCCCCTGGCTCTGGTTCTATGAGAAAATTTGTCTTCGTGTTAAACATTTATGGCCTTTTCACCCTTTCTCCATGTCAAGGGTGTTTCTTGAAACAATAACAATAACAGTACAAGATGGGGTTACCCGGATATACATTAAACAGAATTTAATGATACTCTGCTTGGCTTTAGAGTACCTTCCTGGTTGCCTCCGCACCCCGAGTTTCCTAAGGACGAATAGGTCCCGGAGGCTCGGAGTTGGCGTCAACCCCTACTTTAATTTGTCATTGTGATTACTGTGCGGCACCTGTGCATGTTACCCTCCTCAAGTTGGCCATGTCCCGGTTTATTAAGAGAAAAATGGATCCGTGGAATACTGTAACCTACGTTGGGACATCAAGTTTGCCTGCATTGATCTACCCAAATACTTGAGCTTGTCGTTGAGTCGGCGGCCCGTTTCCTTACGGATATACTGTACAATATCACCCCATCCGGGGTCGTTGAATGCCTAGTTGATGACCGATGAGTCATCAAAGCGAAAGATATGGTCGCAACATGTATCTATAATCTATATGAAGTACTGTAACGAAAACTAAGTTACGCGCCACCCTAAAAAGGTACAGGGCAGAGTGTGGCATTCTTAAACGCCTGGGGGTCTTGCTCACTTTCTGGAACTATTTCGCCCGAAGGGTACAAGGGGAGTGTGGGGTGGAGGGGCCTGATTTGGAACTTACGACGGGCCGAGAGAGCACACTCCCCAGTGCCAAGGTCCAGGAAGACGTCTTCATACTGATGCTCCGAACATCAGTGTCAGTTCATGAAACGTTCCGCTACGTACTCTTATGGGCGGTGGAGCAAAAGATGAAAGCTAACCCACACACGTGCGGGTCATCATTTAAGTTGCATGGGCGTTGCCGACATCGGCTAGCCCTCACAAGTAGGACCCTGATTATTTTTCGGGGGGTTTTTTTTCTCGTAAGTAGGTAGTATTTTGATAACCCTTTCATAAGTGCGATTATTATATAATCACAGGTTATCTTCTTCATAAGACGATTCCAACAATATAGGTACTGTATCCCCAAAATTTTGCTGAAATTATCTTAAAATCTCTCCTTCTTAGATCGCATAAATGCAGGATGGCTGGCCAAGTCTGCTTTGCATGATGTGGACACGAGCTTCTTATGCCTCCTTGCTTTGCCAGTGGTATCGTGGGAATTCAGCTCTGGGTGTATCATGATCATCGATTGGAGTTCGTCGAAATTTGAATATGCTTGTTGGTTGCCGACTCAGAGGCCATTCGAGGAGGAACTGAAGTTTCATCACAAGCCATACTACTACTGCCAGTGTACCTGACAAAGTAGTCTTGTGGCACTCGTTATCACTCATCAGCACCCCAATGAAATTTGCCAGGTATCACTTCTGCACCCTCATTCTGTTGTGGAGTCTCATTTTTTTTATAACGAAGATATCTGGACGGCGCGCAGGTGAAGTTCACGTTTCGATCCCTTGGGATGGTGTTCTGCTCACGCGCCATAACATTTTGTCCAAGGCACCAGAATGGAAGTGCGCATATATGTACGTATTTTTGTAGCAGTCCCTTCAAATGCCCTGTGTTTTGATGGTCGTGTGACAGCGACTACCGTGGCTTAAAGAAGCGAATCACGGCTATAAGAGGAGCCCAAAGGGACACTGGAAGCCGCGTGTATGTGTCATCGGAAAGCGATACTGATCATTTCCCGCCGAGAGATTCTTGGGCATCAATGCATCGCAGTGACGGACAAGAAATCACAGATGAAGGCCACGAAGCCGATGGCGAGACCAATGCACGCAACGGAAGGCATGGACGCCCAACCGATGTGAATAGTCGCGCCGACTCGATCGAGCTAATGGAGCTGAAGAGACGAGTGGATGCTCATAGCAAAGTAGATAAGGGCGTACTTCTTTTATCCACGTATTAATTATCTCTCTTCAGGTGACGACCTCTGCATCTCCAGAAACTACTTCTGCCCAGCAATTCCTGACGTCCCCCGGGCAAGGCGTTGCCTCCTCGCAGACGCCAGAAACCAAGCAGTCAGCGCTGCCCCCGCCCAAACCAAGACCAGTGGACGGTCTGCGCCGACGCACCACTGCACGTTGTGATTATACCTCCTGTCTATCTCCGTGATCATGCTTAACTGTGGCCTGCTTTTTCTCCTAGTCATTCCCTCTCGTTCCGTGACGTCATTTCCGTCCACACACCCACCCACATTCGCCGAGGTTCTTGAATCCCTGTCGCCTATCCAGCTAGAATTCTTCAAGAAGCTCAATGTGGAACTGTCTAAGGTTGAGTCTTTCTTTATCGAGAGAGAAACCGAAGCTCGTGAGCGCAGCATGCAACTTCGGGACCAACTCGAGGAGTTGAAAGATCACCGGCGTCTATTCCATGTGGCTTGGACATTCATTTCTTCACTTGCATGCTACTGACTAGAAATTTTCTCCGACAAAGGAAGCACACCCAGACTCTCAAGCAGCTCTTCCCTTTCTTCCATCTTCAGGGTCAAAGACCTCGACGCTGATGAGCTACGTGCTCCGCCTCTTACATCGGTCCACTCATACGAAAAATAAAGTACACAATGCCGATGCACCAAGAGGGTTCCCTGCACATCATCTGTCAGGTGGGGCAACTCTCGATCCGGACGAGTATCTACAAGCACGCAAGAAACTCAAGCGGGCTGTATCGGAGCATTACCATGCCCTAGAGGTCCTCAATAACTATCGCGTAAGGCCCTACTCCAAGTTGTTGGTGACCATAGAAGATAAAACAGGAAGTAGGTTCTGAATATCACGGGTTTCCGAAAGGCGCTCAAGAAGTTCGAGAAAGTGACTGGGGTATAATATTCCGACTTTGTTCAAGTATGGATGTCTCTGAGGCTATGGCTCTAGATTCTGGTGCAACATTCGTACATGAGGGAAAAGGTTGGCTCTACGCTGCTTGTCGCGTGATTATTGATTAGTCTCTATCACAGGTTGATTCGTGCGCATTCGCGTCAGATGAGACCGTACAACAGCTCTTGAAGGAGATGGAGGACTTTTTCACCGCCCGTTTCGGTAGGAGCCTTATGGTGATAAACTTCATCAGCATTTTGTTGACTCCACACGTAGCGAAAGGCGACAGAAAGCGCGCATTGATTCGCCTGAGGATGGTTTCTTCTCACAGGACACACCATTTTAGCTCTTTCCGCACAGGTCTCGCTCTCGGGCTGGCATTTCCTGCCGCTATTGATGGTATTATTCACTGTAAGTCTTCAAAATAATCCCGCAATGCGCGCTGAGCGTCCTTCAGGCCTCCAGCCTCATACGCGCGTCGATATACCATCGTGGGCAAGCCTGCTCTTTATATATGCGAATCTGCTTGTCCCCACGCTATTGGCATTACTTGTGGGCACAAACATGTTGATTTGGACTGCATCGAGGATAAATTACGTCTTCATTTTTGGTACGCCATCACGAAAACTTTCTGCCATTCAAATCTATCTCTGATTAACCGGAAAGATCTGGACATTAGAACGCGTCTTGATCACCGAGAGTACTTTGAGGTACATTCCAAGAGTTTTTAAAAACCGCATGAAAGAACACTGACAAAGCATCATCGTAGATGCCTTGCATCATACTCGCGACTCTTTGTTGGGCCTTTTGGCTCTCCTTTACGCGCTCAGGAGAACCCACAATCCAACCGTGGACGTGGCCAATGATTTGGCCACTCTTTGTAGTGGTGCTGATAATCAACCCTCTCCCTGTCATGTCTCGCGAGAGCCGGTGGTGGTTCCTCCGCAAAGTCGCACGGCTTTTGTCAAGTGGATTTAACCAAGTGGAGGTAAGGCAATCTTAGTAAAACAACCGATCGGTTGATGACATGTAGTTCAGTTTACAGACTTCTGGCTGGGGTATGTGCTCTCAGTGATGATGGCTGGCATGTTGTTTGATGATATTCTGGACTATTCCAGAGACCAATTCTGCTCATTGGCTTTTCCGCTCGGCAATATCTACTTCATCGCATGTTCATATGCTGGAGGTTTCGGATCCCATTCATTCCAAAAGTGCAGTAAGCCTACTTTCTGGGGTGTGCCTTTTCTCCTTAGTACATTGCCGTTCTTCGCCCGCTTCGGGCAGAGCATTCGGCGTTGGTGGGATTCGGGATTGATCACACATTTAATCAACGTCTGTCGTCCCTCTCCGTTTGTGGATCCGATCAGCCTAATTACCTTTCTATCCAGGGTGGAAAATATTGTACCGGGATAGTGTTTTACTTTTGCTACCAGTTATGGCGACATAATGGTAGGAACTTTCCCATCAGTTCGACCTTATCGTTAAGGCTGACGGGATTTTAAGGTGCTGGACATCATGGCACGAGCTTCGTATTTTTCTGCCTTTTCGGGACAATTTATTCAACATATACTTCAGCATGGGCAAGTTCAGTATGTCCTGTGGTGATCAAGGCTGACTGCTGGGTGTCAGGATTTGCTTATGGACTGGTCTCTCTTACGCCCACATGCGCGCTTCAGGTTCCTACGCGAAGAGCTACTCTACTCGAGCCATATTCCGGTGCATTCCGTCTCATTTCCAGCCGCTGTGCTTCACTGACAATCGCCACGACAGTTTTACTACCTAGCCATCGTAAAATATTCACTACCTCCAGGAGATGAGGCACAACTGACACAAAAGTGTAGATCACCAACGTTCTCATTCGCTTTATGTGGATAATTTACATCCCGACGCGCGGGCCAAGCATGGCTCTTCGCACATGGTTAGTAGCGCTTCTTGAAGTGCTACGACGTAGTCAATGGAATATCTGTACGTTTATTCTCGTCTCGTCTACGCTTATTCGCTTGCCAACCAAGAAATTTTTTGGTCACGCGCAGACCGTTTGGAAAACGAACTCCGCGACAACATGGAACAATACCGAATCACGCGCGAGGTGCCACTGCCTTATTCGTTCGATGAGATTAACCCCGAAACAGACGTGGGTGACGAAGATGATGAGCCTCAAACACGAGAAAGCGTACGCGCATCCAAGTCGAAGTGAGGGTGATCAGGGCTCTCTCCACGTGTGGGAGGGAGGAAAGATAAATATTGCAACAGGTTCTGGTCTGCTAAGGTGGAATATCCAGTTCTGCATACCATTGGAGATATCCTATAACTCGCAAGGGCCTAACGTGACTGGACGCTGTGTCTTTACCGGCAAAAAATGACAACGCCACTCTGGATATTGCGAGACAGGGTTCATTTCATCGTCGATGCAATCTGGTCCAGCTCTCGAGCGATCAACGAATTGGGACACGATGAGCGCAACTTTCTACACCGTGACAATGAGTGAGTCGAATAGGAAATACCAAAGAAACGCACTCTAGCTTAGCGCGATCACCACGGTCCTTGCACTCCTTTCCAGCCATCACCCACTCTCCGCATTCGACATAGAGATCAACGCGCTTGTTGGAATCGCAGCGCTGCACATAATTGATAGCTTCTTTCGGGTGTCCTTTCTCAACGAGATGTCTGACGAATGCATCATACCCAATCGGACTCCTCTTCGACCGCGAAAGTGCTTCTAAACTCTCAAAGTCCCGGGTGGCAGTAAACGCATGCAGCTTTAGGTACCAAAACCTGGATGATGTCATCGTCAATAAGCCAGGGTGCGGCACTACACACGGGGACTCGGCCTCGTACCTCTTGTCCGGCACTTTAAAGTCCGACTTGAGTTTGTCGGCGCGTTTGGACATGCCGTTGAGGAGGCATTTCTTGATAGTCTCATCGACGCTGAGGCCGAAGAACTCTATCTTGTCCGTCGTTTCTTTCTCGAGCGTTTGCTGGAACACCAGTAAACGACAATACTCGTCCATCATCTTCAACGCGCGTCGTTATTGTTCGCCATGCAACCGCGCAAGTCGAAATGTGATAAACCAACCTTGGCCTCAAACGAACGTTCCTTATCCTCCGAGAAGAATTTTTGGGCAGCTTTGATCGACGTTATTCTTGCAGCTGGGTCCTGGGGTGGATGTTGGCTGGAAAAAAATACAGATTAAACTCGTTCACAACTTACCATCATTCGCCTGGCTTCCTCTAAACTTAGGACGGCGCTCTCGACGCGTCTATCATCTGAATAATAGAAGTCCCGGAGCATCTCTGGGTTCTGCTCCTTTGCATACACTTGCAACAGTCGGCTTGCTGGAGCGAGGCTGGAACCACCATCCTCGATTAGACGGAAGAATGCCCCCAAGGGTAGGCGGTTGTACAGTTGCAACAAGACATGATACACTGCACGCATATGAGCGGGCGCATCATTTATCAAGTAGCCGTACCGTACCTAAGTCCGTGTCACCGCTGTCAACGGCTTTCTGGAGTGCCAGCCGATCTTCCTTCATCATCAGCAATAAAGGAACTTGGTCCGAGGCCCTCAGCTCATGGTCCAAGAGCTACATCTCCCTAAATCGCACCGAACATCGGGATCAAAGAGTGCTAGGTAACTCACCATTGTGGCCAGGCGGGTTCGGCCAACCTCCCACGCCTTCTTTGCAATCTCGGCGTAGCTGACGGTAGCGTCTCCTAATTTCTCAAACTTCTCTACAATGGCCCTCGATACGTCTTCATCGCCTAGCATCTCAGCGTCTTTGCCGGTGCCACTGACTGCCGGTTTTGATTTGGTAATCTTTGCAGACGCCCAGTGCTTGAGGACATTATCCGGCGAGAGAGACAAGAATGAAGATATATGAAGCGCAAGAAGGTGCAGATTACGGGAAGTTAGTCGAGAGATAAGATGCGAAGGAGAGAGATAGTTATATCTTGTCGTTCTCAGTTAGAGAGGGGGAAATCACGAGAAGAACGAATCTCACTGAAAGAGAGTGAGCGGTATGCCCACTTCAAACTGACGCACGGCATTAAGGACCTTGAGTGTCTTGCCCATGTTCACGAAATCAGTGGGATTGTATAGATCCAAAAATGATTTGCCGAAGTTTGCGGCCTGGGATTTCAAAGTTTTCATGGTTAGAATGAGGGGCTCAGCATAAGGCACGTACGCTCAAAAGCTTCCGCTGCCATGCAGCTTCCCACTCTTGTCCTGCTGCATCAATGACCTCGTCGACGGCTGCAGCTAGGTCCAGTTTGATACTTCGTATGTTCTCATCAGCTTTAGGAGAGCGGTTATTAAAATTCTCCCAAGCATCGAATAGAATTGCCGAGGGTGACGTGGATCCTGGTCGGAAAACAGACACACTGGATGCTGAGACCGCAATCAGCAAAGCATCTGATTTTGTGCGAAATTTTATCACCTGGAACTTTCTGTATTAAGTCACACGCATCAGGAGCGATGACCCTGACCCCGTCAACCTCCGTGACAGCAAACGTAGGCCCAGCATAGTAGTACCTATATTTCGTGTCAGTGACAAACGGGATATCTGTAACAGAACGCACTGTAGTGTATCACCAAATGGGCCTACCAGTAACACAAGTACATCCCAAGTGATAAGAATGGCATCATTACCACACCACTCAACCTGCCTAACAGGGCCCTCAACACCGGCAGATGTGGAATCAAACTCGGCCAATTCGCGCTGGAAGTCGGTCGAAACAACCCAAAACTTGCCTGACATCGTTAACAGGGCAAGCGATTTTCCATTGGGTGACGGAGCCATGTGAGTAAACGGTCCCCGGGACAGACGTTGGTCAACAGCCTCAAGATTGTCCACAGAAAGAACACTGGCTTCAATAGAAAGCAGAACTTCAACGTGGCGCGATATTGTAAGATCTGGTGGAATAAGGGTCCAAACGGTGGGCGGCTCGGAGAGGTCTACCTATCCAGTCGATTAAGAATACGTGAATTGAGTCGAAGAAGACTGACTTGGATTGGCTAGGGTTAGTGGTTTGCCACCTTCCCACCCCTTTACTTCCAACAATTGTAATGAGCCCGTCATTGCAACTAGACCATTATCGTGTATGCGCGCGTCCGTGATTCCAACCTCTCCGGCATCTGTACCTAAAGAGAATTGGACGTAGTCGCCTTGTAAGTCGTAGAGACGGTATACACCCTCCTCGTTCAAAATCACTAGTCTCTCGTCGCCTGTCCACCCAAAGCGTATAATTTTAGCTGGTTCCCACTAACGGCGAGCATGAAAAATGTGCACATGAACTGGGCAATCGACACGTACGCCGAGCAGCAGTAAGCCCTCGCCCGAAGGTGAGTATACCTGAATTTGTGACTTTGAAAATATAGGTGTCGCAGGTCCAATAGCAATCATTTTTTTCGTGTCCCTCATGAGCGCTGTTAAGCCTCCCGTAAACCTCTTTATGGTGACAAGATATGGCTAACGCACCCAAAGGACCGCCATTGCGGCAACCAGCTACGATGCAGTCACCAAGACTAGGTAACTTGCCGTCAAGGGTGTACAGATGTTGTTGTCGATAGAAGACATTGCCATCTTGCATAGCCTGCCATGATGTCGTGGGGTGTTCTGCCATTGTCCGCCTGGGACGAGTGACTGCGGCCACAGTGTGGCCGTAACTGCTGCATCACGTGATGGTGAGCCATCTCATCCAAGTCTTCCAACTCAAGGTGCTGAGTTTGCGCCTCATTCTGTGCCCCGTTCTCCCTCATTATTTGATTCCAGAAGCACGAAATATATGCAAGCAAGCGATTTGAAGCACCTTGTCATCTAATATGTCTCAGGCTGTTGGGAATAACGCAAGTACTGATGAGGAGCAGCCTACGGAATCCTGACTGCCTCTGACGTTGCTTGAGTTAACTACAAACAGTTCGCGGAGTGAGTGCTCGCTGATTATTCAAAATAACTACAAGTATAGACCCTCGTGGTCCTCAATGGGTGCTTCGTCGCTAAATCTGGTGCCTTGTTGGGTCCGCAAAGTATGACACTCTCCTGAGTTCCTCCATCCCGAGCGCGACCAACTCGGCGTTCGACCCTTACGCCTGAATTCGGTACCTTCAGTAACGATGAAACGCCTGTGCGCTTCACAATCCGCCTCGTGAAACTCGTCTGGGAGGGCGTATATCAGCTCGGCGACTTTCACCTGTTCCAACAACCCCTCCATATCGTATTGCCCTTTCTAATAGAACAAGCTAGAAGCAGCGTTTAGTCTCGGTCTCTCGTATGGAAGACGATATGTCCGCCCCTCGAATGGCACATATTGATTTACCAATATTACTTGCGCAGTTTGGTGCCCGCCTACGACATGGCATCGCGTGTCATTGTGGTTGGTATGTATGTTCTTCGTAACAAGAGCGGTATTTTCGTAAAACTTGCTGCGGGAATGCGGAACAGGCCTTGGGAAATAAAACATATTCCACAGATGTGTCGCATTCTGCTTGTGAAGGGCGCTAAAAAGCTATAACAGACAGCAAAACAGTCTTCAATGAAATAAATCATACAGCTCCACTTGAACTGGTCTGCCCCTGATGGCATACATCTCCAGGAGCTATGAATAGAAAAATCCGAATCTCGACCACGGGACAAGATAATGCTTATAATAAAAAGTTTACAACGGAAGGGCAGGCCAAGTTGGTCAGCCAAAACAACTCCGTGCCGGTGAGTATCACGATCCTAATGTCCCATTCCCATACTACAACATTGATCAACAGTGAGGACCTGGTCTCGGGAATGACAAAAGCCTACACTCAAAGCACAAGGAGGAGTGGCGCAGAAAATGCTGCAAACCACGCCGTGAACCAGAAAGTGTATCGACGATTCTGAGTACAAAGCGAAGGCAAGCCCATACAGTATAGAATGATGGGTAGCCTTACCCACGGTGTTGAATCCCACCAGGCTGAGAATGGCCTGGGCAAGAGCCCGCATACACGGAAACGACCATCTCCACGGCCGCCTTCCGGTGTATACAGTACTTCCCAGTCAAAGTCAAGAGTAGGAACGAATTCCCATATCGCAGGCATTACAGTACTGTAACGGGGCTGACCTCGTCAGTGTGGAAAACACACGTGTATACCCTGGCTCAGGCTCATATGGGTTCAGTGAAAGTGTGAAACGGCTTTGCCGAGGGACATTTCCTTGGATATTTCAGTCGGCGCCACGGATAAAATGGCCTGGCACAAACTAGATAAACTGCTAGGACGAATAGTTGCGATGGGTACCGCGGTAAAGCAGTACAGTAGCAGCTTGGAAAATGAGGGGTTTACTGTAATATGAAAAGAGACGGAAAGAAGGGTGGGGCAGAAGAAGGTCGGGGACTTCGGTTTCATGTGAGAAAGAAGACGGGGACCGGAATGGCGCTGAGGTACGGACACTCGTGGCTGGCCTGGACACTGAAGGCCGCTGCACCATATGGTGGCTTTACTTACGGCTTGATACCATACGTACGGCACCATTCTCATGGGGGAACGTAACAGCACAGTAGAAGCATGATATGATCAACCTGTGGCGCAGCGCGGGAGACCCAAAAAGAGCTGCCAGTGTCGCTAGAACCAAACTGCAACCATTCTGGGGTGACAACTGTCCCTACTGTAATTCGGCCGTCACCAGGAGTGCATACGGTCTTGCCTAGGGAGGATGGCCTAAACTCTTCTTGGAAAGTATCCGGCCATCGTGATATAGCACGATCCGACTCGGACCCGGAGTACCCCGAATGCCAGTAGCAGCCCTCGCACCGCTAAGGCACAGACAGTCCAAATTCGGTCCCCTCTCGGCTACGCAGCGCGACACACAGAAAATCACTTGGGATCAGCACTGTATCATTTCTGTGGAGGACAGCGCCGAAGCGAAGTCACCATCGGCAGGCTGGCCGTCAAGTAACAATTTTCAGCGGCAAGGGATGCCCGTCAATTGTTGCACAAGTCCACAAGCTGCGAAAATACGAACGCCGGCGTCTGACTACGGTACGCCAGTATTCAGATCCGAGTGACAGACACCGTGTTTCAGCCTTTCAGGGCAAATAGTCCCATTGGTACAACTTGTGTACGTGAAAGAGCCCCTGACAAGCAACTGATTTGATGGCTGTCGGCCAATTCATGCGTGAGTAGAAGTACGGAATATTAGTGATATATGGTACTGGCATTATTTGGAGCCAGTCACAACTACCTGCCAACCTCAATGGTTACAAACGACTGTGAGCGAGGCCAACTCCAAGTCGACATAATTATGGTC
>Ga0137361_10002784_pt1 | contig 11241 bp, 11 predicted proteins | sample Mad1_80_16metaG_FD_104923 | JGI IMG/M metagenome (GOLD analysis project Ga0137361, IMG submission 104923) | Vadose zone soil microbial communities from Angelo Coast Range Reserve, California, USA - Mad1_80_16 metaG | ecosystem: Environmental > Terrestrial > Soil > Vadose zone | place: USA... | reverse complement strand
TGGATCAAGCATTAAAGCCTACATGGTGATGGACTATATCGAGGGTGGAACCCTGGCTGACTACATCAGTAACACTGTTCGCAAAGGTCTCTTTCCTCTGGCAACCGATATCGTTTATCTCTTTACGGCAATCAGTCTTGCCCTGGATTATGCTCACCAGAAAGGGATGATCCATCGCGATATCAAACCCGCGAATATTCTGCTGGACAGTTCCACTACTACGGGCAAAGCTTTAGGGAAACCAATCCTCACCGACTTCGGTATCGCCAGACTGCAGGGAGCGAATGCTTCAACTATGACCCGCGCTTTCCTCGGCACACCTCGCTACATCTCACCGGAGCAAGCGGAGGGCCACACGATTGACGAACGTTCCGATCTCTATTCACTCGGTATCATCCTCTATGAAATATTGACCGGTAACACACCTTTTCGCGCCGATAGCCCAATTGCTATCATGATGCAGCATATCCATGCAAAGCCGACCTCTCCTGACCTCATCAACCCAAATGTCACTCCTGCTCTCTCTGCAGTTGTGCTACAGAGCATTGCCAAAGACCCAGGAGCTCGTTTCCCCAGCGCCACGGCCATGACCGTGGCACTGACCCAGGCATTCGGCCTGCCCGTTCCTGCAAGCTTGAACAAGCCCGGGAGCATGAATGAAAAGCCTGGTTATAATCCACTCCAACCATTGACTCCGTTGCCAGGCATGACTCCCCTTCCTCCTACTCTTCCAGCTGCACCTCCGGCGCCATTTACGCCTGCTTCAGCGAGTTATCCGGAGCCTCAATTCATTTCTCCTGCACATCTCACTCCTGCAACGACCGATCACGGAAAGAATGAACTCTCTCCGCCAATACCATTATCACCAACACATCCCCGGCGCAGAAACTTGTATATCGCTATAATAACCTGCACCATACTTCTGCTGCTTGGTATAAGCGCATTTGCCGCACTCCCGCTGCTTTTCCCGAAGAATGGCGAGACCACGTCAAATTCACCAGGGCATATTGTCTTCGTCCATAGCCCGCAAGCTCCTCCCAATGCTTTTGATCAATTGCGCATTGATCTTCACAATATTTCTCGCCCACCAGCCGGTACAACCTATTATGCCTGGTTGGAGATTTCCAGCAGCGAGGTAATAGAAGACCCACATTGGCCATTACAGGTGTCAAACGGTTCAGTACAGGATCTCTATCCCGGTAATGCCCAACATACTGACTTACTTGCACGGAGCAATAGGTTTCTCATTACTGCAGAGTATGCAAACAGTACGCCCGTCGTTCCCCTTTTTGATCTCAGCCGGCGCCTCTACTATGCTCCTATTGCTCATATATCCTCCTCGTCGCCAACCTTCGAGGTCAGACAATGCCCACAGAGCAGCCCGAGTAATGCAGCGAGTCCGTGCAAATAAACTTAATATGGTGCAGAAACGCGATGTAAAAGCTCAGGCAGGCAAAGGTAAAGTACCGGTTGACCCACATTGATTCGTACCACCTCCCGCGGGAATGGCAAACGGACCTGTTTCTATAGAACACAAAAATGTGTATTCTTTTGTTGGATTGGCAAGGCCGGTATAACCGCTACCCAACAATGCATAACTGTCTTCTGTATTTAATGCCCAATACGTCCAATCTATATTTGAAACAGCATACCCCGGGTCATTCCCCGGCGTTAACAAATAGCTACTCTGGACGAGATTCACAAGATCAGTAAACCATTGGCCTTGCGACCCACTACCGGTCGAATACAAATCACTAGTAGTATTACCGGTTCCCGCTTCACCTATATACACAGGAGTTTGTGTATAAGCAGTATGGCCTGTGTTTCCCCATGGATAGCCAGGATGTGCAGGCCAAACAGGCATGATACCATTCGCAAGATTTGTGAAAAGCCAGAATTTTTCCCATACATCGACCAAACTCGATGTAGAACAGCTGCTTTTATAGCAAGTTTGAGTGTTGAACCATCCCTGCTGAAACTGAGAAGGCCCATAATCATGAGCCGAGTAGACAAGTTGATTATAAACAGGAGCACCTAACGAATTTGAGTTGCCCCCTGAATTAAGAACAACGGGCGCGCCAGGATTCATGGCATTGCCATTCACACCAAGCAAGTTGCCACCCCACCAGTAAAAATCGTAAGGACCATTTTGTGCAGAGCCTGTCGATGTAGGATACTGGCTAATGCCCTCGACAAATAGCAAAGGATAGGTCCATCCCCTGGCATCTGCCGCACCAAACAGGCTATCACCAGCTCTTTCTGCCGCAAGTCTCCAATCGTGACACGTAGATGTAGAAGCACAGGGGCGAAATGGATTAGGATTCGGATTCGCCTGGGGATCTACCCCATCACCCGTTCCCCATGTTGCGCCTTGTAAATAGGCTGTGCGGGAAGGAGTATGAGGTTCATTGCGCAGATCAAAGCCCAATACAGTTGGGAAACCATCAGACGCTAAATAATTAACAGGAATTGTATCAGGGCCCTGTGGAATACCGTGAATCCAACTCTGCGCACTTAACCAATCATTGATCCACGAACTCTCAGGAAAATTATTTGATTTCGCAACAACATACCATAGTCCATTAGCTTCTGCCGAATTTCCTGCCTCTGAACGGTGATTGTCCAAAATCACATGCAGACCAATTGATCCTGCATAATTGACGATGAGTGCCATGATGTCTCGTGCCCTTTTCCCCTGGCAGGATTGACATGCACTTATGGTATTAGCAGCGGGAACAGGGTCCTTCTCCCACATCTCATTTGAAAATGGAATCCTAATAGTATTAAAGCCATACTGCTTAATGCTATTGACTATTGTAGTGTAATTTTGAGCATACAGGCCATGAGCAACGAATCCACGTGTTTCAAAGCCATACCAATTGATGCCGCTAATGGTAAAACTTCCGCCACTCGGATTAAGAATTTGCGTACCACTCGTTGACCAACCTCCTGAGAGCGCTTCTGCTCTATATCCACCGCCGAAGACTCCAGAGGCAGTCATCAAGCCCCCCATGAGGCCAAATAGAAGGAAGGGTATTGCCAGTACTATACGACAGCCATTACCACTAGAACTATGAAGCTTGCCGGCTTTCTCGCCGCGCCTGGTATCAATGTGCTCGTTAAACATTCGCTCTTATCCTTCTCAATCTTTTCTCATTGCTACAATGACGATCAGGCGCGTATAACCCATCATTATAACAATTCTAACCTCATCATGGATAAAAGTCAAGTATTAATAAAAATTTGCTCAGACTTGAACTGCGCAAGATTTCAGCACGAGAAAGCACAGTCCTCGTTGCCATGAGACGTTTACCTTGAGGTCATAAGGCGTTTCCCAGGCCAATCACAAGTAAAGCTGGGTATACTAATGTCGAGTAAAATAATCTGCTCTGTTCCTTCACGATGCGAGACACTTTGCAGACAACAGGGTACCCTGTTGCTCCTATGCTCACCATGGAATCTCAGCCGCATCCAGCGTCGGGTGCTGGCAGCGTGAGATAGAGTTTCAACCAGAAAGTCGATGTTTCTGCCTGCATCCTTGATCTTCTTTCCAAAAGCACACAACACTTTCTGCAAACTCTGAAACCGGGGCATATCGAGCGGCTTACTACGTCTATGCGAGACGAGTGTTTGCACCTTCGTGGGATCAGGGCACTATCGCTGGTAAAATAGAGACGATGCAGTCTATGCCGATCATTGAAGAGCAAGGCGATCTTGCGATCGCCGGTATCATATGCCACGGCGCTTGAAGCCAGCAAATATGGGTTCCGAAGTAGATGAGAGCGGGCGACCACAAGGGATCGCCCCTACTATTTCTAGATCATATCGAATGATATCGAAAGGAAAAATGATATGAGGCGTTCCTGCATAGCAGGTTTTCCGGGGAGGAGTATGCTTCCTCTCTTTGCATTTGCTGTGGGGATACTGATCCTCTCTGCCTGTGCACCTACTGCTATTCCTGCTGCGAAGAAGGTTTCTACTTCTATTGCGAAGAAGACCTCCACTCCCGTTGTGAAGAAAACTTCTACTCCCGTTGCGATGAAAGCCCTCGCGCCATGCAAACCTGGTCATCAAACAGGTTTCCTCAGCGCTTTTCATAGTGAACTGGTAGATGCGTCGTCGGGGTGCCAGGTGTCTCTCACAGGGGTGAACTGGTTTGGGTTTGAGACCAGTGCCTTTGCCCCTCATGGGTTAGGAGTTCGCAACTGGCAAGACATGCTGAACCAGATGGCCCATTTAGGCTTCAACACTCTTCGCCTGCCCTACACCGATCAGCTCTTCGATCCTGGGAGCCAGCCACAGGGGATCAACTACCAGCTGAACCCCGACCTGAAAGGACTCCAGGGTTTGGCACTCATGGATCGCATTATCCAGGGTGCCCATAAGGCTGGCTTGAAGGTCATCCTCGACCGTCATGATCCATCGGCAGACCAGCGGCCTGCGTTGTGGTACACCGACCAGGTTCCCCAGACGCGCTGGATGCAGGATTGGGTCATGCTGGCCCAACATTACCGGGGCAATGATACCGTCGTTGGAGCTGACCTGGACAACGAGCCGCACAGCCCGGCTACCTGGGGCGACGGCAATCCCAACACGGATTGGCGACTGGCTGCCGGGAAGGCGGGCAACGCCATCCTGGCCGTCAATCCGCAGTGGCTGATTATCGTCGAGGGCATCGATGTGTACCATGGCGACTCCTACTGGTGGGGCGGCAACCTCGAAGGTGCAGCGCAATACCCTGTGGTGCTGTCGAAGCCGAACAAGCTGGTGTATTCTGCCCACGACTACGGTCCGAGTGTCTACAACGAGCAGTGGTTCAAGGTCTCCAGCCCTTCTGTCCTTACTCACACACTGCCCGCTATCTGGGAGAAGCATTGGGGCTATCTGCAAAAGGATGGGATTGCCCCGGTATTCATGGGGGAGTTCGGAGGACCCTCTATGGGCCAGGACGCTGAAGGCGTGTGGCAACGCACCCTGGTGTCCTTCCTGCACACACAGAACATCAGCTATGCCTACTGGGCGTGGAATGCAGACTCGGGGGATACCGGCGGCATCCTCAATAACAACTGGACGACGATTAACCAGAGCAAGATGGACGTGCTGAGCGCCTATCAATGGCCTCTGCTGGGATCCGGCTAAAGCAATTCCTCCGGGAATGCCGCTGCTGCCCCGCGTGCCTTTGAATGGCCGCGGTCGAAGTGATATGACCCTGTTGCTACATTTGTTTCTCGAGCTGAGATGAGCAGGGAACAAATGCTCAGATTGAGTGCCGAAAACAATGTAGCAACTGTTAACAACTCCAGACCAGCACTACTCCGGCATGCCGGAGTAGTGCTGTTGTGAGGGCCCGAGACGGCGACCGTTTCGCCATCCCGGGCCTTCGCAGGACACATATCGTACTTACGACTTACTGGTACCATCTTCCGCAAATATAGAACTATTTCCCACAAACGTATACAATACTCGAGTCTCATCCCTGAACCTGCCGAGACGAAAAGCAGGAAAGGCAGTAACCCAAATGCGGGCAATCCCAATGGGAGTAGAACAGGTAACCTGCCGCTCTTTGCAGTAGCCAGCATAGCGCTCCTACTGGCTATAGGCGGCATATGGCTCAGATTCCGGTCAGCCCGAAGATCAGGAAAAAGGCTGTGAGCAACCAACGAGAAATGTGTAGGACTTGAAAAAATTATATCAAATATGATATAGTTCAAGCAGAGGTAAGTGATGAGTAGTGAGCAATCAGATCATAAAAGGCAGTGGTGGGACTATCAAACTGAGAGCGGAGCACGGCCCATCAAAGATTTCCTTTTGGCGTTGCCAGATGAAGACCGAGCTGCAATCCTTGAGGAAATGGAGTATGTACGCAAAACATGGTAAATCAGTAGCACGCCATTTGCATAATGATATCTATGAGGTGCGTGCTATCTATAACACAAAAGCTTATCGTATCCTTTTTGCTTGTGAAGGACATTTTAATCACATACTACTCTCTTTAGAAGGATTTCAGAAAAAGACGCAGCAAACACCCAGGGCTAACATTAAATTAGCGGAGCAAAGACTGGCAGACTGGCGACGGCGAGGGAAAGCAAAGCAAGCAGGTCAGGAGAACTAAAGGAGAAAATGAATGGAACAGGATTTTCTTGACGAGATGATCGAAGAATCAACAAAGAAAAACCCAGAATTTCCCTCTTTACTGGAGGAAGCGCGCCAACGACGCGCACTGCTCAACGCTCTAGCTACTATTCGAAGTCGCTCTCGAATTTCACAGAGCGCCCTAGCAAAACGAATAAAAACTTCGCAACCTGCTATTGCCCGGTTAGAGGCAGGTACTGTCGACCCCCGACTATCGACATTACAACGCTATGCAGCTAGTGTAGGAAAGCGCATACAATGGACACTTGTTGATGCCGAATAGTATGATGACTACCTCGCACACCCGTTCGCAAAATGAATGGGTTTGCTCTTGATTTCTTCATTTATCTCGAACACAGGTGTTAGAACTATCTTTAAGGAACCTCTCATGAGTCATCCACCCATCACTCCAGAGGAGCGCTTTGTAACGATTGTCGAGGAGCTCCTCAGCAATCCGGGCGTAACTCCCCCGTCGGACGGACCCCAATCGAAGAAGGGGTTCGGCTCGTCAGGACTGAAAATTCATCATAAAATCTTTGCCATGCTCGTCAGGGGTAAGCTCGTTGTCAAACTTCCGAAACCGCGGGTAGAGGCGCTTATCGCCTCTGGAAACGGGGAACGCTTTGATCCCCGTCATGATGGCCGGCTTATGAAGGAGTGGGTAACCATAGACTCAACATCTGAAGAGGAATGGCTGCCCCTGGCAAGAGAAGCGATGGAGTTTGTGGCCTCACAACGTTGAGACTGTCTTCCGGGGAATTTCGATAGCGACATGACGTATTACAGCGTCCAATGGCGTCTACAGACGCTGGAGAAATGCGAGGATTGCTGCATTGACCTCTTGAGCGTGCTCCTGTTGTATCCAGTGACCGCAGCCTGGAAGGGCTATCTGGCGAAGATTGGGGACAAATTGCTGCATACGTTCGATCCGCTTGCCAACTCCTGCTACCTCCAGGGTCGGGTCCTGATCGCCATACAGGAAGAGGGTGGGTTGGGTAATGCTGGCCCCACTGTACGCGGCCAGGAGTTCCCAGTTGCGATCGATATTGCGGTACCAGTTGAGACCGCCGCGAAAGCCGGTGCGCGAGAACTCAGCAGTGTACACATCGAGGTCTGCTTCGGTGACCCAGGATGGCAGGGTGGTGGGATTACCAGCCGAGTTGAGTAAGCCTGCCTGCAGATCGTGCAAGATGGGATGCCAGCGCGCGGAAGACGGGGCGTCGCCCGAAAGCCCGTACAAGAAACGACGCATAGTGATACGGACGTCACGTTCTAATTCAGCTTCGGCGATACCGGGTTGCTGAAAAAGGGTTTGGTAAAAGAGGGAGTCTCCAAAGGTCTGCCGCCAGCTCTGCGTTGGTGGAACGGTGGCTCTTGCGCCGTGGAGCGGGCTACGAGGAAGATAGGGAGCGCTCATCGTGATCAGCACCGGGAAGCGGTCCGGGCGCATCAGCGCGGCCTGCCAGGCGAGGACACTCCCCCAGTCGTGGCTGACCAGCATCGCCTCCCGCTCACCGAGTACATCGAGTATGCCTACCAGGTCACCAACCAGGTGCAGCAGCGTATAGGCTCCTACATCCTCTGGCCGGTCGGTCTGGCCGTATCCGCGCAGGTCAGGCGCGACGGCATGATAGCCAGCATGGGCCAGGGCCGGTAACTGGTAGCGCCACGAGTACCACAACTCGGGGAAGCCGTGACAGAGGAGCACGAGGGGGCCGGTTCCCTGCTCGGCGATATGCATACGCAAGCCATTGGTTTCGAGAAACAGGTGTGAGATGTCGTCTGTCCTGCCATATAGCGTGTGATGTTCGGTCGCCATGAATTCCTCCTCTGGCGAGAGTAGAGAGAAACGATTTCAGAGTACGATGCATATCCATGTGATCCCGTGTCCGCTCCTTCGATCACATGTCCTGCTTTGTATGGACAGTTCTATTCTACCCAATTCCTCCGCGAAAGTCGATGACAAATTATCAATTTACTGTTTAAAATCGCAGTAAATTGATAATTTGTCAATCCTTTGGAGGGGCAGGGATCAGCGATGACTTCCCGCTGGCCGAGAGGGGGTAGTATGACGCATCCTACATCTCTGCGATTGCCCTGGCATTGACAGCCTCTGTCAATGCCAGGGCAATCGCGCCATACAGTGATGCATCATTCAAGAATCTGGCAGGGACAATCTCTGGTGGAAAGGGAACGGCGTACCCCAGGCGAAATGTGAGTGCCTGTAAAATCACGTCGCCTGAACTCATCAATCCGCCGCCTACTGCAATGCGTGCCGGGTCAATCAAGATAGCGAGATTGGCGACATGGGTTGCCAATTCGGCCAGCGTTTCATCCACGAGGAAACGGGCACGCATGTCTGAATGAGCAAACACACCGGCAGCGCTGAGCGGCTCTCCCAGAAGAAGGCTGCCGAGTTCCCCTATGAAGCGCCCACCGATAGCCTCCTCCAGCGGAGCTCGTCCATGCGCAGCGCCAGAGTGATCCAGAACGCTGCGCAAGTTATAGCCAATTTCACCAGAAGCTCCATGTGCCCCGGTGACGACTCGCCCTCCAATGACGATGGCGGCGGCAATACCCGTGCCCAGGCTGAGGTAGACGGCAGGGTCTGCCCCCTGAAGTGCTCCCCAAAGAACCTCGGCCATGGCCGCGGCCTTCACATCGTTTGCTGCCACCACCGTTGGAACGTGCAGGTCTGCACGCATCGTTTCACGCAATGACACCTGGTCCCAGCCTGGAATATTGGGTGACAGTAATACTCCATTGTCGTGAACGATGCCCGGAGTTGTCACGCCGGCCGCGACACATTTCCCTCCCACTTCAGCCACAGTTCGTTCGATCAGCGCACGCGCGGTGACCGTCGTCCTCTCAAGGATTTGTTGAGCGCCATGAGAAGCATTCGTGTCGAGCCGTGCTTGCTTCAGAATGCTACCTGTCATATTCGCGGTTGCCACGGCGATCTTTGTGCCGCCGAAATCAACGGCCACCACAAAATCGTGGGTGCTTGCGTTGTCTGAGCCGTCATCCATAAATGAGTTCATCCTCTATCTGCACCACGTTCAGGCTAACGCCTCTGCCTCGTCGGGCTTTTCCAGGTACTCCTCCTTAATTTCCTTGGGACCAAAAGGCCAGGTATGTTCAACGAAGCGCGCCCAGAAGAGGTATGCGACCACGCCGGCAGCAACCCAGGCAAGTGAGAGCAGTATGGGCACCAGACCGGACGAGTAGTACACATACAACCAGCCGACAAGCGCGATAATAAGGGGGAGTGGGTAAAGCCACATGCGGTAAGGACGTTTCAGGTTGGGCTGCCTGCGCCGTAACACAACCAGCGCTGCCACCTGTCCAAGCCCTTGAATGAGCACAATAACTGCGATAAGCATAGAGATGACAGTCGAAAGATTGAAGAAAGAACCAATGGCGGTAATCACACACATCACGATCAAAGAGATATGAGGGAAGTGATAGCGTGGGTGCAATCTGCCAAACTGTCGCAGGAAGACGCCATCCCGCGCCGCGTTATATGGCACACGCGAGCCGCCAAGGAGTCCCGCAAAAACCGAGGCAAACGCGGTGACGATAATGAGGACCGTCACAACGCTGGAAACACCTTTTCCCCAGACCTGCTCCAAAACCAGAGAAGCAATTGAGGGTGATTTCACTACGTTCTGCCAGGGGACTACTCCCAGCACCCCAATGTTGAGAGCCAGGTAAAGTAGCATGATACCCAGGATAGAGATGATAATAGACCAGGGGATGACGCGACCAGGATTGCGCATCTCGGCCCCCATGTACGCGGTCGTATTATAGCCCAGGTAGTCATAAATGCCGATGATCAGGCCCGCGCCCAGTCCGGTAAAAAAGCCACCACTAAGGGTGACAGCATTGGGTGGATAGGTGAAAGCCAGGGTTGGGTTAAAATGGGTGAGGGACGCGACAATCACAGTGCCGATTGAGATCAGCATGATGGCAAACAAGATCCTGGTAAGAAGACCGATCGACTCGATGCGCCGGTACAGAGCGAATAGAACCACTGCAACAACCAGGATCGAGACGAGATAGATTTCTAGCTGGTTCATACCTGGCCAGAGATAGCCCAGATAGGTTACCAATCCAATGACGCCGGTAGACATGATAAGAGGAATAAAGAGAACTGCGGTCCAGCTAAATATGAACGGCATTAAGCGCCCGGTACGGTACTGGAAAGCCTCGCGGAGATAGATATAGGTACCTCCGGCTCCAGGCATAGCCGCTCCTAGTTCGGCCCATATCAACCCGTCTGACAGGGCCAGTATCGCTCCGGCAATCCAGCCGAGGATCGCCTGCGGACCACCAAAAGCAGCAACCATCAGAGGGATGGTGATGAACGGACCTATGCCGCACATCTGGGTCATGTTGATTGCTATCGCTGTTGGCAATCCAATACTACGTACAAAGCCAACTCTCGTTTGTTCCGCTGCTCCACCTTGAGCTGTGCCTGCGGAACCTTCATTTGACTCCTTGTTTACGCTTGAAGAACTCACGGGACACCTCCTTGTTTGGTACCTGGTTGAATAAGACAAGCGAAAGATTATGGTTGTGTGCAAATATTGCACCTTATGGTTAGTATAGTTTCCTAACTTTGGTTTGTCAATGTTTTTGCTGGCTTTTTTCTGCTTTCCTTCTGCTCTTTTACAATTTGGTTAAGATCATTTACAATGAAGCAGAACATTCGTTATTGCAAAGGAGTCATTGTATGTCAACGACTGACAGCAATCTGCGCCAGGAGTATCAGCCCGGAACTCCATCGTTGTTGCGAGCTCTTAACGAGCGAACTCTGCTGGAGTACTTACGCAGTCATAAACCTACGACGCGGGCCCAGCTTGCGCGTGCAACCAGGCTTTCCAAGCCAACTGTTTCGCAAGCGCTCACCGGTCTCGAAGATGCGGGCCTTGTGCGGGCAGTCGGGCAGTCGAAATCGAGCAGGGGAGGGCGTATAGCCATACTGTATGAGCCAAATCCCGATGCTGGCTATGTAGTTGGCGTCGATGTCGGTCGTGGCTGGGTACGTGCTGCGATAGCAAACCTGGCCGGTGACATTATTGCGCGTATTGATAAACCAAATGATGC
>Ga0137361_10002780_pt1 | contig 11243 bp, 13 predicted proteins | sample Mad1_80_16metaG_FD_104923 | JGI IMG/M metagenome (GOLD analysis project Ga0137361, IMG submission 104923) | Vadose zone soil microbial communities from Angelo Coast Range Reserve, California, USA - Mad1_80_16 metaG | ecosystem: Environmental > Terrestrial > Soil > Vadose zone | place: USA... | reverse complement strand
GACGGCTTCGCTTTCCGCCAAACGCGCGCTTTCATCGGCTTCGCCCCCAGCGCGTGGCTTCAACGTGGCGACGCTGCTCGTGTAGACGATCCTTTCAACACCGCACGCCCGCGCGGCGCTCATGACAATGCGCGTGCCCTCGAGATTGTTGCGGACGATCTCGCGGGGATCCCTCGCCCAAAGCCGATAGTCGGCGGCGATGTGAAAAAGATAGCGGACATCTTTTAGCGCATGGACAACGTATTGCTTGTCCAACATGTCGCCCTCGACGATCTCGCAAGCAATACCCGCGAGATTTGTCCGTGGGCTCGAGGGGCGGGCAAGCACGCGAAGATCAAAGCCACGTTCTGCGATCGCTCCGGCCACCGCCGAGCCGACAAAGCCCGTGCCCCCGGTGACGAGTATGCGGTCGCCACTTGTCATGCGCTGTCCATTTCAGCTTTTGAGATAATTCGCATCCTTAGCTCGCGGAGCCAGAGCATGTCGTCCCTCAATCGCCTGCCACGTCAAGAGCGCGGGTGCGCCGATCGCAATGTCGCGAGCGCGCTTCAAGAGTGACACCGCGAGGCCGATTTCAGGCCCTAAGCCCAGCAGCGGCGCAAGTACGGCATAGGCGGCCTCCTGTACGCCCAAGGCACTCGGCACAGCGAAGGCCGCGCTCCGCAGCGCGCAAATAAGCGCCTCCAGGGCGATAACGGTGCCCACTCCCGCATGGATGCCGATGAGCCTAAGGGCAAGCCAGGTCGCCATCGCACTGGCGATCCAGCCGGCAAAATGCACGACCATGGATGCAGCGACCCGCAAAGGTGTGCGGTGAATCGCCTCGAGCGCGGCGGCGAACGCGGTCGCGTGTGAAAGCGTTTGCGGGAGCCACCGTAGCGCGAGCTTTTCCGTGATCCACATCCCACGCCGCTGCAGGAAGAGAAAAATTCCGCCCGCTACGCCGGTAACGATGAGGCCTACGATCAAGGCGCCGGTCAGTGAGGCCGTGAAGGAGGTCTGAGGCGCACGTCCTGCCAGAAGCGCAATGCCGAGCGCCACATAGGCGACCTGTGCCATCATTTCCGCCGTTACGTCCACGACGGTGGAGGCGAAGGCCGCGGAAGGCGTGAGTCCCCCAAGTATTGCGGCACGCGCGCCGATGACAAACCCGCCGACCTGGGAGAAAGGCAGCAGCTCGGCAGCCGAGTCCCTGACCATGCGGCTCCATATGAGGGTTTTGAGCTGCGCGAAGGATGCTCGCGCAACCAGTATGTGCCAGGCGGTTCCCAAGAGGACGAACAACGCCAGGGCATAGGCGCAGAAGATGGCGAAGCCTCCCCATCCGATCGTCAGCGCCGCCGACAAAACCGCACCAAAGCCGACATGGCCGATCAAATACACGGCCAAGCCGGCGCCAAGTGCGGCGATGATGATAAGCCTGAGTTTCATGCGGAGCCGCGGCCGAAGCGCGTGAAGCGCAGCGCAAGCCTCACCAATGCCGGAACGGTCCTCGGTCTTGGCAGACGCGGATCGTAACCCGTCATGCGCCGGTCATTCTCGGCGAGGCATATCGTCATCAGCTCGGACACGTCGATGTCGGCGCCCACGGCGTTCGCGCCCGTCATTGTGAAATTGTTGTCTTGGACGCCGTTGCCGACGTCGCGGGCAATGCCGATCCGCTCCCAGATGAGAAATGCCCAGACGGCGAGGACCTTGAGCTCGAAGGTTGGCCGCCGCCACAACGGCATGGTGCGGCGATGCCATGCCGCCCAATTGACGAAAAAGATGATGTGCCGGGCCTCTTCCTGGATCACCGGCTCGAACGTGTCGACGAGCGCCTCGGGGAAGAAGCCGGACCGCTTGGCCGCTTCAAAAAGGCCAAACGCGAAAAAGCTGTCGATGCACTCGCTGAACCCCGTCACCATGAAAGCCCATTCCGGGTCCTTCGGCGTGACATATGCGGGCTCAGGCGCGAGCGCGATGCCGTAAGCGGCGACCAGATTCGACAGCACATGTTTGTGCCGGCCCTCCTCGAAGGCGTTCAACTCGATCGCTTTCTTGAGCAACGGATCGGACACGCACGCGGCGTAGGAGGCGACATTCAATCTGGCGCGTCCCTCGGTCTGGACCGCGATATCCCAAATCGGCAGGCTGACGAGGCGGTCGCGCGCTTCCTGATCCAGCTTCGGCCAGTCGATCACCGCGGGTTTGTACGGATTGAAGGTGTCGAGCAGCATGCGGCAGAACGCATTTTTGTGCTCGTCGCCGCCAAGGCGAAGCGGGCTGCCGGGGGCTACGGCGCCTGTATCTTGGACGATATTGGAAGCCGCGGAAGCCGGACGATTCACAACTTCGAACTCCTGTTGGGACCTGCATTCCGCGAGGTCCGACCGACTCTACCGCCGGCGTCGGAATTTAGGAAATCCGCATACCCGCCGAGACGCAGCGAAGGATCGCGCGCCGCCGAAATCACTTCTGGCGCAAGAAGCGCTTCGAATTCCTCCCGGTACTGATAATTAAACACCGCACCGCCGAATGCGCCGCTGGTCGCCGGATGGAGGTAGATCTCGCTCAATCCGTCGGGCAGGTTGCGAATGAGACCGCCGATGCGGTCGCGCGTCATCGCCCCCGACCAGCGAAGCCCGAAGACATGATCGGGAGTAAGCATTCCCTGGGCAGCCATGCGGCGGCGCAGCAGCCGCGCCCACGGTGCGGTCATCCAAGATGCCCCCTTGGTCCCCGGCTCTACCAGTGAGAGGACGCCTTTCGGTTCTAAGGGAACGCGCACCGCGCGCAAACCGAAGCGCGAGCCTATTCGTGCCATCAGGCTCCCGATGACCGGATGCAAGTGAAAGTGCTTGTGAGCATTGCAATGGTCCAGCGCAAGACCCGTCGCACGGAACGCTTCGAACTGCGCCGCGATCTCCGCTGCAAGCTGGCGCCGCGCGCGCGGGTTGAAAAACATGGCCGCACCCGCGCCCGCCATGCCGGATCGAAAGCGCCCGGACGCATCGACGAGATCGGGCACAGCGGAAGGCGGAAGCAGCGGCCGCCCGTCGACCAGCACGAGATGCAAGCCGACGCGCAGCGAGGGCATCCGGCGGGCTCGCGCAACCGCGTCGCTCGCCGCAGGCGCGCCGACCATCAGGCTTGCAGCCGCAAGAATGCCGCCGAGATGCGCGGCTTCCACCGCGTCGTTGACTTCTTGGGCGGCGCCGAAATCGTCAGCCGTGACGATCAGCCGCTTCAAGCGGCGTCTTTCCGCGTCCTGAGGAAGTGGAAGAATTCCACGCCCTCGCGCAGGCGGCGCTTCATCATCTCCGGACTCGCTATCATCTCGGCCACGATGGAAGCGATCTTGGACGGCCGGAAATAGAACTTCTTGTAGAAGTCCTCGACCGAATCGAAGATCTCCGTGTGGCTGAGATGCGGGTAATTCAGCGGCGCGATCTGCGTGCCTTCCTCGGTCAGAAGATCGATTTCCTCGTTGTAAAGCCAGCCGTTCTCTTTGGCTTGCCTATAGAGGAACGTGCCCGGGTAGGGGGCGGCGAGCGAAATCTGAATCGTGTGCGGGTTGATCTCCTTGGCGAAGTTCAAGGTTTCCTGGATCGTTTCCTTGGTCTCGCCGGGCAGGCCGAGAATGAACGTGCCGTGGATGACGATGCCGAGCTCGTGGCAATCCTTGGTGAAGCGGCGCGCGACGTCGATCCGCATGCCCTTCTTGATATTGATCAGGATCTGCTGATTGCCGCTTTCATAGCCGACAAGAAACAGCCTGAGGCCGTTGCCCTTGAGCACCTCGAGCGTCTTGCGCGGTACGTTCGCCTTGGCATTGCAGGACCAGATGACGCCGAGCTTGCCGAGCTCCTTCGCCAGCGCTTCGACGCGGGGCAGATTGTCGGTCAGTGTATCGTCGTCGAAGAAGAATTCCTTCACCTGCGGGAAGGCGGCGCGGGCCCATTTCACTTCTTCGACCACGTCGTTGACCGAGCGCGTGCGGTAACGATGTCCGCCGACGGTCTGCGGCCACAGACAAAACGTGCAGCGCGATTTGCAGCCCCGTCCCGTATAGAACGAGATGTACGGATGCTTGAGATAACCGCCGAAATAGTTCTCGATGACGAGATCGCGCTTGTACACCGGCGTCACCCAGGGCAGCGCGTCCATGTTTTCGAGAATTTCGCGATCCTCGTTGTGAACGATCACGCCCTCATCGTTGCGGTAGGAGAGCCCCTTGATGTCGCGCCACGGGACGCCTTCGGCGACTTCCTTGATCGTGAAGTCGAATTCGTTGCGCGCGACAAAGTCGATGGCGCGGCCGGAGATCAGGCTCTTCTCCGGTTCGACCGCGACCTTCGCCCCTATCAGGCCTATCTTGGCGTTGGGGTTGATCGCTTTGATCATCTCCGCCGTCCTCACGTCGGATTTGAAAGACGGCGTGGAGGTGTGCATCACGATCAGCTCGCGCTCTTTGACCTCGGTCGCGATGTCCTCGAATTTCAGCCGATGGGGCGGCGCATCGATAAGTTTGGAGCCCTCCACGAGCGCCGCAGGCTGCGCGAGCCAGGTCGGATACCAGAAGGATCTCACCTCGCGCTTCATCTGATAGCGGGCGCCCGCGCCGCCATCGAATCCGTCAAAGGAGGGAGCCTGCAAAAATAGGGTGCGAAGCATCACGGCACTCTCAACTGCGGGTCAGCACACCGCTTGGCTTTACTTGATAGCGAAGCCCGCGCCAATCCACTTGTTTGGTAAGAAACGAGCTTAGGAAGACCGCAAAGGACAGCATATCACGGCCAGGAAGCAGCCATGACGACGGCCGCCGCCCCAAAAGCCGGTCCACCTGCCGTTTCTGCATCAGCCGCGCCGTCACCGCCGCTGCCAACGTCGCAACGGCAGGATGGGAAAATGCCAACAACAGAGCGCCCAGCAGGGCCAAGGGCATCACATGGGTCACCACGCTGCCGGCGTGGCCTGCCCCGGCGATGCTGCGGACGGTTCGCGACCAGCGTAGCTCGTGCTCGAAAAGTTCCTTTCCCGTGGTTTCCGAACAGGTGTGGCTGAGGATGATCGGCGGATACGCCATCCGGTATCCGCCGGATCGGATCGCGGCCCCGATCGCATAATCGTCGGCCAGGCGATCTTCGAATGCCTCGAAGCCTCCGATCTCCCGCAGCACCGATTTTCGCAGGCCGATCGTCGAACCGAAACAGGGCAGGGCGAGACCTGCCGCGACCGCAAAAACGGCATTCGGGAGAAATTGATAATCGATCCCCATGGCGGCCATCTTGGACCAGAAATTGCTCGTTGCGACGCCTTTGTAGAAGCATGTAACGGCGCCGACCTCCGGCTGCTCCAGCGCGCCCACGATCGTGCGCAGATAATCGGCGGGAACTGCGATATCGCTGTCGCTCACGACCAGCACTTCGTGCTTCGCGCTTGAAAGCATGCCGATGAGATTCGAGACCTTGGGATTGAAACCTTCACGGCGCGGGCCGACGATGAGACCGATCTCGACATCGGGATGGGCTGCTCGCAGCTCATCGACGATCTTGATTGCGGGATCGTCCGCCGCCTGAACGCCGAACACCATCTGCACGGCGCTAGGATAATTCTGGGTGCAGAATGTTTCGAGGTTTTCCCTAAGCCCGGGCTCTGCCCCGCTGAGCGGCTTCATGAGAGTCACCGGCGGACATTGCGCCGCGACCGGGCTGGCCGATTTGAAGAACCTTTGCGCAACGCGAACGGAAATGAGCCCATAAACCGCACCGATAAGCGCGGCAGCCATGAAAATCCAACCCGCGGCGACAACAAGCGTCGACATAACGTCGAAGCTAGAGGAGCAATCCTCCCCGATCCAGGCCGCGCGGGCTCAAGAAAAAAAGACGGCCAATCATGGCCGCCTTTTTTGGATTTCTTGCGGGGCTAGGATTTGAACCTAGGACCTTCAGGTTATGAGCCTGACGAGCTACCGGGCTGCTCCACCCCGCGTCACGACCCGTCTCGCGACGGGAACGCGGATATAGGTTACCGGTTGCTGCCTGTCCACCCCCAGTCGAAAGCTTTAGCCGGGCGGTGGAGACCCGCGGCGCCGCGCACAATCGACAATTTTTTTCGACCGTGGCTCTTAACGCTACACAGTAATTCACCACGCCCCAGTATTGGGCATGGACGACCACGGCTCCTTGGGCGGCAATGCAGCGCCTTTTTGCAGCAGCTCGATCGAGATCCCGTCGGGCGAACGCACGAATGCCATGTGGCCGTCGCGCGGCGGACGGTTGATGGTGACGCCGCCCTCCATCAGCCGCTGGCATGAGGCATAGATATCGTCGACGCGATAGGCGAGATGCCCGAAATTGCGGCCGCCGGCGTAAGTCTGCGGATCCCAATTGTAGGTGAGCTCGACCATCGGCGCCCAGCCTGACTTCGCGCGTTCCTCATCGCCGGGTGCCGCGAGAAAGATCAGCGTGAAGCGGCCCTTCTCGTTTTCGGTCCGGCTCATCTCCTTCAAGCCGAGCAAGCCGCAATAGAAGCCGATGCTCTTCTCGACATCGGTCACGCGGACCATCGTGTGCAGATATTCCATGGCAATCCCTTTCGCTGCGCTCAACCGCCGCGGCCCGCGCCGCCCGCCGGCGTACGTGCCGGAAACCCGCCGCCGCCGGTGTTGCCGCCATTGGGCTGCGGCAGCAGAGCGGGCTGCGGGCCGAAGACCTCTTGCAGCGCGTCGCGGGCGCAAACCTCTTCGCCGTAGGCCTGGCCGCCGGCGCCGCCGCCGACGCCGATGGCGCCGATTAGCTGATCATTGACGATGATCGGCAGCCCGCCCTCCTGCACGTTCAAACCGAACTGGTCCATGCGGATCAGAGTGGACACGTCGTCGAAGGCGCGATTGGTCAGCACATGCGACGGCGCGCGCGTGAGGAGCGCGGTGCGCGCTTTGTACTCGGCGGCCTTCTGATTGATGTAGCTCTGGCCGTCCATGCGGTGCTCATGCACGATCTGGCCATACGGGTCGAGGACCACGACCGTGGCCGAGCCGTTGTGCTTCTTGGCGTTCTCCTGACAGATATGCGACAGCCGCTCCGCCACTTCGGCGGCGATGGAGAGGTGGTCGTGAATACGTGCGCCATCTTCGGGACTGATGATGAATTGCGGCGGCACCGGCCCTGAGAACACGAAGGCCGGCGGCTTCTGCTGGGCTGCGATCGCGGCGGCGGCGGCGAGCGCGAATGCGCCGGCGGCGCCCATTAGAATGATCCGTGAAGTCCTTTTCCCGAACATGATGTCCTCCCTGCAATTGAGCCCCGAAGGGGCGCTTGCGGGAAGGATGGCACGGGCTGCGGAAAGCTGACAATCGGCGAAACCAGAAAGGGCCCCGCGACGGGGCCCTTTCGACTTCGCGATTACTGGTTCGGTGCTCCCCGGCCGGGGCCGCCGGCCCCGCCGGCGGGAGCCGGCTGATTTCGCCGCTGTGCGGCCAGATCGGGCAGCAGCGGCGGCTGCGGTCCGATGACTTCGACGAGCGCGTCGCGGGCGCACATCTCTTCGCCGTAGGTAGGGTTGCGCTCGGCCGGCGGAATGCCGCCGACGCCGATGGCGCCGATAAGCTGTCCGTTGACGATGATCGGCAAGCCGCCTTCTTGCGTGGTCAGTCCATAGCCGGCCATGTTCTGGTTGGTAAACGGATCCTCGACATTGCGGTTGTTCAGAACCCGCGAAGGCGCGCGCGAGCGGAGCGCGGTGCGCGCCTTCTGCTCGGTCGCATTGATCTGAACCCAGCCCTCGCCGTCCATCCGATGCTCATGAACCACGAGCCCCTGCGGATCGAGAACGACGACCACGACCTGGCTGTTGTTCTTGCGCGCAATTGCTTCGCACGCCTTGGACAATTTCTCCGCCGTGTCGGCATTGATCGAAATATGATCGTGTAGCCGGTCGGCGGCTTTGCCGGTCAGCACGAATTGCGCCGGCACCTGTCCGTTGCCGTCATAGGTTGTCGCCGCGTTCACGGCCGTGAACGCAAGCGCCGCCCCCGCACACAATAAGAATGTTCCAGGCCTCATGGTTTCCTCCTGCACCTGAAAGCGCGATGCGTGCTCGCATCTTGCCCCAAGATTGCCCCGAAGCGGGGCAGGGTGACAATGCGCCGTCGTGAAGGCCGAAAAATAAGGGCCCCACACCGGGTGTGAGGCCCTTGATCTTGATTCTGCGCACTTCTCCGAGCTTACCCGCGGCCGCCGGCAGGGGCTCCCTGCGCAGCCGGGCGAACGTCCGGCAAGAGATCGGGCTGTTTGCCCATGACTTGGTTGAGCGCCCGCCAGGCGCAGACTTCATCGCTCCACACCGGAACGCGCGGCGCCGAACCGCCGACGCCGATGGCGCCGACGAATTGATTGCCGTTGATCACGATCGGCAGGCCGCCGGAATTGGCGAAATTGCCGAACGAGTATTGCCTGAGCTCCGACGAGCGGCCCTGCAGCACGCCGTTCATCGTCGCCTTGCTGGGCTGGCGCGTGTTGAGCACGGTCTTGGCTTTCATGAAGGCCGTGTCGATGTTGGCCTTGCCCTGGCCGTCCATGCGATAGAAGTAAATCGGCTCGCCGAACTGATCCATGATGGCGATGCTGACCTTCACGTTCTCTTTCTTGGCATCCGCGACGCAGGCTTGCGCGATTTTTTCCGCGGTGGCGACGTTCAGCATGTTCTGTTCGAGCATGCCCTTGGTCGCATCGCCGCGAATGAGGAATTGATCCGAATCGGCCGCCATGGCGGCGCCGATCATGGCGGTCGCCGCAGCAGCCGCTGCAAACACGACATAAAGCTTCATGGTGGTTCCCTCCGATAAAAGACGATGCGGCGCCTTGGCGCATCTACGCCTAATTTGCCTTGTCGCTACAGCGCTGACAACGGCCATCGGGATCACTTGGCATGCGGACAACAAGCGCTTGTAAAATAAGGGTATTTTTTCTATGAATCGGCCTTGAAAAAGGGGCCGCGCGCGTGTGCAAGGCGCTTTTTCCACATTCGGTTTTGCGACTTTTTTCGCTTCCAATCAGCCGCGTCCGCCGCCCGCGTCGGGAAGCAGATCGGGCCGCTTGCCCATGGCGGAATTCAGCGCGCGCCAGCCGCAGATTTTCATTGCTCCGAGCAATTGTCTCTTGCAACGGCCATTCGACCTGACCGGAGAGGAGCCTTCCATTGCCGCCCCCACGCTATTGCCCCAGTATTATGAGGGGGGACGGTCTAACGGCGACATGACGGAGAAAGACGATGGCCGCAGCACTCGAAGATTGGAAAGACCTTCTCGGCGACAAAAAGGCATTCGCTCATATCGCGACATTGATGCCCGACGGCTCCCCGCAAGTGACGCCGGTGTGGTTCGACTACGACCGCGGAACCATTCGCGTTAATTCCGCAAAGGGCCGAGTGAAGGTCGGCAACATGAAAAAAGGCGCGCCCGTGGCGATTGCGATCATGGATCCCGAGAATCCTTATCGCTATGTCCAGATTCGAGGGAAGGTCAAGCACGTGACCGAGGAGGGCGCCGATCGCCACATCGACAGCCTCGCGAAAAAATATCTGGGCAAGGACAAATATCCCTTCGCCAAGCCCGGCGAAGTCCGCGTGCTGTTCGAAATCGAACCGACGTCGGTGAGCGGCAACAAGTAACGCGATGAACCGCGCGGAACGCAGGCGTCAGACCAAGGACGACGAGAAGCGACTCAAGGGCGGCATCGATCCCGAATCGAGCGATCCGGAACCGACCGCTGCAATGGCGCGGCAGATGCACGCGCTCTTCGAAACCGCAAAGGACGAGAAGAACATCGATCCCCCGGTGCGATTCCTGCAGGCAAAAGTGGACACCACGCTACAGGCCATGCGGGAAATTCCCGTCGCCTGCAAGAAGGGCTGTTCCCACTGCTGCTATGTCTGGGTGAGCGCGACCATCCCGGAAGTGCTCTTCATCGCCAAGCTGATGCGCAGTCGAGGCGAGGCGATGGCGCTCGAGAAGGTGAGGGGAGCCCACCGAAGGACGCAGGATTACGATTTCGCCACCAGAGAGCGCCTCTCCCATCCGTGCCCAATGCTTCACGAAGACGTCTGCTCGATCTACGAATCGCGGCCCATTGCATGCCGCTTTGCGGTCTCCACCAATGCGATGATCTGCCTGCGCGCGTTTCGCCAATCGAGCGGCGAAAACATCCCAACTCCCGTTCGCTATCTGAAGGCGCGCGGGGTCTACAACATTGCCACAGTGATCGCACTGAAGCACGCTGATCTTCCGCACTATTATTACGAGTTCAACGCGTCGTTGACGCGCGCGCTCGAACGGGACGACGCCGAAGCCGCATGGCTTTCCGGCGAAGACGTTTTCTTCGATGTCAGACGCGATCCGAACGACATCGCCGCCCAACAGACCTCGCGGCAACTCTACAAGCACGCGTTCGGTTCGCTTTAGCCCTCGTATTTGAACGAGAGCGAAAGCCGTGCGCGGTAGGCTACGACTTTGCCGTTCTCCACTTTCAAGTCCAGTTTATCGACCTCGGCGACGCGCAAATCGCGCAGCGATGTTGCCGCCGTCTTAACCGCGTTGGCCGCGGCTTCTTCCCACGACTTTTTGCTCGTCCCGATGATCTCGGTGACGCGATAGACGCCGCCCGCTGTCTTCTTTGCCATTTTCTCCTCCTCTTTAAGGCGGGCTCGAAAGTAAAACGGTCCGGGCCCCCGGCTTTTCATTTCACCATCGTCAAAAAGGCGAGCGCTGCAGGGCCCACATCCTCCGCCGCGCTCATGAGCAATCGCGAGGAATGTCGCTATTTCCTGTTGGGCTGAACGTTTGGTTTTCCCATTTGCCCGGGAGCCGGAGCCGCGAACGGCGAAGCCGGCGGTGCCCCCTTCTTCTTGTTCTTGTCGGCTTTCGGCTTCTTCTTCTCGCGATTGCTTCTTTGTTCCTTGTGCGCCATGTCCGCCTCCCTTGATCTGCTCGATGCCCCGATAGGCTTGGGGCCGGCGCTATTTTAGCGCGCTTGCGGCGCTAACGCGCGAGCAAAAACGAAAAAGGGCCTCGCGTGATGATACGCGAGGCCCTTCGGTTCGGCGTGATGGCGGGATTGCTCTTTTCGACTCCGTTTTTGGCAGGCCGGGCGGCGACCGACTCTCCCGCGTGTTAACACGCAGTACCATAGGCGCTGGGGGCTTTAACGGCCGAGTTCGGAATGGGATCGGGTGGAATTCCCCCGCTATGACCACCAGGCCAG
>Ga0137361_10002778_pt1 | contig 11245 bp, 10 predicted proteins | sample Mad1_80_16metaG_FD_104923 | JGI IMG/M metagenome (GOLD analysis project Ga0137361, IMG submission 104923) | Vadose zone soil microbial communities from Angelo Coast Range Reserve, California, USA - Mad1_80_16 metaG | ecosystem: Environmental > Terrestrial > Soil > Vadose zone | place: USA... | reverse complement strand
TGGGCCACGAGGTGGACATCACCCTTGCAGACCTCGCCGCCGACGTGCGCGCGGCGACGCCGACCCACGCCGCGCAGATCGTGGTGAAGGATCTGGAGGACATCCGCCGCACCCTGCGCGACATGAGCGGGCACGCTCGCGAGCGGATCGTTCGTGAGCTCCGGCAGGCGCGCGCGCAGCTCAAAGGATACGAGAACCATCATGCGCTTCGGCGGCCGGGGCAGCGCGTCCAGGAGGAGCTCCAGTCTCTCGACAGGATCCAGGAACGGCTATTGAGCGCGCTCGGAAACTGGGTCGTCTCCCGCCGGAGGCGGGCCGAGGTTTTTACGGAGCGCCTCCGCGCGCACGCGCCCAGTCGTTCCTTCGCCCGCGCGCAGGAGCGGATCGAATCCTTCCGTCGGCGTGCGCTCACGACCCTGGCATCGAGCCTCGCCCGGCGCCGTCAGCGCATCGAGAGCGACGCGCGGCTCCTCGATTCCTTCGATCACCGCCGCGTCCTCGAGCGCGGCTACGCGCTGGTCTGGGCCGAGGACCAGGCGAAGCTTCTGAAGCGCGGCCTCGGGCTTAGCCCCGGCGACGCGATCGAGGTGCAGTTCTTCGACGCGCGGGCCGGGGCGCGGGTCACCCGCGTCGCGCCCGAACCCCCCGAGTCCGGGAAGGAGGCCCCATGAAGCGAAAGGGAACGGAGACGGAGCCGCCGGCGGCCGGCGAGGGAGTCACCTTCGAGCAGATGATGCAGCGCCTCGAGGAGCTGGTCGTGCGTCTGGAGCGCGGGGATCTTTCCCTCGAGGAGTCGATCCGCTCCTTCGAGGAGGGGATCCGCCTCGTGAAGCAGTGCACGTCGGTCCTCGGCGAGGCGGAGAAGCGGATCCAGCGCCTCACGGAGGAGGGGGCCGCCCTCACGGGCGGCGGGCAGGAACCGGAGGAAGAGGAGGAGCGTGGGGACGACGAGCTCCCTTTTTGAGCGTTACCTGGAACGGAGCCGGCGCCGCATCGACCTGGCACTCGACGCCCGGCTCCCGAGCGCCCGCACCGAGCCCCGTCCGCTCCACGCCGCCATCCGATACAGCGTCTTCGCGGGCGGGAAGCGTCTTCGCCCCGCGCTCTGCCTCCTTGCGTGCGAATCGGTCCTGGGCAGGAGCGCTCCCGCGATCCCGGCCGCCGTGGCGCTCGAGATGATTCACACGTTCAGCCTGATCCACGACGACCTGCCCGGGATGGACGACGACGATCTCCGGCGCGGGCGCCCGTCGAACCACATCGTGTTCGGCGAGGGCATGGCCATTCTGGCGGGGGACGCGCTCCTGGCCATCGCATTCGAGACGCTGGCGAAATCTCCCCTCGGCGAGGCCCGCGATCCTCGGACGCTGATTCGCATCGTGACCGAGGCGACCGGAACCGGCGGCATGATCGGTGGCCAGGCCATGGACCTGGTCTCGGAGGGGAAGCGCGTTCCGCTGAAACGCGTGCTCGCCATGCACTCTCGGAAGACCGGAATGCTGATCCGGGGATCGCTCCTCCTCGGGGCGGAGATCGGGGGAGCTTCGCCCGCCTTGAAGCGCCGGTTCAGCGAATACGGCGCGCGCGTCGGACTCGCGTTTCAGATCGGGGACGACCTCCTGAACGTGCGCTCGAGCCGCAGGAAGCTCGGCAAGGCCGTGGGGTCGGACAAAGCCCGCGGCAAGGCGACGGCACCCGGCGCGGTCGGGGTGGAGCGGGCGGAGCGGGAGGCGGAGCGGCTCCTCAACCGGGCGAAACGGATCGCCCCGGGGCTGGGACGACGGGCCGCGGAGTTCGAATCCTTGACCGAGTTCCTCCTCGGACGGACCAGCTAGGGGAGGCCCATGGCGCCCGCTTCGAATCCGCTCTTTCACGCGCTTGCGTGCGGCTTCCTGGTGCAGCTGAGCAAGGTGTTGACGTTCTTGCTCCGGGAGAAGAAAATCAACTTTCGGCGGCTCGTGGAGACAGGAGGGATGCCCAGCTCGCACGCGGCGTCGGTCTCGGCGCTCAGCACGTGCGTGGGGCTCTTGGAAGGCTTCGATTCCGTCCTGTTCAACGTCGTCGTATTCTTCAGCCTCATCGTGATGTATGACGCCGCGGGGTTGAGACGCGCGGCGGGACGCCAAGCGACGCTCTTGAACCGGATCCTGCACGAGCACATCCAGCTGCCCGGGCCCCCGCACGACCGTTTGCGGGAGCTCCTGGGGCATACGCCGCTCGAGGTGCTCGTGGGGGCGATCATCGGCGTCCTGTTCTCCATCGCCATCTTCCGCCCGCCGGGAGGCCCGTGAGCACCCACCTCGATTCGATCCGGTCTCCTCAAGATCTGAAAAGGCTGCCCGCCGAAGCGCTGCCCGCGCTCGCCGAGGAGATCCGCGAGCGCATTGTGCACGTGGTCTCGAAGCACGGCGGCCATCTCGCGCCGAGTCTCGGGACCGTCGAGCCCACCGTGGCGCTCCACTACGTCTTCGATACGCCGCGCGACGTCCTGATCTGGGACGTGGGCCACCAGAGCTACGGGCACAAGATCCTGACCGGACGGAACGACCGCTTCGAGACGCTGCGACAGGAGGGGGGCCTCTCCGGCTTTCCGCGCCGCGCGGAGAGCGAGTATGACGCCTTCGGAACCGCGCACGCCTCCACGGCGATCTCCTCGGCGCTGGGGTTCGCGTGCGCCCGCGACCTCGCGAAGGAGACCCACCGGGTCATCGCGGTCGTGGGGGACGGCGCCCTGACGGGGGGGCTTGCCTTCGAGGGGTTGAACCAGGCGGGCGTGGTGGGAACGGACCTCCTCGTGGTCCTGAACGACAATTCGATGTCGATATCCCCGAACGTGGGCGCGATCGCGCGCTACCTGACGCGGATCACCTCGGCTCCGGTTTACCGGAGACTGGAGATCGACGTGTGGGAGCTTCTGGGCAAGGTGCCCGCCGGAGGAAAGGCGCGCACGCTGGTCCGCCGCATCAAGGAGAGCATGAAGAACCTCGTGGTCCCGAACATCCTCTTCGAGGAGTTCGGCTTCAAGTACTACGGTCCGATCGACGGGCACGATCTTCCGACGGTGATCGAGGTGCTGCGCCAGCTCAAGGAGATCAAGGGGCCGGTCCTGCTCCACACCCTGACCCGGAAAGGGAAGGGCTACCGGTTCGCCGAGGAGGATTCGAGGAAATTCCACGGCGTGAGCTCCTTCGACAAGCTCACGGGAACGAGCGCCAAGAAGCCTTCCGCTCCCACCTACACCGAGGTGTACGGGCAGACGCTCTGCGAGCTGGCCGCGAAGGACCCGGGGATCGTGGCCATTACGGCGGCGATGCCGGACGGAACCGGGCTCGCCAAGTTCGCGACCTCGTTCACGGAGCGGTTCCACGACGTGGGCATCGCCGAGCAGCACGGCACCTGCTTCGCGGCCGGACTGGCGGCCGCGGGTATGAAGCCCTTCGCCACGATCTACTCCACTTTCTTGCAGAGGGCCTACGACCAGATCGTCCACGACGTGGCGGTGCAGCGCCTTCCCGTGCGCTTCGCGCTGGACCGGGCGGGGCTCGTCGGAGAGGACGGGGCCACGCACCACGGGGTCTTCGACATCGCATACCTGCGCTGCCTGCCCGGTTTCGTGCTCATGGCTCCGAAGGACGAGAACGAATTCCGGCATATGCTCGCGACCATGGCGGCGTACTCGGGCGGGCCCATCGCGGTCCGCTATCCGCGCGGGAGCGGTCTGGGGGTGCCGATGGATCCCGATCCCCGGCCCCTTCCGATCGGCGAGGCCGAGCTCCTGGAATCGGGCAGCGATCTCGCGCTGGTGGCCTACGGCACCATGGTCCCCCAGGCGCGTGCCGCCGCGAAGCTCCTCGCCGAGCAGGGGATCTCGGCCGCGGTGATCAACGCGCGCTTCGCGAAGCCACTCGACGAGCGCTTGATCCTCGAGTGGGGACGGCGGACCGGTCGCGTCGCCACGCTTGAGGAAGCGGCGCTGCCCGGCGGATTCGGAGACGCCGTGCTCGAGCTGCTGTCGCGCGGTCCCGGCCCCTTGATCCGCGCGATCCGCTTCGGCATTCCCGACCGATTCTTCGACCACGGCGCGCGCGATTCGCTCCTGCGTGACGCCGGGCTCGACGCGCCATCGATAGCTCGAGAGATCGAGCGCTGGCTCAAGGAGGAACCCCGGCCCATACCGGAGCCGCTCGCCCCGGTCGGATCGGCATGACGCTGCCACCCCGCCGAATCGGAATCGTCGGGAATCGGGAGAAGAAGGGGGCGCGGGCCCTGCTTCCCGCTCTGGTCCGATGGCTGCGCGAGCGGGATGTGGGCGTGGTGCTGGAGAAGGGAATCGCGGGCGCGGTGCGCGGCCTGGGCAAAGGCGTCCCCCTGAAGTCGCTCATCGCCCGCGTGGACGCGGTGCTCGTTCTGGGCGGGGACGGCACGTTCCTCTCCGCGGCCCGCGAGGCCGCGAGCGCGGACGTTCCGATCCTGGGCGTGAACCTAGGGGGGCTCGGCTTCCTGACCGAGACCGCGGAGTCCGACCTGTACGTGGCGCTCGAGCGGCTGCTCCAGGGGGACGTGGAGATCGAGCCCCGCATGATGCTCGAGGTCCGCGTGGGCCCGCGCCGGGGAAAGACCCCCTGGACCGAGCGCGGGCTGAACGACGTGGTCATCCACCAGTCGGACGAGTCCCGCATGGTGCAGCTCGAGCTTCGCATCGGGCGGACCTCGATCGGCACGCTCGCCGCCGATGGGCTCATTGTCGCGACCCCCACCGGCTCGACCGCCTACTCGCTTTCGGCGGGAGGGCCCATCGTCCGACCCACCATCGAGGCCCTGCTCGCGACACCCATCTGCCCCCACTCGCTCGCCTTCCGTCCGCTCCTCGTGGGAGCGGACGAGAAGCTCCGGGTGCGCGTGGGCCGGAACGTGAATCGCGCCCGGCTCACGGTGGACGGCCAGATCTCGCGTCCGCTTGCCGCGGGGGACGATGTGGAGATCCGCCGCGCCAAGGCGCGCGTCTCCATGCTCTCGCTCAAGCGCGAATCCTTCTACGAAGTGCTGCGCGAGAAGCTCGCCTGGGCCGGTCCGCAGACACGGACGCGGCTCAAGGACTGATCGTTGCTCAACTGGCTCTCGATTCAGGGACTCGCTCTCGTGGAACGGATGGAGCTCTCGTTCGATCCCACGCTCAACGTGCTCACTGGGGAGACCGGCGCCGGGAAATCGCTCATCCTGGGATCGATCGCGCTCCTCCTCGGGGAGCGCGCCGATCCCGATTGGCTGCGCGCGGGGGAGGAGCGCGGATTTGTCGAGGGCGTCTTCGACCTCAGCCGCCGTCCGGATCTAACGGAGGCGGTCCGCGCGCTCGAGATCGACCCCGAGGAGGATCGCGTGATCGTGCGCCGCGAGCTCTCCGGCGAGGGAAAGAGCCGCGCGCTCGTGAACGGGAGGACCGTGCTCCTCTCGCAGCTCAAGAAGCTCGGCGATCTCCTGGTGGACCTGCACGGCCAGCACGAGCACCAGCTCCTGCTTCGCCCGGAGCACCAGACCGAATTCTACGACGCGTGGGCGGGGCTTGCTCCGGAGCGGACGGCGCTCGAGGGGGAACGCGCGGCCCTTCTCGAGGAGAGGCGCCGTCTGAGCGGGGACCGCGTCGCGTGGGAGCGGGACCGATCCGACGAGGAACGTGTCCGCGAGGATCTGGCGGAGCTTGCGAGCGCGGCGCTCCTTCCCGGCGAGGAGGAGGCGCTCAAACAGGAGCGCGAGCGCCTCCGCCAACGCGAGCGGATCGTGGACTGCCTGCGCTCGGCATGGCAGACGCTCGCCGCCGAGGACGGAGGCATCGAAGGCTCCGTCCGTCGCGCCTCGCGAACGCTGCGCGCGCTCGCGACCACGCTTCCCGAGCAGCTGGCGCTCGCCGAGGAGGCGGAGGCGCTCCTGGATTCGGTGCGGACGCTGGCGGGGAAGCTCGAGGACGCGGAGGCCAGGGCGCTCGAGGACCCGCTGCCCCTCGATCAGCTCGAGGCCCGGCTCGACCTGATCCATCACCTGTCCCGAAAGCACCGCGCCGACTTCGACGGGCTTCTGGCGCTGCGCGAGACCCTCGAAGAGAGGGCACGGGCCCTGGACCCCGCCGCGGGCAGAAGTTTGGACGAGCGCGCGCGCGCGCTGGAAGCGCGGACGCGCGAGCTCGGGGCTCGGCTCGACCGTCTGCTGGCGCAGCGCCGCGAGGAGAGTCCCGCGTTCGAGCGGGAGGTCGGAGCGCGTCTCAAGAAGCTCGGATTCTCCAAAGCCTCGCTCTCGATCCATCCCAGTGTCGCCGAGCAGGGACGCGACCGCCCGATGATGGACCCCCCGCCCATTCCCGGCGTGGAGTTCCAGTTCCGCCCCAACGAGGGGGAGCCGCCCCGCCCCCTGAGGCGGATCGCGTCGGGGGGAGAGCTGTCCCGGGTGATGCTCGCGATCAAATCGCTCATGGCCGAGCGGGACCAGGTTCAAGTGCTGGTCTTCGACGAGGTGGACCAGGGAATCGGGGGCGCGGTGGCGGAGGAAGTCGGAAAGATGCTCCGCGCCATCGCCCAGCGCCGCCAAGTCCTCTGCATCACGCATCTGCCGCTCATCGCCGCGCACGGAGCCCGCCATTTCGAGGTCGTCAAATCCACCGTCCGCGGGCGGACCACGACGGGCGTCCGGCCGCTCGCGGGAAAAGAGCGGGAGGAGGAGATCGCGCGCCTTCTTGCCGGAGACCGGGTTACCGAGACCACCCGCAAGCAGGCGCGCGAGCTTCTCCACGCGGTGGAGACCGCCGGCGCGGGAAGCGCCGCTCCGGGCCGCGCGGCATCGCGACGCTCGGCATCGGGGCCCGCGTGACCAGCCCGACGCTCGAGGAATATGTCGCGCTCTCCCGCGAGAAGAACCTCGTGCCGGTCACGCGCGAGATCCTGGCCGACCTCGACACGCCGGTCTCCGCGTTCACCAAGCTCGACCGGGGGGACGCCTCCTTTCTGCTCGAGAGCCTGGAGGGTGGAGAGAACTGGGGGCGTTATTCCATCCTGGGCTTCCGGCCCGTGGTGGAATTCCGGTCCAAGGGAACCGAGGTCGAGATCCGTCGCGGCGAACGGACGGAACGCCTTGAGAGCAAGGATCCGCTCTCCGTGCTGCAAGAGCTGCTGCGCGACGTGCGCGCGGCCGACGTCCAGGGGCTCCCTCCCTTCAGCGGCGGAGCGGTGGGCCTCATCTCCTACGACTACGTCCGCTTCCTCGAGAAGCTTCAGCCTTCGCTTCCGGACGATCTCGGGCAGCCGGACCTGCATTTCGTCTTCCCCGAGCTGGTCCTGATCTTCGACAACTTCCGCCACAGGCTCCGGTTCGTGGTGAACACCCGCCCGGAAGGGGACCCCGAGCGCCGCTACAAGGAGGCGGTGGCCACGATTGACGAGATGATCGCGAGACTCTCGGGAATACCTCCGGCGGCGCCAGCCTCCGCTCCTAGGAACGGTGAGGTTTCATTCGTAAGTAACTTCGGCGAAAAGAAGTACAGGAAAGCTGTCGAGGCTGCCAAGGAGCACATCCGGGCGGGGGACGCCGTTCAGATCGTGCTCGCGCACCGGCTCGACGCGGAGACGCCGGTGAGCCCCTTCGACGTCTATCGCGCGCTCCGGATCCTGAACCCGTCCCCCTACATGTTTTTCCTGCGTAACCGGGAGCGGTCCCTCGCCGGCAGCTCGCCCGAGATTCTGGTCCGCGTCTCGGGCTCCAAGGTCACGCTCCGTCCCATCGCCGGGACCCGCCACCGCGGGAAAACCCGGGGCGAGGACGAGTCGCTGGAGAAGGAGCTCCTCACGAGCGAGAAGGATCGCGCGGAGCACGTCATGCTGGTGGATCTGGGCCGGAACGACGTGGGACGCATCGCGCGGATCGGGAGCGTGCGCGCCACCAGCTTCATGGACGTCGAGCGCTATTCGCACGTGATGCACCTCGTGAGCCAGGTGGAGGGTGAAGTGAAGGAGGGGCTCTCCGCCTTCGACGTGGTCCGCGCCTGCTTCCCGGCCGGGACCGTGAGCGGTGCTCCCAAGAAGCGCGCGATGGAACTGATCGAGGAGATGGAGCCCGCACGGCGCGGCGTCTACGCCGGTGCCGTCGGCTACTTCGATTTCCACGGCAACGCGGATTTCTGCATCGCCATCCGGACCGCCACCTTCGAGCGCGGCCGGATCCACTGCGGGGTCGGCGCGGGAATCGTGGCCGACTCCGATCCCGAGGCCGAGTGGGTCGAGACCCGCAACAAGGGGCGCGCGGTGGAGGAAGCGGTGAGGCTCGCGGCCCGGGGGTTCAACCCGTGATCCTGCTCATCGACAACTACGACTCCTTTACCTGGAATCTGGTCCAGTACCTGGGCGAACTGGGCTCGACCCCCGAGGTGGTCCGGAACGACGAGATCACGGTCGAGGAGGTCGCGCGCCGGAAACCTTCCGCCGTCGTGATCTCGCCCGGACCCGGCCGACCCAGCGACGCGGGAATCAGCCGGGGCGTCATCCAGAAGCTCTCAGGCGAAGTGCCCATTCTGGGCGTCTGCCTGGGCCACCAGTGCATCGGCGAGGTCTTCGGCGGGAAGGTGGTCCGCGCGGACCGGCTGGTGCACGGGAAGACCTCCGCGGTGATCCATACCGGCCGGGGGATTTTTCTCGACGTGGACAATCCCTTCCAGGCGACGCGCTACCACTCGCTGATCCTGGCGCGCGAAGGGCTTCCCGAGAAACTCCAGATCATGGCGTGGACGCCCGAGAACGAGATCATGGCGGTCCGACACAAAGACCACGAGACCTGGGGCGTCCAGTTCCACCCGGAGTCCATCCTCACCACCTGCGGCAAGGATCTGCTGCGAAACTTCCTCCGTCTGGTGCCCGGAGTCCCCCAGCCCAAAAAGCGATGATCCGCGCGCTCCTGCCGCGGCTCGTGCGCGGCGAGCGGCTGACCCGCGAGGAGACGGGCGCGGCCGTCCGAGCCATGATGCGCGGCGAGGTCGCGGACACCCAGATCGCGGCGTTCCTTTTCGCGCTGGCGCAGCGCGGGGAGTCCGCCGAGGAGCTGCTCGGGGGAGCGGAGGCGCTCCGGGCGGAGGCGGTGCCGTTTCCCTCGGCGCTTAAGACCATCCTCGACACGTGCGGCACGGGAGGTGACGGGTCCCACACCTACAACATCTCGACCGCGGCCGCGCTGGTCGCCGCCGCGGCGGGCGTTCCGGTGGCGAAGCATGGGAACCGCTCCGTATCCAGCCGGTCCGGGAGCGCCGACGTGCTGGAGGCGCTCGGCGCCAACATCGACCTCGGGCCGCTCGGGGCGGCGCGCGCGCTGGAAGAGACTGGATTCACGTTCCTGAACGCGAGACGATTCCACCCGGCGATGCGCCACGTGGCGCGCGCGCGGACGGATCTGGGCATCCGGACCCTGTTCAATTGGCTCGGTCCGCTCTCGAACCCCGCGCGCGCCACCCACCAGCTCGTGGGAGTGGCGGAGGGAAGCCGTACTGCGATGGTGGCTGAGGTGCTGTCGAAGCTCGGGACCACGCGGGCGCTCGTCGTGCACGGAACGGGCGGGCTGGACGAGCTCTCGCTCGAGGAGGGAAATCTCGTCTACGAGGCGGCCCCCAACGCCGCGGCGAAGCGCTGCACCGTGGAAGCCGGCGGGATCGGGCTCAAGCCCGCGGGGGTCGAGGCGCTCCAGGGAGGGGACCCCGCCACCAACGCGGGAATCATCCGCGCCGTGCTCTCGGGGGAACGCGGCCCGCGTCGCGACGTGCTCGTTCTGAACGCGGCGGCCGCGCTCTGGATCGCGGGCGCCGCACCCACCCTTGCGGAAGGTGCTACGCTCGCGGCGGAGCAGGTCGAATCGCGGACGGCGCTCCGGGTGCTGGAACGCTTCGTGGCCGTTTCCCAATCCATAGGGAAGGAATGATGGCGAATTTTCTCACGACGATAGCGCGGGAACGCCGCGAGCGGTTGGAGCGCGAGGCGCTCCACGTCCCCACGGTCGAGCTCAGGCGCCAGGCCGAGACGCGCCTCGGCGACACGCGCGCCTTCATCGCCTCGCTCCGGCGCCCCTCCGGGGAGCCGCTCCGCGTCATCGCGGAGATTAAGCGGGCCTCCCCGTCGGCCGGACTTCTGAAGCGGGAGTTCGATCCCGTCGCGATCGGGAAGGAGTACGAGCGCGTCGGCGCCGCGGCGATCTCGGTCCTGACGGAGCCGCTCCGCTTCCAGGGATCCGTGGAGCACCTGCGCGCGGTCCGGGAAGCCGTGTCGGTTCCCGTGCTGCTCAAGGACTTCGTGGTCCACGAGCGTCAGATCTACGAGGCGCGCGCCAACGGCGCGGACGCGGCACTCCTCATCGTCTCGCTCCTGGGCGCGGGGCAGCTCCGGGACTACGCGGCGCTCGCCCGCGAGATCGGGCTCGAGCTACTCATCGAGGTGCACGAGAAGAACGAAGTGGAGCGCGCGCTCGCCCTGGAGGGCGCGATCGGCGTGAACAACCGCAACCTTCGCACCCTCGAGATGCGCCGCCACCAAGCCTCGAGCATCCTTCCGCTCGTTCCCGCCGACCGCGTCCGGATCGCCGAGAGCGGGTACAGCGCCCGCGAGGAGATGCGCGAGCTGGAGCGGGTCGGAGCGGACGGCGTTCTGATCGGGGAGACGCTCCTCAAGGCGGAATCGATCGAGGAGGCGTTCGCTTCGCTCTTCGGCGCCGTGCCCGACAAGAAGGCCACGGGGAAAAAGGCGGGCTGATGCGGACGCGGATCAAGGTCTGCGGCATCACGACGCCGGACGACGGGGCCATGGCGGCCCGCGCGGGCGCGGATTACGTGGGCGTCGTGCTGACCGAGAGCCCCCGGCGCATCACCGCCGAGCGGGCGCGGGAGATCGCGATCGCGCTTCCGGCGGAGACGCTCCTGGTCGCCGTGTTCGCGGACGAGTCTCCCGAGGAGGTGGAATCCCGCCTCGAGGGGCTGCCCGTACACGCGGTCCAGGTGCATCGCTGGAACGAGGAGGACGACGGAGGGGCGTACGAAATCTGGCGGGTGCTGCGCGGAGATGCTCCCGATCCCGCCACGCTCCCGATGGTTCCCCTTCGCACCTACCTCCTCGACGCGGCGGATCCGGACCGGCCGGGCGGCACCGGGCAGCGGGCCGACTGGGATTGGGCGCGCTGCGGCGTGAACGCGGGATTGCGGCTCATCGTCGCCGGCGGGCTCGATCCGGATAATGTC
>Ga0137361_10002774_pt1 | contig 11255 bp, 9 predicted proteins | sample Mad1_80_16metaG_FD_104923 | JGI IMG/M metagenome (GOLD analysis project Ga0137361, IMG submission 104923) | Vadose zone soil microbial communities from Angelo Coast Range Reserve, California, USA - Mad1_80_16 metaG | ecosystem: Environmental > Terrestrial > Soil > Vadose zone | place: USA... | reverse complement strand
GGGGCATGCGCCGGATTGTTGGCCGCGTGCACCACCACGCAGCAGGCGACGGTGTCGCAGGCTGACATCAAGTGCGGATTTCTGGGACCGGCGTGCGGGCAGCTGACCCCCGGCCAGGAGGGGCAGGTCGCCTTGCGCTACGTCAACCCGGCTGCGAAGTGGAGCCAATACAGCAAGATCATGATCCAGCCGGTGACGTTCTGGGGCGACGAGAACTCGAAGGTCTCGGCCGAGGACCAGCAGAGGCTCGTGAACTTTCTCTACACCGCCCTCGACCAGGAGCTGGCCAAGCAGTTCCAGGTCGTCGACCAGGACGGCCCGGACGTCATGAAGCTCCAGGTGGCCGTGACCGACCTCGCCGCGGCTACGCCAGGCCTCCGGACCATGACGATGCTGATCCCCCAGGCACGGCTGTTGAGCACGCTCAAGCGTGGCGCCACCGGATCGTATCCGTTCGTCGGCGGGGCGCAGGCTGAGTTCAAGGTTACCGACTCAGTGACCGGCCAAGTCCTGGTGGCGGGCGTCGACCGCCGGATCGGTGGAGGCAACATCTCGACGGCCGCGCAGTGGGAGTGGGGCGACGCCGAAAACGTGATGAAGGACTGGGCCAAGCTCGCGGTAGAGCGCCTGTCGGCGTGGACCAAGGGCACGGCGAAGCCGGCCTGATCTGCGCAGCTGGGTGTTTGACCTAGGCGTTGCCTACGGGTAACCGAGCGCGCGGCGGTCGGGCCGCGCGCCAGTCGCAAGTCTACCCACGCCACCGGCTCGTACGCCTTCGTGCGCTCCGCCGAGGCACGGCAAGGAGGAGAAAGCATCATGAATCCAGGACGGCGAATGATACTGATCGCGATTGCGGTGCTGACCGCCGTGCTGCTGCCGATCACCCATGCGGCCGCGCAGCAGAAACCCAACATCCTGTTCATCATGGGCGACGACATCGGCTGGATGCAGCCGAGCATCTATCACCGCGGCCTGATGGTGGGAGAGACGCCCAACATCGACCGGATCGGGAACGAGGGCGCGATCTTCATGCACTATTACGCCGAGCAGAGCTGCACCGCCGGGCGTAACGCCTTCTTCACCGGCATGCATCCGCTGCGCACGGGCATGATCCCGCCGCAGCTTCCCGGCAGCCCGTCGTACCTGCGTCCCGGCACGCCAGCACTCGCGAAGTTCCTGCGGGATCTCGGCTACAACACGGGCGAGTTCGGCAAGAACCACCTGGGCGACCACACCGACGCGCTGCCTACGGCGCACGGCTTCCAGGAGTTCTGGGGCTATCTGTACCACCTGGACGCGATGCAAGGGGTCAGCTTCAACGACATCAACGTCTCCCCGACCAAGCAGGGCATCGCCCCGCCGTGCAAGAACACGCCGATCCCCGGTCTGCCTGAGGTCCCAGGCGCCGTGGATCCGAAAACGACGACCTGTCTGACGCCGCCGCGCCCCGTCCTCGCGTGCACGTCTTCCGACGGCACGGCGAGGAATCAGAAGTGTAAGGACGAGGGTCCGCTGACGCTCGATCGCTCGAGGACGGTTGACGAGGAGATCTCGGCCAAGGTCATCGACTTCCTCGATCGAAACGATCCCAAGAAGACCAACAAGCCCTTCTTCGTCTGGTACAACCCTGCGCGCATGCACATCACGACGATGCTGTCGCCGAAGTACGAGGCCATGCTGGGCGAAAAGGGCGGCAAGGACTGGGGCATCAACGAAGCCGGCATGAAGCAGATGGACGACAACATCGGCTATGTGCTGAAGAAGCTGGAGGACATGGGCCAGCTCGACAAGACGATCGTCGCCTTTACCACCGACAACGGCGCCGAGGTGATCACCTTCCCGGACGGCGGCACCACGCCCTTCAGAGGTGGGAAGCTGACCACCTGGGAAGGCGGCATGCGCGCCCCGCTGGTCGTCCGCTGGCCGGGCGTCATCAAGCCCGGCACGGTCAAGAAGGAGATGTTTGCGGCACTCGACTGGGTGCCGACGCTGGTCAACATCGCCGGCGGACCGAAGGGCGACGCGCTGAAGAAGCGGATCGAAGCGGGCCAGTATCCCGGCATTGTCAAGACGACCCTCGACGGCGTCGACCAGCGCGACTACCTGGAAGGAAAGACCGATAAGTCGGCACGCGAGGTGTTCTTCTACTATACGGGCGCGCAGCCGTCGGCGGTGCGGTACAAGAACTGGAAGTTCTATTACACGATGGTGCCCGACACTTCTACCGGCGGGCTCATGGGAGCCAGCACCTTCCACTGGACCCAGCTCCAGAACATCCTGCGCGATCCGTTCGAGACGACCGTCGGCGCCGACGGCAAGTCGTTGTTGGGCTACGCCGGTGCACTTGCCGCCCCGAGTACCGCGTATCTCTACAACTGGAACATCCTGCCCATCGGCCAATTGCTATGGCTCAAGGAGCTCGAGTCCTATGTGGCGTTCCCGCCGATGCAGGATCCGGCGAGCTACAACCTCACGCAGGTACTGGACCAGATCAAGAGGCAGGGGCACCGTAACCCGAGCCAATGACCGGGTGACGGGCGCGTATTGATGACCGAGCGGGCGCCCCCATCCCGGGGCGCTCGCTTTCGCGTCAATCCCCGAAGGAGAATGACACTGGCTGCCCAGTCGAAGTACTGCTGCGCGGCCAGCATGAGGCCGCCCGCTCACACTCGCACGGGATCAACGGATCGGATGATGGATCGTGACGAGCTTCGTTCCGTCCGGGAACGTCCCCTCGATCTGCACCTCGTCGACCATCTCGGGCACGCCTTCCATGACGTCGTCGCGCCCGAGGATCGTCTGCCCGGCGGCCATCAACTCGGAAACGGTGCGACCGTCACGGATGCCTTCGAGGATCTCGGCGGTGATGAGCGCGACAGCCTCGGGATGGTTGAGCTTGAGGCCCCGGGCGCGCCGGCGGCGCGCCACCTCGGCCGCGGTGAAGATCAAGAGCTTCTCCTGCTCCCGGGGCGTGAGGTGCATCGTCGGGCCTCGTTCCTAGACTGTTGAACTGGGGGCCTCGAAAAGGCCCCCAGACCCCCAAACGCTCGGAGCGCCCCGGGAGACCCGTGGCGCTCCTCGATTTCCCGTCATGTTCTAGATGGCGAGATGATGCCGTAGCGCTTCCACCTTCAGATCACCGGTATTCCCGCGGGCAACCACGGCGCCCTTGGCCATGATCACGTAGGAGTCGGCCAGTCGCTCGGCGAAGTCAAGATACTGCTCGACGAGGAGCACCGCCAGCCCCATCTCGGTCTTGATCCGGCGGATAGCGTCCTCGATCTCGAGGATGATGGACGGCTGGATCCCCTCGGTGGGCTCGTCGAGCATGAGCAGCTTCGGCCGCGTCAGCAGCGCACGTCCGATGGCCAGCATCTGCTGCTCGCCGCCCGACAGAACGCCGCCCTTGCGAGCGAGCAGTGGCTTGAGCGCGGGGAACAGGTCGAGGGCGTCGGTCAGGCGCGACTCGCGCCCGCATCCCAGGTACGCCATGCGGAGGTTCTCGGCCACCGTGAGGTGGGGAAAGATCTCCCGGCCCTGCGGGACATAGCCGATGCCGGCCCGCGCGCGACGGTCGGGCGACCAGCGCGTGATGTCGGCCCCGTCGAAGGTCACGCGGCCGCCCCGGGCCGGCAAGAGCCCCATGACGGTCTTGAGCACCGTGGTTTTGCCCACGCCGTTGCGCCCCATGAGACAGACCACCTGGCCCGACGGCACCTCGACGTCCACGTCCCACAGCACCTGCGACTCGCCGTAGGCGGCGCCCACGCGCTCAACGCTGAGCATGCGTGGTCTCCCGGCGCTGTCCCAGATAGACCTCGAGCACGCGCGGATCACGTTGCACCTGCTCCACCGGGCCCTCGCACAAGACCATGCCCTGGTGGAGCACCGTCACCCTGGCGCCGAGCTGGCGGACGAATTCCATGTCGTGCTCGATGACCAGGACGGAGCGGTCGCGCGCGATGCCGAGGAGCAACTCGGAGGTGCGCGCGGTCTCCTCGTCCGTCATGCCCGCCACCGGCTCGTCGACGAGGAGGAGCTCGGGATCCTGCGCCATCACCATCCCGATCTCCAGCCATTGCTTCTCGCCGTGCGACAGCGCGCCCGCCAGCACGCTGCCCTTGGCGGCGAGGCCGACCTGCTCCAGCGCGCCGTCGATGCGGCGCCGGCCGTCGGCCACGTCGCCGCGCTCGAAGAGGGTCGCGAAGACGCCCTTGCTGGCGCGTCGCAGGGACAGCTCGACGTTCTCGCGCACGGTGAGGTTCACGAACACGGACGGCGTCTGGAATTTCCGCCCGACCCCGAGCGCGGCGATCTCGTTCTCGCGGAGCTGCGTCAGGTCCGTGTGGTGGCCGAAGATCACGCGACCGCTCGCGGGCCGGACGCGTCCGGAGATCACGTCGAGCAGCGTGGTCTTGCCCGCCCCGTTGGGTCCGATGACGACCCGCAGCTCGCGGCGGTCCATGTAGAAAATGAGCCGGCTGAGCGCCTTGAAGCCGTCGTAGTCGACGGTGACGTCGTCGAGATAGATGATCGTGTCCGCGCGGCCGGTGCTCGTGCTCATTGGAGCGGGGTCGGTGAGGTCGGTTCGGATTCCACCACGTCGAGGTTGCTCGGGCCGACCGACGGCGTTGACGCGCGCGAGGGCACGAGGCGCTTGAGGGTATCGACCAGGCGAGCGGCGGCGCCGACGACGCCGTCGGGGAAGAAGAGCACGACGCTCATGAAGAGGGCGCCGAGGAAGAGGAGCCAGACGTCGGGATAGCTGGTCGTCAGCCAGCTCTGGATCCAGTTCACGCCGAAGGCGCCGACCACCGCACCGATCAGCGTGCCTCGCCCCCCCGCGGCCACCCACACGACCATCTCGATCGAGGGCAGCACGCCCATCTTCGCGGGCGTGATGATGCCCACTTGCGGCGCGTAGAGCGCGCCCGAGACGCCGGCCAGCACGGCCGACACCACGAAGACGAAGAGCTTGTAGTTCGCGGGCGCGTAGCCGGCGAAGAGCACGCGCGTCTCGCTGTCGCGGATGGCCACCAGCACCTTGCCCGCGCGCGTCCGAGTGATCCAGCGGCAGAGCAGGAAGGCGGCGATCAGCGTCAGCGCGGTGATCACGTACAGCGCCCGCTGGGTCGACGGCTGGTTCAGCCGGAAGCCGAAGATGGTCTTGAAGTCCGCCAGCCCGTTGGTGCCGCCGAGGTTCATCTCGTTGCGGTTGAACACGAGCCAGGCGGAGAGCGCGAGCGCCTGCGTGATGATCGAGAAGTACACGCCGCGGATCCGGCTCCGGAAGGCCAGGAAGCCGAAGGCGAGGCCGACCAGGGCGGGCACGGCCATGATCGCGACGATGGTGAAGATCGCGCTGTGGAACGGCCGCCAGAACAGGGGCAGCGTCTTGACCTGGTTCCACACCATGAAGTCGGGCAGCGCATTCTGATACACGCTCTGCGTGCCGATCTCGAGCATCAGGTGCATGCCCATCGCGTAGGCGCCGAGCCCGAAGAACACGCCGTGACCGAGACTGAGCACGCCCGCGTAGCCCCACAGGAGGTCGAGGCCGAGCGCGAGGATCGCGTAGGTCAGGAACTTGCCGAACAGGTTCAGCGTGAAGTTGGGGACGTGGAACGGCGACGAGGGCGGCAGCGCGTTCAGCGCCGGCAGCACCGCCACCAGCACCAGTGAGACCACCGCGAGCGCGATCGACTCACGCCTCCGCACCGCGGCCTCGCGTAGCGAACAGGCCCGCCGGCCGCCGCTGCAGGAAGAGGATGACCGCGATCAGGATGGCGACCTTCGCGAACACCGCGCCCAGCGCGGGCTCGATGACCTTGTTGAGCTCACCGATCCCGGCGGCGGCGAGCACCGTCCCCGCGAGCTTGCCTACCCCGCCGGTCACGACCACCATGAACGAGTCGACGATGTAGTTCTGACCGAGCGACGGCCCCACGTTGCCGATCTGGGTCAGCGCGCAGCCGGCGAGGCCGGCGAGCCCGGCGCCGAGGCCGAACGTCACGGCATCCACCGCCCCCGCGCGCACGCCGAGGCACGCGCTCATCGCGCGGTTCTGCGTCACCGCCCGGATGGTGAGCCCACGGTCGGTGCGGAAGAGCAGCCAGTACATGCCGGCGACGCTGACCGCAGCCAGGCCGATGATGAAGAGCCGGTTGAACGGCAGCGTGAGCCCGGTCATCAATGCGAAGCCCCCGGAGAGCCAGCGCGGCGACGACACGTCGACGTTGGCCGCCCCGAACCAGAGCCGCAGGCCCTGCTGGATGATCAACGAGGCGCCCCAGGTGAGCAGCAACGTCTCGAGCGGACGGCCGTAGAGACGGCGAATCACCCCTCGCTCGAGGACCACCCCCACCGCCGCGGCGACCGCGAAGGAAACCGGCAGCGCCACCACGAAGTACGCGTCGAACCATTCGGGCCAGCGGGCGCGGAACAGGTTCTGCACGACGAACGTCGAGTAGGCGCCGAGCGCCATCAACTCGCCGTGGGCCATGTTGATCACGCCCATGAGGCCGAACACGATCGCGAGCCCGACGGACATCAGCAGGAGGATCGACGCCAGCGACGCGCCCTGGAACAGGGTCTCGACCGCGCGGACCAGCAGGCTCCAGCGCTCGATCTGGCGGATCGCGAGCGCGGCGGCGTCGCGCTCGGCCCGTGACGCCGCCGGGTCCGACGCGAGCTTCTGCAGGGCGGGGACCGCGTCGAACGAGTGAAGGTTGCCGAGGCTCTGCGCGGCGAGCACGCGCACCGCCGCGTCGCTCTGGGCGAGCCGGATCTGCGCGAGCGCTTCCTCGAGGGCGTGGCGGACGTGCGGCACCGTCTCCTTCGCGATCGCGGCTTCGACGACGGGGGTCGCGCTCGCCTCCGCCTGGTGCCCGAGCTTCATGGCGGCGCCGCGCCGCGTCTCCGGATCGGGGCTGGCGAGCTGGCCGCGCGTCTCGTCGGCGTCGAGGAACGGCTTGATCGCGATGCGCAGCCGCCGGTCGGCCGCGATCTCGGTCAGGCCCGCCACCGGCACGGTGCCGAGCGGCCGGCGACCGTACGCGGTGACGATGTCGATCACGTCCTGGTCGCCCTTCGTGGACTTCGCGCCGCCCACGACGACCTCCGCGGCCTTGCCCTGTCCGCGCGCGTAGACGTTGCCGTCGCGGAGCGCGCCGAGAAACTCGAGCCACTTGGGATCGCGGGTGGTGCCGAGCACGGTCACGGCCGCCTCGCGCTTGTCGCCGTCGTCGACCACGAGGTCGGCCAGAGCCTTCAGCGTCTCCGGAGACTGCGCGTGGCTCGCCGCGGGTGCGGCGAGCCACGCCACCAACAACAACAGGAAGAGAAACCTCATCAGGCCTTCTTCTGGTACGTCCCCTGGTGCTTGATCCAGTCGCAGCCCTTGTCCGGGCTCGTGTACTTGCTCCACGGCTCCGGCTCCACGTTGCTCTTCGTGCGCGAGATGATCTTGAACTGGCCGTTCTTGAGGATCTCGCCGATGAGTACGGGGCGGTACGTGTGCTGGTTGTACTCGTGCATCTTGATCGTCCCGACCGGCGCCGCGAACGTCTGGCCGTAGACGGCTGCCCGGACCTTGTCGACCTCGAAGCTCTTGGCCTTCTCCACCGCCTGCCGCCAGATGTGGACGCCGAAGTAGGCGGCCTCCATCGGGTCGTCGGTCACGCGGCTCTCGCCGCCGGGGAGGTTGGTCTTCTTCGCGTATTCCTTGAACGCCCTCACGAACTTCGTGTTCGCCGGCGTGTCCACGGACTGGAAGTAGTTCCACGCCGCCAGGTGGCCGACGAGCGCCGAGGTGTCCATGCCGCGCAACTCGTCCTCGGCCACGCTGTACGCCATGATCGGCGCGTTTTCCGAGCGCAGGCCCTGGTTCGCGAACTCCTTGTAGAAGGGCACGTTGCTGTCACCGTTGATCGTCGAGAGCACGCACCCGCCGCCGCCGGACGCGAAGCGTTTGATCTTGCCGACGATCGTCTGGTAGTCCTGGTGGCTGAACGGCGTGTACTCCTCCTCGATGTTCGCGGCCGGCACGCCCTTGGCGACCAGGAACGCGCGGAGGATCTTGTTCGCCGTGCGCGGGAACACGTAGTCCGTGCCGAGCAGGTAGAACTTCTTGTAGCTCCCACCCTCCTTCGACATCAAATATTCGGCGCCGGGGATGAGCTGCTGGTTCGGGCAGGCGCCGGTGTAGAAGACGTTCTTGCTGCACTCCTCACCTTCGTACTGCACGGGGTAGAAGAGCAGGCCGTTGTTGTTCTCGAAGACCGGCAGCACCGACTTGCGGCTGACCGAGGTCCAGCAGCCGAAGACGACCGCGACCTTGTCCTGGAGGAGAAGCTGCTTGGCCTTCTCCGCGAACAGGTCCCAGTTGGAGGCGGGGTCAACGACAACGGGCTGGATCTTGCGGCCCATCACACCGCCCTTGGCGTTGATCTCGTCGACCGCCATCAGCACGACGTCGCGCAGCGAGACTTCGCTGATCGCCATCGTGCCGGAGAGCGAGTGGAGGACGCCGATCTTGACTGGCTCCTTGCCCTGAGCGGTGATGAGGCTCGGCATCCCGACGCCGGCGGCGAGGCCGGCGCCGGCTACGACGGAACCCTTCAGGAACTCGCGACGCGTTACTGCCATGACGTCTCCTTTCCTCTGTGCCGTCGGAGCGGCGTTGCGGGCCTCCGTTCGCCGACGGTCGGACGGAGGTTGCGGTCCGGCTCGTTCCCGCGCAGGCTCCGTTGCCGCGCTCACTACGGACGACGTTGTCCGTTCGGCTCCTGGCCGGGGTGCAAGCGACGTACCGAGGTTGATCCTTGGAAATTCAGGGCATTACGAAGAGGACGGCTTGGGCGACTGCCTATTCGGCGGGCACATCGCCGGCGACCGACTCCGACACGAGCAGCGCCCGGGAGATGTCGGCCATGGAGCGGCGACTGTCCATCGCGGCCCGGCGGAGCCGCTGGAACGCCGCCTCCTCACTGAGGTTGTAGCGCCGCATCAGCGCGCCCTTGGCCCGCTCGATCACCTTCCTCTCATCGAGCCGCAGGCGAAGGGTCTGTGCCTCTCCGAACCGCGCCACGGCCAGATCGAGCGCGGGCGCCAGCTCGGCGGGACGAAGCGGCTTGAGCAGGTACGCCATCACGCCCGCCGTCCGGGCGCGCTCCACGAACGTCGTGTCGGTTCGGCTGGTGAAGAGCACCACCGGGCAACCGCCACCGATGACGTCGGCCGCCGCCTCGATGCCATCGCCGTCGGGCAGCCCGATCGCGAAGATGGCGACGTCGGCGTTCGTCCGGTCGATGAGCGTCTTCGCGTCGCTACGCCGCGTCGCCTCGCCGGCGACTTCCCCGCCCGCCGCCCAGATGGCAGCGCGCAGCGCCGCGCGCGAGCGCTCGTGATCGTCGATGATGGCGACCCGCCAGCGTGGAGCCTTGCTCACGGAGACGACTGACGGCAAGGCCGATGCCAGAACCGCGCGCCGTGAAATCAGTGGCTTAGCTGAGAGCGCCGTGCTCGGTCACTCAGCATCGCCCTCTCGAGTGCTGCTTTGCCGGGCAGGGCCGATTCAGTCTTGGCGCGGCTGCTGCGACAGCCACGTGCAGACGAAGTCTGGATCCCAGACGGCCTCCCCGGTGGAGCGCAGACGGTACTCGCCGGGGCGTGCGCGTCTGAGCGAGCGCAGATCAGGAGGTAACCAGAAGGTCTCGCCGAGATGCCGGCCTTTCAGGCTGATGGCGATTCCCCGTTCGGGGTCGGCAACGATCACGATCCCGTGGACCTGTCGCTGCGCGAGAACCCTGCGTTCGGAATCGTGGTCGGTCACGCCGACGATGACGTATTTCCCGATCAATTCCGCCGCCCGGCGCGAATCGAACGGCGGGCGCGGTAGCGGCTGCCCTGTGATGCGATGCCATTTCACCGCGACTGCATAACAGAGCCGTTGCCAGGCTTCTCGGGCCAGAGCGTGCGCGTCATCGACGATGCGTGGCACAGCCTGACACTAGTGACGATCGAGCGGTGGGGGGTTATTGGGGGGAGCGGCGCTCGCTCCCCCCAATCAAGGTCAAATGTCGAAGTAGAGGGCGAACTCGTAAGGATGTGGGCGCAACCGGACGGGATCGACCTCGTTCTTCCGCTTGTAGTCGATCCACGTCTCGATAACGTCGGGTGTGAAGACGTCGCCCTTGAGCAACCAGTCGTTCGACTTCTCCAGGTTGTCGAGCACGATGTCGAGCGAGCCCGGCATTTGCTTGATCTTCTTCGCCTCGGCTGGCGGCAGCTCGTAGAGGTCCTTGTCGACGGGCTTCCCGGGATCGATCTTGTTGGCCACGCCGTCGAGGCCGGCCATGAGACACGCCGCGAAGGACAGATATGGATTACAGGTGGGGTCAGGAGTCCGAAACTCGATCCGCTTGGCGCCTTCGGATTTTGAATACATCGGGATGCGGATGCACGCGGATCGGTTGCGCTGGCTGTACACGAGGTTGATGGGCGCTTCGTACCCCGGCACCAGGCGCTTGTACGAGTTGGTGGACGGCGCGATGAGCGCCAGCAGCGCGGGCGCGTGCTTCAGGATGCCGCCGATGTAGTAGAGACAGGTCTTGCTGATGTCGGCGTAGCCGCCCCGCTCGTAGAAGAGGTTCTTGCCGTTCTTCCACAGCGACTGGTGGGTGTGCATGCCGGAGCCGTTGTCCTGGAAGAGCGGCTTGGGCATGAAGGTCGCGGTCTTGCCCCACTTCCGCGCGGTGTTCTTCGCGCAGTACTTGTACCACATGACCTTATCGGCCATCTTCGTCAGCGTGTCGAAGCGCATGTCGATCTCGGTCTGTCCACCCGTGGCGACCTCGTGATGGTGGACCTCGACGCGCACGCCGACACTTTCCAGCGCCAGCACCATGTCGGAGCGGATGTCCTGGAACTTGTCCATGGGCGGCACGGGAAAGTAGCCCTGCTTGTAGCGCGGCTTGTAGCCGAGGTTGGGCCGGTCGGCCGTGCCCTCGAGGCCGGTGTTCCAGGCGCCCGCCTCGGAGTCGATGAAGTAGTAGCCGCAGTTGTAGCTCTGATCGAAGCGGATGGAGTCGAAGAAGAAGAACTCCAGCTCGGGCCCGATGTAGATCGTGTCGGCCACGCCGCTCTTCTTGACGTACGCCTCGGCCTTCTGGGCCACGTAGCGCGGGTCACGCGTGTACCACTTGCCGGTGACCGGGTCCTTGACGTTGCAGATCAGGACCAGCGTCGGCACCGCC
>Ga0137361_10002770_pt1 | contig 11258 bp, 7 predicted proteins | sample Mad1_80_16metaG_FD_104923 | JGI IMG/M metagenome (GOLD analysis project Ga0137361, IMG submission 104923) | Vadose zone soil microbial communities from Angelo Coast Range Reserve, California, USA - Mad1_80_16 metaG | ecosystem: Environmental > Terrestrial > Soil > Vadose zone | place: USA... | reverse complement strand
TACTAACTTTGCAACGAGTGTTCTTTCAAAGTATTGACTCTTGGTGGGCGCGCCGTTTCACTGGGAGCGCGGGCGTCCCGCCCGCCTTCGCCTGATGCTAACTCCAACCTTGACTGTTTTTCTCACTCGTTGTTGTGATTCGCGCTCTTGCGGGCGGGACGCCCGCGCTCCCAGTGTATGCGCACTCATTTACCAGAAATCGCATTGAAGAACAGCGGATAGGTTGCTAGCGACTGGCCGCGATACTGCGGACGAAAGCCGAAGAGAATGATGCGGCCTTTGCCGATGCCGACTACCACCAGCGCGGCCTTACCCTTTATGCGATCGCCGCCGAGCAGCCAACCGGAGAGCAAAGGATCTTTGTCGTTCGGATACCAGGCGATGACTTTCACTGAGGCCGCGTTTACTGGGAGCGCGGACGTCCCGTCCGCCGTTCGTTGCTTTTCGCGCTGCGCGCTCATTGCAGGCGGGACGCCCGCGCTCCCAGTATTTAGCACTTCAAATACTGGTGAGTTCTCAGCCCAGGCGATTGATTCTTTCGCCATTCCGGCGGTAATTGGGTTCGAACTATCGAGTTCAATTCGCAAAATCGATCCCGGCACGTAGAAGTCTGTGCGCGGCAAGCCGTCAACTACATCGCGCACTGGTAACTTGAATTGCTCAATCGCGAAATCCGACGCGCGATTGAGACAGACGAGCGTGCCGCCCTGTTCGACAAATTCGCGCAAAGCTTTTACGCCTTTCTCGCCCAAACCGCCTGTGTACTCCTCCGGCATTGTGCCTTTGCGGTGCCCGTTGAGAATTGCGTTGCGTGGTTGATCGGGAATAATGATCGCATCATATTTTGTCGCAAGCCCTGACTCGCGTATTTCGGAATCCTCAATTTCAGCGTAGCGAAGCTTAAGAAAATACGGATGTCCATGTTCGATGATCCAATGTGTCCAACCTTCATCGATGGCGGGCACATGAGATTTGTAGAGTCCAACTCTCCTTTCTACTGGTCCGCCTCCGGTACAACCGCCGTAGCCGCCGCCTCGCGGCACTTTGTACTGGAAGGGTTTATAAACAAATACCGGCTCGAGGCCCATTAACAACGACAACGTGTGCGCTGTAACGTCGTAGGGCGGAATCGGCCGTCCGGTAGCATCCCTCAAATCCGGGTAGCGCTGAACTTCAAGCAGGGATTTCGCAAAGCTTGCATAAGGCTGATTCATTCTAATCACGGCTGTGCCGTCAGGATATCTAAGCCCATCGGCCGTAAATGGAAGCGGATCGTCGACGTCAACGCCCGCGCGATGGAGGATCGATAGAGCGTCGGCTCGATGTGTTGCTTTGGGAATAATAATCGCGAACAACTCACCACTCTTCCCGGGCCGCACAGCATTCTTTTCAATCTCATAAAACCTTCGCAACCAGTGTTCGCGATTTTGCGCTGCGTGCTTCAACAGAAGGAACGCTACCGTAGTCATGTGATTGGTGATGTCGCGGATATGCCACTCACCGCCTTGCCACACGGGACCAAAGTTCGCAGCCTCTTTGCGCGGATCGTAGCCTTCGCCCGGACGCAATTGATCAAACTTGACCGTGATTGGTGTGGCGAGCCGGCACGATGCGGTCTCCTGCAAGATGCGCACGCCGCCGTGATAATGCGAATACGCGCGCGAAGGTGACCAGGCGTCATAGGTCGAATCGGTGGTGATGCCTTTGAAGCCTGCGGCTCGCATTTCTTTCGCTATGTAATTTCCGAGTTCGGTGTAGCCTTCGACGATCTGTTTCGGCACGTTGGGCTCAACCGGCTGCATGTATGGCGGCAGAAACAGGCGCGAACCAAACGCGCCCTGCTGATGAATGTCGTGGACTATCTGCGGATGCCAGACGTTGAGAATCTTATCGACGACGAGTTGCGTCTCGACTTGCGTGAATGCGTACCAGTCGCGATTGTCGTCGTGTCCGGTGTACTTGTGATAAAGCTCCGGCGGATCAGTCCCTTCGTAAGGCGTGCCCAGAGTCTTTTGATACCAGTTGTTGACGATGTCGACACCGTCAGGATTCGTCGAAGGTACGAGCAGAATGATCGTGTTACGCAGAATCTCCTGAATTTCCGGCTCATTCGAGGAGGCGAGACGGTAAGCGATCAGCATGCTCGAGAGATACGACCCGACTTCGGTTGAATGAATGCCACAGGTGATGGCAACGATAGTCTTGCCGCGCGCAATCAGCGCTCGTGCTTTGCGATCGGCCAGCGCCGGATTAGTTTGCGAGCCGATGCGCGGATCGGCGAGTTGCCGCTGAATTTCTTTGAATTCATCAAGCCGCTTTAAATTCTCCGGCGCGCTGATCGTCGCGTAAACGAACGGCGCGCCCATCGTTGACTTGCCAATCTCTTCAAAATTCACGCGATCGCTGGCGGCGGCAAGCTTCTGAAAGTACTCGACGACTTTGGCCCAACTTGCGAGTTTGCGATCGTCGCCCGGACGAAAGCCGAGCACGTCTTCGGGCGCGGGAATAGATTTGGTTTGCGCAGTTGCGGCGGTGGAAGAAAGGAGGGCGCCGGACTGAATCGATAGAACGACGAAGAGAACGGAGAAGAGTATTAGCAGCAGACGTTTATGCATGGCTTTTTCCTCTGATAGTTTGTGTATCCTAACCGGGCAAGTCTTTGGGATAATCCGCCCGCTTCCGCAGGCGATTCAGACCTGATGATAGAGTCACACCGCCGAATATCGTCAGCAATGCCTGCATCGGAAGACCATAGCGAATGTGCGTGTGCAACAGCGAGCCAACCACCAGATAGTAGAACACTGTAACCATCATCAGCGCTGTTGCGCGTCGATCAAAACGGAAGGCCAGAAACACTCCGACGATCATGAGCGGCAACAGCACATATCGCAAGACGCTCTGAAACATTCCGAGGACGTTGACAAAGAATGCGAGCGTCCCGCCTTGCCATTGCGGCGGCAGACACTTCTTGCTGGTGATGTTGATGCCCGCACTGCCATAAATGCCGTTTGGCTCGCCCGCATATTTTAGGACCGCAGCCATGCGGCGAACCACTGAGTCGGCATACCAGAAAGGATGATGAGCGATTATTGTAAGCGCTCGTCGCGTTCGCGCGCGATCGCGCTGAATGCCGTCCGGATAATAGAGATCAAATGGCGCGTCGGTAGGCACTTTCAAAGCCGTGCGCTCCTGCTCGATCAGATCGCGGTCGTTGGCCGTAATGCCGAACTCTCTCGCTCCACGCTCAGTTTCGCCGATGCCTGCTAAAAGGTTGGTTCCGGTGCCGAGTCCAGTCGGCACGAAGGCGTGAAAGACGAACGCATTCCGTACCACGACGGGTGCGATGACGAGCACTGCGCCGACGACCACTGTTGCAGCTAACAACATTCGCCGGCGCCAACTTGCGCGCGCCGATATGACAATCGCCACGGCCCAGAAGAAGGCTAGCAACATCGCGTTGGCGCGCAGCCAGCACGAAACGCCAATCAGCGCGCCCGCGCCCAATGCCCAAGCAAGACACTTTCGCTTGACTGCCAATAGCAGCATCCACGCAGCGCCGAGAATGATCCAGCTTGTCGGCGCATCAGCCAAAGGGACCGCGCCGTACGTTGCCAGCAAAGGCCAAAGCGCCGCAATTCCTCCTGCCCATAATCCAACGCGCCAACCAAATGCAGTCAGACCGACACCCACGACGAGCAGCACAGCAAAAGAGTCGAGTACCCACTGAATATTTTGTATTGTGGCGGGAGATCGTGAACCACTTAGTTTGTAGATAAGCGCCAGCCACAACGGGTACCCTGGCGCATATGTCGCCTTGTCAGTGCGAGATGAATCGTCGATCCAGAAAATCGCTGCGCGGCCATCGAGCCAATCCTGCGCCTGGCGATCGAACGCTCCGTAGATGCCGGAAGGAAACCAGCCCGGGTCGTCGAGGTGAGCGCGCAGAAAATTTGCCGTCAGAAAACGAACGGAAAGCGCGAGTGCGACGATGAAGAGAAGCGTTAGGACCAGCCTGGAGAATGGACGATAAGACGAAGTGCTCAAGATCTATTTTCCTTCGTACGTCCTCCGCGACCTCTTGCGAAACCCTTTGCGTCCTCTGCGTTAAAATCTCGCTCGTCCTCAGTCTTCCGAATTGCAAACAGAGCCGTTAATCGCAGAGGGCGCGGAGGAATTCACGCGGAGGTGCGCAGAGAGGTCTCACTTCTCTATCATTTTTTGGCAGAGACGATCACGTTCCAGCCCACGCTCCGCCGCAAACATCGAAACATTCTTTCCGGAATAAAACGTCCGATGATGTAAAGCTCCGGCCGCGTAAGCTGCTCAACCTGCACCTTCACTTCGCGGAACATTGCAAATAGATCGCGCGCCTGCCTGCGGCTGTAAACTTTCACCAGCGGACGTCCGCCGCTTTCATTAAACTCGACATACTTGCTCATGATGTCCGCGGTAGAATTCCCGCGCAGAAACTCTCCCTTCAAAATGCCATGACGCAGGATCACCTCGCCCCAATATGCGAACGACCTTCGATGATACAACATGACGCGCGCGTGACCGCCGGGGCGCAACACCCGATGTATCTCACCCACCGCGCCTGCGGTGTCGGGCGTGTGATGCAGCACGCCGTTGGAATAAGCAACATCGAAACTGTCGTCGGCGAACGGCAAAGTCTCACAGTCGGCAATCGCAAAATTACCGGACTCTCCATAGAGAGCCAGATGTTGGCGCGAAATTTCGATCGAGCGGGGCGTAAGATCGGTACCGGTGACTTTCGCGCCGGCCCGAGCAAACTGCAAAAGATCAGTACCCATGCCACAACCAATCTCAAGCAGCTGCGCGCCGGCGAATTCATCAAAGCCCATCACCTCGGGCATCCACGGAGCGTACTCCTGATAACGATGATGCTCGACCGCGTCAAAGAATTCGCGCGTGTCGAGTTCATGTTTCCGCCCGTGGATCGCGCCGCAAGGATCTTTACCCCATTGTTCGCGCGCGCGTAACTTCTCGGTGTTCATATTTTCTTTCAGCCGAATCCCCGCTCCCCTTGGGAGAGCGAGACATATTCATTAATCACACGCTGCGCGTTTTGCTTCCACGTATGTCGTTCGATCGCAGCTCTGCGCGCGGCCGCGCCCAGACGTTCTCGCAATTCGCGTGACTTCATCAATCGCAAAATCGCATCAGCCAACTGTTGCGCACTTCCCGGCTCGATCAGCAACGCATTCTGTTCATCAGCCAGGACGTCTGCAATCTGACCAAGGCGACTGGCCACGATTCCTTTGCCCATCGCCATGTACTCAAAGAGTTTGGTTGGCGAGCCGAAGAATTCGCTGCCGTCTTCCAACGGGACGTGTGGCGACAGCAGAATGTCGCACGCATCGAGCAGGGCCGGCACTCTCTCATGTTGGACGGGTCCCGCGAAAATGGTTTGTTGCTCTCGCCCGCCTTGACGAATGATGTGTTCCACTTGCTCGCGAAATCTACCCGCGCCAACCAGCAGGAATCGAACGCGACAATCTGCCGGCAGCAAACAGATCGCTTCCGCCAGAGTTAGGACGCCATGCCAGGGGCCGAACGTGCCCACGAAGCCCGCAAGAATTTCATCTGGGCCTATGCCGAGTTCGCCACGCGCTGCAGCGCCACCAACATCGGGATGGAATGTCTGAGTATCGACTCCATTTGGGTTGACGATAATCTTTTCATTCGGCACGCCTGCGCGCAACACATTGCCCCGCTCAACTTCTGAAACGACAAAGATACGCCTTGAGGCTAAGAGATTCAGACGCTCGAATCGCTCGAGCAACGAGATCATTCCCGACGTATCCCAATGTTTTCCGATCCAAACTTCCGAGCCGTTGTATTCAAGAAACAGCGGCACACGCGCGCGCAAGCTCGCCTCAACGCCGGCCCATGTGAAGCGTCCATAGCGTTGGTAAATTAGATCGACCGGCCGGCGTTCAATCTCTCGCAGCACCCCCGCGGAAAAAATGAGGTTGTTGCGCAAATCAAAAGCTGCGCGCGTAATTCCTATCGGCTGAGGATCGATTAGCATCAACCTGCTTTCGTCGAGTCCGGCAATGTTGTCGTTGCTAATCACATTGATCTGCGCGCCCAACTCGCTGGCCGCGTTTATGAAGCCGTTGATGTGTGTCGCGGCGCCACCCGCGGGCGTGCCGGGACTAGGCGTGCTGCGAAGGTACGCGATGCGGATCGCGTCCGGGGCTGGCTGCTTAGTTAGCGCTTCCCGTTGTTGAATTACCCGCTCGAGTTGTGTCAGACGCAGGCGTGATTGTGCGATGGCTGCCGCGCTGGCCAAACTCTCAGCAGCGAAGCGAAACGGCGCCCGCGCAAGGATGCCGACGCCACTTTCCTTGCGCACACCGCCATAGCTGTCGATCAGCACTACCTGACGCGCGCCGGCCAACGCGCCAAAGGCGAGCATCGCATTCTGGCCACGCTGCCACGCCAGCCGTTCGGTGGCGATTACGAAAATGTCCGCGCGTAATTGGCGCGCCGCGCGAACTCGTCCAAGGGCACTGTGTTTCTCAAGCTGGTAACGAGAAACAATTTCGAGTGAAGCTGAAGCATAATTTTGTTTCAGCCAATCACGCGCGGTTTTAGCATCGCCGCTGAGAACAAGCAAGACTATCTTCAATGAAGATTCATTCATGCACTTTTCCGAGCAACGACGAGAAATGAATTTTAGCCAGCACGTTGCGCAGCTCGCTACTACGCAGCAGGAATATTTCTTGCGGTTGCCGCCCCGTCTGGCGGCAAAAATGGACAGCCACAAGAACAAATATCAGGGCATAGCTCAGAGTTGAATTCAAAGCTGCGGCGCGCGCGCCCCAAACGGGTACGAACGTGAGGTTCAAAGCTACGTTGAGGACCATCGTGATGAGCCAAAACAGTGGAATCGCGAAGGGCAATCCGGTTCCGGTGAAATGCTGGACCAGCACTGATTCAAGTCCTACCAGATAAACGCCGGGCAAGAGAATCAATAACTGATTTGTCGCGTCGGCGAAGGGTGCACCATAAATCAGCGGCAGGGCAAACGATCCGGCGGCCGCCGCCGTGCACATAATCAACATCACGAACGACGCGTGGCGCGTAACCTGAACGGCAAATTTACCCGTTGGATCCTGACGCGTAGCTACCCGGGGAAACAACAACGTCGCGATCACGCCGGGCATCATCAACAAAAGAAACGAAACCTGCGAGGCCACCGCATAAATCCCAGCCTCGCCGGCACCGCGAAAGTGATTCACGATTAGCAGGTCGGCACGAAAAATCACGAAGCCCGCCATGATCGAAATGTAGAACTTCATTCCGTAGGCGAGCATTGTCTTAAACAACCGAAAGTCCGGTCCAAACTTACGACCCTCTTTCTGGCGCGGCAATAACCGCCCGACAACCAAAACCAAACTTAGACTCAGCAGAATTGTCGCCGCCGTGTTGAAAGAGACCAGCATCGTCAGTTTCCCTTTGAGTATTAGGAGCACGACAATGGCGTTCACCAAAATCGCCGCCGGCGCCATCGAATCGAGGAAATTCATCTCGGCAATTCGATCCATCGCCAGCAGTACATTGAGGCCCAGCAATGTCAAGAGTTGAAAAGGAATTGAGATTGCAGCGATAGCCAGCAGTCGCGTCGAAACGTCGCCGAACAATGTTGTCGCAGATTCAGCCACGGTTATGACGATGACCGCAAGGATCGAGCCGGCAGCCAACGCGAAAACAATGGTATTTGCCCAGACTGGGCCAAAGCTCTGACGGTCTTTCGCAATGAAATAAGTGTTAGCCGACGGCAGCCCTCCGCTCCCGATCTGCAAAGCCAGCATAACCGTGGCATTCAACACTGCCAGCGTGCCCAGGCCCTTGGGTCCGAGATATCGGCCGGCGATAACACTGGAACCCACGACGCCGAGGAGCATCAAAAGCCGCGTCGCGAACGTTAATGCCACATCAGATCTAAAGCTCCCGGAGGTTTCTGACGAGCCGCTGAAATCGATTGCGTCCTTTGCTATGTTCTGATCAAACATTCGTTAAGAGTGGCGCCCGACGCATGCGGCTAACAAAAGGTTTTACTCGGCGCGGATAATACCGCGATTAACTTATCTCTTGGTCTCTTCCTGCAACAAATCGATCAGGTGTGATCCTAGTAACTGCGCGTACTGCCGGTGTGCAAGCGCGCTGGGGTGGCTGTCAAAAGGAAGGTTATTATTTGCAGAGACATTCAAGTCAACAAACATATCGACTGTTTTTAGTCCCTCTTTGTGAGCGAACTCAAGCAGGTCCGACGTTGTCGGATCTGAAGTTATGGCGGCAACGATCAATTGAACTCCCTGACTCCGGCACAAATCGGCAATTTCCTTCACAATACCTTTTGTCACGGTATGACTGTCAACGTGTCGTTCTTCAAATTTGTCATAGGTTTCTTCAATCATGTTGACCAAGGCTGAGCGGCGCATCAAGGGAAACTCACGATACTGTATGGTGTCCATGGAAATGATTACTTTGCCATCTTTCGTAAGGCCGGCATAAGGTTGGTTCACCGGTCCCAAAGAACTTGCAATGGCCAACATTTTTCTTCGCCCTCGAATAAAAGTGTTCCTTACATCTTGCCACGAGGCGTAATTCAGAATGACGAGTCTGGGCTTGTTTCGGTGTTGAAAAGCTTCTCTTAATTGAATCAACGAATGAAGCGTGCCGTAGCCCATGAAGCCAAAGTTCACCACCTCGTAGTCAGGAAAATCCTTCTGTAATAACCAGGGAAATGTTTCTTCGTCGTTGACGGACCATCCATAAGTAACTGAATCGCCGAAGATCCAAATCTGCGGTTTAGTGTTTTGCTTAGAATAGGAATCGAGGGGATGGCTCGCTCTTAGCGAATCACTCAAATTAGTCGTGGTAAAGACGTAAGAGTCGTCCAGGGTAACCTTAAACTGTCCCGGAAGAGAGGTGTATCCCAGGGTTGGATGCTTTGCATAAAACCGGCCCCCCGGCTCAACCTTAACGTCGAGTTGGTTCACGACCCACGGTTGATGACCAGTCATCCGAGCCAACAGTTCACCTGCCGAAACAAAGAGCGACACACAGAGAAAAAGATAAACCAGGTAGATCAGGATTTTTGTTCGACGTGATAGCATCAAATTACCCTAAGAAAAGTTCGCGTTCGCGCCGGCCACAATCGTTCGCTCAGCCAATGACAAACTCGGATGCCACCTGAATTCGCTGTCGCGGCTCGTCTATCGCCCGAGGCTGGAGTAGTCCTGGGCGGGTCTAATTTCGTCCAATCCAACGATCGTACCAAACACTCAGGTTCAGCAAGCACCAGAGATTGGCGCTCCAATCGCGTACCTCGCGCCGGTGCTCATCCGCCAAGCCGCTGATAAACGAATAATCAAAAAACTTTCGCTCGCGGAGCGATGAATTCATAATCTGCTGCATCAACTTCTCGCCTTCCGCGCCGCGAAACCACTCACGCACCGGCGCTCCAAATCCACGCTTCGGTTGGTACAGCACGTCCGCCGGCAGAATCGATTCAAGCGCTCGCTTCAAAATGTGCTTGCCGGTTTGTCCTTTCACTTTCAACTCACGCGGCAGATTCATCGCATACTCGATCAGATGATGGTCGAGGAATGGCACGCGCGCTTCGACTGAGGTTGCCATCGTGATCTTGTCCACGCGCATCAACAGCAGCTCAGGCAAACGAAGTTTCAATTCGAGGTAGGTCATCCGCGCCGCCGCATCGGCGTCGGGCCGCGCGGCGGCAATTGCCTCCTGATAATTGCGGACGACATCATACGTCGAGAGCCCGTTATATCGCGCGCGCATTTCTGTTGAGAGCACGCGCGACTTCATCGTTTCATCGAAAACCATCGCGCCGCCCCAGAACAAAGACTCGCCCGCGCCGAGCCGTCGAACAAGTTCACTGGCCATTCTTTTTTTCAGCATCTTCTTAATCAGGGGTTTCGCTAAAACCGACCCGGCGCGGCGAACGGCAACCGGGAAACGCTCGGCATGCCGCCAGAACTTTTCCTGGATCTGTAGATAGGTTCTGAACCAGTCATAGCCGCCAAACAGTTCGTCCGAACCTTCTCCGACCTGCACGACGATTGTTCCCGTGTCGCGGGCGAGTTTTGAAACGTAATAGAGCGGCACGCAAACCGGATCGGCAATCGGCTCATCCTGATGAAAGACAAGTTCGGGAAGAAACCTTTGCATCTCTTCACGGCCAATCATCACTTCATGATGGTCGGTGCCAAAGCGCTGCGAAATCGCTCGCGCAGACTCAAGTTCGTTCAGCTCTTCGCAATCATGAAAGCCAACCGTGAAAGTGCGCACCGGACGGGTCATCAGCTCAGACATTAAGGCCACGTTCGCCGACGAATCAACGCCACCGGATAGAAAAACTCCGAACGGCACATCCGCCATCATTCTTTTCTTGATCGAATCGCGCAGGAGCTTGAGAATGTTCGCTTCGTGTTCTGAGTCAGTTAATTTGGGCGAAGCTGAAGGCAACGCATCCCAGTACTGACTGATGCGCGCCTTCCCGCTGCGATCGACGATCAGCATGTGGCCGGCGGGAAGTTTCTGGATTCCACGAAAAAGAGTTTGCGGGGCGGGCGTGGTGACGAACGTCAGGTAGTGATAGAGAGCTTCTTCGTTTACCTCCGGCGTTACGGCTGGGTGTTGCACGATCGCTTTTATCTCGGAAGCAAAGATGAAGAGCCCGTTCCGGTGATAAAAGTAAAGCGGCTTGACGCCGGCGCGATCGCGCGCCAGCACCAACTGTTCGCGGTCAGCGTCCCACAGAGCGATCGCGTAATCACCTTCGATATCCTGAACAAAGTCCAGGCCGCGTTCTTCGTAAAGATGGAGGATCGTTTCCGAATCAGTGCGCGAAGCATAGACATGACCGCGCTGTTCCAGTCCCTCGCGGAGGCTTGCATGATTGTAAATCTCGCCGTTGAAAACCAGCCAGACGCGATCAGTGCAACCGTGCATGGGCTGATGGCCCGCTTCGGACAGATCGATGATCGACAAACGTCGAAAGCCGAAACCGCCTCGGGCTTCATCAAAGACGAGTTCGCCCGCATCGTCCGGTCCGCGGTGAGTCATTACATCGCGCATCGAAGCGAGCAACCCAGGCGTGATATTGCCGCGCGTTGTGCCGTACTCCCAGACTCCGCAGATTCCGCACATGACGTTAACGTTACCGAGTACCTAATTGCAGTTCTTTCTCTGCGTGATCT
>Ga0137361_10002763_pt1 | contig 11268 bp, 15 predicted proteins | sample Mad1_80_16metaG_FD_104923 | JGI IMG/M metagenome (GOLD analysis project Ga0137361, IMG submission 104923) | Vadose zone soil microbial communities from Angelo Coast Range Reserve, California, USA - Mad1_80_16 metaG | ecosystem: Environmental > Terrestrial > Soil > Vadose zone | place: USA... | reverse complement strand
AGCTGCGGCGCATGGTCAGGTATTCCTGCACGGCCTGACGGAGTGTGTTCATCGCACACCTCCCGGCCACGGCAAGGTCAGAGCGCGTAACGAATCGAGATCGACCTTGGTATAGATCTTCGTGGTTTCGGGCCTGCGATGCCTCAACACCTCGCCAATTTCAGCCAGTGAGGCACCGTGGCGCAGCATCTCGGTCGCTAGCGCATGGCGAAACTGATGCGCGCCGTAGGTAGGCGCCTGGATGCCGGCGCGCACGAGGTTATGCCGAACGAGTGATGCGATAGCCTGAGGACCGAGAAGGCCGCGGATGGGTGCTTTGGTCCGTAAAAAGACGCGACGACTGCTGCCCCGCGGCCGTCCGTGCCGCAGGTACGCAGTGATCGCGGCGCCGACGTCTGCTGGTAACGGCAGGTCACTATGTTGACCATCTTTTCCCTGAACCCGCAACGATCCGACGTTCCAGTCAATGTTGTCGAGTTCGAGTCGCACCACTTCACCCGCTCGTAATCCCAGTCGAGCAAGCAACAGCAGAATCGCGTAGTCGCGACGGCCCGTCGCGGTACGCCGATTGATGGAGGCCAACAGCCGGTGTACTGCATCCGCCGGAATCGCCCGTGGGATCGACGGCATCGACCAGTTGGCGACGGTAGGAACAGCGGCGGCCAAATCATACGTGACCTCTCCACGATAGCGAGCGTAGTGCAGGAACGATCGCAGCGCAGACGTCAGGAGTTTTGCGCGCTTCAAATGCAGACGCGGGGCTTGCCGCCGAACAAATCGCACCACATCGCCTGCTCACAGGCGTGACAACCTCACCGGCCTGTCGCCGAACCGATCGGCAAGGAACTTGCAGACGAACGGCACGTAATTGACGACGGCTGCATCCGACAGAGCGCGCTCATAGCGTAAGTAACGCTCGAATGCTTGTACGACGTGCTCGATCGGGATCAGCCGGCGCGGTGGGATCTTCTCTATGGGAACTACGCCCTGGCGACGCAGGAAGTCCATGAAGTGTCTCAGCGCGGCGGCATCACCGCTGTGGATCTGCACGTGACGCGGGCGTGGGAACGCTTGGGGATTTAGTTTGGGATCTTGGGAACGAGGGAATGGTTTTTGACGAAGGCGTAATCGGTGAATGGCTTCGCTTAGCCGACTCCGAGTCTGACGAAGGCCAGCGAGACCCCAGTCGTTCAGTTTCTCGACAATACTTGCGTCGCCAAGAATGACCGCGTTCACTGCAAGTCGAAGCGTTTGAGCAAGTGTTGGTTCAGGGGCTGCTGACTGGCAGAACGCCCTCTTTCGCCGTGTTAGGAGACTGGGGAGTTGGGAAGAGCAGCCTGCTGTTGAAATACTCGGCCATTAGCTCGGGGCCCGACTATCTGCCGGTATTCTTTTCCGTCTCGACAGAACTCTCTGACTACAAACACTTCGCGGAAGGCTTGCTCGACACGTTCACCCGCGCACTGGAAAGCTCCGACTCGCTAACCGCACGATTCCGAAATGAGCTGCAGAAGTGGAAACTAAAGAGGCTATCGGTTGGGGCCGTTTCCCTTGATCGCCAAGGTCCGGAATTCTATCTCAGTTCTGGCCCAGCTATCCTCAAACACGCTTTGCATGATGCCTGGAAGCAATTCATCCTTCCTGCGCAATTCAAGGGTGTCATTTTCTTTCTTGATGACCTGCACAACCTCGCCTATCCAAGTCCTCAGGGAATAGCCCTGGCGCTACGGGACCAATTCCAGGAATTCGCCATACACGGGGTCAACTACAGCCTGTGCTTCTCGGCGCGGTCGGATTATTTTTCGAACATCAGGAATTTTGCCGAACCAGCGGTACGCTTCTACGAGAAGGTCTATCTCTCCTCTTTCACCCCAGAGGAGACTTGTGAATACACAGCATCCGTATTTGGAGATTCGGCTCGTACCCAACATCTCTCCCGATGGCTCTATGAAAAAGCACTCGGTCATCCTTACTTTTTGGCTTTCGTCAGCCGACAGCTATTGGCGCTTGCACGGGGTTCTATCTCCGAGCCTGAACTACTTTGGCCTGCGATTCTCAGAAATTTAGAGCGAGACAAATTTCGCTCCGATCTCGCCCAAGTGACAGAAAAAGAAGTTCAACTTCTGAGAGAGATCGCCAAGTCGGGAAGCGAGCAGATCAGTCCAGGAGAACTCAGCGGTCAGTATGATCGAAAATACTTCAGCCGCTTGACCGAAAAAGCCCTGTTAATTCGGGTGGGGCGCGGTCACTACAAATTCTATCATCCACTATTTCGGCTATTTCTCAGACAAGGATAATACGCGTCAACTGACGCACACACCCACGAACACAAGCAACAGCACCGGCGATGCGGGCCGCAGGCCCGCAATCGCCAACTCAGTAAGCCACAGGGCGGACTCCCTTCCCTTAACCCATTCCCCGTTTACCCATTCACCGATTTCCATTCTCCGTTCCCATTGCCACTTCGCCTCGGGAGGAACAGCGCTCTTGCCGGTGAATGAAGAAGCATGCATGCGAAAGTTTCCGGCCTTGGTCGCCGGATCGCAGCTCCATCCGTTGCAATTCCCGACCAATGATATTAAGGTCGTTTCAGCGACACCAGTGAAGCGGAGAGGAAAGTGTATGTCCCGCCGAACTGGTCAGAACGGCCATATCGAATCAAGCGGTAAATGGTGGGTTGTGCGTTGGTGGATGGATGTACCGGGACAGGAGGAGAGAAGGCATATGCGAGCCAAAATATGCCCGATCTCTGGCCCCGGTTGGCTGTCCAAATCCGAAAGGGAACGCCGCACCCGTGAAATCATCGCGGAGAGTGGCGCGGACACAGTGGAGCACTTCAACCAAGTGGTGAAGCAATCCCATAGTGTCACATTCCGCGAGCAAGCGAACTGGTGGCTGAACCATATGCAGCGTCGCAAGCGCAAGCCTCTTGCACCTGCGACATTGGAACTCTGGAAATGCTGCCTCGACAACTGGATCAACCCAATTAGCGGAGACCTGCCGCTATCCGAGGTCAACAATTCGGTGCTCAAAACACTCGTTGCCAAGATGTCGGAAGGTCGTTTGTCGCCGAAGACGATAAGCGATAATTACGTTCCAGTGGTGAAGATGGTGGTTGCTTCCGCCGTCGATGAGCAGGGAGAGGAAATCAATCCTCGAAAGTGGAACAACGAGTTCATCGATCTGCCCGTGGTGGAAAAGGACAAGCAGAACACGCCCTCCTTTTCTGCTGAGGTGATGACGGGTTTGGCGCGGTGGAAGAAGCCACGGGAACGCATGATCTTTGTGGTGTGTGGTGCGGCGGGTCTGAGAATCGGAGAGGTGCTTGGCATCGAGATCGATAAGCACATCGCTCCCGACTTCCTGACCCTCTACCTTAAACAAAAGGTTCGTCACGGCAAGGTCGAGCAACGGCTCAAGACGGCCAACGGCTGTCGTCAGGTTGATCTTCACCCGACGATTGCCGGGCTTCTCAAATAGTTCGTTGGCGACCGGAAGGCTGGTTTCCTCTTCTGTACTCGAATGGGGAAACCCGTCTCACCCACGAACATCATCCGGCGTCATCTGCACAAGGCGCTGAAGGAGCTGAAGTACGTAAATCCGTTCACCGGAACGCACAAAGCTGGGAACCATGCGTTCCGTCGTTTTCGGAACACATACTTGCGGAATTACACGGAGTGCCCTGAGGGCCTATACAAGTACTGGATGGGTCACGCGGGGAAGGACATGAGCGACCTCTACGACAAGATCAAAGAGGACGTGGCGTTCCGCAGAAAATGGGCAGAGCGGTGCGGATTCGGGTTTGAGTTGCCCTCAGTTGTACCGAATGTACCGAAAACTGCCGAGAAAACCGAAGCAGCAAACGCGGCGTAAACAATTGAGAGAACGAGAGCAAGAATGGTCGGGGAGAGAGGATTTGAACCTCCGACCCCCTGGTCCCGAAACAAAGAACTTTAGCGAAGTTGTTGATTTTTCAATTCATGTGAGTGGTGCTTCAACCGTGTTAACTCACGTATTTCTTGCTCGAGGCTTCTATTCATTTTGTTATGGGTGCCCCTGAATGGGTGCCCCAAAACAGGGGATCATTCCTGCCGCTCAACCTCACGCCAACTCCCGGCCGCGGGGAGGTCTGGGTAAGTGCCCTAGCGACCCGTGTTCGAGTTTGTCTACCAAGTCACGGTCGTCTCGGGCCCGAAGCCGACATTCAAGGCGCCGACCTTGCTCGTTTTGTTGAGACCTCATCAGTCAATTCCTAGCCTTTATACTGTGAATGATATCCAGGTTTGCTCACCGGCGCGCGACAACTATCGTTCTTTCACCTGGATGGAACTTGCCGGTGTCAAATGGATGAGATTCTTGCCGGGCACCTGGGAGTAATCGATAAGAGTAAGGCGTCGCTTATTGAAGTGTTCCCAAAATCGCTTTGGCTTGGATAATCGAATGCCAGTTCCGGCCATATTGGGCGCGACCCATTCTGATTGGTCTGGGCGGACTTTTTATGCGGTAGTCTTTGGCGTCTGATCCCGCCCCGGCTAGCCATTCTTCGGACTCGTTTTCGAGTCGGCACCGCATGGTGAGTTTTTTGGGGGGGGATCAACAATTGACGAATTCATGCAGGCGGCGCAGAATCCTGGAGCTGACACAGCAACACTCTGCTTTCGCGGTAGCGATCTCTCACTGAGAACCACAAAGTTCGACGCTTCCGAGGCTGCCGAAGATGGGCACTGCCGCACAATCAAAGGAGCCGATTCAGGTCGAAGGAAAATCGGCGAAGCAGGAACGGCACACCTCACACATCCTCAAACTCCGCATACAATACCGAGGCCGGTATCCGAGAGATCCCGAATTCGTACTTCCCAATGGTATTGGGACTTTGAGATCGCAGACAAGACAACTCTTGAACAACTTGCAACGATAATACTTCAGATCCTTGGCTGGTCCGCGGACCACCTCTATGAATTCAAGATCAAGCATTGCTGCTACGTGAATTTTGGCAATGAGGACGATTACGTTGTCGACGCGAAAGAGGGGTGCGTATCCTGCGCGATGCCAATGCACCTGACCGATTTCAACAGCGGAGATCCATTTGAATTCACCTTTGACTTCGGCGAATTGCATACGTTTCGCCTTACCGTCGTCGCAATATATCCCGTTGCCTTGAAGCGTTCTTCAATACCACGCGTTCTCTCCTACCGAGGCAAGAACATTCTTCAATATCCAGGGGTGTTATCCAGGCAGGCCGCCTGCGCCGCCCGGAGTCGGCAACCTACAGTAGGTCCCCCAGGTCGTCCGAAAGATCGCTGGCGTATTCGCTTCGTACGTCAAGAAGACAAACGACAGCTTGTTGAGTGGCGAGAGTCCAACGATAAACGCCTTTGGCAAAAGGCAGTCACCGTTCTGGATAATCGCAGCCTTATACCGGAAGAAATAGCCAAAAAGGTGGAGTTGCCCGTTGATGTCATCCAAGGCTGGATAACGACCTACAATCGTCAAGGATTGGCGGGACTCAATCCTCCCCGGAAAAAGAGATCTCCCGGAAAAAAGGGAGCTGCCCTTGAACGGAAGAGAAAGGCGGTTCTTGGCCTCATTCACAGCCGGCCTCAAGCTTTCGGAATCAACCGCGCCAGTTGGAATCGTGCTTCTTTGGCAACCGCGTACAAGCAATGCTACGGAGAGATGATTTCAGTAAGCACTGTCGGTCGCATCATCCAGAAAGCTGGCTACAAGATCAAAAAAACACGTCGAGTGCTTTCCAGTCCTGATCCCGAGTATCGAGAAAAGGTAGATCTGGTTCTGAGCACTCTTCGAAATCTTCAGCCAAAAGAGCTTTTCTTCTTCATTGATGAATTGGGTCCGCTGAGAGTCAAGAAATACGGTGGTCGTGGATTTGTTCACGAGAAGGACGCACACACCGTCCCACAGGAACAACCGAACAAGGGCTCCGTGACCATGTCGGGAGCGCTGAATGCGACGACGAACCAGGTAAGCTGGCTTTACTCCGGCGCAAAAGATACGCAGGCGATGATCGATCTTATTGAGATTCTCTTCAATCAGCATCCGTTTACGAGTCGGATCTATTTGACCTGGGATGCCGCTTCCTGGCACAAATCAGGATTGCTTGTGGAGTGGCTCGATGCGTTTAACGTCGAAACCTCTTCGTCACGTTTCGGGCCTACTATTCATCTTGTTCCGCTCCCGACCTCTTGTCAGTTTTTTGGATGTAATTGAGGCGGTGTTCAGCGGAATGAAGAAAGCTGTGATCCACCATTCAGATTATCAATCCGAAGACGAAATGAAGACGGCCATTTCAAGACACTTCGTCGAGCGCAACGGTTACTTCCGTGATAATCCGAAGCGCGCCGGCAAAAAGATCTGGGAGATCGATTTCTTCCAGGACATGGAGAGCCTCAACTCCGGAAACTATCGTGAATGGTAATGCGCGATGGCCGACAGTCTGTTCGTCATAGACTCCACTTTTCTTCTGGAGGCGAGCCGCAATAGCTTTCACGACGCTCCACTTTTGCAGGAGTCGAGTGGCCGTGACACGACAATGCTTTTCGGATTTGCTCGCGACCTGCTGCGCCTGCGCAAGCAACTCGGCATGCGAAAGGCTCTCGTCGTCATTGGCGATGATGGACCATGCCTGCCTGACTCGCTTATCTCTGACGCTATCGATTTTCTAAAGCGGCTTCGCGTGCCCGTCCTTTATGCGAAGGGTGTCCGTGTGGGAGATGTCTGTGCTGCTCTGGCGGACCGCTGCACCTGGATAGTAACAGGGAACAAAGCAAGGCTTCAGCTTACCAGTGATCGGTGTGGTGTCATCCTTCCGAAGAAGGGTAATGCGCTGGATGTTGTCACGGTGGCCTCCATAAAAGATTACCTCGGCGTCGGTCCTAGGCAGGTGGCATCTTTGTTCGCGTTGACCGAGAAGAATGGTCGCAATTCGGTGCTCACACAAAGACAGGCTGTGCGCTTCCTAGAATTACACGGGACTCTCGAAACTGTCTTGAAGAGAGCCGCAGCGGGTGATCTCGGACAAGTTGCGCGCAAGCTGGTTACAAGGAGCGATCCCCTCCGTGAACGTTGCTGTGAGCTTCAATTCACGGCGGCATCGTTTGGAAACGTGAAAGGCAGGTACGCGGAAACGAACTTTGTCGAAGAGGCGGGAGCTGCCGCTTCCGTCTTGAAGGAGTATGGATTCTGGTCGCTGGTTCGCCTTCTGCCATTTCCAGAGCGGGAGCTGGTGAGGGCCGAAGAGAATCCTCCCCGGTCCGATTACAGGGCTGGTCGCACGCGGGCAGAATTGGATGAACTCCATAATATGGTCGAGGCCGCAGAGGTATGCGCTTTGGACACTGAGGCCAGCGACAAAGATCCGAGGAATGCAGTGCTCTACGGCATCGCGTTTTCCGTCAGGGAGAAGCAAGGTGTTTACGTGCCCCTGATGCAGTCGGATCTAGATGGGGTATCTCTGGAAGAAGTTCGAACTCGCCTCGAAAAAATATTCAGGATCAAGACAAACTTTGTTGGACACAACATCAAGTTTGATTACCTGATTTTGCGGAAGCATGGCCTGCGCCTGCGAAACATACACTTCGACACGATGTTGGCGGCCGGCGAGTGCTTTGGCGATTGGGATTTTTTTAACCTCGGCGAAGTGGCGCGGAGATTATTGGGAACAAAAATCAAACGGTACGGCGACATCATCGAAAAAGAGCAGACATTCCTCGACGTTCCCTTCAAAGATCTCGTCGAACATGCGTGTACCGATGCTGATATGTCGCTCCGGTTATTTCATCGTCTGAGCGTCGAGCTTCGGAATCGTCAGTTGGAAGACAGGTTCCTAACTAGGCAAGGGCTTCGCCCTTGATATCCCATCGGGATATAGAAGCCAGAAGTTAGGAGCCGGAAGCCAAGATCGCCCGGGCATAGGCGTTGAGTAGCTTGCTGGCTTCTTCCAAGGTGCTCATGAGCGACTCGTTCTGGCCGTAGCCCAAGTCTTGGGACAGGATCAAATAGTAGCGGCACTCCTCAACGGAGCCCTCCGCGATATTCAGGAAGCGACCTTTCTCGGCCTGACTACGCTTGCCGAAGCCCTCGGCGATGTTGGCAGGAATGGAAACGGCCGCGCGACGCAGTTGGTGCGCCAGCCCATACTTCTCCCGTTCGGGAAACGATTCGCTGTAGCGGTAAACCGCCAACACAAATTGATGCGCCTTTTGCCAGACTCTGAGATCACGAAAACTGCGTGCCGGAGAGCGATCGGAGGACATACCCAAGAGGCGTCCATGGCGTTAGGCTTCAGGTGTCTCACCACACTGGAGGTTCCATGAACGCCTTTGTCGAGCATCATCAGGATAACATCAAGTTCAGCTACCGCTGCTTTGACCGTCTTCTGTTGCATGGCTGTATCCAGTCCTTCTTGGACGGTGCCCGAGCGCAGGGCTTTTTCTGGGTGTATCGCAAGATTTATCCGGTAAGCCGGAACGTCTTGCGCGACGTTGCCAACCAATATCACAACTGGGTCGAGCACAACGCTCAGAAGTGGGGCGTGGAAATCGTGAGCGACCCAAAAGGTCGGCGCGACGACTTCGTCAAGCCGTACTTTGGAAACAGGCAACCAGACCAAGTGGTGGTAATCATCAAGGCCCGCGAACCAGCCGGCTTTATGACGGCCATCGGTGCCGGAGAAAAGTGGCATCTGGAAACCAAGTATCGCTGGGTGAACCAATACAACTTCTATATCCAGGATGCCGAATGGGGACCGATGTTCGTTCGTGTATGCCCGTACTTTCCTTTCTCCACTCGGATCTGCCTGAATCAGCATCACTGGCTGGCCCAGAAGATGACGCGAGCCGGGATTCGCTTTACCCAAAGTGGCAATGCCTTTCGCCGCTGTAGCGACCCCGCGGCTCTCCAGGATATGGCGGATTCCCTAACGGCCAACGACCTCATCCGCTGTGGGCACAAATGGCTGAACCGCCTGATTCCTTTCTTTCGTGGCTCAGAACGGCGCGAGCACGGTTGCTGGCATCAGTTGTTCTTCGCTCAGGTGGAATACTGCGAGAACCTGATCTTCCGCCGTCGCGCAGCGCTCGATCAACTAGGGGACCGACTCCTGGACGCCAATCGGAACCTCGGCCGACCAGACAAGCTGACGGTGATCTTCGGCCGCCGGATCACCAAGCAGTATCCGGGCAAACTGCAAACCGAGATCGAAGATTTGCATTTGGGAAACCCGGTGATGAGGAGCTATTACAAAAATGGCTTCGCCAAACATTATGTGCGCGATCATGATGTACTCCGCTTCGAAACTGCCAGCAACGATGTGAAGGGAGACTACGGCATCAATAAGGCAGTGGAAAATCTCGTTCCCCTGCGAGAAAAACTGCAGGGTATCACCGAGCGCTATCAGAATGTGCAGCAGGACATCTTGGAGACTTTTCTGGACCGGGGAGAACTCAGAAAGCTGGGTGAACCAACTCTACGGCTCAATGGCAAGCGGGTTCCCGGACTCAAACTGGACCATGTCCGCCAACTGGCTGTGATGAGTTCTCTGGTGCGGTTCTCGCATGTCGCTGCCGGAGACACCTTCACCACCGCGGAATTACAAGCGCCTGCGGCCGAGGCACTCGGAATAACTGCCGAGCAATGCCCTCTGGGCGCACTTCGTTATGAATTGTGGAAGCTCCGCGCCAAAGGTCTCGTGGAAAAGCTGCCACACTCTCGTCGGTGTCGGCTCCTCCCCAATGGATATCGCATCTGTCTGCTGTTTCTCAAACTCTTCGACAAGATCTACGCACCGCTCACCGCCGGGCTTCTTCATCCCTATCCAGGAGACCGAACCATGACCCACGATCGGCTGCATCAGCTCGACAAGCTCTACCAATCTGTCACTGCCGCCCTGGATCAATTGGTCGTCGCCGTCGGGCTCAAGCTTGCTGCTTGATTCAGTCCTAACGAGAACAAAATTCTCGTTGGGGCCCCGATAACCGTCTAAGGCACAGAATGCGCATGTTATTCTAAGGGTCCTCGGCTCCAAAAGCTCCATTTGGCGTTTCCCTTTTCAGTGTTTTCAACAACGGCTTGTAAATCTGGTAGCGGTCCTCTGCATCCTGAGCTGGCGCATCTTTTGGATGACGATGATCAACTGGAGCGAGCCGGGTGCCACGCCGGACGTAGGGTTCACGGAACTCGAACTGTACCTACTCGACACGCTGATCAGAGACAAAGCCGGTGCGGACAGCATACGAAATCGCTGGCCCACCTATTTGATCAAACTCGCCCGGCTCGGCCGACTGCCGTGGGGGATTCTACTTCCGCTTAACAGAAGTACGCCTCGCTCGCGCCAAATATTGCTGATCGAGTGCTTGGCGTATCAGCGTCTTGATTACCGCTTGTCGACTGATATTCAACTCTTTGGCAGCCGTATCCAGTTCTTCCAGCATGCCCGGAGCTAGATCAACGTTCACCCTTTGTATCGGACCCATCATGCGCCCGGCATTGGTGAAGAATCGTGATACATCCTGGCCTTCGTCGGCAAGGCGGGCGATGGCTTCCGCCGATATTGGTTTCCGACGTCTACGAGTATTCTTCATAAAGTCGCTGCTCCTGCTTGGTCGCCCTCCAAAGAGTCACGAGGTGGTAGTACTCGCCTTCGTTGTCCTCCCGTTACTTCGAAAATAACGGCGTACAACTGATCACCCACCCAACCGATCGCGCGGTACTGTTCAGGCAAGTCCGAGCGCTGGTCAAGGAAGTATGGGTGAGAGAAGATTTCTTGTGCCTCTTCGAATCCGATGCCCCTCTTCGGGTTTGCTCGTAAGCGTCCACTTTTCCGCTCATCGAAATGAAACCGCATTGGGTATAACAGTTATACCACATTGAGCAGAGTAGAGCGAAGACCTAGGCTATTGCCCGCCTGTATCGAGCGGAGACGAAAAGCTTTCTGCTCTGGGTGCCCCGACCTCACATATCACTCGTGATTAACCTGCTGAGTGCGTGAAGCTTTCTCTGGGGCACCCATGACGTAGGCACCAAGGGCTCGATTGTGCTGCCAACCAAAAATGTAAGTCCTTGAAAAGAATCTCCCCCTGAGAAATGGTCTTGAGGGCGCGACCCCCTGGGCTCGATCCAAGGGGTCAATTGGGAGCCCTTTTTGGGTGCCCCCGCAGGAAGTCAGGATTGCAAGTTGTTGAAAGGATTGGTCGGGGAGAGAGGATTTGAACCTCCGACCCCCTGGTCCCGAAAACGGGATTCGGGAGTCGT
>Ga0137361_10002751_pt1 | contig 11283 bp, 10 predicted proteins | sample Mad1_80_16metaG_FD_104923 | JGI IMG/M metagenome (GOLD analysis project Ga0137361, IMG submission 104923) | Vadose zone soil microbial communities from Angelo Coast Range Reserve, California, USA - Mad1_80_16 metaG | ecosystem: Environmental > Terrestrial > Soil > Vadose zone | place: USA... | reverse complement strand
GCTCAGGCGCGCCGATTTTATCACCTTGCACACCCCGCTGACCGAGAAAACGAAAAACATCATCGACGCGGCGGCACTGGCGAAGATGAAAAAGGGTGTGCGCCTCATCAATTGCGCGCGCGGTGGCCTGGTCGACGAGCAGGCGCTGGTCGCGGCGCTGAATTCCGGCCATGTCGCCGGCGCAGCCTTCGACGTGTTCATCGAGGAGCCGGCCACCTCCAACGTGCTGTTTGGCCATCCTAACGTGATCTGCACGCCGCACCTGGGAGCAGCGACCACCGAAGCGCAGGAGAACGTGGCGCTGCAGGTGGCCGAGCAGATGTCGGACTATCTGTTGAGCGGCGCGATCTCCAACGCGGTCAACTTCCCTTCAATCACGGCGGAAGAGGCGCCGAAGCTGAAGCCGTTCATCGCGCTTGCCGAAAAGCTCGGCTCGTTCGCCGGCCAGCTCACCGAGAGCGGCATCCTGAAGGTGCAGATCACCTATGAGGGTCACGTCGGCGCGATGAAGATAAAGGCGCTGACCTCGGCGGTGCTGTCGGGCCTGCTGCGGCCGATGCTGGGCGACGTCAACGTCGTTTCGGCGCCGGTGGTTGCCAAGGAGCGCGGCATGGTGGTCGACGAGATCGTGCGCGCGTCGCAGAGCGACTATGAAAGCCTGATCACCGTCACCGTCACCACCGAGCGCCAGGAACGATCGGTCTCCGGCACCGTCTATCACGACGGCAAGCCGCGGCTGGTGGATATCAAGGGCATCCGGGTCGACGCCGAGTTCGGCAAGTCGATGATCTACGTCACCAATGAGGACAAGCCTGGCTTCATCGGCCACTTCGCGAGCCTGCTTGGCGATGCCAGGATCAACATCGCGACCTTCCATCTCGGCCGCAACAAACCGGGCGGTGACGCCATTGCTTTGGTCGAGGTCGACGGCGCGGTGCCGGCGGACGTGCTCGCCAAGGTGCAGGCGCTGCCGCAGGTCAAACAGGCCAAGGCCCTGGCATTTTAAGCCGGTGAAATTCTGAGACGCGGAATTTCGAAAGCGGCCCCGCGGCCGGCCGAGACTTGCGGTGTTTACAGCCTCTGCTTCCTGCGCTGACGGAGGCGGGCCTGCCGGACGGTATTTTTGTCGCCTCCGGTAAAAATGTGTACGATTGCTTCTTCATACGCGCCATAATCGGCCACCTCAAAGGGAGAGAAAAAAATGCGTGAAGCCGTTATCGTTTCCTATGCACGCACGGGGCTGGCGAAATCCGGTCGCGGCGGGTTCAATATCACCCCACCGATGTCGATGGCCGCCCACGCCATCAAGCACGCCGTGGAGCGCGCCGGCGTAGACAAGGACTACGTCGAGGATTGCTATCTCGGCAATTGCGCTCATGGCGCCCCCAATATCGGCCGCCAGGCCGCGCTGCTCGCCGGCATGCCGAAATCGACCGCCGGTGTCTCGGTCAACCGTTTCTGCTCGTCGGGATTGCAGACCATCGCGATGGCGGCAAACAGCATCCGCTCGGACGGCGCCGAATGCATCGTTGCCGGCGGTGTCGAAAGCATCTCGGTCCCCGGCGGCGGCTCGCCGAAGGAATCGATCGATCCGGAGTTATTGAAGGTCGCACCCGATATCTTCATGGCGATGATCGACACCGCCGATATCGTCGCCGAGCGCTACAAGGTCAGCCGCGAATACCAGGACGAGTACTCGCTGGAATCGCAGCGCCGCATGGCCGCAGCCCAGCAGGCCAACAAGTTCAAGGACGAAATCGTCCCGATGAAGACCAAGATGAAGGCGGTCGACAAGGCAACCAAGGCCGAGAGCATCGTCGACTATGTCGTCGACCGTGACGAGTGCAACCGGCCCGACACCACGATGGAAGGCCTGTCCAAGCTCGAGCCGGTGAAAGGCCCCGGCAAATACATCACCGCCGGCAATGCCAGCCAGCTTTCGGATGGCGCGGCCGCCGTCGTGCTGATGGAAGCCAAGGACGCGGAAAAGCGCGGCCTGCAGCCGATGGGCCGCTTTGTCGCGTGGGCGTCGGCGGGCTGCGAGCCGGACGAGATGGGCATCGGCCCGATCTACGCGGTGCCGAAGCTGTTGAAACGCCAGGGCATGAAAATCGACGATATCGATCTTTGGGAGCTCAACGAGGCGTTTGCCAGCCAATGCTTGTATTCCCGAGACCAGCTCGGCATCGACCCCGACAAGTACAACGTCAACGGCGGCTCGATCGCCATCGGCCATCCGTTCGGGATGACCGGCGCGCGGCTCACCGGCCACATCCTGCAGGAGGGTCGCCGGCGCAAGGCCAAGTGGGCCATGGTGACAATGTGCATCGGCGGCGGTCAGGGCGGCGCCGGATTGTTTGAAGTCTATAGCTGAGTTCGCTTCGGCATCGGCCGGCACAGCGAGGTGCCCTTAGTCACCAGCAGCGCGGCGCGATAATCGCCGCGCTGCTTTTTATTGATCGGTATCGGCGTGCGAGCCGGCGACAAAAGTCGTCGACAACAGGGCAGTTGCTAGAGCACGATTGCCTTGAGTTGAATCGGCGCGGATGTTTGGCTCACCTCGCCCCGCTTGCGGGGAGAGGTCGGATTGCGAAGCAATCCGGGTGAGGGGGAGTCACCGCGCACACCAATGTCCGGAATTTGCGGAAGCAGCCCCTCACCCCAACCCTCTCCCCGCGAAAAGCGGGGAGAGGGAGAAGTAATCGACCGCCGGTGCTGCCTTGACCTAACCTCATCCCGCTTTAGCTGTTCGGGCCACGGTCCATGCTGACGGGTTGCCAGCGCCGCAGCAAGGTATTTTGCAGCACCGATGGATTGACGCAGCTTACCGGCCACAGGCCGGATAGAACCAGCGACAATTCGTAGCCGACGCGGCGCTTGCGCGCCTCGTCGAAACGCGCCGAGGCCGAGGCGACGTGGGCCGTCAGCGTGACGTTGTCCATGCCCAGCATCGGATTGTTGTGCGAAGGCGGCTCCTTCTCCAATACGTCAAGCGCGGCGTGCGCGATCCAGCCCTCCTGCAGCGCCTTGATCAGCGCTTCCTCGTCCACCGTCGCACCGCGCCCGGTATTGATGAAAACGGCGCTCGGCTTCATTTGCCTGAAGTGCTTTTCGCCGAGCATGTGATGGACCTCGGGGCGCGCCGGCGCGTGCATCGATACGAAATCCGATTGCGACAGCACCTCCGACAGGGTCGCCGGTATCACGCCGTGCTCGGAAATCAGCGTCTCCTGGATAAACGGATCGTAGGCCATCATCCGCAACCCGAACGGCGCCGCGCGCTTTGCGACGGCGCGCGCCACCCGCCCGAACGAGATGAAGCCCAGCGTTTGCCCCATGAGCCGTGGAATCTTGAGTAGCGCCGGGCGGCCCTCGGACCAGCGTCCCTCGCGGACAATTTTGTCTTGCGCGACCAGGCGGCGAAAGCCCGCCAGCAGCAGCATGATGGCGTGATCGGCGACTTCCTCGATGAAGGTGTCGGGAATGTTGGTGACGGGGATGCCGCGCGCGGTCGCTGCCTTGACGTCGACGCTGTCGACGCCGACGCTGCCGAGCGTGATGACCTTGCAGTTTTCCAGGGAATCGATGATGGCCTTGGTGATCGGCATGCCCTTGGCATAGATGGCGTCGGCATTGCGGGCCGCGGCGATGAACTCGGTTTCATTGGCCGGCGCCTCGACGATCTCGGCGCCGATCGGATCGAGTGCTTCCTTCTCGAACCCATAACCGCCGCCGGCGACCGTAAAACTCGCGCCTTTCGGCGTCACAATTCTGAACTTCGACATTTCATCTCCCGATTGATTTTCGGTGTTGCAGAGATCGCGATGTTATCGTCACTGCTTCTCGATTCCAGCGTTTTTGATCAATCTCTCCCACAACACCAGTTGCTCGCCCACGAACGTGCCAAGCTGTTCCGGCGTGCCTGAAAACGCGTCCATGCCGAGCGTTGCGAGCTGCGCCTTGATTTCGGGCTTCTCGACGATCTTGCGGATTTCGGCGTTGAGGCGCGTGACGATTTCCTTCGGTGTGTTGGCGGGCGCGAAGTAGCCCTGCCAAGACGTGATGTCAAAATCCGGCACGCCCGCCTCCTGCATCGACGGCAATTCAGGCAGCAGCGGCGATCTTTCCTTGGTGGTGACGGCGAGCGCGCGCAGTGCGTTGCCCTTGACGTGCGGCAGGCCGGTGAGCACGTCGATGAATATCATCGAGATGCGGCCGCCGATCACGTCGTTCAGCGCCGGAGGCGAACTCTTGTAGGGCACGTGCAGCATGTCGATGCCGGCGTTGTGCGCGAATGTCGCGCCGGACACGATGCTGGATGAGCTGCCGCTGGCGTAGGTCAGCTTGCCCGGATTGGCCTTGCCATAGGCAACCAGCTCCGGAACGTTTTTGGCCGGCAGGTCGGGATTGACCACCAGCATGAACGGAAGGTCGCCGGTGCGCGCGATCGGTGTGAAATCCTTGACCGGGTCATAGGTCAGGGTTTTGAGCAGGTACGGGTTGGCGGAGTGCGTGGTGTTGGTGGTGACGAACAGCGTGTAACCGTCGGGGGCGGCGCGCGCGACGTAGGTCGCCGCGATCATGCCATTGGCGCCGGGTTTGTTGTCGATGACGATGCCGACGCCGAGCGCCGCACCCAGGTGCTGCGAAATGATCCGCGTCGTGGTGTCGGTGCCGCTACCGGCCGCGAACGGCAACACCAGCGTGATGGTTCGGTTCGGATAGGCGGTTTGCGCCGAAGCGGCGGAAACGAGCCCCGCGGAAACCAGTGCGCATACCGCGGCCGTCCGCAAGCGTTGTATCATCAGCGAAGTCATTCTGTTCCATCCCATAAGGCTTCTTGATCGGCTTCTTGACGGGGCAGGCTAGCCTGCCCGAGGCGAAAGCGGAAGGCGGGACGGCGTCCCTTGGAGTTCCCCGGATGCTGCGCAGCGCGCCGCACTTGCGGCGTGTTGCGCTGCTGATCCGGGGCCCATCTTCTTCGACTGCGAGATGGGTCCCGGCTCTGCGGCGCACCGCTCAAGAGGCGCTGCGCCGCGTCCGGGACACGTAAAGCTACACCACCGCCGATGCCGGCCGCGACGCGATCACCACGCCCGCCAGCACCAGCATATAGCCAACGAGATGATACAGCCGCGGCTGCTCGCCGAGCAGCAGGATCGCCATCGCCGAGCCGAACACCGGCACCAGATGAAAGAACGGCGCGGCGCGGTTCGGTCCGATCAGCGCGATGCCGCGGTTGAAGAACAAATAGGCCAGCGTGGAGGGGAAGATCACGACATAGATCAGGGTCGCGGTCGTCAACGCGTCGAACTTCAGCGTAAAGCCGGTTGAGAATTCCCAGATCGAGAACGGCAACAGCAGCAGCGCGCCGCAGCCGGTGGTGAAGGAAATCAGCGACAGCTGGTGCATCTTCGGCCGGCGCAGCATCAGTGCCGAATAAAGTCCGAATACCAGCAGCGCCGCGGCGAACATCACATCGCCCTTGTTGAACTGGATGCTGGCGAGCGCGCTAAAATCGCCGCGCAGGACGATGGTCAGCACACCCGCAAGCGAGATGGCAATGCCGGCGAGCTGTGCCCATGTCAGCCGCAGCCCAAACAGCAGCAGCGACCACAGCGCCACGAACAACGGTCCCGATGACTGGATCAATAGCGCGTTGAGCGCCTGGGTGTGTTGCAAACCCCAGTATGACAGCGCGTTGTTGAGGGCAAACCCCGTCGCCGACAGCACCACCATCAGCGCAAGATGGGAGCGCAGCACCGGCCGGTCGCGTCCAAGATGCCCCCATGCGAACGGCAGCAATATCAGGAATGCCCCGATCCACCTCACGCAGGACAGCGTCAGCGGCGGCACCTGGCCGGCGACATATCGCCCAAGCACGATATTGCCGGCCCAGAACAGCGAGGTCAGGCTCAAGAGCAGATAGGGCTGGTTATTGAACCATCCGAGCGGATCGGGGGAGTGCGGCGATGGTGCGGGAATCGTCATCGGATCGCATTAGTTGTGCCGGATTCACGGGCCGCGACAAGTCCCGCCCTTGCAATGCTACAATGTGCGGACCTTATCGACAGCGATCGTGGAGAACGTCATGGGCGTGGATCTACTGAATATCAAAGGCCTCAAGGAGCTGGAGCATCAGGGGCCGATCGTGATGGTGAACCTTATGCGATTCCGTGAGCGCTCGCTCGATGGCGACGGCAGCGGTTGGGATGCCTATCTGCGCTACAGCGCCCTTACCGTGCCGATGATCAAGGCGCGCGGCGGCACGTTGTTGTGGACCGGCAACGCCAAGGCGGTTGCGCTCGGCCGGCAAGACGGCAACAAATGGGACTATGTGGCGCTGGTGTACTATCCATCCGTTGCGGCGTTCGTCGACATGATGACCTCGGCCGATTATGAAAACCTGAGCGATCCGCATCGCCGCAGCGGCTGCGCCGAGCACGTGATCGTTGCGACAGCCGAGGCCTACAGCAAATTCAAGATTGGGTAGATTCAGATCGTCATTGCGAGCCATCCAGGCAAAATGGAGACGTTGCATGTGCGAGGTATGTCGTCGCGAAAGTCCATCTCATCAGGTTCAACCCTCACGCCGTGGTCTGCTCCGGCTATTAGGCGGAGCCGCCGCCGGGCTCACATTGGCCGGAACGGTCAACGCGAAGGAGGCCAAGAAACCGCCAAAGCCGCAAAATGTGGTGTCGCCCGATGCCTCATTGGAGCTGTTGAGGAAAGGCAACATGCGGTACGTCGACGGAGTTGCCAGGCGTCATGACTTCAAGAGCGAGCGGGAAGCACTGGTTGGGGGACAGAATCCCTACGCCGGCATCCTGAGTTGCGCCGACTCGCGCATTGCGCCCGAATATGCCTTTGACAGCGGCAGAGGCGACCTGTTCGTCTGCCGGGTGGCCGGCAACTTCGCCAACGACGATACGATTGCCAGCATGGAATATGCGGTTGCCATCCTGCGCACGCCCCTGATCATGGTACTTGGCCACGACGCCTGCGGCGCGGTTGACGCGACCATCAAGTCGCTCAAGGACAATACCACCCTGCCGGGCCATCTGCCCTCCCTGGTCAAAAGCCTCGCACCCGCGGTGAAAGCTGTTTCGGGGAAGCCCGGCGATCCGCTCGACAATGCTATCAGGCAAAACGTCACCGATAATGTCGCTAAGCTGAAATCTGCCACCCCGATCCTGAATTCCGCCGTCGAACAGGGCAAGCTCAAGGTGGTAGGCGGCATCTATCGGCTTAGAGATGGTCGAGTCGAAATGATCACATGAGCAGGAGCGCCTCGTTGTGATGACCCCAGCCGCGGCCACCTCGCAACCGGCCGCCACGCAGCGCCAGCCTATCGCCGTCTTGCGGCCGAACGCCCGTCGGGTGACAGCGCACCAAGTGCGCCGGCAATCGCCCGCACCACGACATCAGCCGCTCGGCCGCAGTAAACACGCCGGGAATGGCTCTCTGTTGGATCCTCTCCCACCTCGTGGCAGAATAGTTGGATGATCCAGCTTCGCGACGCACGACAAAACGAGCTCCCGAGTCTAAGTGCATTGTGCCTCCGCTCAAAAGCCGTGTGGGACTATGACGCCTCATTCATGATTGCGTGCCGGACTGAATTGACGCTGGTTCCCGACGAACTCAAGTCCACGCACGTTCGCGGAACGCTTCTTGCTGGATTGGCTCAGGTCAAAGTCACCGACACGGACACAGACCTCTTGAAGCTCTTTGTCGAGCCTGCGCTGCTGCGATCAGGTGTAGGTAGGGTGCTATTTGAGTGGGCGACGGCGAGGGCCAAAGTCTCGGCGCCGTTCGGATGGTAATTGAAGCCGATCCTGGCGCGGCGCCGTTTTACGAACGCATGGGCGCCCGTTATGCGGGATTCGCTCCCTCGCAATCGATCCCGGGACGGGTATTGCCGCGTATGCTGTTGGAATTGGATAAACTGGCGGCGACCAGGCTGCGTGTCAGTTCCCAGCAAAATACCTCGCACTCGCCGGTTTCCGCGAGGCAACGAAAACGCCGGTCAGCACCAGCGCAAAGCCGATGATGTGGAACAGCTGCGGGCGTTCGCCGAGAAAGACGATGGCCATCGCCGATCCGAACACCGGCACCACATGGAAGAACGGCGCGGCTCGGTTGGCGCCGATCAGCTGCACGCCGCGATTGAAGCACAGATAGGCCAGCGTCGAGGGAAACACCGCGACGTAAAACAGCGTCAGCAGGTTCATCGCGTCGAGCTGCATCAACGGCCGCGACAACAGCTCCCAGATCAACAGCGGTATCAAGCAGGCAGCGCCGCAGCCGAAGGTGAAGCCGACAAACGACAGGCCGTGAATCTTCGGCCGCTTCAGCGACAGCACCGAATAGAGACCGAAGATCGCCAGCGCCACGGTGAAGATGAGGTCGCCCCTGTTGAGCTCGATGTTGCTGAGCGTCGTCAGGTCGCCGTGCAGCAGGATCACCAATACGCCCGTCAGCGACAGCGCGATCCCGCTGGCCTGGGCCGGCGTCAAGCGGACCCCGAGCAGGATCAGCGACCACATTGCGACGAACAGCGGTCCGGCCGACTGCAGCAGCAGCGTATTCAGCGCCTGGGTATATTCGAGTGCCCAGTATTGCAGGGTGTTGAAGGCGCCGATCCCGGCGACGGAGAGCACGATCATGGTGCCGAGCCGGGCGTGGATTGCGGCCCAGTCGCGCTTGAGATGTTTCCAGGCGAACGGGAGAATTATGAGAAACGCAAGCGACCAGCGCAGAAACGACAGCGTCACCGGCGGAATATGGCCGGCGGCAAGGCGGCCGACGATCGCGTTGCCGGCCCAGCACAGCGCGGTGATGGAGAGCAGCAGATAGGGTTGATTGGCGAGCCAGCTGCCCGGGGCGGAGGCGCTCGGGGTGGGATCGGAGGCAGACATAGAGCGGTCGCTTTTGGCCCGGGTTCAATGACGCCGCGGCCGCGCCCGGTGTCAGGCACCGGGCCGGAATTCTGGCCCGGCCTGCCTCACAGACACGGATTTTTACCGCGCAGCAAGGCGCAAGATGCATCGCGTCCATGCATCGGTTATTCCGGGAACAAGACATCGGCAAGCCTCCGCGGCGCGCAACCGCCGCGGAGGTCCTGGATCTTCTGCTGAATGCCGCGGTCAGGCCGCCTTGGTCTCGATCTGCTTGATGTTGGATGCAGGCGCACCGTTGATCGCGATCCGGCGCGGCTTCATCGCCTCCGGAATTTCGCGGACCAGTTCGATCTGCAGCAAGCCATTGTCAAACGCCGCGCCCTTGACCTGGACATAGTCGGCCAGGTTGAACTGACGCTTGAACGGCCGCGACGAGATGCCTTGGTAGAGGAACTCGCGCTGCGCTTTCTCGGCCTTGCGGCCTTCGACCGTCAACACGTTCTGCTCGGCGGTGATGGCGATCTCGTCGGGCGCAAAACCCGCCAGCGCCAAGGATATCTGATACCGGTCTTCGCCGAGCCGCTCGACGTTGCAGGGCGGGTAATTGTCCTCGCTGCCTGCGTGCTGCGCTGCATCGACCAGATCGAAAAAGCGGTCAAATCCTATCGTGGACCGCCACAGCGGGGTGAAGTCGTAGGTTCTCATAACCAAATCCTCCGTTGAGCAAGATGGGTACGAGCAGGGACCGGACACCGCCGGCGCCCGTCTCAACCGAGCCCCCGAGGGGCGCCCGGACCGCATGTTGCGGCAGTCAAAAAACTAGCAAGGGCGGATTCGGTTTCAAGAGGGGACGCGATTTTTTGGTAAACCCTTGCTTGCGCGTCGGCGTGACCGCGGCCGTCACGGGCTCCGCCTGGGGTAGTCAAATTTTTTTTAAGCTCTGGCCTTGACGGCGGCCTCGCTTTGTCTAAGTGGTTTTTCGTCCCGAAACGAAAGGAGTCGAGGAGGACGACATGACCGATCTAGACCGCAGCTTCGATGATAATGTGTACGACTTGAACGTCATTTTGCATCCCGGTTCGGTTTTCGATCATCCCCAGGATGTGCTGGCCGACACCACGTTATCGCGGGCCGAGAAACGGGCCGTCCTGGCATCCTGGGCATCCGATGCGGCAGCGGTGACGTCATGCCCATCCTTGCGCGCCGTGCCCGGCGCAAAGCGCGCCATCACCATCGACGAGATCCTCGAGGCGCTTTCCAGCCTTGATCACTCGCCGAAGAATCCGCCCGGTGGAAAACCGGCCCGGCAAAAGTCAACGGAACGCACATCGCTCGCGGCCTGATCGCAGGTGACTCCCTCGGCGGCGGCTTTCGCCCGTGCCCGATGCGATAGCATCGGGCAACCTACCCGCGCCGTCGGGGCGCGTTCCCTGTTGTTCAGCCCGTGATCTCCAGCACGATTGCATCGAGCGCCCTGACGGCGTCTGTGGGATCGATCTCGATCTGTAACCCGCGTTGTCCGCCGTTCAGGTAGACGGTCGCTTGCGCCAGCGCGCTCTGCTCGATCGCCACCGGCACCCGTTTCTTCTGGGCGAATGGGCTGATGCCGCCGACATGGTACCCGGTCAACCGTTCGGCATCGGCCGGACGCAACATGTTCGCAGCCTTGCCGCGAAATGCTGCCGCAAGCTTTTTCATGCTGACTTCGCGATCCGACGGCACCACGACGCAGACCGGCTTGCCGTCGACTTCCGCCATCAACGTCTTCAGCACGCGTTGCGGTTCAATGCGGAGCGCCTGCGCGGCCTGCAGGCCGATGCGGTCAGCGCCTGGATCGTAGTCATAAGCGTGCAGCGCGAATTTGATGCCCAGTCTGCTGAGCGCGAGCGTCGCGCGGGTAGTTTTCGACATGGCGCGGTCGCTCCGTGGTTCCGTCTCGCAAAGACGGACGATAGCAACCTCGGGCAAGGGCCGTGAGCCCCGCCGGGTTTCAATTGACGTGGTGGCCGCCGCCCTCGTGCCGCCACAAATTTTTAGGGGATATCAATAGGTTGAACCCCGCTCCAAGCCCCGCCGAGGCCCCGTTCTTGCTTGCGTCGATAGCCCGCTTCCTTTATCCGATTGTGGGCCTCGCATGCGAGCGGCCCCGGCCATGATTAAGGCTGGGCGCCTGATCCGGAAATGCATGCCCTCGGACGTGGGTCGGCGCCGGTTTTCCGAAGAGATCGTGCTTGAACAATTAGAGTTGCAGAGGGAATACCCCGCGAAATGGCCAATGTTGTCGTCGTCGGCGCCCAGTGGGGCGACGAAGGGAAGGGCAAGATCGTCGACTGGTTGTCGGAGCAGGCCGACATCGTCGTGCGCTTCCAGGGCGGTCACAATG
>Ga0137361_10002748_pt1 | contig 11288 bp, 9 predicted proteins | sample Mad1_80_16metaG_FD_104923 | JGI IMG/M metagenome (GOLD analysis project Ga0137361, IMG submission 104923) | Vadose zone soil microbial communities from Angelo Coast Range Reserve, California, USA - Mad1_80_16 metaG | ecosystem: Environmental > Terrestrial > Soil > Vadose zone | place: USA... | reverse complement strand
CGACGCGCGTCAGTCCGGTTCCGCCAGCGGTCGCCATTGGATCTGTGCTCGGCCGGTTATGGCCCGCTGTGATTTGGGCTCCTTCATGGAATAAACGCGTCTGGTCTCCACCGCTGCTCGCGCGCGTGCCTGGAACGTTTTCTCTGCTCTTAGCGGATGGTTGAATCAGGGTTTCATTTTCCAAACTGTTCACTGGTCCGAGTGCGGTTTCGTTTAATTCGAACTCAGCCACGCCTGCGGCGGCTCTAGCAGCTACAGGCTTTGCAGAGAGATCCAGGGTCGGCGAGTGTTCGTCACTCTGCGTCGAGGGCAGCGCTTCGGGCGTTGTCAGAGAGACTTCGCCAAGTTTCGCGATCCCAAAGTCGAGCACCTTAACCCGATAACCCCCGAGGCCGTTCGGCTCGAGCCAAATATTGTCCGGCTTTAGATCTCTATGAACGATGCCTTGTTGGTGCGCCTCATGCACGGCGGCGCAAACTTGTTCGATGATGTCTACTACCCAATAAAGCGGTAAGCGATCTTCTTCGGCGAGCACGTCGCTGAGCGTGCAACCGTCCAGATACTCCATGATCAGATAGGCGACGCTCTCATTACCGGAACGCGCGAAGCCAAAATCGGTTACGTCGACCACGTTCGGATGTCGCAGACGGCCGGCCGCGCGCGCTTCACGTTTGAACCGTTCGACGAATTCCGGATTGCGCATGAATTGCGGCGCGATCAATTTCAAGGCTACGTATCGGTCAGTGCCAAGGTGCGTGGCCAGATAGACTGCGCCCATGCCGCCCTGACCGAGCAAGCGCTCCAGACGGTACTTATCATCAAGAGTTTGACCGACGTAATGTTCGAGAGATGTCATGAGAATTGAGTGCGCTTTCTTTCTTAGCCCGGGCATTTGTGCCTGGGAACTCGAGATCAATGATTTCTACGAGTCTCCTTCCATGAGGCTGCCAAGGAAACCGCGTAGCGGCGAAATGTTTATAGAACACCAGACCGAATTGAGATCTGGAAGCTCCTTTAGGAGCGAAACCGAATACCTCTCGCCCATAAATGGGCTCCCGGGTGGGTAGCCTAGACCCTTTTCTATAAACATCGCATCCCTACGGGATTTTTCCGACAGACTCCTGAAGCAGTCTGTCGGGAAAATCGAATTTCTCCGTGTAGGCTCCGTGATCTCCGTGTTGAAATTGCTTTAGAAAAGAAGCACCACGGAGGCACGGAGAACACGGAGAGGTACAAAGACTAATTTTTCCGACAGACTCCTGAAGGAGGCTCAAATTGTTTCGATCGCCGCTTCCCCAGGCGTAAACGCCTGGGCTAGAGAAAATGTTCTCCCCACCACTAATCCCAACGCGCTTCATGCCAATTCCTTTTGCGCAGCTTTTCGTCCGTCCAAAAGTTTCTGAACAATTCAATGCGGGGGTTTTCTTCTTCGTCCTTTGGCACAACCACGGTCACTACGTCATAGCGATACGCTGCATTCATAAGTCCAAGCATCCTTCGATATCCGCGTGCGGCGCGGGCAATCTGGCGGCGCTTGCGCAGGTCAACATTGATTTGCGGCGGAGCAAACTCGTCTGAAGCGCGCGTTTTGACCTCGATGAAACAGAGCGTCGGTCCGTCGTAGGCCACGATGTCGATCTCCGCAGTCACGATCACGTTACGCGTGTTGCGGCCAATCGGCAGGCTGAAATTTGCGGCCACGATGCGATAGCCGGCGCGTGACATATGCTCGACTGCGAGGGCCTCACCGCGCGAGCCCAATTCAAAGTGCGGCGCGATTTCTTTCGGCTTAACCGGCAGCGCGGCATCGCGATGCGCTCGTAGATTGAGTTTGATTGGGAAGTTAAGCTTCATGACTGCGGCTTACGAAAGCAGTTTGCTCAACCAGTTCGGATGCAAAGGCAAACCCAACAGCCCGGCGAGTCCCATGGCCACTCCGAACGCGGCGAAGACCAGCGAGGTCCAGAACAGCCAACGCTTGCGCGTCAAAGCAGTCACGGCCAGCATGGCCAGCGAGACCGACAGCGCGGCGTCTGACAAATCAAACTGATCGTCGCGATAATTCAACGCGTCATACTTGTCTTCGAGGCCGCGGGCTTTCGCTTGCAGGTCCTTTTCATCGTTACCATAACGCGCCATCTCTGAGTCATATCGTTTCAATTGATCTTCCAAGACCGTCGCACTCTGAGCTGGGGCGTTGGCTCGCATGGCGGTGGCCTGATCCTGCCCCAGTTCCAGTAGGTGATGCTTAATTCGCTTCGATTGATATTCGTTCCAGGTATCGACCGCGTCTGACTTTGCCTGCAACATCGCCTGGACGATATTGTCGTCTTTGACTTTGGTTACGGCCATAAAGGCAGCCAGGATCGCTACGCTGACAGCGATCCAATTGTTAAATTGGTCTCGGCTCTTATCGCCGGAATCTGCAAGCAGTTCGGAAGGATTCTCCATTGCATTTGAGAGTTTAACCGCAGACGCCGCAGAGTACCACGCAGAGGAGTCGGAACCGTCTGCGGTAGCGGGCGGTTATCTGTGTCCAGCGACGCGCTATAAAGGTCTGCGACCAACCGCCCGCTGCCGCAGACGGTTTTGACTCCTCTGCGGTTAAGAATTACTCGGAAGCTTCCGGTTCTTTCTTCGTGCTCTTCTCCGAAGATTCATTCGAGGTTTCGGGCTTCGCAGTGTGTCTTGTCTTTTTTGGCCGTCGCTTTCCGAACGTGCCGCGATGAATCTTACCGCGTCGCGATCGCTGATCACCTTTTCCCATTTACATGCTCCTTAAAGATCTATGTTTTGGTTTTCGTCGCAACTCTACTTGAAAGATCTCCCGCCGAGGCTCAAAGACACCAAGAATGGGACTACTTCTTCATCAATTCAAGCACCGCTGTCGTCATTGCTTTGACGCCTGTGCGCAGAGTCGGTTCCGGCAGCGGCTCGAACAAGCTTGAGTGCAACGACGGCAGAGGTTTCCCCGATGTTTTGCTCGCTTCGACTTTCGTTGGCTCAACCGCGCCCAGCCAAAACATGCAACTCGGAATCTGATTGTCCAAACTAAAATTGCCGAAGTCTTCGCTGCCCATGATGGGCGGCCACCTCACGACATTGCTTGCCCCCAGAGTTTTTTCGAAGGCGCCCGCCAGCCGCTCAGTCAGTTTCGGATCGTTGTAAGTCGCCGGAGTAACTTCGGTGTCGCTGACTTTTACAATCGGCGCGAGCGCTTCAGGAATTCCTGCCGCCAACGCAGTGTTTTTAGCGATGCGCGCGATCGAAGCGAGGATCCGCTGCCGCACCTCCTCCTTGTAAGAACGAACGCTGAGCTGGAGTTTGACTTCGTCGGGAATGATATTGGATTTTGCCCCGCCGTGAATCGAGCCAACCGTGACGACGGCGGGATCGAGTGGTGAATTCTCGCGACTGACAATCGTTTGCAGCGCCACAATCGTTTGCGCGGCAACGACTATTGGATCCTTCGTCGATTCTGGCTTCGAACCATGCCCGCCGATTCCACGAATGGTGATCTCGACCGAAGTAGAGTTCGCCAATGCAAAGCCCGGACAATATGCCACCTTCCCGGCTTCCAGCTCCGCATTGTCATGAAGCGCAATCGCGAAATCAGGCTTGGGAATCTTCGAGTAAAGCCCGTCGGCCAGCATCGCTTTAGCGCCGTCGATCGTTTCTTCCGCCGGCTGCCCGATCAGAACCAGAGTGCCGCGCCACTGATTTTTCAACTGCGCGAGCATCTTCGCCGTGCCCAGCATGTTCGTAATGTGAATGTCGTGGCCACAGGCGTGCATCACGCTGACGTCCTGGCCCGCGTCGTTCTTCGTTTTGACCGTGCTTGCGTAGGGAAGGCCGGTCTTCTCTTCCACCGGCAGCGCGTCAAGATCGGTGCGCACCAAAACGGTCGGGCCGTCGCCGTTCTTCATCACCGCGATCACGCCATAGCCTTTCCAATTCGGCTGCGTGAACTTTCCCACGTGCTCGGTCACCTCGTAGCCGAAAGCGCGTAGCTGCGCGGCGAAGAACGCGGAGGTCTTTACTTCATAATGTGACAGCTCCGGCGCGGCGTGCAGCATCTTGTATGTGCTGACGAGCTGCGCGATTTCCCGATCGACCATCGCGTCGAGGGATTGCTGGGCATATGCCGATGTGGCCAATACCAGGCTGAGCGAGAGAATGACAATCGATTTGCTTTTCATGAGTACTCCCGGACCGCGACTGTAAGTTTGCGACAGCAAGATACCGGAAACTCAAGAGGCTCTCAAGTCGAGGGAAGGAAGGACAACCGAATTTATCTCTCAGGTAAGGAAGGGTGGCTTGCCCCCGCTGATTTTAGATTGAGATTTCCCAGGGAAGCGGGGGCAAGCCACCCTTCCTTACCTGAGAGGTGGCCGGGTTGAATGCGTCTTAGGGCGAACTTCTTCTTCTCCTCAAGGCCGAGGACGCTCAGGAAACCTTGCGCTTGCGCTGTGTCACCGGTTTTGATTTGACCAGGGTTAGCGCGGCTTTCTTCTTCGCGGCTGGTTCGGCCTTGACCATAGGCTTGCGTTGGGAAGCCTGTAAGCTCTTCTTTAGCGCGGTCATGATGTCCAGCCGTGGAACCTCTTCCACCTTCTCGAACTCGGTGACCTTCTTGCCTTTGATCTTCGATTCGATCAACTTCCGCAAAGCTTCGTGATAGTGATCGACCGTGTCGATGTCTGAGAAAGAGGTGATCATCTGCTCGACCAGGCTGGTGGCCAGACTCAGTTCTTTCTTATCGATCTTCTGCGCGCCGTCGAGTTCGGGAACGGCTTCGATGGCGCGAACCTCGGCCGGATAACGTAGTTTCTGAAGAACGATCCCGTTCTCGTGCGGAAAGATGGCGACCAGGTCTTCGCGATCGCGCAGCACAACTTTGCCGAGCCCAATCTTGCCGGTGTCTTGCAGCACTTGCCGCAGGAGGGCGTAGGGCTTCTCGGCTACGGGGCCATCGGGGCCCAGGTAATAAGGTGAATCAAAGAATGTCGGCGGAATCTCAGAAGCTTCGACGAAGCCAAGAATGTCGACCGCTTTAGTGGTTTTGATTTTGACCTTGGCGATCTCTTCAGGCTCGATGAGCGCGTAACGATCTGGTTCGTATTGATAGCCCTTGGTAATTTGCTCGTTGGTGACAATCTGGCCGCACTTTTTGCAGCGCTTGTCGTAGCCAATAGGACCAAAGTCATCGCGGTGCAATTGATTGAACTGGACTCGCTCCGATGCTTCGATGGCGTTATACACGCGGATCGGAATCGCAACCAGCAAGAAACGTATGTGGCCTTTCCAAATAGATCGCATCGGGTCCCTCCGGAGCGCCGACATCTGGTCGGCCGTTCGCGGGCATCCTGCCCGCATTCACCCGCTCACTACCACCGCGGATGACTTCCTAGACACAAACGCGGGCATCGCGCCCGCATTTCACCGAGCCAATGGAGCGGCTCGTCCTCCCGATCAAGGCGAGGGGAGGGAATTATCGGACAGTTGGCCCATCAAGTCAAAACATTTATTTCGGGGCGTCTTTCCAGCCCTCTCGGCCATTCCATTGACCGGCGTTACAAAGAGCCCTTATTCTTGTGGTTCAGAATCGATCGGCTTATCCAACACGCATGCGCGAATGTCCACGTTGTGAACGCTGCTACGAAGACGACGCCGTCGTCTGTCACAACGATCAATCAAAGACCAAGCACACTCTGCCCGGCACGACACTGCTGAACGGCCGTTATCGTTTGGAGAAGCGTTTGGGGCGCGGCGCGATGGGCCAAGTGTATCTGGCGCGCGATGAGAATCTGGTGACGCGTCGCGTGGCGGTGAAAACGATCCGGCCCGACGTGCTCTCTGATGAAGATTTGCAGGAAGGAGAAGCGATCGCCCGCTTCGAGCGTGAGGCGCGCACAGCCGCTTCGATTCAACATCACAACGTTATTGCCGTGACCGACTTTGGCAAGAGTGAAGAAGGCGTCTTCTTTCTGGTGATGGAATACGTCGAGGGGGAGTCGCTTTATCAGCTCCTGCGACGCGAAGGCACGGTCACAGTGCAGCGCGCGCTCTCGCTGTTGCGACAAGTCAGCGCCGGCGTTGAAGCCGCGCATGATGAGGGCATTCTGCATCGCGATCTGAAGCCGGCAAACATTTTTATCGTGCAGAAGAAGAAGAAAGACGGCTCGATCGCTGGCGATGACGTAGTGAAGGTCGGAGACTTCGGCTTGGCGAAGATTATCAGCCAGAGTCTTTCGGGATTAACCTCCGGCAGCGGTCCTGCCTCGCGTGGAATTCTTGGCACCCCCGAATACATGGCGCCGGAGCAGATGCACGCGGGAGCCGTGCTCGATGCTCGTGCGGACATCTATGCGCTGGGCGCGATTGCTTATCACATGTTGGGTGGCCGGCCCCCGTTTACCGGCGACATCATGCAAATCTTTGCGCAAAAACTCACGCAGGAAGCTCCGTTGCTGAGCACCTTGCGCTCCGATATTCCAGGACCGGTTGAAGACGCTGTGATGGACGCGCTAAAGAAAGAGGCTGAGGGGCGGCCTGAGACAGTGTCGAAATGGTTCGCCGAGTTTGACAAAGCTGCGAGTGGCGCATCGGTAGTCGAGGAGGAAGAAGGCGAGTCGCGTCTGGTAGTGATGGCGCCGGCCGGGGCGGAAGTTTATGTGGACGACGAACGTCACGGCAGCATAGGCCGGTCAGGGCGCGTCATCTTGACGTCAATTCCACCAGGCAAGCACGTGTTACGGGTTGCGCACGGCGGCGACGAAGATGACGAGCGAGTCATCGAAATCCGTCCCGATGCTGAAGAGCAGATTATTCAAGCCCAATTCAAATCAACGCCCTCCAGCGGTTTGTCGCCTTCGCAAGGTGGAAGTCTCGGCAGTGTTTCAGGCGTGGCCTTGAGTGCGCCCGCTATCGTCGCCTGTACCAGGTGCGCTTCAAGATTTGCCGCCGGCGCAAAATTCTGCGGGCGTTGTGGCAATACTACGTTTGAAGCTGTTACGACTGAAAGCATAGTTAATCGCCAGCCAGCGCCGTCACCCAGCTTGAATCAACCGAGCCTCACTGGCGCGACTGGCGCGCCAAACAAAATCCGTTGCACTCGTTGCGGAATAGAGCAGCCCGCGGGCACGAAATTCTGCGGACGGTGCGGCGCATCGCTGGGGGGATCCCAGATCGCCTGGACAGCGCCGCGACCAGTCGAGGTTGTTTGCCCTGGCTGTCGAGTCAGTTATCCCGCGGGCACGAAATTCTGCGGGCGATGCGGTCGGACTTTATAGGCTTAATGACATGAACTAATCTTCTGCCTTGAGTGTCGTTTACCTTCTCGTATAGACTTGCCTGCGAATTCGAACCGTGAGATGAGATTCGCTCCGGTATCGATAGTTCCATTATCAGTAACTAACGAGGCCCCTAAACATGAAGCGCTGCCCGCAATGCAATCGCACTTATGATGACGACGCCCTGAGTTTTTGTCTCGATGATGGTTCGCCGCTAGTAAGCACCAGCGCTCCTTCGTCCTTCGACCCGAGCGCGACCGTACAATATCCGCAGTCGCGTGAAACGTTGCCACCTCCGACGATCGCTTATCCCGGCGCGACGCCGTCACTGACACCGCCCCCGCCCCCCCCGCCGGCCTGGTCGCCGATGCCAATGGCGCAACCGCAGAGGCGGAGTGCCTGGCCGTGGATCCTCGGAATTGGCGCCGTCCTGGTATTTTTGGGAATAGGGCTGGTGATTCTGGTATTCGCGATCGCCAGTATGACCAGCGACAACAGCAACAATCGCAATTCGAACAGCGCGAATTCGCGAGTGGCGAATCGAAATACCAACGCGAACACGAATACGAGCAAGAATTCGAATAGCGAGAATACCAACGACAATACGAGTAATCGTTCGACACTAGCCACGTTCACTGACGATTTTTCCACTCAGACTTGGGGCGCGGGCGCGTCGCAGTACGGCAAGACCTGGTATCAGGACGAGGAGTATCACATGCACGCCACCAAAGGCGGCTTCCTCGTGATGTATGGTCCGGACAATAAGGATTACCGCGACGAAAACGCGACGGTGCGGGTCGGCTTGCGCAGTGTCAATAGTGATTCACCCGAGACCGGCTATGGGTTGACGGTTCATGGAGAGAAGAAGGATGGGAAGCTCGAAGATTACGGTTTCCTGATTATTAACGGAACCAGTCCAAAGTACGCAGTCGTCTTGCATAGAGGCGGTAAAGAATCCAAAGTCATCGATTGGACGTCTTCCAGCACGATTCGCACCGGCACTTCTCCGAATCAGATCGAAGTCAGGATCCGCGATCTCAAGATGGACCTCTACATCAATGGGCAATTCATTACCTCGGTCACCGATGAAGCAAACTACCGGCGTGGACGGGTGGGACTGTACACGAGTGACGTGGGCGAAGTAGCCTTCGACGATTTAGAAATCAGTAAATGATGCCCCGGCGATGCGCGTTACCCTACGAATCCTGGCCGGCCCCTACACCGGGCGGGAGTTTGTCTTCGACCAGCATGACACTTTTCTGATTGGCCGCAGCGAGAGCGCGCATCTTTATCTTCCCGATGATCGTTTCTTTTCCCGCCATCATTGCCTGCTCGAGATTGCCCCACCGCGCTGCTTTCTGCGCGACCTGGGTTCGACTAACGGCACCTTCGTAAACGGCCAGAAAGTCTCGGAAGCTTTCCTGCACAGCGGCGACCGGATTCAGGGCGGACAGACTGTGCTCGAAGTCGAAGTTCAATCCGATAGGGCGGCAACTACCGCGCCGCTTGAGATGCCGACACTCACCGGGCCTACGTTGCTGTTCGTGGAATGCGCGAATTGCGGGCGGCGCGAGCAGACTGAAGGGTCCGCCGTGAACGAGCCGATGACTTTTCTGTGCGAAGACTGCCGCGAAGAATTAAGGCGCCAGCCGCAACCCGTTCCGGGCTATACGACGGTCAGAGTTCTGGGACGCGGCGGTATGGGTTGCGTCATCTTGGCGCGAGAAGAAACGACTGGGAACGCAGTCGCCATCAAAACGCTCTTGCCGGAGATCGCGGTTACAGATCAATCATTGCGCCGCTTCATGCGCGAGATTGAAGTCGCCAAAGCGCTCGACCATCCGAACATCGTTCGCTTTATCTCGAGCGGAACGAACCACGGCGCCGTCTACCTGGTGACCGAGTACGTAGAAGGTTCCGACGCGGCGCGGTTGGCGGATGCGCAGGGAGGCCGCTTGCCTTATGCCCACGCGATCAATATTGTCGCGCAATCGCTCGCCGCGCTCGCTTACGCTCACGAAAAAGGCTACATCCATCGCGACATCAAAGAGTCGAATATCCTCGTCAAGGGCAGCGCACCTGATTTCACTGCTAAATTGACTGACTTCGGTCTCGCGAAGAGTTTCACCCAGTCAGGCATGAGCGGCATCACCATGGCTGGCGACATGGCAGGCACGTTTGCTTACATGCCGCCGGAGCAAATCAAAGACTTTCGTAACGTGCGTCCCACTTCGGATATCTATGCGATCGGAATGACGGCCTACAGTCTGCTCGCGGGCGACACGGCGCTGGACATCGGTCCGAAACAAGACATGGCCGGAACCGTAAAAGCCATCTTTGAGAATCCGATCATCCCGCTGCGACAACGCGCTCCCGAAGTGCCGGTGCGTGTGGCCGAAGTGATTGAGCGAGCACTCGCCAAAGATCCGGCGCACCGCTGGCAATCCGCGGCTGCCATGCGCACGGCGCTAATGCATTCGGCGTGAAAATGACAGGATTAACAAGATTAATTCAACGCCGTTTATGTCAACCGGTCCTGTCAATCATGGAAATCCTGTCAAGCTTTCTTTCTTTGTGCGAAAAGATCCTAATTACGAGCAACTCCAACGCAACCTTGCTCCTCGCCCGGACATCATCTAAGATTGCCGAACGACGCCGCGTCGTGAATTAGATCGATGGGCTCCCTGGCTTTGGGGTTTTATTTCCTGTGAGGTTTCTAAGTGAAGAATAAATTCTCGCTGGCGCTGATGGCGCTGATCATTCTGGCTCTCTCTCTTCCGGCTTTTGTTCTGGCGCAACAGAAGCGCGATCAATCGAATAGTTCGGCTGGAGTCGGAAGCACTTCCAAGTCCGGAGCTCCAGCTTCAGCGCCGATTCGGCGTCCTCGCACGCACAACCCGGGCAACGCCGTGGCGACCGTCGAACAGGATTTTAACGAGGCCCTGAGCGTGATCCAGGCGCACTACATCGAAGGCAACAAGCTCGACCTCAACAATGTCTATAAGTCTTCAATCATCGGCGCGCTGCGGACGCTCGATCCGCATTCAAGCTATTTCGATAAGGAAGAATTCGACGAGTTGAAGACCGATCAGCGCAGCGAATACTTTGGCATCGGCGCGTCCATACAGAACTACGCCATCGGCGAGGCCGTTGAAACGTATGTCGCCGCGACGTTCGAGAATGCGCCGGCGTCCCGCGCAGGATTGCGCTTTGGCGATCGCATCGACGAGGTTGACGGACTGTCGATGCATGGCAAGTCTTCCGCCGAAGTGCGCGACAAGATTCGCGGACCGCGCGACAGTCACGTGAAACTGACGATTACTCACGCCTCGACCGGCAAGACCGATCAGGTGGAAATTGTGCGCGCCGCCGTGCCCCAGCCTTCAGTGCCGGACGCTTACATGATTCGTCCCGGCATCGGCTACATCGACATGACTCGAGGTTTCAACTATGACACCTGGGATGGACTGCAAGAGGCGCTCGAGTTCCTGCACAAACGCAACATGACCTCGCTGGTGCTCGACCTGCGGAACAATCCGGGCGGGTTTCTTGAGCAGGCAATACGTGTAGCAGACACCTTTCTCCCGGCGGGCCAGTTAATCCTGACACAAAAAGGCCGCAACGGCTTGAATGATCGCGAATACAAATCGCGGAACACCCAGCCGGATCGGACCCCGCTGGTGATTCTGGTCAACGATTACACTGCGTCCGCCTCCGAGATTGTGGCCGGCGCCATGCAGGATCATGACCGTGCGCTGATCGTTGGACAGACGAGCTTTGGCAAAGGCCTCGTGCAAAGCATTATCCCGCTGGAGGGCGGCGCGGGTTTGACCCTGACTTCGGCCAAATACTACACGCCTTCCGGCCGTTTGATTCAACGCGACTACTCCGACGGCGGCTTCTACAACTACATCTATCGCGGCGGCACGCTCCGAGATAACAAAGACAATAAGCCGGGAGGCCCGGCCAAGTTTACCGACACCGGCCGGCCCGTGT
>Ga0137361_10002747_pt1 | contig 11289 bp, 10 predicted proteins | sample Mad1_80_16metaG_FD_104923 | JGI IMG/M metagenome (GOLD analysis project Ga0137361, IMG submission 104923) | Vadose zone soil microbial communities from Angelo Coast Range Reserve, California, USA - Mad1_80_16 metaG | ecosystem: Environmental > Terrestrial > Soil > Vadose zone | place: USA... | reverse complement strand
CGTTTTCGGCGCCGGCCGCGCCAAGCTCTGCAAGGCGCTCGAAAGGTCGGGGCCATGAGTAACTGTCCAGGCCTACTGAGACGGGCGCCTTCCGCAGTGGCCAGAGGCTGTCGCGGCCGACTAGGCTGATCCAGACCGATGGCCCGCACCAAAGGGGATCGCCCGCTTCGCCGTAGTCCAGCATCTTCGCGGGAGCGTCGAGAAGAGCGAGTAAAGCGTTGTAGGTGCCCTGCATGCCCATCGAGGAAAATTGCTGGAGGGCCGCCGGCTCCCCCGGAGTCGCAACCTGGGTCAGCACAAAGAGGGGATAGGAGCTGGCGACGACCATCCCACGGACGTACGCTCGATAGTCCGGGTCTAGATAGATGAGGTTGCCCTCGAGCGAGAAAAGTAACACGTTGGGAAATCGCCGGCTGATCTGCTGGGCCAGAAAGAGCTTGTCCCGGGCGTCGGTGCCGTAAAGGCCGACCGCCTGAACGCCCAGTCTCTCTATGCCGTCGAGAACGTTGCCGAGGGCTGCCTGCACCGCGGCGGCGGTAAGGTCCGGCGTGAGGGGCGGCAGGAGGTCACGGGGCGGCACTGGCTCGTCCAGGCGAAGCGCCAGCGTCTCGCGTCCGGTATCGCTGTTTGGCGAGGCGCGGCCAGGCGCGGTTGTCATGGACCGAAGCCGCGAAACGTGAAGTGGGAAGGTCAGCCTCTCGGCTTTTGGAAAAACAGGGCTCTTCTGGAGCAACGCGCCTCCCCAAGCCGTATTGGACTCGACGATCAGAGCGACCTTTTCCCCGGTCGCCCACCGACGATCGATGCTGCCCAGAAAGTCGCGCAGAGCCACCTCGGCTTCGTCGTCGCTGACAACGACCGCGTGGAACGTAACCCTTGCTCTTAGCCCCTGCCTTTGGCCGGACCCGCTGTAGGTTCCACTGAGCGATTTGTTCCGTGGGCTGGTCGCACTCCCGGAGATGATGCGGACCAGGGTCTGATCGGGGAAGCTCCTGCCCAACAGACCCTGGTCGAGGGCCGCTTGGAGGAACCGCCGCAAGGACGCGGTGGAGCCCGAGAACGACGGCCCTAGGATGCGAACATCGCCATCCGGGCGCCATGCGCTGGCGAGGGCGATCGCCGAAAGAAAGGCCTCCGGGTGGATACCCGCGGTAGCGGTTTCGAGCGGAATGAGAACCATCAGGAGGCGCCTTGGGTCGTCGTGGTTCCGGAAGAGAACGGCCGCAGGCACCTTTTCGTGACCTCGCCGGTTCCCGGATGTCGCCGAAGCTCCGGTAGTGTCCCGGTCGGGAAGTTCGAAGCGGTCCACGACGTAACCCAACCCCCCAGCCGCGCGCTGGAGGGCGTCGAGGCTCGCATCGAACATCCACGCGCTGTTGGAGTCGACATAGTCAGGCAGGGTGGCGATCACGAATTCAACCGAAACCCCTCTGGCGGCAGATGCATCCCGGACCCACTCGAGCAGGGCCTGCGCAGACATTCGCCGGACAAGGAGTCCGAGTAGCCAATCACGGGCCTTGGCGGCGTTCGCGTCCTTCTCGAGATCAAGAGTGGACAGGCGGTCGAGGGCCTCGTCCAGCTCGGCCTGCCCCGCCGGCCCGGGCAACAGCAGACCACGACCAGAGGAACCTCCCGGCTGGCCAGCTCTTGCCTCCGTTGCCCCGCTCTTCGCGTGACGCGCCAACTTCCGGGCCGCGCTCAGGATCTCGGGCTCCTCGGGATTTAGCCCCAAGTGCTCACCCACCAGTAGGAGCGCCGTCGCCGCCCCCGCCAGATGGTCGCCGACGAGGTGCGGGAGCGCGTCCTCATCCTGGCGACCTTCGCCATGGCTCGGGATGGCGGCGGGCCGCCCGGTCGGCCCTGCCGTAGTGAGCAGAGTCTTTCCCGCGGACAGACCTAGGATCCCGACCAGGAGTACGAGGAGAGGTGACGACTCCGACCTCCGTTCCATTTCCGAACCTCCCTGGCGGCCTTCCCGGCCACGCGGGACGCCGCGAGACTTGGAGGGAGTCGCTCAAAGTTGCTACGAACGCAAGCCAGGAGCCCATGAAGGGCGGCAGCCCCCGTTCAGGGAACCGCCGCACCGTAGTTGATTGGCGAATGGCCGGCGAGCCTCCGCGTGAGTACGTTCCTCCAGAATACCCACGCGTGACGCGTCAGGTACTGCCATGAACCCAGGCGCTGGTCTCGCCTAATGTCGTCCGCTGTCGGCTCCATCCTCAACGCACCGTTTCGGTCGAGATAGCGCAGCGCTCCCACGAGAACGAAGCCCAGCCCTTCAGGAGGGACCCTGCATACGAGATCGCAGCAGTTCACGAACCGCTGCGCCACGCGGCCAACAGGGAAGGTCGCGCCAAACGCGGCGTCTCCCACCCGAGGCGGGCCAAAAGTAAAGAGGGAGGCTCTTGGCCACAAGCTTGCCGCCAGCGTCGCGACGGCGGCGCCGAGGCTGTCCTCGGTGAACACAACCTCGGAGTCACCTAGTTCCCCGACGATTCTTCCGAGCTCCTCACGAACAGGACTCAGGTGCTGCACGAAACCCGTGTGCACGCGGCTCCCTTCCTTCCACGGCATGGGCGCGGTTTTGAGGTCCTGCCCGCGAAGGGCCACGAACGTCCGGGCCCCATCAGTGGCGATCTACCCGGCGATGCGCCGTTTGCGTCACCCTTGTCGGCCAACGACTCTGCGGTCGAGGTCCAGTCTGGCCCTTCGTAAGGCCGACGCGGGATTGCATTATGGCTCCGCGTTTAAAACAGAGGTGCAACGCAGCCCCTCGGAACACATGCTCTCCTGGGAGGGACGCCCACCATTCCGGATCAGACGGTAGTCGACTTACATCGGGCTTGGTGCGCAGAATACTGCGGGGCGCCTACTTGTCAAGCATTTTCTGTTGACTCGCTGGGAGCGGTCTATCCAATCGCCGTTCCATCGATGCCGTCAGACCACGTGGCCAACGCGACCAGAAGGGGCGTGGTCCCGATCGCCTTAACAGTGCAGCCCACGGGCTCCGACCCGGAGTCGTACTGCCATCAATGCGCTGGGCCATGGACGACAAGGATCAACACCCGGGCCGAGCCGACCCGGTCCTCAGCTCGTTGGAAGGCACCGCCCGGAAGTCCGAGCGGCGGAAGGGGGCCCGAGGATGAAACCGGCAGCAGGCTGAAGCGCGGCCCGATGATTCAAACTCGGGCCCTTGATACTTACTTACCCGGGTTGTGGAAGCCTGCCGGGCAGCTGAGCCCCTTCAACGGATCCTAGGAGAAGTCCCAGACGGCCCCGCCAGTCTGAATACCCACCCTTGCGATGTCATTGGGCTTTCCAGACGACTTCTCACAGGCCACCTGATTCCTGCGCTTCCCCGGCCACAGCGTACATCACCAGCGGATGCTGAAGTCCATGCTGATCCTCGTGTGCGTATCGGGTGCGATCAGGAAGGGAGCGGCGCTCGCTCCCCCGGAGTGGGAGAACGGAGGCACGTTGTCGAAGATCCGCCGGTACCGTAGTCCGACGGTCACGTTGCCGGGCTGGCCGATCTCCTTGTCGTTGACGGTGAACTCCGACGTGAGGTCGAGGTCGTACCGGTAGTCGTAGCGGGGCTCGGCTCCTCCGGGGATCCTCGTGCTGGTGTCGCCCAGTGGCAACTTCAGGTACCAGTCGCCCCTGAGAGCCCAGCGCCGGGAGGGCCAGCACTCAAAGGTGGGCCGAACGACATAGCGATAGCGCGGTGCAGCCGTTATGGGAACCGTCCGCGGTGTGGTCGCCGATCCCGTTCCCGCCGCCGGGGGTGTGTACTTCAGAGTGGCATGCTCCAGCTCGGCGAACACGCTAACGGCAACCCCCAGCCGGAATATCTTGTCACGTTGCTTCTGGGCGTTGAAGGCGTCTTGCCACTGCTCGTCGTCGACGTCCTTGAATAGGGCCTCCAGATCCTTGACGGCCAGCATGGCCTCCTTAGGCCCTCCGAGCACTCCCACGTAGCAGCGCAGCCACGATGGACCCAAGTCGGCGAGTTCCGGCTCTAGGTTGTTCTGGCCGACCCCCTGCAGGCGCTTCTTGACATCCTTGAGATTGTTCGGTCTGTTCCAGAAACTGTAGGTCGTCGCGACTGACGCGGGCCTCCGCGTGAAGGTGAGGGGTATCCGACCGACGTAGGATCTCCATTTCCGATGCCAGTCGGGAAAGGAGGGTGCGCGGCGGATGCCCGAGGAGATTGTAGGGCGCATCTTGCGCCTGCCGGGATACGGGGCCTACCAATGGGGCTTCGACGAGGCGGCGTCCAGCCCTGACGGTCAGGGTCAGGCAGGTTGGTCGGTATCCCGCCTACACGTGCAGCGGGTGCGGAATCGGGGTGGGGACGATCCACAGCGTGCGGGAGCGGCGGGTTCGGGATCTTCCGTGGGGCGCCTGGAAGGTGTGGTTGCTGCTGGAGGTTCACCGCGTCTACTGCCGGCGTTGCGGGGTGTCGACGGAGCGGATCGACTTCGTCGAAGGCAAGCATCCCTACACGCGGCGTTTCGCGGAGGCCGTGGCGAGGGACTGCGAGGATGCAGCGATCCGGCGGGTGGCCGGGAAGGGGGGTTTGTCGGCGCAGACGGTCCGTCGGATCGACAAGCGGGCACTTGCGGCCTGGAGCCGGCACCGCAAGCGTCGTCCACTGCGGCTGATGGGAGTCGATGAGATCTTCTGGGGTAAGGGGAGGTGTCTCACGGTGGTCTCGGACCTCGAGGCCAGCGAGCCGATCTGGGCTGGGAAGGAGCGCAAGCAGGAAACCCTTGATCGCTTCTTCGCTGAGTACCTGTCGCCGCGCCGCCGCCGCTCCGTCCGTGCGGTGTGCGTGGATATGTGGGAACCCTACCTGCTGAGCCTCAAGCTGCACCTGCCGAAGGCGGCGATCATCTTCGACAGGTTCCACGTCATGAAGCACGTACGCCGCCGTCGACGAGACCCGCAGGCAGGAGTTCTTCCGCCAGAGAGGTCGGCTTCGGGCCGTGATGCGCGGCAAGCGCTGGCTGCTCCTGACCCGCTGGCACAACCTCACCCGGGCCAAGAGAAGCCAGCTCCAGGAAGCCTTGTCCATGAACCGCAGGCTCTTCAAGGCTTACTACCTCAAGGAAGAGATCGAACGGCTCTGGAGCTACACCTACGAGGGGGCCGCCCTGCGGTTCTTCATCAAATGGCTGCTCAGCCTGCGTTGGCAGCGCGTGCCGGCGTTCAAGAAGCTGGCACGGACGCTCTACGACCACTTCGAGGGGATCCTCGCCTACTGCAAACACAAGGTCCCATTCGGTGTCGTCGAGGCGATCAACGGAAACCTCCGCGCTCTGATCCGCCGCGGCCGCGGTTACCAGGACCACGAGTATCTGATCCTCAAGGCTCAGAAGAGCACGGCCCAGGCCCGCCTCGCGAGGGCCGCGTGAATCCTGGATGGTCTACGAATTCTGGAACAGACCGATCTTTTCGGAGCGCGATCCGGAATCGGCCCTGCGTGTCACCGGTGGCTACGAGAGCCGGTCCCGTCGGTTTGTCGACGATCCGGTGGGACGCCGTTGGGAAAGGGTCCTCGGCCGGTTCGTGCGCATCCCAACGTTCGATGCGGGGGAACCGGAGGCTTTCGACCGGACCGTGAGGATCGCGGAGGAGGAAGCGGTTCGTCGATTGTCCACGGGCCCGTCGTCCGCCGAGGAGCGGCTGCGCGAGCTCTTCCGAACGGTTCGCCGCGAGTGCTGCCACCATCTTCAACTCCAGGCAGTGGGAGAACCCGTCGTCCGTTTCCCCGACTTCGCGGACTACGATCCCTACCGGCTGGTGCGTTGCATCCGGGAGTTGGCCGACGGCTTCTACCGCACCCTGTGGAGCTCCTTTTCCGACAAGGAGAAGCTCCTCCTGACACAGGTCGCGAAGGGCTACCTGGTGAACCCAGTCAATCGCCAGGCGCTCAACCGCCTCCTAGCCCTCCGCCTTATCCTCCGCAGGGCCCGGTTCGAGCTCGTCAATCACAGCTTCGCGGAATTCGTGCTCAGCGCCGCTCGTCCCACTGACGTTGCCGAGTGGGAGCAATCCGGAGTGACGAGTACCTGGTCGCTCATCCGGATTCCTGTGCTCATATCCCTTGTCGGGGTCGCGGCTTTCATTGCCTACACTCAGCGCGACGCCCTGCCGGCGGTGCTCGGGATCCTTGGAGCCGCTGTCCCAGTCTTGGTGAAGCTACTTGACCTGTTCCGGCGCCCTTCAGGCCAGCCGCAGCGATCGCGTTAGCTCCCTTGGCGGCGAGAAGCGCACGATAAAGCGACGAGGTTGGTGCGTGCTGGGTCCAGTCCCGGGTGTCTACGCGGTACCCAAGGTCTTGCGAACTTGGGTCCCGAGTTGCAGGAGCTGGTCTGACACCTGGCTACTCTTGGAAGTGAGGAAACGATATCCGGCCCCGACATGATCCTTGGCCCGAAGAATCCACACAAAAGTGTTGACATACAGAACTGAATATGTCTAGAGTCTCGCAGCTCCCCCAATATGACAGCCGCTGCTCTGGCGCGCGCGGGACCCTCCCCCGGGGAACGGCGCCGCGGCTGGTAGGGAAACCTTTGGCGGAGATGGAGCGCGCGATGCATTCAGTGGCATGCCGGGGGTTTCTTAGGGCAACGACCATCCTTGTTTTCCCCTTGGCTATAGTCGCGCTCCGGCTGCTGAGGCGCGCCGTCAACCCGACGATTCCTCTGAGGGGCAGCCCGAGACTCGTTGTGATGCGCGCCTCATTACTGGTCCGGAAGTGGGAAGCCAAACGGAGAGTCGTGAATCAACAGCTTGGAACCTTGTAGGCGCTCGGGGAGGGTTCGATGCGCAACATCGTCTTGTGCTGCGACGGTACTTCGAATGAGTTCTGCACGGACAACACGAACGGCGTCAAGCTGTACCAAATGCTCAAGAAACACCCGGACGAGCAACTGTACTTCTACGACCCCGGCGTCGGGACTTTCGCGTCGCCGGGGGCTCTTCTCCCGGTCTCCAAACGCGTCACCAGGGTACTCGGCCTGGCCATTGGCCTCGGCCTCATGACCAACGTCCAAGAGGCCTACCAGTACCTGATGAACCACTGGCGACCGGGCGATGAAATCTACATCTTTGGCTTCAGCCGAGGGGCCTACACCGCCCGCGCAGTCGCGGCCATGGTCCACCGCTGTGGGCTACTCGAGCCCGGCCAGGAACAGCTAGTGCCCTACGCCTCCAGGGTATTCCGCAGCGTGGCAAAGCAAGACTGGTCAGTGTCGCGTGACTTCAACGGGACCTTCGGGCGTCCCGTCAAGGTCCGGTTCCTTGGCCTCTGGGACACGGTCTCCTCCGTCGGTTGGGCGTGGGATCCAGAGTCCCTCCCATTCACGCGAAATAACGCAGATGTTGAGACAGTCCGCCACGCAGTCGCCATCGATGAAAGGCGCGCGTTCTTCCGCCAGAACCTTTGGGCCGAGGGCGGTGACGTCAAACAGGTCTGGTTCGCAGGGGTGCACTGCGACGTGGGGGGTTCATACCCGCCGGACAGGAGCGGCCTCTCGCAGATCACGCTCGAATGGATGGTCGCAGAAGCCGATCTTGCCGGCCTCAAGATCGATCAGCAGAAGCGCCGGCGAGTCCTTTCTTCACCTCCTCCCGACCACGCCGCGCCCGCCAGCGAGTCGCTTGCGGGCTTTTGCAAGGTCGCCGAGTACTACCCCAAGCGCGTGAACAAGAAAGTGACCGCCCTCGACCGCACCACCAAGTGGAAGACGTTCCACCGCATGAACCGCTCTCGTTGCCGTACGATCCCCGAGGGATCCTTGATCCACGAGTCGGTGTTCAAGAGGATGGAGCATGTTCCGTCGTACAGACCCACAAACCTGCCTGCGCACTACGCGATCGAGCAACCACGGCAGACTGCGAACGACACCACGTTCGCGCGGCCGCCGTAGACGCTGGTGACCGGTCGGGGGAACACTTTGGAAACAATGGTACGGGGTGTGATCGATCTTCATTTACGCCGTTGTTAGCCCCTCACACACACCGGGGGCACCGTCCGCCTGAGGCTGTGCTATGACCAAGAAGGATCTGCCTCCGCCGTCCGCTGAGCTGCTATTTCATCCCGAGCGCGACACCGAGTACCGGTTCTTCGAGAATGCAAGCGACCACTCGTTCATGCCAGCCGCTCAGTTTTCACGCGCGAACGCGTGGTGGCTGGCAGACGCGGCACTCCTCGCCTATTCGGATGGACCGACAATGCGCGGCGTATACGATCGTGTCGGCCTCAATAGTGAGTTCCTAACAGGTGGCTCGACACAGTGCCACCTGGCTTGGAGCGCTGACTTCGTGATCGTAGCCTTTAGAGGTACGCAAGCGGACGAATGGCAAGACATTCTCGATGACGCTCGTCTCGTTCAAGACTCCTGGCCGACTGGCCGTGTTCACATCGGATTCAAGATGGCGCTTGGTCGTGTCGAGGACTCGTTACGGGCGAAGCTCGAGACACTGAGGCTCGGGCGGACCATCTGGTTCACGGGACACAGCCTGGGTGCGGCACTGGCCACACTGGCAGCGGATTCATTCGACCCCGATGGGACGTCACGTACGTACACCTTTGGATCGCCGCGCGTAGGGAATCGCGCCTTCGCCAATGCCTTTGCGGCGCGCCGCGCGGAGCGCACGTTCCGCTATGTGAACCATTCCGACGTCGTGGCACGTGTGCCGCCGCCCGTGTTGCTGCTCCCTCCGCTCTCGTATCGCCACGTCGGTACCCCCAAGTTCATTGCCACGGATGGAGGCATCTCCAGCAGAGACTTGGGGATGTCCAATCTCCTCACTGGGCTGATTCGTGGCACGAAACGCTTCCTGGAAGTCGTGGAAGGCTTGAAGAAGGGCCACCTCACGCTCCTGCCAGACTTCCTGGTCGACCACACGCCACGTCGCTACGCCGTGCATGCTTGGAACGCCTTGGTTGGAGTACGCGGCTCCCCAGTGGAGTAGCCTCCGTAGGCCGCTTAGTACCTTGGTTCAGAAGTTCCCTCACGTATTGTCGGTCAGGCCGCAACGGGGTGGGAGTCGAGCTTGCGCAGCAGGGTCGCGAGATCCTTTCGTGTGAATCGCCATTCGAAGGGGCGAGCGATGCTCTGATAGTGTCGCTGGAAGTCAAGGATTCTGCGGGCAAGAGCCTGGAGCGATGGAAGGTCATTGGGGGTGAGGACCTTACGCTGGAGAACGGAGAAGTAGATCTCGATCTGATTGAGCCAGCTCGCGTGGATAGGACCGTGGACGAGCACGAGGTTGGGAAAGCGAGCGTGGAGTCTTCGCACGGCGGCGGGGCCACGGTGTGCGGTGCCGTTGTCGACGATCCAGAAGACCCGGCGCGCTTGGCGGTAGGGGCGCTGCTTCATGGTCTGGGCGACGAGGCGATCGAAGCCGGCGATTCCGTTCTTGCGTTCGCAGCGACCGAAGAGGCGGAAGCGGTGGACATCGAGAGCGGCGAGGTAAGCCCAGGCGCCGAGTCGCCTGTACTCGTGCTCGACTCTCATGGGCTGTCCGGGTTGCGTCTTGAGCGATGGGTGTTTCCTGGCGCGGGCCTGGATGCTGGTCTTTTCGTCGGCGCAGATCACAAACTCGTCGGAGCGCAGCCTGCGGCCCTTCCAGACTCGGTGGTAGAGGTCGAGGATCCGCCCAGCCTTCTCCTCGAAGTCAGGATCGCGAGGGAAGATCCAACACCGGTGCTGCCAGGGTCGGATGGCGTCTTCATTGAGCCATCTCCAGATCGTGGTGTCGCTGACAGTGGCCAAGAGGCCGGAGCGACGCACGTGCGAGCCGAGTTCGGCCAGACTCCATCGCGACAGCGGCAGCCCCAGCCTTGCCGGCAGCTCGCAGGCGGTGGCCTTAACGCGAACGACCAGTTCTGGGGGGAAAGACCCGGGGGCGTCCGGGTCGTGGGCGGTCATCGAGACCCCGGAGGCGCTGCTCGAAGAAGCGTTTTCGCCACATGCTGACGATCTCGCGTCTTGTGGCGAGGTGGTCTGCGATCCGGTCATTGGAGAGGCCCTGGTGAGCCAGCAGGATCATCTTGGCGCGGATGACCTGATAATACGGCAACGTATATCTGTTGGCTCGCCGGCTCAGCTCCTTCATCTCATCTCTGGACAGCATGATTCGAAATGGGCTGACTCTTGACACCCGCTTCTCCTCCTAACCTGCGAAGGAGGATACCAGACAAGCGAGATTAGCGCCAGTCAATATACGTTAGCGTATTTATGGTGAGGAGTACTTAGTCTCGCGGCTCGAGCACCCTGCTAATCGCTCCGCGTTCTTGCCATCTACGAACACCGCCACGACGTTAGTAGGCCCGAGAAGATGCTCGCTGCCCATCCGAGCGACGGCGAACCGAGCGAGAGTGCGTCTAGTCCGCCTGAGGGGCTCCCCTGGCAGCAGCGAACTCAAGCCCGTCTCGTTCCCCTGGTGTGGGGCGGGCTCCGAATAGGCGAGTCAAAGGTGTAGGTGGCTTACTCCTGGACGGGGGCATCTCCTACCCACAACGGCGGCCACGCAGCCCCGAGGACCCGACCATCCCCATCTTCAGCGTTTCGGGGGCGCGTCCTCGGCCACGCCAGCTGGTTCGCATGACCTCACCCCCGCGAAAAATGCCGGGGGGCTCCTGTCGAACCAGAAGGGGATCCAACGTGTTGCCCAAATGTAGCCCGACTCGCTTGCGCCTATAAACCACTTAGCTATAACAGTAGATATTCTTAACGTTCAAAGGGGGCATCGCCGAACTCGCGGGATCCCCTGACGCGGCTCCCGGGCTCCTCATGCCGGTCCCCCATCCTCGCTTGGTCGAACCAGCGCGCGTCAACAGCAAGTTTGTCACTTTCCGCGTGCCTCGCGCCCAGAGCACCTTCGCCGCGCTCGAGCCGGGCGCCGAGATGGACCAGGCCACGAGCGCGGAGGTCCGGCCGGCGCCCGCCTACGTTCACGCCCGAACCGAGGTGAGGAATGGGGTGCTGATCGATCTCAGCAACGAACCCTCGCGGCCGGATGTTCGCCAGACCGTTTCCAAAGGGGGTTACGAGGCGCTTCACTACGTCGACTTTACGGGGGATGGCACCCTTGACGTCTCCATCCCGTCTCTCGCTGGCAAGCCGGAGGTGGCGAAGGGAACCGTCCCAGGCTACTCGCTGGTTGCGGCCCCGGATTTTTTCCCGGACGCGGGACAGCGCGAGCTCTTTGAGACCGTGCCTGGCAGGCTCTGGGGCGTGCCGCCGCAGCCGCTGTGCGACGCGCGGCTGCCGG
>Ga0137361_10002746_pt1 | contig 11291 bp, 9 predicted proteins | sample Mad1_80_16metaG_FD_104923 | JGI IMG/M metagenome (GOLD analysis project Ga0137361, IMG submission 104923) | Vadose zone soil microbial communities from Angelo Coast Range Reserve, California, USA - Mad1_80_16 metaG | ecosystem: Environmental > Terrestrial > Soil > Vadose zone | place: USA... | reverse complement strand
TACAAGTTTGCCGAGCTTCGCGAGCTTGGTTTAATCAACGAACAGATAAGCTGGAAACAACGCTTTTTCATTCCCACGGACGAGGCTAACGGCGTCGATATTCTCGAATCGTTACTCGAACGATATCCGGTAACGCTAACCGAGGACGTAGTAACCGACAGCGAATCAGGGATAGCCGAGGCAGCGCCACGGATCGAAATCAGAGCTACGGAGATCGTTGACCTGGACGAATGGTTTGTTGCCGTTGAGACAGCGAATCCCGAAGAAGAAACGGCAGATGGAAGTGAGCTACAGGTCGAAGCCGCGCGGCAGGAAGCAGCGACCGAAAAAGCGGAACCCTTCACGTTGACACAAGAAGCCGCAGTGTCTTGGACTCAGTTCAACCAGAGGGAGCAAACACAATTGGCTTTTAGCTTCGGTTGACGTGAGATAGGACCATACCCCTCAATAAACGCGGCAAACCCGACAGCTTTCTGTCGGGTTTGTCGGCTTCAGCAGCCTTGCGACGAATCACATTTGGCCCAAGGCCCGTTGCCCCTTCATCTTTTGAGGACCTTGGCTTGTGCCAAAGCCCCATGAGAAATTCGCGAATCGAAGTCGCTATTTTGGCACGACTTTTCACAGCGTTTTTGCGTCGATAAATCTTGCACTGGTATTCTCTTGAAGGTATAAGACGCCTACAGCGGAGTCAGACCACACGCTGTGGTCTAATACGTTAGTCGCTCCTGCCTTGGAGGTTAGTTAAGAATTATGGACACAAACATTGTTTCTGCACTAATCGGTGCCGTTATCGGCGGGATTTTTACAAGTTTCACAACTTGGTGGTCAATCAGAAGGAATCAAAAAAATCAAATAGAAGGCGTGATTCAAGGAATTCTCGCTGAGATCGAGACACTATGGGAGATTTATACAAAAAAATTCGAAGATGCGATTCCATTGATCGAAAAAGGTGAACCCATTCGAAAGGAATACCCCTTATACCTACATCGAGGGTATTTTGTGGTTTATGACTCTAACAGTTCACTTATTGGTCAAATACGGGATAATAGAATGAGGAAAGAAATAGTCACAGGTTACCTAAAAGCGAAAGAGTTGATTGATGCTCACATTCATAACAATAGACTCGTAGAAAAACTCGCTAAATGGCAAAGTCTCAACAAAGAGACTCAGGAAGATAAATACGAAGAACTCATAGAAATCACAAACAAGGAGTTGGTGGCACACGCAAAATATTTGAAGCAGATATACGAGGATGTAAAAAAACGTCATGAAGATATCCTTTCGCGAATCGTAAGCGGCAGGGACTTAGCCGGTGATGTTACCCAATCTTCTCTACCAGAAAAGCATTAAGCTAAATGATTCTACTGTTGTAAATGTAATTGAAGGTGGCGTCTAAGGTTGCAGGCGCGGGCGGGATAGCGCTTTTCTCAACTAGCTTGTCCGGCGCGGGCGGTGTGCCACCGCCTGCGCCACCTGAGCTCCATCGTTCGGCCAACACCTGTCGAAATACAATATGCAGATTCTTAGCAAAGATACCTTACTGGCCCACATTATCGATCTGAACGGACTCGGCCTTCTGTTCCAGCGCGCACGGGACGAAAATGTCGACCTCTTTAGGGAATTTCCAGGAGTCAACTCAAATGATGAAATGGTTGACTGGCTTAGTCATTGGTTGAATCACACTCAGAGGGAAGAATTCGTAGCAGCTACCCTCTGTATAATTAACAGATTTCGACAAGTAACTACATCTCGTGCAACTTGGGTAACATTATGGAAAAACTTTCTACCGTGTATCCCGGAGGGACCAGACCGATGGTTGGAAGTCCTTGGCATATTCAGAGAGGGTTTTCCGCGATGGCTAATAGTTTTAAGATACCAGCTGGCCGAGGGAGGCTCACAGTTCAAACCAACCCAGAGAGATGCAGGCGCCTCGGCTTATTTCTTTCCTTCGCCGCCACGCGCGCGGGTAGGCCACCCGATTGATCTCAGATTAAGTCCATTATCCACAAGGTTGTCGGCAGAACTCATTCACAGACAAATATTCTATTCTACAAATCATTGGAGAGAAGCTGGCGGGCTGTGTGCATCGACCACACGTTCAAGTCCTAATAATTTACGTGAACAGAGATTGGCTCACATTGCACGGCTCTCCTTTCTTTACGGCTCTCGTGTTTTCTCAACTGATTGGCTGACAGAAAATTCACAATGAGTACAACGAAGAAGCCGTGCACGATAGAGAGACCGCGCGGGATGGGGCAATTACGAGTGCGGAAGGGGGGCGCCAAAACCATCGTGCTGTCACTGTTCTAGCGCTGTTCGATGTTCTCGGATTCTCAGAGCGTGTAAGAAGGATCGGGTTAGACTCCATCTATCGGCACTACGATGAGCTTATTAGTCTTGTGTGTGCCAAGGCCGGCGGTAGGGTGGTCATATCGGCGCTACCCGCTGGTGATGGCGGCATGGTTCCGGTATCGGGGTGGCTTCTCGTCGAGCATACCTATTTCAGTGACACGATCCTTCTTTGGTGTCCATACCATCCCGCCATGTCCATGCCGTTTTTCGACGTCTGCCTGGACTTCGTTTGCGAGGCACTCGCTCGCGAGTTACCAATACGTGGATGCATAACCTTTGGCGAAGCAATCATGGATCGCAAGCTAGGCGTCTTCCTTGGCAACCCGATCGTCGAGGCCGCTCGCGGCGAGGAAGCGCAGTCATGGCTTGGAGTTTCATTCGGACCGTCCCTTGATACGCCAGAATTCTCATATCTTGGCGACCTGAGAATGGTGCTTCCCTTCGATCAACAGATCAAGCAGAACAAGGGCGACTTGGTCGCGCCACTCGCCCTCGACTGGCCTCGGCGCTGGCGTGACAAGTTCCAGACTGATCCGATCAGTCAACTCAACGCCCTGGACGTTGATCCGAGGTTTTCTGTCTACTACGAAACCGCCCGTAGCTTTTGTGCGTTCTCTGCAGCTAATCCTGAGTGGTGGAAGAAATATGATTTTGACAAGCGGGCGTTTGTATGACGGAGGCTAGGCTGTCGATTGATTTCTCGACAGGACAAACATGATTGGTTTCGTACCAAATTACGGTAAGTAGTGCGGGCGTGGGAGCAACGATCTCTGACGCGACGGGAAATATTGCGATGAGCGTCGCGGCGACAAAAGAGGTTTATTCCACAGCATCTGATAACATTACTCATGCCAAGTACGGCTTTGCCTTATAAAGGGCGTTATCGGTCAACTCTACCGATCGCGCTAACCGCCACGGTTTCAATGAAGCGTGTATGTGACGGATCCTCCTCTACAAAAAGCGCAGCAGTTGTCACAGTGGTACAAATCATTAAGGCCGCCACCCCAGTATGTGGAGCTTTGGCTCGGCCATGCCCCGTAACAGATCTTCTCTCCTGATTTGCACTTCAGCGTGTACACGTGCGTCTTGTAGTCAGTGATGTCATAGGCCCTGTTGTTGCCCGGCCATGCAGTGCTACCGTTGAGAGAGTAGAACGCTATTTGTAAGTTATGCGGATAGTCGACCGTGACGTTAAACGTTAGCGTTCGTCTAGAATCAAGCTCATCCGCCAGTTTCTCCAGGCAACTTTCATCAACCTGTTTGCACTGGTAATTGAGGCATTGACGATAAGACGACCATCCTGCCGGTAAAGGGTCGCAAGACTGCGTGCAGGTGAATTCGCGGACCGAGCAATCGGGACTTTCGCCTCTAGCACGCGGCCCCGGACCAGGCGCAATTACTACAGCCCTCGCCGATTCGCGTACAGGCTCGCTACGCGACACAGTAGCCTGCGGCAACGGATCGATCGCACGGGCCGTCGGCAACTCCACCGTCCGAGGCGCATTGACAGTCCGAGGCATCTCGACAGTCCGAGGCATCTCGACAGTCCGAGGTATCTCGACAGTCCGAGGTATCTCGACAGTCCGAGGTATCTCGACAGGCTTAACCCCTTGAGACCGGACTCTATCTGACTGAAAAGGCGTACCGACAAGAACAGCAGCGACACTTAAGGCTAGGAGAAAGCCGAGCAGGAGAGTCTTTTTCATGGTGAACTCCTTAGAGGAAAGAATTCGAACGGCTGACTTATACACCTTGCACGCCACCAACGCAAGAGTTAGGTATTTAGTACTACAAGACTCTCAACGCTACCAAAAAAAAAGCCCACCTTAACACAGCGTCCTTGACTGTTCTTCGTGCCTAGGGGTAACATCGGCTTGACTCTTACAACTTGTAAGATAGGATGCAAAGTGATTAACCAAAAGAAGGGTTCAGACCAGCCGAAAGAGTTTCAACGCCTCTCGAACAAGGAAGCGCTTATTCTTCAAATGTTGATTGAAGTAGGCCGCGAACTGTTCGGGCTTGAAATGGTGGAATCTTCGAAGGGAAAACTGAAGCGAGGGACAATCTACGTAACGCTCCAGCGGATGCAAGAAAAGGGATTGGTCGAATCGAGAAAGGAACCTCGCCCGGAGGGTGAGATCGGAATCCCGCGCCGACTTTATAAAGTTACGGGTTACGGACAGCGGGTCTTGGCTGCACACGAAGCAGCCCTGTCGATAATGTTTCCGGCAATGATTGCCTAATATGGATGACAAGAAGTCTAAATCAAGCGGTTTAAGTGAATTGGATACGCGTTCTCCCGTTTTCTACGACCCCGGCGGCCGGCGGTGACAGCGCGTGCGTCGCACCTACCTCTCGGTTGCCGTAATCATTACCGCGCTGATCGCAATCTTTATTGCCAGCGTCCTGACCAATCCCTTGCTGCCTCGCCTGCGTCCCCGGCCGTCCATACTTTTGGTAATCTTAGTCACGTTTGGCGCAACAGCTCTTGCTGCATTGTGGAAAAAGCATAGACGCGTTGCGAGTTTAAGCCTCAAGCGTCCGCCCGGAACGCACCTTCTCTCGATAGTAGAATTCTTCTATTCTCCAGCCGACGTTGATGGAACATTTGAGCCCATCATTGCAGACTGGAGAAAAGAGTATTTCGAAGCGCTAAAACAATCTAGAAAGTGGAAGGCTCGCTGGATCTCTGCCCGGTACATCTTTCGCTTTGGCCAAGCAATGGGACTGAGCAAAACATTAGGTCTCATGAAAGAAGTCCTCAAAGCAGTTAAGTCTGCGACGCGATTGATCCGATAAAGGCAACTGGTCCGAACGACACCGAGTAGACTGGTTCGGGCGTGATCTTTCTTCGCCCGCTCTACTGTTAGCTATTCGCTCAATGCTATCCGACTCCATTACGCAGCGTCGTCAAGTTCTCTTGATTGCAGATCAGTGAGACCAGAAGCCCGGCTCTTTGACGCCGATCGGACGTTGTGGCATTTGTGAAATGCTTCGGTACGTGTCGTTGAATCACGGATCTAAGAACTTTCGGGCTACCCAGCCTCGAACTTGCCATCGATTAGGCGACATCCAGGAATCTAGAGGTCCTGTTCAGACTTTTTCCTTGGCGTCGCCCTTGCTTTCTAGTAAGCGCGCGCAGATTACTCCATCACTTAGAAGCGAACACCTGGCAAATCTCTGACGAACGATGCGCGAGCTGGCCCTGAAGCCAGCGTTTTACAAAGCCCTCAAGTAACACGAAAACGTTTTAAAAGGCAGAATCACACTTTATGACGTAAGAGCGGTATCTAAGGCAAAGCCTCCAAGAATTACGGAGAGTTTCATTCGGGCAGGTTTAAGTTACCGCTATGTCAGAAATGTCGGCTCAATCCCCAACTCGTGGATTGACTGAATTAGAACACACTGGAATACTCACGAATGAACATCACTCGCGGTGATGAACCTTACGACTTCAGGCGCGAACAGTTTGGCGCGGATTGACGCAGTTACAGCTAAGCTGCGAGCTTTGCGAGATGAGCGGTGAAAGGCTTTATCGACAAAAGGTTTCTGAAAAAGCTTGCTCTGATCAACGGGCTAGCGATCTTCATCATTGTTCTCGGCCCTCTCATCATTGATCCGCGTCTAAAGTCTCACGTTCAGTTTCCTAATCGAACCTACACGTATCAGTGGCTGTGGCTTTTGATGTGTGTGCCGGTCGGCTTTGGAACTTACTATTTCGGATACGGGCGGAAGATGCGAGGATGGCGAAACCGGATTCTTACTATCGTGGTACCGGCTTTGATTCTAACTTTGCCCGCGCTGGCTATTGCGTTCTTATTTCCGCCTGAGTTTCCTCATGCTGGAATCGTCGTGTGGGCCTTCGCCTATGGCTTCGTGTCACTCCTTACCGTTTTTTTTCGGTCCGGTAGAACAATGTCCGATCCTGTAACTAATGACTCCGAAGTATTAAACGAACGCATGAAACTGGAACGATTAAAAGCAACGATCTCCTGGTGGCAACAAATCAGCCTTTATGCGGCTGCTGGATACTTAGCGTTTGCCATCTTTTTGGCGTCGGTCGCCTGGACAATAAACGGAGTCATGCTTCCAGACAACAAGGCAGAAAGGTTCTTTTTCGGAAACATGCAGATGTTTCAAATCCTGCTCTTTTCGGTTTTCGTAATGGCTGGTCCATTGCTAGAAGCCTACCGAACGACTCAATACCACATCAACCAAATTGCTTCAATAAAACTCGAAAAAGGCAAGCCTCGCGCGACCGACTGAATTTCGTTTTTATGGCAGCCATCCTTACTACAAAGGCAAAGCCACAACGCGTCCTTGACTACTCCCAGGTTGAGCCCTATCACAAGTAGGTGCTGCGCACCTGAAAATAGGGACACGACACCCCCGAACTTTCGGGGCTGTCGCGTTTACGTTGTAAACGCCGGCGTATCCAATGTCTACTTATTCAAATAAAAGGGTTTAACGGGACACGGGAGAAAAACCCAAAATGAGGGAGCCTAAGAAAACTAAGAAATCTTAGGAAAACTAAGAAGACCAAAATATTATTTTTCGGTTAACCGAGTACGAGTATGAGCAGATTGAAAAAGCGGCTTTGGCCTCCGACGACGATCCAAACAACTGGCCCGGAAGACTACCCATAGTCGGTCGAGACAAGGCCATGCTCTCACCAAAAACGAAGGGCTCGGTTTACCAGGAAATAGCTCTCGTGCAGTTCCCGCTGGGTACGGGATCAAACTGTTGTTCAGGGGCAACGAAGCAATGGCTGCAACCTGGAAAAAGCTCACCGCCCAGGCCGATCAGAGATCGGAGGAAGATCGTCAGCGAGTTGTTGTCTCGGAGACGGTCAAGAGAGAAGCGACAAGAGGAGTCAGCAGCCCAGCGAGCGCCTTGGGTGTCATTTTGTTTGCCTGCCTTCAAGGTTCTACATCCAGGTACTTCCCCAGCTTGGAACTGAAGTGAATCGTTTTCCGGTTGCCTTCCATCATTGCTAGTACGTGGGTTTTTCGGCACTACCTGCTTCCTAAAAAACTCGCATCAAGTTCCTGCCTCGCTCGCCCCAAAGTCTCTCGATTCGCGCAAGGTTACTTGTCACGCGAAAGTTTACTTGTCACTTTTTCCACTGTCAGACGACACGCGATCTATCTTCCCGCTGCCAGGCAAGAAAGCTTTTACCCTTGCGATTACTTCCACTTGCAGTCTTCTCAACACCTGCTAGAAATGGCCACTACCTGATCGGCACGAATCTTGTCATGAGCAGACGGGGACCCAACCCCTGCTGCTTATGGTCACGACCGTAAATACTCGAAGAAATTATCTCCAGGGCTTCCGACGACCTGGACATTCGCTGCTGAGGATTGCGCGATGATGACCATCAGCAGAGCGCTTTCTGCGGGCCAGGCAAAAACCTACTACCAGCAGGAATTCACCAACGCTAAGGAGAACTACTACAGCGAGTCCGGTGAAGTCGAGGGACGCTGGTATGGCCGGCTGGCCGAGGAATGGAAACTCAAGGGCGAAGTCCAAAGCGAGGAATACGAACGCCTCGTGGCCGGACAGGACCCGCACACGGGGGAGCAACTCATTCGCTCCGTCACGTCAAGAGAGGTAGTCAACGACTTTGGAGAGGAAATGACTACCAGCGAACACCGCGCCGGTTGGGATGCCACTATAAGCGCGCCGAAGTCGGTTTCACTGGCGGCGCTGGTCGGCGACGACGAACGAATCAGAGTTGCTCACCGTGAGAGCGTTGATGAAGCATTGAAATCCTTTGAGGAATACTTGCAAGCACGTGGTGGCGGCAATAAACCGGCTATCACCACCGGCAAGATGGTCGCGGCCCAGTTCGAGCACACCGCCTCACGGCCCGATCGCAAGACGGGCTACGCCGCGCCACAACTTCATACGCATGTTGTGGTCTTCAATGTAACCCAGACCGAGGAAGGAAAGGCGCGATCGGTGCAACCGCTCGAATTGTATCGCAGCCAGCGATACGCCACCGCGATCTATCGGATGCACCTCGCGGAGAAACTTCAAGGGTTGGGCTATGAGATTGACGTAGACCCGCGGACTGGCGCACCCGAGATCAAAGGTTTCAGCAGACAGTATTTGCAAGAGAGCAGTCCACGTCGAGAGGAGGTCGTGAAAGAAGCGGAAGAGATAAAAGAGCTGCTTGAGCTACAGGGCGCGGTCGTCAAGGAAGATGCCCGTCTGAAACAGGCAGCAGCTCGCATTGATCGAGCAAGCAAGCACTACGACCGAGCGGAAATGCGAGAGCGGGCGATTGAGATGGATACTCGCCACGACCACCAGGCGCGGCGCGCGGTTGCACAAGCACGCGCGCGTTGCCCCATTCAATTCGCTCAGGGAGAAATCTCAAATCGCGCTCAGGAAGCAGTGACCTTCGCCCGAGATAACGCGATGGAGCGAGAGGCGGTTGCCGACCTGCGCAAAGTAAAGGTTGACGCCCTGCGTCGCAATCTCGGCTTGACCACCTATGAAGCGGTTGCTACCGAGTTGCGAGCACGACAGGAGCGAGGCGAGTTTGTCGCGATCATGCGTGAGCAGCGGCCTCGAGAAACGACCACGGAGCGCATGCTGGAGATGGAGCGCTCCAACATTCAAAGAATGCTTGACGGCCAGGGCCAGCAGCCGCCGATCATCTGCCTTGAGCGTGCCAAGTCCGTCGTTGAGGGTGTGGCCGAACGGCAACAACTCAGGTTAAACGATAACCAGCGTGCCGCCCTTGAAGCAATCCTGTCCAGCCGAGATCAGATCATTGGCTTGCAAGGTGGCGCTGGTACTGGGAAAACCACCGCGCTTTCAGTCTTGCGAAAAGCTGCCGAGAGAGCGGGCTATGAAGTGCGCGGCTTTGCCCCAACTACTCGCGCTGCGCGCCAGCTAGCCGAAAGTGGCATCCAGACTGAGACCCTACAGAAGTTCATCCGCCGGCGGCAGGAGGTCTCAGGGAAGAGAAACCGTCTCTACGTCCTGGACGAAAGCTCACTTGCCAGCACCAAGAACCTGCACAAGTTCCTTTTCCGCCTGGAGGCCCGAGACAAGGTGCTCTTGGTGGGTGACATTAGACAGCATCAAGCCGTCGAAGCCGGCAGTCCCTTTGAGCAGTTTCAGCAGCATGGAATGGCAACGGTCAAACTCAGTGAAATCGTCAGACAACGCGATCCCGAACTCAAACGCACAGTCGCCAAATTATCAGCCCGACAAATCCGAGAAGCAATTCACGATTTGGAAAGCCGAAACAAGATAATTGAAATCCCAGATGAGAAAGGTTTGCAGGCAATCGCCCAGGCTTATTGCGACAGTCCAGAGAATACCCTGGTCATTTCTCCGACCAACCGCGAACGAGTCCAAATCAACTCCCTGATTCATCGCCAGCTGCAACGCGAAGGCAGAGTGAGCCCGGATGACTACCAGATGACGGTTTACGTCCAGCGCCCGGATATGACCGGCACGGAGCGCACCTTCGCCAATGCTTATGTGCCCGGCGAAGACATCATTCGTTACAACCGCGCCAGTCGGGTCTATCAGGTGAAGGTTGGCGACTATGCACTCGTCACGGCGAACCACCACGAGCAAAATGCCATCACAGTCCGTTTTGAAGATGGACGCGATCTCACTTACAACCCAGCGCGCCTTTCCGGAGTAAGTGTTTACAGAGAAGCAATGCGCGAATTCTCAGAGGGCGACCGCATACAATTTCGCGCGCCCTTTACCGAGAAGCGCGTTGCCAATGGCGAGCTAGGCACCATCGCCAAAATCGAGGACCAACAGTTGACCGTCGCGCTTGACTGCGGACGAAAAGTCAGCTTCGACACAGCGAAATTTCCCCACCTTGATCATGGCTATGCCGTGACTAGCCACTCGTCGCAAGGAACAACGGTAGATCGAGTGCTGGTCAACGCAGATACTCGCGAATCCGAATTGCTACTCAACGACCGCATGAGCTACGTCGCGGTCTCGCGCGCCAGGGAGGACGCCATCATCTATACAAACTCAACCCGGGATTTGAGCGAGGCTTTGGAGCGTCGCGTCGATAAGGAGATGGCGCTCGAAGCCACCAGGCACAGCCAGGACTACTCAGAGCAACTTCGCGACGACTCAAAGCGGGACGGGTTCTTTCAACACGAAACGCTCAAACCCGAAGCCGATCTCGATCAGAGTTCTGTGGAAATCGACCGCGAACAAACACCTTCCTCCCACGATGCGTCTGAGACCAAGGAAATAGAATTTGAATTGATCTTATAAGGACTCCTTCAAAGTTTTTGAGGTTTAAGTATGAGTACAAACCTACGGTCCGCTACAACGGGCAAGCTGCCACTGCTTCTTAAAGTGCCTGAGGTTGCTCAGCTATTGAACGTCAAACCGCGCACCATCTACGAGATGGTTGCGCAACATCGCATTCCCTATCGCAAGCCGCCTGGAACGAACATTCTGCGGTTCGATCTCGACGAAATCATGGCCTGGACGCGCGGCGAAAATAACAAATGACTTCTGAGTTTGATGCTGCTACCATGCGCTCGTTCTCTTGGTGGCTGCAACCTCAAGGAGAACACCATGTCAGTTTACAAACGTGGTACGAAAGGCACGCACTGGAATTATTACTTCAGAGTGCGTGGCGTGCGTTACCGAGGGGCAATTCCCGAGGCGAGCACGAAATGGGAAGCAGAACAAGCAGAAAGTAAGATCAGGCAAGAGGTCTTTGAAGGACGGTTTGGCCTAGTTCATTCCGGCACCATGAAGCTCAGCGATTTCATCGATGAGATTTATATGCCGTGGGCCAAAGCCAACAAACGTTCATGGAAAGGTGATGAGTGCTACGCGGTGATTTTGAAAGAATATTTCAACGGCAAAGCATTGTGCGAGATCACGCCATTTACGATTGAGAAGTTCAAGCATGAAAGGATCAAGACACCCAC
>Ga0137361_10002741_pt1 | contig 11299 bp, 13 predicted proteins | sample Mad1_80_16metaG_FD_104923 | JGI IMG/M metagenome (GOLD analysis project Ga0137361, IMG submission 104923) | Vadose zone soil microbial communities from Angelo Coast Range Reserve, California, USA - Mad1_80_16 metaG | ecosystem: Environmental > Terrestrial > Soil > Vadose zone | place: USA... | reverse complement strand
TGTTCGCTTCAGGGATATTCGCGCTCTCACTGTTCCTTTGAGTTATCTTCTCGAGTCCTGCGCGACCATCTTGAGGCGTTTCCGAACCAGCCGCTTCCAGCATTAAACCCAAAAGAATCAGCTTAGTGAGTGAAGGGAGAGCATCGTCCTGAAGAACCCCTTTGATATCGTTGGGTTGCGAGACGCAACGAAAATCAGACGGGGGGACAGGACGATGCGCCTCTTTCACTCCGTCAAACTGATTTTTTTGGGTTCAGTTTGCTGGGATCGTCACGAAAACCTCTGCCCGTACGCAATGGCGCGGAGTGGCGTCGGCTAATGGACAGCAAACGATCACCGTGCCGCTAACGCTAATCCGCGAGGAGTGACGCTTGTTGTAGATCTGCTTCCTCGACATTTCGATGTTTTTGAGTTAGGGAAAGTAACGATCCACCGAACCCCTCAAGCGGCACAACCAAAAGTTCATGGGAGTGTCCAAAGTCATGGGCGTGTGCGTTTATTGTAGCAGGGAGAGACCGGATGTGAAGATCCGGGTAGGGTTGCGTACCCTTGACACCCGGGGCAAGAGCACTACGAAGCCCTTTCACGGTCCGCTGTGCGATGATTGTCTGAGGAGGGTCAGCAGAATCGGATCAGTTGAGCAGCGCTGGTTACTTCAACAAATCTTCCGGAGCGTGCCCGGAATGCAAATCGGCCAACAGCCGAACGCAATCCGGCGCAGAGGAGTAGTTGTTTCGTTCCGTCCTGTCCGGGCGAAGCCGGCCGAACCTCGACAGTAGGGTTTGAACGATTTTATTGGATTTAGCTGATGCAGGTCAGGGCCTGCACCCGGATACGCAATGTCCTTGACGGAAGAGCGTCAGGCCTTTATCTGAGCGCCCGCGCTTGGGCAGTACGCGGGACGGGAGGCTACAAAGCTAATGGAAGCGACACTAAAGCGGATCGAAAGCACCGACAACGAGCATTGGACGCTTTCCACACGGCAGAATTCTTCGTCGACAACACCGCCGATCGCTTCGTAGATTGTGAACCGAATCCGGACTGGGCATCAACGAGGTTCTTTCACGTCTCATCAAAATAATTAGAGGCTCAGGGGGTGGGCCTCCGACGGATGAACCAAATCTCTATTTCGCGTCGCCGTCTAGCCGCCCGACCGATCGTGGTCAGCTGAAGCAACTGCTTATCCGCCAGGCTCTCGAAAGTTGCGGAACTAGTAATGGCATTGCTGAAGATACCTGTGGCTTCTCAAAACCCGATCCACGCAAAGAGCAAGGATCCTGATTCGCGCGTTGATCGCGGTCTTGATGAGGCCGGAGCTTCAGACGGTGGGCTTCGCGCCGCAACGGCGATCGACAGACGATTGCTACGCGCTTGATGGAGACTACCAAATACTGCGACGACTCGAGGCACTCGGTGCATCGCGGCTCACTCGCGCTGGGCGGACCGCAGACTGACTCTTCGAGCGTTCCGGGCAGGGTGTTGGTAGCCAAGGCCGCGCCCGAGCTCGACACCGACCGCCGCAATCAATCTGTGCGGCCGTAAATTGCATGAGCTTGGCCCAATAGGACCGAACATGCGGGCGCGCGGATCCCCGCGACGGCTCCTAGCAATACTGGCGGAACGCACGGACTTGATTGCGAAGAAAAGTTCGCCACGACTGTGTTGGCCGTCTGCCTGCTAAGGGCATTTAGCGCGACACGGGGCTTGGGAGACGCTAAAACCAAAGCATCAGAAGCTCACTATGGATCCGTGGCGCACCCCAGAGAAAAATAGCTATCGGTGAGTCCTCGCCATCGTAAGAGCAGGCCATTGCATCTACCCGGAACCCTGAAAGAGTTTGCTTTTTGATTGCTAAACGCCATCGTCGATTCGGCTGAACGCTAGCGCGCGGGCCAGTTAGGGCAGCTCTCGTGATTCTTGCCAGCCATTCCGCTATGGCACCCAATCTTGTACTCTTGGATGCTTTCAAATGACTTGCTGACCGTTTGCAAAGTCGCTCGATAGTTCGAATCCAGTTCGGTCCAACAGCAAATCTTCAGTTTTCGAAATTCTCTCAATTAGCTGCGCGAAAAAACGAGCATTTGGCTCAAACTGTAGCCGTCGATAACGCTCTCGTCGAAGTCTTCTTCCACCTTCTTCTCGAGCGGTCCGACCGTACCGCCTAGTCCGGCGTTGTTGTAGACGACGTCAAGACGGCCGAACTCTTTGATGGCCCGGTTGATTGCCCACTTGATGTCTTTTTTCGCTGGAGGCATCGGTGAGCTGGAACACTGCGTTGCCCGCGTTCTCCCTGCAACCGCGCACAGCCGCTTCGCCGCCATTGCGATTCAGATCGGCGATAACCACCGATGCACCTTCGCCCGCGAATCTGAGCACGGTAGCGCCTCCGATTCCACTTGCCGCGCCGGTAATGACCGCAATTTTCGTGTCCAATCTGCCCATTTTTTTCTCCGCGGTCAGACTGACTCGGCTTACCAAACACGATTTGAAGTCGCGACCCTCGGTCGCTCAGACGGCCGCATGGCGTGAGGCCGGCATGAGCCAGCGAAAGGGCAAAGCTAGGGGTTGGATTCCCAAGTTTCGATACCGAAATGCAGGCGCCGTGGGAATTTCGAGCGATTCTTCAGAGGATAGCCCACAACCCCGACTGACCGCCGGAGTTCGAACTGTCGGGCGACTACCTGAACGGTCAGTAAGCCATGCAAAGCGTCAAGAAGTTCTAAGGAGACTCGCTGCGAGAAATTCCGTTTTTCGCGCAGAGAAGAAGAGAACCGCGAAAACTGAAGACTCGACGTCTTGCGATCTCGGTCAGGGATGTAGCGCGGCCGGAAATTTTGAGGAGCACAGCTGTCGACGAGCCGCCATAATGGCTGCATGCTTTGGTAGCCACAGTTGATTTTGAGTATGCTGGAGCGATGCCGATAGAGCGCGCCTGCAGAAGAGCCGGCGAAATGGTCGCAACATGGACCTGAATTACACTCGCGAAGAAGAGAGCTTCCGCCAAGAAGTTCGTACGTGGCTCGAAGAAAACCTTCCGAAGGGCGGACTGCGCGGAGCGGATAACCGCGCGCATGCCGACAAGAGCACGCTTGAAAAGATGAAGGGTTGGCATCGCCGCATGCACGAAGCGGGTTACCTCGCCCTTTCGTGGCCCAAGGAATACGGCGGGCAGGCGATGGATCCGGTACGGCAGGCGATCGTCAACGAGGAGATGGTGCGGACGCGCGCGCCCGGACCGATCGGTGGTGGTATCTCTTTGCTTGGGCCGACGTTGATCACGTGGGGCAACGAGGAACAGAAGCGCCGCTACCTGCCGAAAATTCTGAGCGCCGAGGAGATTTGGTGTCAGGGTTATTCCGAGCCCGGCTCGGGCTCCGACCTCGCTTCGCTGCGTACGCGCGCGGAAATCGTCGGCGACGAATTCGTCGTCAACGGTCAGAAGATCTGGACCTCAGGCGCGCACTACTCCGACCGGATGTTCTGCCTTGTGCGCACCGATCCGCAGGCGCCGAAGCATCGCGGCATTTCGTACATCCTCATCGACATGAAAACGCCTGGAATCACCGTGCGTCCGCTCGTGCAGATGACCGGCGACCGCGGCTTCAACGAGGTATTCTTCGACAACGTGCGGGTTCCGCGTGAAAACCTCGTAGGCAAGGTCAACGAAGGTTGGATGGTAGCCAACACGACGCTCTTTCACGAGCGCAATGCGCTTGGGTCGACCGTCACCACGCAGATGCTGTTCAACCGGCTCAAGGTTCTGGCCGGTTCGGTCGTTCGCAACGGCAAACCGATGACGAAGGATCCGGTCTTCCGCCAGCGCCTCGCCGACCTCGAAATCCGCGTCGAGTCGATGAAATACCACATGCTGCGTCAGCTCACAGACTCGATTCACGAGCGTAAACCGGGAATCGCGGCGATGGTCAACAAGCTGGTCGGCACCGAACTCAACCATGATCTCTCAACTGCCGCGATGGAAGTGATGGGCGACTATTCGATGTTGGCGCGCGGAGAGGAATCCGCACTGGATCGCGGCTTCTGGCCTTATGAATGGATGTTCTCGCTAGGTCTAGTAATCGGCGGCGGCACCTCGCATATCCAGAAGAACATCATCGCTGAACGCGGCCTCAGGATGCCCAAGGGGCGCTGAGGTTCATCGCGAAGAATAGGGCCATAGGCAATCGTAGATGGATTTCGGACTGACCGAAGAACAGCAACAACTCAAGGACAGCGCGCGTAATTTCCTTTCCAGGGAATGTCCGACGACGCGCGTGCGAGCGGTCATGGCCGATGACGTCGGGATGCCGCGTGACCTCTATCAGCAGATCGCCAACCTCGGCTGGAACGGCCTGATCGTACCGGAGAAATTCGGCGGCGCCGGACTCGGGATGCTCGACATGAGCGTGCTGCTGGAGGAATGCGGCTACGCGGCGCTGCCCGGACCGTTCCTGTTTTCGTCCGTGCTTGCGGCTTCGGCGCTTGCTGGGGGCGGGTCCGAGGATGTCAACGATCGCTGGCTTGGACCGCTGGCCGAAGGGCGGGCGATTGGGACGGTCGCGGTCGTCGAAGCAAACGACAGCATCAATCCCGCCGACCTCTCGACCACAGCGCGGAAAAGCGGAAACGGATGGGTATTGAACGGCGCGAAGATGTTCGTCCCGTACGCCCATGTAGCAGACTTCGTGATAGTGGTGGCGCGCACCGGTCCGGGCGCTCACGATATCGCTCTGTTTCTGGTCGAACCCGACACTTCGGGTTTTCACATCCGCCACCTCAACAATCTCGACATGACCCGGCGGATTTCCGCAGTGGAACTCGATGGGGTTGTAGTTCCTGCACAAGCGGCGCTCAGCGGTGGCCCCAAACTCTATGATCGTTTGGTCGACATTGCCGCCGTCGCGATAGCGGCGGATTCGCTCGGCGGAACAGAGCGCGCGCTCGAGATGGCGGTAGAATACTCAAAGGTGCGAGAACAATTCGGCAAGCCGATCGGTTCGTACCAAGCCCTGCAGCACGCGGCGGCCGAGATTGTCGCCGACTTGGAGCCCGCCCGTTCGTTGCTATGGTACGCCGCGCACGCTCAGGACGTGCTGTCCAACGACGCCCCGCGTGCCGCGGCGATGGTGAAGGCCCGGATGTGCGACGTCTGCATGCGTAGCGCGGATCGCGCGGTGCTGATGCATGGCGGGATCGGCTTCACTTGGGACCACGATATGCACCTGTGGTTCAAGCGCGCGCGCTTCAACGAATCCTATTTCGGCGCGCCGCCCTTCCATCGCGAGCGTGTCGCTACTCTGAGCGGATACTGATTACGCGATGTCAGTTAAATTCGACGTCTTCCATCAGCTTTATTCTGCCAGACTGGGGGCTTACAGATCCACGGACGGTCCCAGCTGCGAAGAAAAACCGCAAGATCACCGATCCTTCGTATTCGCTCGGGGGCTCGTGCGCGACAACAAGGATGCGATCGGGGACGGAGGTGATATGGGACGGGCCGGCCTTCACGCGGTGTGGCGGTGGGAAGCGAGGTCGTCGCCGTGAACGGCTGTGCTATGACGCCGAGGGACTCAAGGATGCGATCAAGGAACGCGAAGGCATCGCCCGTGTCCATCCAATTGCTGATTAAGCGCGGTGACCAGTACCGCACGATGGCTGTGAAGTACCACGGTGGTCTGCGCTATTCGCATCTTGAGCGCATTCCGACCACACCCGCCCTTTTGGATGATGTGCTAAGCCCCGGGTGATCGTGTTCGTAGTCAGTTCGAAGTGATTGCTCGCGCGCAAGCACCCTTCGCCGCTTGAGGCAGGTAAGGTTCTGGCCGGGCGCGGCACTCTGCGCCATCGGCCACGTGAATCTCCTTTTTGACCCCACGCAGCGACAGCACACGAAGGCTAACGAGCTGAGTCGGCTCACCGGGGTGTCAAAGAGCGCGCTAGCCGACCGAGACAGCCCAGCCCATGGCGAGGCATCGGGCATCCGAGAGTATTTCAACCCCGACGGCCTCCGGCCCGGTCGCTAGCATGATGGCGGGACTCGGAAGCGACTGGGCTTGGTCGTGAGCAGAATCTTCCATCGCGCCGAGGTGGCATCCCTACGTCTATGAGGGACGCAATTGGAAGGACGGGCCAGCGAAGCCGGGCGCCAAGAAATCGGCGGCCGAGCGGCTGCCCAACGCATGCGCGCGCGCCATAAACCCGCCGTCGACCAGCATCGCCGTCCCCGTCACCCATTCGGACTCGTCGCTTGCCAGGAACAACGCCATGGCGGCGATATCGTCCGGTTGGCCGGCGCGGCGAATCGGCTGGGACTGCGCGAGGGCTTGCTCGCGCTCCGACGCCAGGTCGCCGGTGATCGGAGTGACGATGCCACCCGGGCATATGCAGTTGACCCGGATGCGATCCTTGCCCAGTTCGACCGCGGCACAATGGGTGAGGTTAATCACGCCTGCTTTGGCAGCGCTGTAGACGGTGGGTCCGCGGCCGCCACGCATCCCCGCAATGGAAGCAGTCGAGATGATCGAGCCTCCACCAGCGTTGCGCATCTCGGGGATGGAATATTTGATGCCGAGGAACACACCACGCAGGAGAACCGTGTGGGTGCGGTCCCAATTCTCCGCGCTGATTTCCTCGAGGGGACCGAGTGCGCCCACGAAGCCGGCGTTGTTGAAGGTAATGTCGAGGCGACCGAACTCCGCGACGGCGCGAGCGATCATGCTCTTGATATCGGCCTCGCCCGAGACGTCGGTTTTTTGGAAGACCGCACGGCCTGCTTGTTCGCGGCATTCACGCACTGTCGCTTCGCCGCCGTCGATGTTCAGATCGGCAACTACCACCGCCGCGCCCTCGGCGGCGAAGCGGATAGCGGTGGCGCGGCCGATTCCGCTGGCGGCGCCAGTGATTACTGCGACTTTGTTGTCGAGCCTGCCCATGGCGATGCTCCTTTTCTTTCGTGATGGTATGCCGTGGGAGACCTAACAGGAGCGAAGGCGTACTGCCAGCAGCCGGGAAAAGCTCGCTTTCGACGTGCCCCATAACGTATCAGGCTGGCTCGCACCGCGTCTTGTGGCAGCAGTTGAATTCCTGGAGTGGATGCCGGAACAGTGGCTGCGGCATCCGCGGTTCTTCGGCCTACGAGCGGACAAGGACCCAATCGAAGTCGTTCCTGAGTAGTTCGTAGGCCGTTTCGACTTCAATCCTCGGGCGCACTGGCGAGCGTGGGCTTTCTGACCAAATATGGAGAAGGCGCAGGGAGAGGACCCGCTTGGCACAGGGGCCGAACTGTAAAGACCAAGACTTAATGCAGGCGAGACAGCTAACGCGGTCCTGCCCGTCGCCGGCAGAGCGGTATCCTCAGCAATGCCATTATGAGTTCCGCAACATTCGAGAGCCTGGCCGATACACAATGCTTCATCTGACCACGATCGGGCGGGTGACCGGACGGGCACGCGAAATAGAGATTTGGTTCATTTTCCACCACGAGAAGTTCTACGTTTTTTCCAAAACATCGCGAAGCCGCCGGTTGGGTCATCACTATCTTATGCATTTATCAATAGCAGGTAATGAAGTTGGGCTCCCTGATTGGATGAAGTAGATATTGCCTTCGGCAGGATTGGTACAAAGATCGCTTCAGCTTCGTTCCAACAATCCCGCTGATACGGTCATCACCACAGTAGCCGTCGCATGAGAAAGGGATTTCATGTTGAGATGGGTGACTTCAAAGACCACTCTGTTCTTCTAACCCTGAAGGCCTCTTTAGGGTGAATCTCGTCGGCCGTATCGGGCCTTCGGATAACGATTCGGTCGCCAACATGGGGAAACCGCTAGTAACTCGAACTCGAACCCGTACTCGGCTCGCTCTTTGCCTGGGCGGAAGAATGCAAATTCGATTTTCAAGGTTTGAATATAAGGTCTTTTCGCGGTTAAAGAGTCACCCCGATATAAAGGTTTATGTGGATTAATACCTTAAACATGGTTGCTCCTTCGGCGATATCAGGATCGAGTGCATAGTGCATCCGATCCGTCATGCTGTTGGTGCCACCATCGATGGTCAACGCCGCGCCGGTGATGAAGTCGGTCATCGGGCTCACGAGGTGGCTAACCAGGTCGGTGAGAAGCTTTCTGGAAATACTTTTTCATCGGATCCCAGTAGAGCAGATTCCAGTGAGTATTGACGATCGCGCTCAGCGGACCGACCTCGCCTGTAGCCGGAAGTTTTACTTTGTAGTCGGGAACATTGACCTGAACAAGCTGAACCTCGGTACCGGCAGCGTTCCTCCTAAACGTCAGAACGACCGTCGACTCGAGATCGGTGACGTCGCTCCGGTCTAACGCCATGTTCCATCCGAAGGTCTTCCAGGACAGGACGATCACCTTGGCTGGGACGCGGTTCAGAACTTTCGCGGTGAGTCCATATTGAACTTTTTCGCCGGGCTTCGAAGAGCCGAAGGCTCGGAGTTCATCGCCCACCTCGCCATGATCGACATCGCCTTTGGAGGGGCGATAGAAGGTCGCGGCTCTGCGCCCATCGGCAGTCATAGCTGCGTGTTCTTTGGACGACAGATAGGCGTTGTAGAGTGTCTCCGGCAATACCCCTTCGAATTGGACGGTCTGTTCAATGGTGCCGGCTGACGCAGCCCCATTCAAAACCGCATATAGGAGAGCCGCAGCCAGTACCATCCACAAAAGTAGCTTCATAAGACCTCCCGTAACGCAACGGCGCCGTGGACTATAGTCAACCTAATGGTTGAATGTCAACGTTCATCTTTTGGAACACGAATTTTGACTGCTTGCGCCTGGCAAAACCGTTACTTGCCTGATCCGGACGGTTGGCACTAGCGGCACTTCTCTTTGCCTACGGCCACGAGAGGTCGTACTGCCAGGAAAGGTGGTCTCCAGGATTGCCGGGGTGAGCGATTAGTTAGTAAACGCGTGATTTCCACGGATGCGCAGGTCTCATGGTGTCATAAATGCCTCGCGGGCTAACAGGAACAGTCGCTCGGTCGCGGTCCGGTATGAGGAAGGCCCAGAAAATCCTGGTCAGTAGGATGAAAGTTGTTCGGCCCATAGGTCTCGTACTGGAAATCGTTCAGGCGCGGCTCGTCTACGTAAGTAGGCGACCGCGCGTTCTCGACCACCATCATCTCGACGACTCAGCACTTCCACTTTTTTGGAACTACCTGACGCTTTCAGGTGGCTTCCTGACGGTTTACGAAGTCACCTGAGAGTTCGAATCCATCTCCGCTCCGCGAGTCAGTCTTACAAAAATGACCGTCCTTCGGAGAGGCCACCGCTCGGGGTCCGTCTCTCATTTCGAGAGAAAAGCGCGAGAACGGGATCCATTGGACGCTCCTACGAGCCGGCGTCTAGTTCTATGCAGCCTTAGGCGTGGCAAGTAGGCGGCCGGCGGCCTGAACAAAAAGCACCGCAGGTCCGAAGCCATCCGGCAGAGGACCTGCGGTGTCGTTTCGATGAGAGCCGAGACGGTTCCGCGATACCGTTGCCAGTACTGCCTCAGATTTGGAAGAGTATCAGCCTAGCTGAGGTGCATTTTATGCGCGCAGATATCGTCCCAGGCGCCGTGTTTCCCGATTATGAGTTGCCCGATCAAATCGGCACGATGCGCAAGCTCTCGGAACTCCAGGGTTCCGATCCGATGATCCTGGTGCTGAGCCGCGGAGGCTTTTGACCGAAGGACCGCCGCCAGGCGGAAGGGCTCGTGCAGCTCTATCGCGAAATGGAGGTCGGCTACTGCCGGATGGTCACCATCAGCACCGACAACCTGCTGCAAACGATGGAGTACCGGTCGGGAGTCGGCGCGCATTGGCCGTTCCTCTCCGATCCCGAGGGCAAAGTGCGCGACGACCTCGACATCGCCGAGTACACCGACCCGATCCACAATCCGATGATCCCGCACACCATCGTGCTGGAGCCCGGGCTCGTCGTCTTCAAGTGCCACAACGGCTATAGGTACTTCGCGCGGCCGACAGTCGAAGAGCTCCGCGACGATCTGCGCAGCGTGCTGCGCAGATGCCGTCCCGATTGGGACCTGAGCGAGCCCGAGCTCAGAGCGGCGTGGGCGCGCGGCGAGAAAAATCGCTTCTATCCATACGGCAAGAATCGGTAGAAAGTCTGGATCATCGGTAGTGAGAGATCAATCGAGACTGAGATCCGCCCGGCGACGACATCGAACGTCGCCGCCCACAGGAGGATTCCCGAGAAAACTCCAGGAATTGATTGGGAAGTTACGCGGCGATCCGGGCGGCGCGATGAGTGGCGCTCTGGTCCTGGTCGGCGACAAGCTCGCCTTCTACCGGACCCTGGCTGAGGCCGTACCGCTAGCGCCGACGAGTCTCGCGGCGCGCGCCGGAACCGCTCCCCGCTACTTGCGTGAATGGAGCGCTGCTCAAGCCGCTGGAAGTGCCGCGAGCAACCTCACCGGTCATTTGTATACCAATCCAAAAATGTTCACTCATACCGCGGCTGATCGCGCTGGGTTTCGTTGCTGCGATATTGAATCCATGTTCATAGTGAGTAGCGCCGCGAGAGCCACCCAGTACCTTAGCGATGTGGGTGCTTGGTGCGAGAATCGGGGGCTGCGCGGTGACGATTTGGTCGTCCAACTTCGAGGGTGTCGGAAATTTCGTGTTTATGAGCCATACGAAGAAGCCTGAAAGGGCAGGAAGGGTGCGATGATCAAATTCGGATACGTGATGGGGTTCCGCAACCCACGTGAATTATCGAAGCTTGCGGACGCTGATTTCTACGCAGCGATGTTCGAGCAGATCGAATATCTCGACCAGACTGGCTTCGACACCATCTGGACCACCGAGCATCATTTTGTCGACGACGGCTACCTCTCGTCGGCCATGCCCATGATGGCCGCGATGGCGGCGCGTACCAAACGCGTGAAGGTCGGCAGCTTCGTGCTCCTTGGGCCGTTCTATCATCCCCTGCGCCTGGCCGAAGATGCCGCGTTGATCGATGTTATTTCGAACGGCAGACTGCGACTCGGGATCGGCGTGGGTTATCGCCGCGAAGAGTTCGACATCTTTCAGATATCGCGCAAGGAGCGAGTCGGCCGGACACTTGAAGCAATCGAGATCTTGAAGCGTGCCTGGACTGGTGAGCGCTTCGACTTCGAAGGGAAGCATTTCAACTTCAAGAACGCTCGGGTACTGCCAAAGCCGATCAGCCCGAAGGGTCCCGAACTGCTATGGGGCGGGATGAATCCCGAATCGATCAAGCGCAGCGCGACACTCGACCTGGGATTCGCCTGCAACCTCGGGTCAGGCGAAATCCG
>Ga0137361_10002738_pt1 | contig 11305 bp, 10 predicted proteins | sample Mad1_80_16metaG_FD_104923 | JGI IMG/M metagenome (GOLD analysis project Ga0137361, IMG submission 104923) | Vadose zone soil microbial communities from Angelo Coast Range Reserve, California, USA - Mad1_80_16 metaG | ecosystem: Environmental > Terrestrial > Soil > Vadose zone | place: USA... | reverse complement strand
GTTGCAGCCTCGCCCGCACCCAGTCAGCCGTGTCGGGATCGAGCGAGGCGGTCGGTTCGTCGAGCAGCAACACCTCCGGGCGATTGATGAGAGCCTTGGCGAGCGAGACACGGGTTCTTTGCCCGGACGACAACTTGCCGGTCGGCCGGTCGAGCAGGTCCGCGAGTTCGAGTTCATCGGCCAGCGCGGCGACCCGATCGGCAAGTCCGTCGACGCCATAAAGGCGGCCGAATACCGTGAGGTTCTGGCGAACCGTGAGCCGCATCGGCATGTCGATGTAGGGACTTTCGAAGTTCATGCGATGCAATACGCGGTACCGCTGGCGCGGCATGTCGGCGCCGAACACCCGCACGGCGCCGGAAGTCGGGGTCAAGAGCCCCATGATCATGGCGATGGTGGTGGTCTTGCCGGCGCCGTTGCCGCCCAAAAGGCCCGTGACTGAGCCGACCGGCAAGGTGAAGCTGATGCCGTCGACGGCCATGCCCCGCTGGTAGATTTTCACAAGCCGCTCGACGGCGATGGCGGGGGGTGTCATAAGCAGTGGTCAGGGATCAGTAATCAGGGATCAGGAACAATCGCCATTTTTGCGCTTGAAACCCCCTTGGCACGCTTGATCGTTGGCCACGGGTTCCGACATCCTCCAGAGTGAGTAATCAGCGCGCACCGAGCGGTCAAGACATCGCCTCTGCATTCTACCTGATGCCTGATCACTGATTCCTGATGCCCGGTACGACCATGTCCGAAGTATTCGACGAGCAAACGCCGCAAACCCTGCGCCACGTGCGTCTCGACACCTTGGTGCGGCTGCGCTGGCTTGCGGTCCTCGGCCAGACCGCGGCGGTGCTCGTCGTGTACGACGGCTTCGACCTCGAAGTTCCGTTCTGGGCCTGCTTGGCGGTCATTGCCGTCTATGCCTCGGTGAATGTGGCGCTGCGGTTGCTGTTTCGCTGGAACCAGCGCCTGGAGCCGCGCCAGGCCGCGAGGCTATTGGGTCTTGATATTGTCGAGCTTGCCGTACTCTTGTTCCTCACGGGCGGTTTGCAGAATCCGTTCTCGTTTCTGATGGCGGGTCCGGTCTTGATCTCGGCCGCGGCGCTGCCCAAACGCATGACGCTGATGCTCGGTGGTCTCGTCTTCATCTGCGCCACCATATTGGTGCGCTTCTATTATCCGCTGCCATGGCCGGAAGAGGAACCGCTCGAACTGCCGCCGCTTTACATGATCGGCGTGTGGCTCTCGCTGATGCTGGCGATCGGCTATATCAGCATCTATGCTTGGCAGATTATCGAGGAATCGCGCCAGCTTACCGATGCGCTCGCGGCGACCGAACTGGTGCTGACCCGCGAGCATTATCTGACGCAACTCGACGGTCTCGCGGCGGCGGCCGCCCACGAACTCGGCACGCCGCTCTCCACCATCCTGGTGGTCGCCCGCGAATTGGAACGCGAGATCAAACCCGACTCCCGGTTTGCCGAGGATATTCGCCTGTTGCGCGAGCAGGCGCAGCGCTGCCGGGTCATTCTCGGCAAGCTCACCGAACTGCCTGCCCCCGGCGAGCCGTTCGAGCGGATGAAATTATCGGCCCTGATCGAGGAAGTGGTGGCACCGAACCGTGGCGTGGGCGTCGCCATCGAGGTCGAGATTGCCAAGGACGATCCCCGCGAGCCGGTCGGCGCGCGCAACCCCGCGGTCCTGTACGGGCTGGGAAACATTCTGGAGAATGCGGTCGATTTCGCCCGCGAGCGGGTCCAGGTGACGGCGGCCTGGACGGACGACAAGGTGGTGGTCGAGGTCAACGACGACGGATCGGGCTTCCCGCCGGAAATCATCGACCGCATGGGCGAACCCTACGTGACGAGCGAGCGTGGGCGGCGCATGCGCGGGAGCGAGATGCCGGGGCTTGGCTTGGGGTTCTTCATCGCAAAGACGCTGCTGGCGCGATCTGGCGCGAAGATTTCGTTGAAAAACAAGGCATTCCCGCAGCGCGGCGCGATCGTTCGGATGCGCTGGAAGCGGGTTGATTTCGAGCGCCCGTTGATTTCGGAGCTGCCGGACGGCAAAATGCTCGACCTAGAAGAGGCCGCAAAGAATGACGCCGAATCAAAACACGCGGGCGCCCCTGAGCCTGGAGGTGCCGACAAAAGCGAAGCGCCACCTCTTGCCGAAATTCATTAGTCCCATACCTATTGTGGGATGGACCAGGTAGGCATTGGGCGACGATCATTGACTGAGGCGCAATCAATCATGACGGAAAACCTCGTTGCGGCGATCCCGGGCGATCGTACGCTGCTGATTGTCGAGGACGACAAATCGTTCCTGCAACGTCTGGCCCGGGCTATGGAAGGGCGTGGATTTACGGTGACGACCGCCGAATCAGTCGCCGACGGCTTGACCGAGGTGGAACGAGCCGCGCCCGCCTTTGCGGTCGTCGACATGCGCCTTGGCGACGGCAGCGGCCTCGATGTGATTTCGGCGCTCAAGCAACGCCGGCCCGATGCGCGGGGCATCGTTCTCACCGGATACGGCAATATCGCCACCGCGGTGACGGCCGTAAAGCTTGGCGCGGTCGACTATATGTCGAAACCCGCCGATGCGGATGACGTCGCGGCGGCGCTTCTCGCTCTCGACGGCCACAAGGCGGAACCGCCGGCAAATCCGATGTCGGCCGACCGGGTGCGGTGGGAGCACATCCAACGCATCTACGAGTTGTGCGGCCGTAATGTCTCCGAAACAGCACGGCGCCTCAACATGCACCGCCGCACGCTGCAGCGGATTCTCGCCAAGCGCGCCCCCAAGTAGGCGCCCGCCCCCCGGGTACCCTCCCGCCGCGAGCGTCGGCTCTCATGGACAGATGAGATGAAAACCGATCATATGGGGAGCGGTTCCACGAATCGTGTTCGCGGAGGAGCCGTAGCCCCGGTTGAGCGTGAGCGAAACCCGGGGCGGCCTTGCGGTATTGACAGGGCATTCCCGGATTTCGCCATCGCTCAATCCGGGTTACGGTCCCGCGGTCCTGAACCAAGAGGCGCCCATTTTGTTGCTCGCCGATAATGGTCAAGGTAGTTCCTTTTGGAGAATGAGGTCCGATCCAAATGGTCGACGAGAAGTCTGATCCGGTGAGCAAACCCGACGGCGAGCACGACGACATCATCTATCCGTCCGCAATACCGTTCGTGCTGGTGCATCTGACCTGTATCGGCGCCATCTGGAGCGGGATCACATGGCAGGCGGTTGCGATCGGCATCGGCCTTTACTGGCTGAGAATCTTCGCCATAGGGGCCGGGTACCATCGATACTTTGCGCACCGCGCCTATGCGACCAGCCGCGTCGCCCAGTTCGTGCTCGCCGCGCTGGCGCAGAGCACGGCACAGCGCAGCGTTCTATGGTGGGCCGCCAAGCACCGGCATCACCATCTGCATTCCGACACTGTCCACGACGTCCATTCGCCTCGCCAGAAAGGCTTCCTGTATAGCCATGTCGGTTGGATCTTCGCCGCCAAGCATGACGCGACCGATCTCGTCAAGATCGCCGACTTCGCGCGCTTTCCGGAACTGCTGTGGTTGCACCGATACGAACTGGCGCCGGCCGTGGTATTGGCGGTCCTATGCTTCCTGGTGGGCGGCTGGCCGGGCCTCATCGTTGGGTTCTTCTGGAGCACGGTTGTGCTCTATCACGCAACCTTCTGCATCAACTCGCTCGCCCATGTGTGGGGAAAGAAGCGCTACGTGACGGGTGACGATTCGCGAAACAACTGGTTGCTGGCGACCATCACGATGGGGGAGGGGTGGCACAACAACCATCACGCCTATCAAAGCAGTGCCCGGCAGGGCTTCCGATGGTGGGAACTCGACCCGACCTACTACATCCTGAAGGTGCTGTCGTGGGTCGGGCTGGTGTGGGATTTGAAGTCGCCACCGGCCGCAGTGCTGCGCAACGAGCACCGGCTGGGTTCCCGGGTCATCAATCGCGCCGCCGCACAGCTCGCCGAGAGTTTCCAGCCGGACCGCATCGCCGCCGCGATCGGGGTGGCGCTTGACGGCTCAAGCCTGTCGGCGCTGCGAGAAAAGCTCTCCGAAACCCAGCATCGCGCCGCGAACGTCTTGGCGAACCTGCACCTGCCGCATCTGCCGACGCGGGGCGAGGTGCTGAGCCGCGCGACCGCGATGTTTGCCAGAACGCCCTCGATCGACGACATCGTCGATCAGGCGCACGCGCTCATTCTCGACGCCATCGGGGCGCGGCTCTGCCCGGCCGTTGCCTACAGCAACGGCCGGCATTGGTGAGGAGCAGGCGCGGTTATGCCGTTGGCCCGCTCAATCGCCCGGGTCGTCATTCAATTCCGCAGTATCGTCTGAGCGATTCTCACCGCCGCCGTCGCCACCGATGCGAAAGCAGTGGCCGTCGAGGTCCTCGACGGTCATTTCGCGAACTCCCCAAGGATAGTCTGCAGGCGGCTTGCGAATGATGGCCCCGGTCTTTTTGTAGGTCTCGGAGAGGGCGTCGATGTCCTGCACGAAAATGGACATCCACATGCCCGGACCGCCTTGCGGATCGAGGGAAAGAAAGAGGTCGACCTGCTCGCGCCCCACGCAAGCGAAGTCCACAGGATCGCCCCACTCCCATTTCTTCTCAAATCCGAGTTTGTCGACGTAGTAACCGATCGATGCTGCCATATTCCTGACCGCCAGGATCGGCACCGCACGCTCGAAGCGATTTGCCGACTGCTCGTTCGGGTCGGCGCCGGCCGCAATCAGGGTCGCGGCAATGGCCCGATTCGTTTTTGGCGTTGCGAGGCTAAGGGGCGTGTAGCCGCGGCTGTCCTTGGCCGACGGGTCAGCGCCAAGCTCCAGCAGCAGTTTGACCATCTGCGGGCGGTTCTTCAGGACGGCCAGATGCAACGGCGTGCGATGGTGTTCGAACCGGCTCATCTTGCGTATGCGCAGAAGCTTTGGATCGTCGGAGACGAGCTTGCGGACGAGGTCGGCGCGATTGAGCGAGACCGCGGAGAAGATCGTCGGCTTGGCGCCGCGGGCAAGAAGGTAGTCGGCCGCCTCTGTGCGCACGTGTTTGAAGCACGTCGCCCACCCGATCACGCCGATCTCGTGCTCGTCTCCTTCACCGTCGACGTCGGCGCCCGCATCGATCAGCCGCCCAACCACTTCGACGGTGCCAAATTGCGCGGCCCAATGCAGTGCGGTCGCGTTGTCGAACTTGTCGCGGGTTGCGATGTCGAAACCTCGCCGCAGCAGGACGTTGACGCAATCAAGATGGCCTTCGGCGGCCGCGATATGTAACAGCGGCCGGTTCCATTGGCTGCCGGTATGATCTTTCGTGGATGCTGCGCCAGCAGCCCGTCGAGATCGCGCGCACGGCCCTCCTTGGCTGCGGCGATGATCTGGCCGTCGAGGCTTAGGGCATCGACGCGGGCTTTCAGCGCACGCCAGCTCGGAAAGCCGTAATCATTGGCGACGGCGAGCTGGGCCTGATAGAGCTTTGCCGACGCATCGCGCGTGCGAAGCCCGGCAAGCCGCTCCTTGGCGGCCTTCTTGAGCCAGTCGATGTGGGGTTGAGACGGGAGCGCCTTGGCCATGGCAAACCTTCTTTCTCTGCGCCCGGCGTCCGCGGCTCACGGGCAAGAAAGAAGGGACGGGTGTGTTCAAGCGCTACGAGGCGGGTTCAACCCTTTACGCGGACCGTAGGTCGCCTGTCGACCTCACAAATTCATTATCGGCGAGCCACGGAATGTGTCAACTCGGTCCGCATCCGGGGCCGCTCGCGTCTTTCGCTTCCTCAAATTTCGCTGCCGTACGGCCCCTGCGGGTCGCAGAGCGCCTGCAAGCGCCCTGCTGCGGCGCGCGCGAATGCCAGGGTGACGCTCTTGCGGGTCGCGGCGTGCAGCCTGTGCTCCGGCGCCTCGCGCACCAGCTCGGCCCCGTAGCCGTCAGCAAGAATGAGTCCCGCGTCGCTAGGAAAGATATCGAGCGGCACATGCTCGGCGGTGGCGAAGAACAGGCGATCGCAATGCATCCAGTAGTCGGCCCATTTCTGATCGGCGCGAAAATCCTCGATCGAGGATTTGATCTCCACGATCCAGATTTCGCCGTCGCCCCCCAGCGCCACGAGATCGGCGCGGCGTCCGGACATCAGCGGCAGCTCGGCGACGCAGGACAGTCCGAGCGTCACCAGCAGGCGTTGTGTCCCGCGCGACACGGCGAGCGCTGTTGGCGATTGACGGCGATCAAGCGGCGCGATGGGGGGTGAGATGCTCGACATCACGACATTGGTCCCGCGCGCCAGTTTCCCAATCCGGGCGCCGACAATAGATTCTTGAGCCGAACATTCCATGGCGAGTGGAAACCGACAAGGCCCTCGGAGGGTGCTTTGATTGAGCCATCTCACTTGCCGGCCGCCGCGGCTTGCCTCACTGTGCGTCCCCGAAGAGCACGAGCAATGGCCGCAATCGATTACGAAGCCGAATACGATAATCGGGCACGGGTGCCCGAGCACCCTCAGATCTTTGCCCGATGGGCGACGGATTCCGCGTCATATCGCGCCCGATTGCCGGCGTCGCGGCAAGCGCGCATCAGCTACGGCGCGACGGCCCGCGAAGTGATCGACCTGTTCGATGCTCGCCCCAACGCCCCGCTGGCGGTGTTCATCCACGGCGGCTGGTGGCAATTTCGAGCCGTCGTTGTTCAGCCACCTCGCAGCGGGCCTCAACGGCCATGGCATCGGCGTGGCGGTGCCGGGATACAATCTTTGTCCGCACGTGAGGATCGCCGACATCATCTATGAGATGCGCCGCGCGCTCATCGCTCTGTGGCGCCGTTACGGCCAGCGCATGCTGGTGCTCGGCCATTCGGCCGGCGGCCACCTGACCGCCATCCTGCTCGCGACGGACTGGCCGGCGCTCGACGCCGCCGTGCCGGCCGATGTGGTGGCCGCCGGATATGCGATCTCGGGTGTGTATGATCTCGCGCCGCTGGTGCACGTATCGATGAATCAGGACCTTCGCCTTGACATCGACAGTGCAAGAAAAATTTCGCCCGCATTGTGGCCGGCGCCGCGCGGCCGCGTGCTCGACGCGGTGGTGGGGGCGCGCGAGTCGAATGAGTTCCTGCGCCAGAGCCGCGTCATCGCCGACGTCTGGGGCAACGCTGGCGTTGCGACGCGCTATGAGGAGATCGCCGGCGCCGATCACTTCACCGTGCTCGACCCGCTCACCGATCCGAACAGCGCCATGGTGGCGCGCCTTCTCGCGCTGTCGCCGAAACCGTGACGCCCCCTCCCTACCCTCCCCCGCTTGCGGGGGAGGGTAGGGAGGGGCAAAGCTTCAACAGGCGTGCCGCATGAAGCCGTCATTGACCTTCTGGTACGAATTCGCCTCGACCTATTCGTGGCTCGCGGCCGAGCGCATTGAGACGCTCGCCGCGCAAGCAGGCGTCGAGGTCGCTTGGCGCCCCTTCCTGCTGGGGCCGATCTTCGCCGCCCAGGGCTGGACCAGTTCCCCGTTCAACCTCTTTCCCGCCAAGGGCCGCAATATGTGGCGCGACATGGAGCGCCAATGCGCGCGCATGAACTTGCCGCCGATCGTGCGGCCGGAGCCGTTTCCGCAGAACAGCCTGCTGGCCGCCCGCGTCGCCGCGGCGCTGCCGCCGGTGGCGCGCCCGCCATTCTCCCGCGCCGTCTACCGGGCACAGTTCACGAAAGGCCGCTCGATTGCGGACCGCGCGGTGCTCGCCGCGATCCTTAAGGACGCAGGCGTGCCGCCTGACGCCCTCGCGGCAGCCGAAGCCGCCGAAACAAAGAACGCCCTGCGGCAGGCGACCGAGAAGGCGCAGTCACTCGGCATCTACGGAGCGCCGAGCTTCACCACCCGGTCGGGCGAGCTGTTCTGGGGAAATGATCGCTTGGAGCAGGCGATCGCGTGGGCCAAGGAGGAGTCGGTCGGGTAGCGGCTCATCCATTTATTCGGCGTCATGGCCGGGCTTGTCCCGGCCATCCACGCCTTTTTCGCTGAAAGCTCGCAAGAAAGACGTGGATGCCCGCGACAAGCGCGGGCGTGACGCTGAGAGATGCCTCACACGTATTCACGCCAGCCAGCGCTTGCGGCGCCTGTAGTGCTTCACGTCACGGAACGACTTCCTCTTGCCCTCCGCGATGCCGAGGTAGAACTCTTTGACGTCCTCGTTCTCCGCCAATGATTTCGCCTCGCCGTCCATGACCACGCGGCCGTTTTCCAGGACGTATCCGTAACGGGCGTATTTGAGCGCCATGTGGGTGTTCTGTTCGGCGAGCAGGAATGACACCGCCTCGGTGGCATTGAGATTGCCGATGATCTCGAAAATCTCTTCCACGATCTGCGGCGCCAGCCCCATGGAGGGCTCGTCGAGCAGGATCATCTTGGGACGCGACATCAGGGCACGGCCGATGGCGCACATCTGCTGCTCGCCGCCGGACGTATAGCCTGCAATCGACGCGCGGCGGTCGCGCAGCCGGGAAAAATACGAATAGACAAGGTCGAGGTCGCGGCGAATCGCGGCCCTGCCGTCGCGCCGCGTAAAGGCTCCCGTCAGCAGGTTTTCCTCGATGGTGAGGTGGGCGAAGCAGTGCCGCCCTTCCATGACCTGGATGCAGCCGCGTCGCACCAGCTCGTTGGGCGACAGCGCCTGCACCTCGGCGCCGTCGAACAGGATCTTACCCTTAGCGACCTCGCCGCGCTCGGCATGGAGCAAATTGGAGATCGCCTTGAGGGTGGTGGTCTTGCCCGCGCCATTGGCCCCGAGCAGCGCCACGATGCCGCCGCGCGGCACCGTGAGCGAGACACCCTTGAGAACCAGGATGACGCGGTCGTAGACCACCTCGATGTTGTTGACGGAGAGCATTCACGACGATCTATCGCAGGGCTCGGTGCGCTTCGGCCAGGCCGGGTCCTTGGACACATAGTCGTTGGCCGCGGCGTCCAGCAAGGGCTGCACACGGTCCGTCATGGGCGCAACCCAATCGGAGACCTTCACCCACTTGCGGCCATCCCATTGCTGCAGGTAGGTGGCTTGGTGACCGTTATGGTCGGTACACGATACTTTCAGCGGCGCGCCGAATTCCGGCAGGCCGAGCTGCGCCCATCGCGCCGCGTTGATATCGAGCGTTTCCAATCCGCGTCGCACATCCTCGCCGCTCACGACTTTCCGGCCGGTGAGCTTCTGGGCATTGCGGATCGATTCCGCGATAAGGACGGAATTGTAGATGCCCTTGTTGTAATGGGATTCGCCCACCTTGTCCTTGGCAGCGACCTGGCTTTCACCTTTGTCGACGACGTATTTCTGGATATCCCGGATCGCCGCGAAGTTGGCGCCGACGGCCGAGAAGTTGAGCGTGACGTATCCCTTGGCGCCGGGACCGGCGGGCCGCGCATCGTCCTCGCTGCCGCCCCACCACACGCTGACGAGATGGTCCATCGGGTAGTTGATCTTCGCGGCTTCCTTGACCGCCGTCGGGTTCATGGCGCCCCAGCCCCACATGATGATCCAGGCAGGCCGGTCGCGCCGGACGCCGAGCCACTGCGCGGACTGGGTTTGCATTTCCTGCACCGTCACCGGATACATCTTGACCTCGAAGCCATAGTCCTTCGCGAACTGCTCCAGCAGCGGGATCGGTTCGCGGCCGTAGCCGCCTTCGAAAAAGACGAAGCCGACGGTCTTGCCCTTGAGCTTCTCTAACCCGCCCTCCTTGCCGCCGATATACTTGAAGATCATCGACAGGCCGTCCCAATAGGTCGCGGGCGGATTGAAGATCCAGGGGAAATCATTGCCGACCGCGGAGGCCGACAAGCCGTAAGCCATTGACAGAATCGGGATCTTGTCGACCGACGCCTTGGGGATGAGCTGCAGCGTCGTGCCGGTCGACCATGGGTTCATGATTACCGGCTTCTTTGCCTTGACGGCTTCGTAGCACTCGACGCCCTTCTTGGTATCGTATCCGGTCTCGCATTCCTCGATGTTGAGCTTGACGCCGCCGATGCCGCCGTCGCGCTCATTGAGCATGGTCAGATAATCGTGCATGCCGTTAGCGATCGGAATGCCGGAGCCCGCGAATGGTCCGGTCCGATAGGTGAGCAGGGGAATATAGATGCTGTCCTGAGCCTGAGCCGGTGCTGCCAAGCCCGGCGCTGCGGCCAATGCCAGTCCCAGAACAATGTGCGTGACGCGCATTGCGTTCTCCTTAAGTAGTTGTCTCCGCCCTGCACCGACGCATTGCGTCGCGTCGGCGCTTGTTTCATTGCCAATGAATATTGCCCGTTTAATACGGAAATGGCCACACCCTCAGCTTCTGCTTGCCGATTTGCCACAGCCGGGCGAGGCCGCTCGGCTCGACCGCCAGGAAGAAGATGATCAAAGCGCCAACGATCATCAACTGAATGTGTTCGACGGTCGCGGCGCGAATCGGCACGCCGAGGGCGTCGGGCAGGCTGCGCAGCACAATCGGTAGCCCCCAGATCAGGGCCGCGCCGAAAAACGAGCCGATCAGGCTGCCGAGGCCGCCGATGATCACCATGAACAGGACGCGAAACGACAGATCGATATTGAAGCTGTCGGCCTCGGCCGCGCCGAACCATAGGAATACCATCATGGCGCCGGCAACGCCGCAATAGAAGGACGACACAGCGAAGGCGATCAGCTTGGTGCGGAACAGCCTGATGCCGATCAGCTCCGCCGCGATATCCATGTCGCGCACCGCCATCCACATGCGGCCGATGCGGCCGCGGATGAGGTTCGACGCCAGCCACGTCATGCCGACGACAATCGCCAGCACGACAAGATAGCGCGTCACCGGTGTGGCGTTGGGCCCGGTGACCGGAACGCCCAGCACGGTGCGGGTCGGCACCTCGATCGCGCCCGAGACGTTGTAGTTGTAGAGCCAGGGCACGCGCACGAAGCACCACGACAGGAAGAACTGCGCCGCCAGCGTCGCGACGGCGAGGTAGAATCCCTTGATGCGAAGCGACGGCAGCCCAAACAACGCCCCAAGCGCAGCCGCCGCCAGTCCGGACGCGACAATCAGCACAATGACGTTCACGTCCGGAAAGATCGTGGTGAGCTTGTAGCACGCATAGGCGCCGACCCCCATGAACGCCCCGGTGCCGAGCGAGATCTGTCCGGCATAGCCGGTAAGCAGGTTGAGCCCGATGGCGGCGAGCGAAAACACCAGAATGGGGATCAGCACGGCGCTGATCCAGAAGTCCGGAAGGGTCAACGGTACCGCAAGGAACGCCACTGCCAGAATGGCAGCGATGCCGATGCGGTCC
>Ga0137361_10002732_pt1 | contig 11315 bp, 9 predicted proteins | sample Mad1_80_16metaG_FD_104923 | JGI IMG/M metagenome (GOLD analysis project Ga0137361, IMG submission 104923) | Vadose zone soil microbial communities from Angelo Coast Range Reserve, California, USA - Mad1_80_16 metaG | ecosystem: Environmental > Terrestrial > Soil > Vadose zone | place: USA... | reverse complement strand
GGAAGCCAATCCCATCGAGAGGGCGCCCAGCCCCGGGCCGATCTCCACCACCGGCTCAAGTGGGTCCTCGATCAGCGCCGCGATACGCCGCGCGACCCGGGGGTCGCACAAGAAATTTTGGCCCAGGCGCTTGCTGGGGCGAACCCCAAGCTCGCGCAGGACCGCCGCGATTCCGGAAGTAGCCTTGCCCCTAGAGCCGGAAAAGGCTTCGCGAGGCGGCGTCGGTCGCGTCCTCGAGCGCGCGCGGGGTCACCCCCAGCGCCGCGGCAAGCTGGTCCCGGACGAGGGCCAAATAGGCCGGCTCGTTTCGCTTCCCCCGGTGCGGCATGGGAGCGAGGTAGGGAGCGTCGGTCTCGAGCACGATGTCGGTAAGCGTGAGCTCGCGAATGATGTCGGGAAGGGGGCTCTTCTTGAAGGTCGAGGATCCCCCCACCCCGATCTTGAACCCCATGGAAAGTACCCTCCGGGCGAGCGCCAGGTCCCCCGCGTAGCAGTGAAAGCTGCCCCCGGCCTCGGGCGGCCCCTCCTCCCGGAGCACCTCCGCCACCCGCTCGGCGGCCTTCCGGTGATGGAGCACCAGGGGTTTCCCCGTCTCCTTGGAGATGGCGATGTGGCGCCGGAGGAAGCTTTCTTGAACTTCGGGCGCCGCGTTCTCGGGCCAGTGAAAATCGAGCCCGGTCTCCCCGATCGCGACCACCTCGGGCTCGCGCGCCAGAGCCGCGATCTCCTCCATCTCCTCCTCGCGCCCCTCGCGCACGTCGCAGGGATGCATCCCCACGGCCGCCCGCACGCCCGGATGCTTCCGCGAAAGCTGGATCGCGCGGCGGCTCGACGCGGCGTCGGTCCCGGCTTCGACCACCCAGGCCACACCCGCCGCCCGGGCGCGGGCGAGCACCTCCTCGCGATCCGGATCGAACTCGGATCTCCCCAGGTGGGCGTGCGAATCGATCATCGCTCGATGCGCGGGAAGAGCGGCTTCGAGGCTCCGATGGGCTCGGCCTGCGCGGGAGAAGGAAGGAGGGCTCCGGCCCCGGGCAGCCGCGCCTTCTCGATCCCGGGCTTCAGCCGGAGCGTTTCCCAGACCTCGCCGGCCTTGGAGGGCATCACGGGGTGGAGCATGAGCGCCGCGTGCTGGAGTACCACCACCAGCGTGGCGAGGAGCTGATCCAGCTCGGCTCTGCGCGCCGGGTCCTTCGCGAGATTCCAGGGCGCCTTCTCCTCCACCAGCCGGTTCGCTCGCCGGATCACGGTCCAGGCGGCCTCGATTCCCTTGTCGATCTCGTAGCGCTCCATGGCCGCAACGTAGTCACGGAGCGTCGCGGTGATCAGGTCGCCGAGCCCCTCGATGGGCGCCGCCGCGGCCACCTTCCCGCCGCGGTAGCGATGGATCATCGACACGGTACGCGTGAAGAGGTTGCCCCAGTCGTTCGCGAGGTCGGCGTTGTAGCGGTCGATGAACAGCTCCCACGTGAAATCACCGTCCCGCGAGAGGGGAACCTCGCGCAGGAGGTAGTAGCGAAGCGCGTCGGCGCCCCAGCGGTCCGCGATCTCCAGGGGATTCACGATGTTCCCGAGCGACTTCGAGAGCTTCTCTCCCTGGAACTGGACCCAGCCGTGCCCGAGCACGGTCCGGGGCAAGGGCAGCTTGGCGCTCAGGAGCATCGCGGGCCAGATGATGCAATGGAAGCGGGTGATGTCCTTCCCGATCACGTGGAGATCGGCGGGCCAGTACTTCGAGTAATCCCCGTTCCGCTCGGGATAGCCGACCCCCGTGATGTAGTTGATCAGCGCGTCGAACCAGACATAGATGGTGTGCCCCGGATCGTTGGGAAGCGGAATTCCCCAGGTACCCGAAGCGCGCGAGACCGAGATGTCCTCGAGCCCGCTCTCCAGCACGTTCACGATCTCGTTCCGGCGCGACTCGGGGATGATGAACTCGGGTTTACTCCGTATATGCTCGAGCAGGCGCGGCCCGTAGGCCGAGAGCTTGAAGAAATAATTCTCCTCGCTCACCCACTGCGGCACGGTCTTGTGCACCGGGCACCTGCCGTCCACGAGGTCCTTCTCGGGATAGAAGCGCTCACAGCCCACACAATAGTGGCCCTCGTATTTCCCCTTGTAGACGTCCCCCGCCTCCACGATCGCGCGAAAGAGCGCCTGCACGCCCTTGACGTGACGCGGCTCCGTGGTCCGGATGAAATCGTCGTAGGAAATGTCGAGCCGCTTCCAGACCGCCTGGAACGCCTCCGCCATCCGGTCGCAGTATTCCTGAGGCGACATCCCCTTCTCGCGCGCGGCCTTCTCGACGTTGGTCGAATGCTCGTCGTTTCCCATGAGGAAGCGCGTATCGAATCCGGCCATGCGCTTGTAGCGCGCGATGGCGTCCGCGGCGACCTTTTCGTAGGCGGTCCCCAGGTGGGGCAGGTTGTTGACGTAGTCGATGGCGGTGGTGAGGTAGAACTTCGACATCAGTTTTCCGAGATGGGAAACTGGAGCTTGGCTCCCTTGACGCTCTCGCCGTCGCCCGGCTTCGCTCCGCGGGCTCCGCACCGCGTCTTGTCGCAGCCGCGCCTCCGGTCCCGCGAGGGTCCGACCACCTTGGTGCCCGCCGGAAGCTCGGACAAAGCGAGGGGAGTCTCGTGCCCCGCTTGGTCGGTGAGCAGAAGCGTGCGCCGGAAGATGTCCACCCGGGAGACTTCCTGCTCCACGCCGGCGAGAACCAGCTTGCTCCCGAGCTTCGGGAATTCGTGCGAGGACTCCTTGTAGAAATCCAGCTCATAGCGGAGGCAGCACTTCAGCCGGCCGCAGGCGCCCGAGATCTTGGAGGGGCTTGGAGAAAGCCCCTGGTCCTTGGCCATTTTGAGAGTTATCGGCTCGAACTGCCGGAGCCAGGTCGCGCAGCAGAGCTCCCGGCCGCACGTGCCCACGCCGCCGATCCGTCCCGCCTCGTCGCGCACGCCGATCTGGCGCAGCTCGATCCGGGTGCGAAAGATGGAGGCCAGGTCCTTGACCAGGTCGCGGAAGTCCACGCGTTTCTCGGCGGTGAAGAAGAAGGTGATCCGGTTGCCGTCGAACTGGTACTCCACGTCCACGAGCTTCATGTCCACATCGCGGTGGACGATCCGCTCCTTGGCGGTGTCGTAGGCGCGGGTCTCCTTGGCGCGGTTCCGCTCGAAGGCTTCCAGGTCCTCGGTCTGCGCCGGGCGGAGCAGCTCCCGCATCTTGGCCGGAGCATCCTCGCGCTTCACCCACTCGCTCGTGTGGTGGACCTTGCCGAGATCGATGCCCCGGTCGGCCTGCACCACGACCCAGTCCCCCTCCTGCACGGGTATCTCGCGCGGGTTCGTGAAGTACTCGCGCCGGCGACCCTTGAACACCACCTCGATCAGCTCGTTCATATGATGATCCCCCGATTGCTGGGCTCCTCTCGGTTCGATCACGGCGTGCCCTGGGCCATGCGGTACTGGGCCGACGCGACCGCGTATGGAATGGTGACGTTGGATTGGACCGATTCGGCGATCTCCTCGAGCAGGCGCACGCGTTGAGTCAGCGATTCGACCGGCAGCTTGCGCGCGTCCGAGGCGATCCGGTTCTTGAGGTCCTCGTTCATGAGCTCGGTCCGTTCGCCCAGAAGGCTGAAGCGAAGCAGATCACGGTAATAGTGGAGTGCCAGCGAGACCGCGGCGAGAAACCTGGGCCGGTCCCGGTCCATGCGAGCCTTGCGCAGGGGACCCAGGATCGCGTTTTCTTTCGGGTCCACGAAAAGCTCCAACGCCGCCGCGCGAAGCTTCGAGAGCTCCCCTTCGTCGAACGCCCCCTTGCCCGCGGCGTCCAGCGGCGTCTCGAAGTGCTGAAGCGCCCTCCCCAAGCTTCCATCCGCCGTCCTGGCCGCGAGCTTGGCGACCGGCTTCGATATGCCGCGGCCCTCGAGAACCGAGGCGATCAGGTCGGCCGGGAGTGGGCGGAAGCGGACGTGGAGGCAGCGCGACTGGATGGTGGGAAGGAGCGAGCGCGCCTGTCGGGCCCCGAGGATCAAAACCCGATTTGGATGCGGCTCCTCGAGCATCTTCAAGAAGGCGTGGGCGGCGGGGCCCGTCATCGCCTCGGCCCTCTTCAAGATCAGAACCTTGGCGCCCCCCTCGCGGCGGGCCGTCATCGACAGGAATTGTTTCGCTCTGGCCATGTCCTCCACCGAGTGGACCGCGGGCTTGGCGAAGATCGGCAGGTAGAAGGGATCGGTCGCCAGGCGGGAGAGAATGGTCGCGCGGGCTTCGGAGCGGGCCTCCTCGGCTTGACGCTCGGTCCTCCCCTCGGTCGAGAACGTGGGAAGCGGGACGCGAAGGTCGAGATCAGGGTGCCGCAAGGCGAGCGCCATGCGGCAGGACTCGCAGGTGTCGCAAGGGGAGCCGTCCGGGCGCCTTGATTCGCACAGGAGCGCGCGGGCAAGGTAGAGCGCGGCCCGGGTCTTTCCTACGCCGGAGGGGCCGTGGAAAAGGTAGGCATGTCCTACGTGTCCCGACTGCAACGCGGCGCGGAGAAGCCCCAGGGCTTCGTCCTGGCCGCGGAGAGTGTCAGCCATATGTCGATCTCAACGGAACCAGTCGAGGGGATTCAGTGCGATCTTCCCCTGCCGGATCTCGAAATGGAGAGCTGTCCCAACGGTAGAGCCGGTGTCGCCGACCCGCCCGATGATCTCTCCGGCAGCTACCTCTTTGCCGACGGTGACCAGGATCTCGGAGGCATGGGCGTAAAGGGTGTAAAAGCCCCCACCGTGGTTGAGTATAGCACACTTGCCGTACCCATCCAGCCAGCTCACATAGTCCACGCGGGCCTTGGAAACGGCCGCGATGGGTGTTCCGAACGAGGCCGCTATGTCTATGCCGCTGTTATAGGTAGCCGTATTGAATCTCGGATTTTTCCGGTAGCCGAACGCCCCCACCACCTTGCCCGTGACAGGCCAGGGCAGCCTCCCTTTGTTCTTGGCGAAATCGCCGAATAGCGGGAGCACGCCTCCTGGGCCGCCCCGCTCCCCGGCCAACCGGCGCTTCTCCAGCTCGCCGATCAGGGCCTGGATCCTCTTGCTCGCCCGCTCCAGCTCGGCCGCGGCCTGCTCGTTCGATTTCCGCTCGCCGCGGATCTGGGCAAGGAGCCCCCGCCGATCGCTAGCGAGCTGCTTCTGCGCCTTCCGCTGCCGCTCGGTCTCGCGCTTCAGACGGTCCAGCTCCCGTTGCCGCTCCTCGAGGCGGATCTTGGTGTCCTGGACCTCGGTCCGATGTGCCTGAGTGAGCTGCATCTGGTTCTTGTCCTCGCGGGCCACTTTGGCGAGGAAGTAGGTGCGGTTCACTAGATCGGGGAAGGTCCGCGCCGAGAGCAGGTATTCAATGTCGCGGCTGCGCCCGCGCTTGTAGATTTCGCGCAGACGCCAGGAAAGGCGCCGCCGATCCCCCTCGAGCTCCACGGCCGTGCGCGCGAGCTCGGTGGTCGCGTCCCCAAGGTCGGAGGAGACGATCTTCCGCCGCCGCTCCAGCGCCGCGAGGTAACGGATGGTCAGGGAGAGCTGGACTTCCTTCTCCTTGAGCTCGCCGAGCAGGTTTCGCTCCCGCCCGCGGAGCTGCTGGGACTTGGCGCGGCGCTCCTCCAGCTCGCGTCCCAGCGACTCCAGCTCCTTCTTCTGGTTTTCGATCTCCGCCTGGGTCTCGTCCACCACGCGCCGGGTCGTATCGGGCGCGGCCGCGGAGGGCGCGGCGGGGGGCGGCTCTGCCGCTCCCGGGGGGATTGCGCCCTGCGCTCCCGCGTGCGAGCCGGGCGAGCCGAGGAGCGCGAGGCACGCAAGCGCCAGGGCGAGTCGGGCCGACGCCCATCGAACCTCTAGAGAAGCCATTTCCTGGGGAGCGTCGCGACCGCGATCCAGCTTCCGAGCAGCCCGAGGAGGCCGCTCACGGCGGCGAATCCGAGAAGAACATCGGTCGTGGGCATGGGGAGATGGAAGAGCCCCTCGGCCAGCGAGTCGTGGATGGCCCGGGCAAGAAGGATCGTGATGCCCGAGGAGATCGTGGCGAGCACGAAGCCCTCGGCGAGATAGGGCGCCTCCGTGAAGAGAAATCCCCCGCCCAGCGTGCGAATCACATGGAGCGACTCGAGCCGGGCCTGGATCGCGAGCCGCGTCGTCGCGCCCACGACGAAGAGCACGCCGATCAGGATGATGAGCCCCAGCACCGCTCCGATCTGATGCAGCGTGCGCGTGACCTGCTCGGCGCGGAGCACCCATTCGCCCGCGTAGCGCACGTCCTCCACGTGGGGAAGCGTCTCCGCCTGCCGCGCGATCGAGCGCACTCCCTCGGCGGTGCGGTACCCGGGCTTGGGACGCACAACGAAGGAGGCCGGAAGGGGATTTTCCCCCACGGCCTGGAGCAGGGCTTCGTCGCCGACATCGGCGCGGAACTGCTCCCAGGCCTCGTCCTTGCTCACGTACCGGATGCTGTCCACCCCGGCCATGAGCCGCAGGCGGCCCGCGAGCACGTCCACGTCGGGACGCGAGAGCCCCTCGTTCAGGAAGATCGAGATCTCCTCGCGCGATTCGAGCTGCTCCGTGTAGCTGTCCACGCCGGTCAGCACCATCATGAAGAGAAGGAGGATGAGCAGGATCGAGGACATGGAGAGGACGCTCACGAGACAGAGCGTCCGGTGGCGGCTCAACGTGCGCCAGAGCTCTGTGAAGATGTACCGGATCGGACCCATCAGATCCCGCCGCCCATGGTGCCGGGGGCGGTGCCCGCCGGGGAAGCGCCTTCGCCCGAATCCGGCCGCGCCTGGTCCGACCGCACGACACCCTGCTCCAGCCGGATCACGCGCCCGGGATGACGCTGCGTCCAGTCCTCCGCGTGCGTGGCGACGAGCACCAGCGTCTCGCGGTCCCGGTACTGGCGCATGAGGGAGAAGATCTGCGCCGCGGCAGGTGGATCGAGATTCCCGGTCGGCTCGTCCGCGATGAGGATCCGGGGATGGCGGACCAGCGCACGGGCGAGCGCCACGCGCTGCTTCTCGCCCGAGGATAGCTGGCCGGGGTAGAGACCCTCCAGGCCGCGGAGCCCCATCTCCTCGAGGAGAGGCGCCACGCGCTGGCGTATCTCCTCTCGTTCCCACACGCCCGAGATGCGGCAGGCGAGCGCGATGTTCTCGTAGACGTTCCGGTCGTTCAGGAGCCGGAATTCCTGCGCGAGCATCCCGATGGCGCGCCGCATGCCGGGCTCGGCCTCGACGCGCCCGCGGCTGGGCCGCTCCGCGAGCGAGACCAGACGAAGGAGCGTGGATTTTCCAGCGCCGCTGGCCCCGGTGATGTACACCCATTCGCTCGGGTCGAAGGAGAGCGACACATCGCTCAGGGCGAGGCGGTCCTTGTAATACTTGGTGACGTGGTCGAGACGGATCAGGGCCATGTCCACTCCAGGCGCCGTCCGCCGGACCGTGAGGCGAGATCGATCGCGACGCGCGCGGCCTTGACGAGGCCCGCGGGGTCCGGCCTTCGCGCGCCTCCTTTCCATGCGCGGTCGAACGCGGTGCCGTGGTCCACCGAGGTTCGAATGAAGGGCAGCCCCAGGGTGACGTTCGCGGCGCCGCCGATGCCGTCCATCTTCGCGGGGATCAATCCCTGATCGTGGTACATCGCCACCGTGACCCCGAAGTCGTCGCCGCGAGCGCCGCGCGCGCGGTGCCCGAAAAAGGTGTCCGCGGGAAAGGGGCCCACCGCGCGGATCCCCTCGGCGCGCGCCCGCTCCATGGCGGGGCCGATCACGCGCTTCTCTTCGTCTCCGAAGAGACCGTCTTCGCCCGCGTGCGGGTTGAGCGCGAGCACAGCCAGCGGCTTTTGGCGACCCCATCGGAAATTTCGCATCGCCGCCGCCGCGTAGCGCAGCGTGCGCGAGAGTGACTCCACGTCGAGGGAGTCCGGGACGTGCCGCAGCGCCAGGTGCACGGTCGCGAGCACGATCCGGAATCGCCCTCCGGTGAAGAGCATGCGCGTATCGGGGGCGCCGCTCAAAGCGCCCAGGAATTCCGTGTGTCCCGGATGGGGATAGCCCGCGAGCTGGAGCGCCTTCTTGGAGATGGGCGCGGTCACGATCGCGCTCACTCGCCCGTCGAGGGCCAGCCTGGCGGCCGTCTCGATCGCGCGGGCGGCGGCGCGGCCCGTTTCCTGGGATGGAAAACCCGTGTCGAAGGCGCCCCAGACGCCGGCCGTCGACATGATGAGCGGAATTTCGCGTCCGCCGGCGGTTTTGGGATCGAACTGGTCGGCGGCGATGGGACGGAAGCGCAGGGTTACGCGGGCGTGGCGAGCGGCCCGCTCCATCACCTCGGGATCGCCGACCGCCGCAAGGCGCGCGTCACGGCGAAGCGAAGGGAGCGCGAGGGTGCGCACGAGGATCTCGGGGCCGATGCCGGCTGGATCCCCCATCGTGAAGAGGAGCGTGTGCCGACGCGGCGCCACCGTCTCGGGGCCTCCTCGAGTTCAGTCCTTGACCTCGATGTTCACGTTCTTGCGGATCCGTTCGAGCCAGCGGTCGTACGCGTCGCGAAGCTTCTGTTGCCGCACGACCTCCTTCAAGTCGTCGCGAATCTCTTCGAACTTGTACTCGCGCTCCGGAACCCGTCCCGCGAGCTTGAACACATAGTAACCGGCTTCGCCCTTGAGGGGGACACTCACCTCGCCCTCGCCCAATCCGGTTAGAGGCTCCTGGAAGGTGGGGGGAAGGGTCGTCACCGGGACATCGCCCAGGAATCCGCCGGAGTCCTTGGTGGCGGTATCCATGGAGTAACGCTTCGCCATCGTCGCGAAGTCCGCCCCCTTGAGGATCGAATCGCGCACCCCGAGGGCCCGCTTCCGCGCGCGCTCCTCGTCGGCGGGGCTGATCTTGGCCTGGAGCAGGATGTGGCGGGCGTGGATGTGCTCGGGCAGCGAATCGGATTTTGGAAAATGCTCCAGCACCTGGATCAGGTGCCAGCCGTATCGGCTGCGGACGGGCTGGCTGATCTCGTTGGGCTTCAGGGCGAAGGCGACCTCCTCGAATTCTCCGACCATGTCGCCGCGAGCGAAGGTCCCGAGATCGCCCCCCCGCTGGCCCGACGGGTCATCCGAGAACTTCCTGGCGACGTCTTCGAAGGGAGCCTTCTTCACGACGATCAGGTTCCGGAGGCTGTCCGCGCGCGTGTGGAGCCGCTTAACTTGGAGTGAGTCGGGCTCGAAACCGAGAACGATCGCCGAGAGCTTGAGCTGCTCGGAGCGCTTTCCAAGCGAGTCCCGGTGGGCCACGAAGTAGGCCTTGGCCTCCGCGTCGGTCACGGTGGTCCGGTTCTGGACTTCCTTCCCGACGAGCCGCATGACCAGAAGCTGCTTCTTGACGTCGGGCTCGTACTTGCGGCGCAGCGCGTCCTCGGTCGTGTGCTCGTCGGCGAGCGCGCGGCGGAAATTGTCTTCCGAGCCCAGCCGGGTCCGGACGTTCGCGATCGCCTGCTTCACCGCCTGATCGAGGTCCGATTTCGGAATCGTGATGTTCTGCCGCTGCGCTTCGGCCAGAATGACCTGCTCGTCGATGAGCTGGCGGAGGACGTCCTTCCGGAGCTTGGCGACCGAGACCGAATCGCTCGGATCCACGTGCAGATTCACCGAGGCGACCCGGAGCTGGTCGTCCACGTCGGACTCGAGGATCACTTCCTTGTTGACGATCGCCGCGATCCTCTCGGATGCCGCCGCGATGCGCGTCGCCGGGAGCGCCGCGGCGGCGAGCGCCACCGCGATCCAGGCAAGACGCTTCATGAAGCTACGCCTCATCAGCGATTCCCTCCCGTGTCGGAGCTCATTCCAAGCCGGACCGCGTCCAATCGCGCCGGCACGGTGCGGGCCGGCGTGGCCACGCGCAAACGTTCCAGCTCACCCGTTACCCATTCATCTTCCAGGTGCTCGCGCGCGTCCGCGCTCACGTCCAGCCGGGCCTCCGTGAACGAGAGCGGCCGAGGCGCTTCGTGGGCGAGCGCTTTCGCCACGGCGTATCCGTTCGGGGTCTCGATGACGGAGGAGATCTCACCATCCCGCAGACCCCGGACGGCGACGGACAGGGGATCCGGGTCCGCGTCGAGAACCGAAATCTCCCCGTAGAAGCGGGGGAAGATCCTGCTCGCGGCCGCATTCACGGCCGCCCTGAATCCATCCTCGGCGAGGACGGAATCGCGGAATTGGGCCCGGTCCCAGCCCGCGCGGGCCATGCGGGCTGTGTCCGCGGAGCCGAACACCGTCACGAACGCCCGCCGCGCCGCGGGCCGCTTGTAGCGTGACGCGTGCGCTTCGAAGAAGGCGCGGAGCGCGGTCGAATCCGGCGCGGGTACGGCGCGCGTCACCATCGCGCGGGTGGAAATCTCCTCGCGAAGGAGGCGCAGCTTCCTCACGACCAAGGGATCGCGATCGATTCCGCGCTCGCGCGCGTCGCGTGCGATGAGCCGCGGGAGCACGGCGTTGGTGCAGACCCTCAGGAGCATTTTCGCATTTTCGATTTTCGCGTTGTTCTCTTCGTCCGCCGGAAGAAGCTCCGGATGGGCGAGGTCGCGATAGGTGATCGAATCGCCGTCCACCCGCGCGATCACGCCCAGGCTCGGGCGCACGCCGCGCTTGGGCCTTCGTCCCCTGGAATCGAGCGAAGCCAGGATCGAATCGGCTTTCTCGGTCGCCGCCGCGAACATGATCGGGCCGATCTGGTCGGGATCGAGCTTGAAATGGTATTTCTGGAGCAGGTGAATCCGGTAACGCGAATCCAGCTCGAAGAGGCGGTCGTGCATCATGGCCTCCCGGATCTCCTTGTCGTCGGGATCCACGATCGTCTCGACCCGGTAGAACTCGTGCGACTGGGCGTTGCGGTACGGCCCCATGATATCGCCCGGCTTCGCGGTGGCGAATGCGCGCCACGACTCCTCGTTCAGGTTTCCGACCCGGCGCCAGCCCACCTCGCCCCCCTTGGTGGCGGAGGGGTGCGTGCTATAGACCGCCGCGATCGAATCGAAGTCCGCGCCGTGCTTCATCGCATCCAGGAGCTCGTAGGTCGCCTTGTGGTCGGTGACACACAGGATGTACCCCATCTTGACCCGCCGGAAGAGACCGCCCGCGCGTGCCGTGTCGATCTGCGACCGCGAGGGCGTGATCTCAGGGATGAGGTATTTGTCACGGATCGCGGAATAGAGGATCTGGGCGTTCTCGGTCTCGAGGTCGTGCTTCACCGTCGCGTCGGCCGGAACACCCTTCCGCTCGGCCTCGAGCGCCAGGAGCTCGCGGT
>Ga0137361_10002731_pt1 | contig 11315 bp, 10 predicted proteins | sample Mad1_80_16metaG_FD_104923 | JGI IMG/M metagenome (GOLD analysis project Ga0137361, IMG submission 104923) | Vadose zone soil microbial communities from Angelo Coast Range Reserve, California, USA - Mad1_80_16 metaG | ecosystem: Environmental > Terrestrial > Soil > Vadose zone | place: USA... | reverse complement strand
TAGAGCTTCGTGATCAAGCTGGCCGCAAGCCAATTGCCGAACAGGGCGTGCCAGGGAAGCGCCCCGGGCGTACGCGGACCCGCAAGACGCGAACCGATGGTGATGTCGGCGCGCCCCTCGGAAATCGGAGCAAGGAGAAGCGGAAGCTCACCAGGCCGATCGCTGTAGTCGCCGTCAAGGAATACGACAACATCGGGCGCGCTAGTGCAAGCGAGCCCGGTCAGGCAGGCCTGGCCATACCCGCGCCGCGGTTCGGTCACGACTCGGGCACCCATACGTGCCGCAATCTCAGGCGTCCCGTCTGTCGAGTTGTTGTCGACGACGATGACCTCGGTGACGAGAGGGGCGGGAAGATCACCCAGGACACGGCTGATGGCCTGCGCCTCGTTGCGGGTAGGAATGATGATTGAGACTCGCACTCAACCTCCGTTTGGTTACCACCAGAGAGCGCTTGGTCGCCTGCGCGCCAAAAAGGAATCAATACCCCACGTCCGGCCCGCGCCCCCTATGGCCAACGCAAGCGAGGCCAGTACGGGAACTAGCAGCTCCCATATCCACGCAGTTCCCCACTCCGAAACCCATAGACTGGCGAGGAACGCAAAAGCCACGAGGGCGGCCGGGCGCGTAAAAAGGCCGATCACCAGCAGCACTCCAAGGGAAATTTCCGTCAGTCCCTGAAGGGGTGCAGCTACAGATGCGTGACTCGCCGCGAGCTCCATCACGCTCTTCCATATGGTGGGGGCGTTACCGTTCTCAATGTAATCGCGAATGAGGGCCGCGTAACTTGCTGGCTTGTAGAGGCCTTTGCCCAGATTTTCGAAGAAAACCCAAACAAACATCGCGCCAATGGTCAGCCGTAGGATGACCAAAGCGATGCGCGTGTGCGGCTGCGGAGCTTCTTGGGTATTGTTGGCTGGTGCGGTGAGGCTCGTCGTCATGATTTTCTCTCCATCTCCCTAGGTCGGAATCTCTTTTCTTTTGTGCTGCGCACCTACCTGGTCTTTTCCCTGGCTAACGAAGCGTAATGCTAATCGCGGGCGATCACGATGGTGGTACACGCGCTTTCGCCCTTGGGCAGCTCGCGCGCCGGAGCCATGCGTACTTCCAGCTTTTCGGTTTTTCCCCGGACGATCGGGCAATACGAGTCCGGCTCGCGCAGGGCGTTTTGCAGGCGGCGGCGTCCCGCACACCCCCCGTGGCAAGACGCCAGGTACGCGCACGAACGGCAAACCTCTGGCGCGGTGCGCGCCTCCACGAAGGGGGAGGTTTCCACGACTTCCGAACCGAGCGAGACCAGCAGCGAAAGCGGCTCGCCGACGCCAGGCCAATAAACGCACGGCTGCGTGGTGGCGCGAGGCGTGACACGCACGGTGCTGACTCCGCAGCCGCCCGATCTTGCGGGCAGACCTGCCATGGCGCGAACCAGCGGCTCCCCAATGGCAATCACGTCGGTTTCTGCAAACAACGCGCGAAAGCCTTGCCAATATTCCTCGTACGTCAGAGCGTATAAGTCGGAGCGCACCGCTTGATAGACGTTGACGCGCAGCGGTGCCCCGTAGCGTTTAGCTACGCGCGCCACGTTGGCCAATCCTAGATAGTTGGCCTTCATCATTACGGCAATGAAAGTGACCGGAACTCCGAGTCGCACGCAACGCTCCGCCTGCTCGTGGATCAGCGCCCAATTTCCGGAGCCGCGCTGGGCGTCCTGTTTTGCTTCGCTGGAATAATCCAGGGAAAACTCGATATCGTGGAAAGCACGCAACTCCTCGTCGGTGAGCACCGCGACGCTGTGCCCATTCGAAGTGATGGTGAGCTTCACTGGCAGGGTTCGAAGGAACGCCAGGATTTCACGGAACTCCGGGTGCATTCCATTTTCACCCGTGCCGAGATTCACGGAACGGACTGGGAGGCTGGCCATCGCGGAGCGCACTTGCTCGAGGCTCAAGCGGTCAACGCGGGCTGGATCGCGGTAGCAGAACGAGCAGGATAGATTGCATTCGTTGGTTAAGCCCAGTCCGATGGCGAACCCCCGCGACGGCGCGAGACGGACCAACCCATGTTGCAAACTCGGTTGTGCGGACTGTTGACTCATTCTTGTATACCTTTACTGCTGCGCGCGCGTGTCCTTCCGGCAATTACTTGTGTATTCCGGGCGATGGTAGGGAATTGCATTTGCGCTCCCAGAACGAATGGATGAGCGGCATCGTTAGCGACGCGTTTGAACCGTGTTGTGTCTGGTATGTGCATGTCAAGTGGCCACGGAAGGACGGAATACGCTATCGCCGATCAAATCGGAGACCATCACCAGCCCGTAAATAACGAGCAGCAGAGTACCTAACCTGGCATAGAAACCGAGTTGTACGTTGTTGTAGACGGCTTGTCCCAGCCCGCCGCCGCCTACGAGCCCGAGGATGGCTGAGACGCGGAGGTTCGTTTCCCAACGCACGACGGTGTAACTGGCCAGCATTCGCTTGGCTTGCGGCCAAAGTCCCCAGGATAAAACCTGAAATGGCCCGGCCCCGAGCGCGCGAAGCGCCTCTACTGGTTGGCGCGGCACTTCCTCCAGCGTTTCCGCATACAGCTTTCCCAAAACTCCTGCGGTATGCAGACCGATTGCTAAAGTGCCAGCAAACGGGCCAATACCGATAACCACGATACAGATCAATACCCAAACCAGATCGGGGATAGAACGCAACACGTTCAGCGCAAGGCGTGCCGCCCAGAAAATGCTCCAGCGCAGACCGCGGTTGTAGATAGATTGCACGTCAGGTGAGTCCGGCTGGGCGAGGACCAAACTCGAAGTCGCCGGAATTGCCAAAAGGCCGCCGATTGCGATTCCTATTATCGTACCCAAAATCGAAATCGCCAGCGTTTGCAGTACCAACGGCCCCAGGCCAAACACAAAATCTTTCGCAAAGTCTGGCGGAAACATCCCGCTGCAAAACCGCAACATGTTGCCGAGGATATGCGCGTCACCAAAATGCTCGCGAGTGAATCCCGCGAAATAAAAACTACCCGTCAATACCGCGGCCACAATGACATAGCGAGCCCGTCTCAGAGCTACCCTAAAACTTCCGTGCCTTGAGGCTGAATTTCCTTGCAGGAGCCTTGGATTTTCCGCTGGGCCTGCATTCGGCTGCAAACTTCGCCGTAAACGCCGGCTCAGCACATCGGTCGAGGCCAGCAACAGCACGAGCGCCAGGATTAACGTCATGGCTTGCCCGTACTCAAATAGGCGCATGGAAAGGCTGATCTCGTACCCGATACCTCCAGCACCGACGAAGCCCAAAACCGAAGCGGCGCGGACACAGCACTCGAAAGAGTAAAGCGTGTAAGCCGTCACGGTCGGACGAGCCTGCGGCCAGATACCGCGCAGGAAGATCTGCCCGCGCGTTGCGCCGGTGGCCTGCAACGCCTCGAGCGGACGCGGATCCACATCGGCGAAAGCGTCGGCGTAGACCCGGCCCAACACGCCAGCGTAGGAGACAGCTAGAGCCAGCGTGCCGGCGAGAGAGCCCAGGCCCACTGCGGTTACGAACAACAGACCCCAGACCAGGTCCGGAATTGCCCGCAGGAACCCGAGAAACGCGAGCACCGCGCGGCTCGCGGCCGCTCGCAAAGTCGAACCCAGATTTCCTTCGTCGGCCGCGACCACGATTCCGCGCCGCCACAAGATGGGCGTCGATAATGCCGCGAGCGGAATTGCAATCAGCACCGAAAGAAATGTTCCAGCGATCCCAGTTGCCAGCGTGGAGAGCAACGCCCGAGACACAATCCGCAAGAATCCAAACGAGAGGTCCGGAGGGAGCAGGCCGCTCAACAACGTCCACAAAGCGTCAGCCGTGGAGCGCTGGAAAACAGTACTGAGCCGCACGCCGTCTATCTGCCAACAAATGACAAGCACAAAAACAGCGGCCACAAGCGCCGCGCCCCGGCGCGGCGTCCAGACACGGCCGCTCAAGAGTTGGTTATCGAGAGCAGCCGAATTCGCGTTGGAAACGGTCTTCATCCTGAACCCGCAGGGCCTCTTGTCCGTGCTTTCCGTAAAGGTCTTGCAGAACATCTTCGTGTACGGTGTTCGACGGCAAGTCGAAACGCATCCTGCCCTCGCCCAGACCGATGACCCGCGGAAAGTGTTCCAAAGCCAATTCAACTTTGTGAAGCGCCACGATGAGTGTCCGCTTGCCTTCCGAGCCAACCCGTACCAGTAAAGAAATAATCTCGTCGGCTAACGCGCGGTCGAGCGATGCTATCGGTTCATCCGCCAGGATTACTTCCGGCTTCTGCATAAGCACCCGCGCAATGGCCAAGCGTTGTTGCTGCCCGCCGGAAAGTTCGTCAGCTCGCGCGAGTCGCTTGTCCGCCAGGCCGACGAGTTCGAGCGCGTGCGTCGCCTCCTGCACATCGGTTGCCCCAGGACGGAAGATGCTGCGCACAGTTTGTGCCATCGACCAACGTCCCAGGCAGCCACAAAGCGTGTTTTGAAGGGACGTGAGGGAAGGGACGAGATTATGTTGCTGGTAGATCGTGCCGATGCGCCGTCGAGCACCACGCAATTCGGGGCTGGACATCCTGCCGAAATCGCATCCATCCACGCGAACCGACCCTCTGGTGGGTCGCAGGGTAGCGTTGAGCAGCCGGAATAGAGTAGTTTTGCCGGCGCCGGAGCTGCCTAAAACGGACAGATGCTCGCCTGCCGCCACATCCAAAGAAACGCCATCGAGTGCGAGCGTGCTACGGTGGCCCACAAAAAAATCTTTACTGACGTTCTCGATCGAATAATTCACTTCAACAGTCCCGCGTCTTTTGCCGCTTGCCGTAGCGGCCCATAGCTGGAATCTTCAGCCTTTACATATTTGGAAGCACTCAATAGGTCCAGTATCGTCTTCTGCTCAGCGTTTCCTGAATCGAGAGCAAGCATGGCATCTGCAAACGCTTTGGCGGTGGCAGGATTGAGCCCTTTGCGCGCGGCCCAAACATAATCGAAGAACGGCGGGGTGGTATAGAATACCCTTACTTGGGATTCGCTCAACTTACCTTCCTTAATCATCCGCCCATAAACCAGTTCGTCCATGGCTCCAGCATCGACCTTCCCGTTGGCGACAGCCAGTGCAGTCGCGTCGTGCCCGCCGGTGTAAATGGCTTTGTCGATCACCGAGTGGTCCACGCCTTGTTGTTGCATGAAATATGCCGGCATTAAGTGACCAGAGGTCGAATTCACATCGCCGAAAGCGAAGCTGTGCCCTCGCAAGTCATTCAGCGAACGAATAGAGCTTTTCGGCTGGGTGATAAACAGGCTGTGAAAATTCTGGTCACGCTCGCGTTGAACCAAGGGCAAAGCCCCGGCGCGTGCGGAAGCTTGTACGAAGGTGAAGCCCCCAAAATAGGCGATGTCCACGCGGTCGTTGCTTACCGCTTCTACCACTGCGGCATAATTGGTCGGAACGGTCAGCTCCACTTTCGCTCCGGTCTTCATTTGCAGATAGTCGATGAAGGGTTGACTCTCACGGATAAGTTTCCCTGGATCGGTCGTGGGGATCATGCTGAGGCGTAGTGTCGTGTGAGATTCGTTGTTCGTGCGCGAGCACCCAGTCAACAGCACCAGCAGGACGGCAAGAATTGAATATGGGATAACGCCCTTTGGCCACATCGCCAGACCACTCCTCACTCTCATCGCCTGCCCTCCAAATCAAAATTCTGAACGCGTGGAAACAAGCTCTTCGATATACAAAGTCCAACAGGCTAGCCGGTCCGATACCTCGCCTCTAGCTCACGCTCCGCCTGTAGCCAGTCGTCCACATCCTGCCCGCGCGCAGCCGCGCTCGATGTGTATTTCGTAGGCTCGCTGTTGGATCTCCGCGGGACTCGGGGCATTTTGCGTTCGAGCTTTTTCAGCTTGGGCCACTTCCGGTCCTGTCGATTGCTTACTCCCGGTGGCACTCTTAGATTTCATAGGTTAACTCTTGCCTTCGATTTTGCCAACGATGGATCGATTGGTTTAACCTTCTTTTCCGTCTACTCGTGAAACTGACCATTCCAAGCCGCTATCTACTTCTGGGCGCGAAACCATGGGCGCGCGGATATCCAAGAACTGAACGAGGTCCTTTGAAAAGAGCAGGTCAAGTGTCCAGTCGAAGGCAACCCGCAGTTTCTTTTCGAATCGCGGCAGTTTGCTCAGGTAAATCGTGCGCCACAGCCACCACGCGCTAAACCCTGAAAAGTTGATTCCCAAGATGTTGGCGACGCCCGTTCGCCGGCCAATGGCGGCGAGCTGTCCAAGCGTGGAAAAACGGAACGGTTTCTTTTCCCGCTCCCGAACAGATGCTGCAATGTTGTGCGCTACGATCTTGCCTTGCCGTAGTGCATGCTGCGCCGTAGGCGGATAGAACCCGCCGGTCCGCGGATCCAATGCAGCTGAACAATCCCCTAGAGCCCAAACACCAGGCAAATCGCGAACCTCAAGAGATTCCGTTACGAGCAGACGGCCGCGTTCCTTTGCACACGGTATCGATTCGAGCAGCGGATTTGCTGACGTTCCCGCAGTCCAAACGAGCGTGTTCGTGCGAATCGTGGTTCCATCGCTAAGCCGGACCTCCCCGCCAGAGAACCCTTCCACTTTTGTCTTCAAGCGAACTTCCACCTTGCGATCCATCAGCTTGCGCTGCGCGTAAGCTCCTAGCTTTTGGTCCAATTCTGGCAAGATGACCGGGCCAGAATGTACAAGGACGATCCGAAGCATGTCTTGGGTCAGCTTGTGGTAAGATCGCAGCGCACCGCGGACGAAATCGTTGATTCCAGCGATCGTCTCCACACCTGCGAAACCACCGCCAGCGACTACAAACGCTAGCAGAGGCTCTTTCAGTTTGCAGCAATCGCTGTCAGCTTCTTCCAGGTGAGCGATGAGATGATTTCTCAACCGCATGGCGTCGCCCAGCGACTTCATTGTCAGCGCGTTTTCTTTCAAACCAGGAAGCCCATAGTGATTGGTCACTGCACCGAGGCCGAGGACAAGGTAATCGAACTCCAGAGTGTGCTGATGGTGATCAAAGCCGTGGGAAACGACGACTTTTCTATGTTCGACATCGATCTGCAAGATTTCACCAGCAAAAAAATGGACATTCCGCAGCATCTTGCGCGCAGGATTCACGATCGTCGTGAGATCCAGGTCGCTGGCTGCAACTTCGTGAAGCATCGGCGTGAACAGAAAGAAGTTATCGCGATTGATGAGGGTGACCTCGACGGAGGCATCCCGAGCGAGAGTCTTCTCTAACTCCCTGGCGACGGCGAGACCTGCAAAACCGCCGCCAAGAATAAGGACCCGTTTTGGTAGGGTGCTGCCCATCAGTCGTTTCTCCGGACTCCCTAGGGTGATGAGTCGTCTCAGGTCGTCACTGGGTAGGGACTAATGCATCAGAATCGTCGATCTGCCTGACGACATACAGAGATTGCGACCGTGCTTCCTCATCGGTTGAACAGTTCTGATTAGAATCTTCCCTCAAAAAGCCAAGCCTTTACGCTAGTGAGATCCGAACTCCCCGAGTTTTCCTTGCAAAGGGTGAGAGTCGGATCTCCCGGAAAGGTTTCAGGTGCCGGCCTTATTTCGATCATTCGAAGGGTCGTTGTACTGTTGGCGACCACCCAAGGGGACTTCCCATGTCACGAAAACGGGCGAAACCTCGCGTCGGACGGAATTTTGCCAGCTTAGTGAAACTTATAAACGGCATGGGAATCTAACTGCTGGAAAGTTCAACAATCTGTCCGTCGCCTGTACCATTGACCTATGAAACCAGTCGAACCAGTTCGTCTCACGGCATCGGTGAAGTCAGCCGGTTGAGCGTCCAAGCTAAGTCCGGCGGCGCTGGACTCAATCCTTGGACAATTGCCCAAGCAAGACGACCCGAACGTTCTAATCGGCTTTGACACTGCCGATGACGCCGGGGTGTACAAAATTTCGCCCGAACTTGCGTTGGTGCAGACTGTGGATTTTTTCACTCCCATCGTCGATGACCCTTACACCTTCGGACAGATTGCGGCGGTCAACGCCCTTAGTGACGTCTACGCCATGGGAGGCCGCCCCATCAGTTCGCTGGCCATGGTCTGCTTTCCTGATAAGAAAGATCTGGGGATTCTCGGACAAATCCTCGCCGGTGGCCTTTCAAAAATGATCGAAGCCGGATGCACCGTCATTGGCGGCCACAGTATTCGCGATGAGGAAATCAAGTTCGGATATGCAGTCACCGGTTCTGTTCATCCAGACAGAATTCTGGCAAATGGCGGAGCAAAAGCCGGGGATGTGCTCGTCCTTACGAAAGCTCTAGGCACGGGCGTCATCTCCACCGCTATCAAGCAGGGTAAGGCGGAACCAGCGTGGATCGAGGCTGCGGCAAAGTCCATGACCACTCTCAACAAGCTTGCTGCCGAGGCCGCGGCGGAACTAGGTGGGGATGTCCACGGCGCAACCGACATAACCGGCTTTGGCCTCATCGGTCACGCTCGCGAAGTCGCTTTGGCCAGCAACGTCAGTCTGCGAATTGATTCCGCAAAGATACCTTTGCTCGCTGGCGCTGTGGAAAGTGTGCGGGCAGGCTGTGTGCCTGCTGGTTTGAAAGCCAATCGCGAATTCGCTGAATGCGTGGTGGAATTCGGGCCAAAGGTGGACGAAATAACCAAGACCTTGCTTTTCGATCCGCAAACCGCCGGAGGATTGTTGCTTTCGATCTCGGCGAAGGCCTCGACGCAGTTCCTTCGTGCTGTTCAGAACCGCGGAGGAGCTGCGATTTATGTGGGAGAGGTTTTACCCCGGACCGATCCGCTGATCATGATTGTGTGATCGCTCAACTATTCTCTGTTACTTCAAACCGTTATGACCGCACAGATGCCCGCTAGCGCGCAAGAACACTACGAGAATTTATTGGCGGACCACTACGAGTGGATGTTCGGGTTACCGTTTGAAGCCAAAGTCGCGGAACAAAAAACTATCTTGGACGAATTCCTCGGAAAGGACCTCGCTGGTGGCCTCGCCGTGGATCTTGGATGCGGCTCGGGGTTTCAGTCCGTTGCCTTGTCCGATCGCGGATATAAAGTACTCGCGATTGATACCAGTGAGAAGTTGCTCCGCCATCTTTCCGCTAGAGTTGGTTCGCGCAATATCGTCACGAACCACGCCGATTTGCGCGAACTCGATTCCCTGGTTAGTCCAGCCTCGGTGGAGATTGCGGTCTGTATGGGCGATACGCTGACTCACCTGTCCAGCCGGTCAGAGGTCTCCAATTTATTCCAGTCTGTCGCTCGTGCGCTTAAACCGGGAGGAAGGTTCGTGGCCACCTATCGAGATCTCGCGAGTGTCGAATTATTGGGTCTCGATCGCTTTATTCCGGTACGTAGCGACGACCGCCGCGCGATGACTTGTTTTCTCGAATACGAAACGGTCGAAACCGTCGTAGTCCACGATCTGATAAATCTTCGCGACGACGATGGCAATTGGACGCTGCACAAAAGCAGCTACAAGAAGCTTCGTCTTCCTGTCAAGTGGGTCATTGCTGAACTCTTAGCCTCCGGGTTATCGATTTCCGGGCGAAGCGAAGGCCGGATGGTCACAATCGCCGCAACTCGGAAAGCCTGATTACGATTAGCGCTCACACGCCTTGCCACACGCTCTCCTTCGGCCGCTCCAAGGACACTCTGGAAATTGCTTCCGGCAATACGTCGGAACGGCGGTAAACCAGGGTTCTCAAGGGCGAATTCCAAGTTGTGATTACCGAGAATTCCGTCCGTATCTCAACCAGCATCCTTGGGGCACGCTAATCGCAGATCTCGTCGATGCACACTGGTTTTTTTGTTGGCAAGCACTTCGGAGTCTAAAGACTGGCAGTCTCTGTCTCGCCCAGTCGTCGGGTGCATCCAAGTGCAGGGAGTTCGTGTCGCGAAAGAATCCGGTTTTGGATCAGCAAAAGTTTGGTCGGGTAGACCAAGGAGAAGCGGCATTTCCGCTCAGGGAAGACAAACGTCGACGTAACCGGCTCAGTCCGGCTAAGCGGCGCGTCGCTGGTATCGGTGGTGTAATCCCCCGACCTGAGGAATCGCAACCACGCGCCCCTGTTCCAGCGGTTCGACTGCCCTGGGCTCCGGGGCGTCTTTGCCCAAGGCTAAATGCGTACGTGACCGCTGATAGTAGGCAAAATAGTTGCGAAGAGTTCGACGCAACGATCTCTCATTCCACACGATAACGTGGTCCAGGCACTCGCGTCGGATGGAGCCCACCAGTCGTTCCGCAAACGGATTTTGCCAGGGGGATCGCGGCGCAGTAAGCACTTCTTCTATTCCCATATCTCGGGTCAAGGCGGCGAAGTCTCTTCCGTAAATGGCATCTCGATCGCGCAGCACATATCGCGGCGCCTCGTCCCAGGGAAACGCTTCCCGCAGCCGCTGCATGGTCCACTCCTGCGTGGCGTGTTCCGTCACCCCGAAGTGCACCACCCGGCGTCGCTTATGCGATAGCACGACGAAGACGAACAGGACCCGGAAGGTCACCGTCGGCACGGTGAAAAAATCGATGGCCGCGGTCTGCGCCAAATGATTCGTCAGGAAGGTTCGCCAAGTCTGGGAAGGCGGTTTGCGGGGCCGAGGCAAATATCTGGCCACCGTGGATTGTGCCACCGCAATCCCCAACTTGAGCAGTTCTCCGTGAATGCGGGGTGCACCCCACAAGGGGTTGGCTTGGCTCATGCGCCGAATTAGATCACGAATGTGCGCCGCAACTTCTGGCCTTCCGGGAAGGCGGCGCGATTTCCTAGTCCGATGCCAGGCGAAAGCTCTGCGGTGCCAACGGAGGACCGTGTCGGGCTGAACCATCTGCAGACATCGCCGCCAACCGGACCACAATCGCGACAACACAACCCACACGAGCCAGTCGCAGTGGTGGAGGCGCATGCGACGCGGCGCGTTCTTTTGGAAAACCGCAAGTTGGTGACGAAGCGCGAGAATTTCCGCCTGCAGGTCCGCACGAGTTCGAAAACTGGAGGCTACCAACGCGAAAAGGGCGACGAAAAGAGAGTTCATCGTGGTAGCCACGATGGGATCGGTATCCCAACGCTGGAGAGCTTCCCCCTACCTCCGCGATGCCCGAACATTCCTCGCCTTCAACGGAGGCCTCACTGACCGCCGAAAAGAAAAGCCGCCCAGACATCGAGCGGCATAGGCGTGAAACGTCTCGACGTAGTAGCGGAATTCTTCAACCTGTTCAACAATGCGAACGTCTCCCAGATCAATCCTGTCTTTGGCACAGGTTTGGCTCCGATACCCGGATTTACGCAACC
>Ga0137361_10002724_pt1 | contig 11323 bp, 6 predicted proteins | sample Mad1_80_16metaG_FD_104923 | JGI IMG/M metagenome (GOLD analysis project Ga0137361, IMG submission 104923) | Vadose zone soil microbial communities from Angelo Coast Range Reserve, California, USA - Mad1_80_16 metaG | ecosystem: Environmental > Terrestrial > Soil > Vadose zone | place: USA... | reverse complement strand
GGCGTGAGGCCCTGTCTACATACGGCAGTTCGCAAATATTTCGTAGTGGGTGCGGGCGGTGCCGCCGCAGGCGGCACCGCCCGCACCCACTACAAGAATGGGCGAGCCGCTGTAGAGTGCCGAGCAATCCTGCCTGGGGGGCAGGTAATGAGAGCACGTGCGGCGAGGAGTGCTCAATAGTTACGGGTAAAATCAGACTAGGGCTTTTCCGGTAGGCGTGCGAGGATTTGAGTAAGTAGCGTGGTGTGCCCACCGAGCGTTGTTTCTAGTCGATTGAGATGTGCAGAGTGCTCACCAAGGGTTGTTTCTAGTCGATTGAGATGTGCAGAGTGCTCACCAAGGGTTGTTTCTAGTCGATTGAGATGTGCAGAGTGCTCACCAAGGGTTGTCTTTAGCTGGCTCATGTCCCGCTCCATTGTCATGAGTCGCCTCACTGAATCTTCCGTTAGCCCTTTTATCATTATCAATTCCATTGCCATTTCGCCGTAGGCTTTGATAGTTTCGGTCTTGTATTGTTTGAGGCCGTATTCTACAATGCCTAATCGCTCTTCTTGTGTTGGCATGGGAAACCTGCCTTTCGTCCTGCTTTACTTCAAACAACAGTGTATCATGCTTTTTGTTGATGGGCAAGACGATTATCGTCGAGTGTAACTGTTCAGGCCAGGCGATGTGTCCTCGCGGTGTGGTGAGCGAGTGAGCTTGTCGATTCTTTTCTTGACTCCTCGTCGCACGTGCTCTCATTACCTGCCCCCCAGGCAGGATTGCTCGGCACTCTACTACGGCGACTCGCTCAGTTTGGTGGTGAGTGCGGGCCTTGCCGCCAGTGGCGGCAAGGCCCGCACTCACCACCAAACCCAAAACCCCTGCGAACTGCCGCAGGCAGTGAGGAGTCTCGAAGACAGGAGGCCTGAATAGTGACTAGGGATCAGTAAATAGCCATGTGTTATACTTCTTCTATAGAGAATAGCCAAATCTAACCTGAGCAATCTACGGAAGGATGAAAATGGACGGCATCAAGAATTACTTGACAGATATGGATGGAGTGCTCCTGCAGGGCACGAGGCCTCTCCCTGGAGCGGCAGAGTTTGTGCAGCGTCTGCAAGCTCAGAGCATTCCATTCTTGATTCTTACCAATAACTCGCAGTACACCCCACGCGATCTGCAGATGCGGTTGCAGTATATGGGGCTGGATGTGCCATCGGAAGCCATCTTCACGTCCGCACTGGCGACCGCGCAGTTCCTTCACGCTCAATCTCCGAGTGGGCGGGCGTACGCCATTGGGGAGTCGGGACTGACGACGGCGTTGCATGACATCGGCTATGTCCTGACCGATCAGGAGCCGGAGTATGTGGTGCTGGGCGAGACAACCACGTATAGCTTTGAACGCATTACCCAGGCCATTCGCCTCGTGGCGGCTGGGGCACGTTTCATTGCCACTAATCCGGATGTGATGGGACCCGGTCAGGGGGGAATCGTTCCTGCAACCGGTGCCGTAGCCGCGTTGATCAGCGCGGCCACGGGTGTCAGTCCCTACTTCGTTGGCAAACCGAACCCGCTGATGATGCGTACGGCTCTGCGCACACTCGGTGCCCATTCTGAGGACTCCGTGATGATCGGTGATCGCATGGATACCGACATCATCTCCGGGATCGAGAGCGGCCTACGAACCATCCTGGTGCTCAGCGGAGTCACTACACGCGAGCAGGTGGAACGCTTCCCCTATCAGCCCACCTGGGTGCTGGAGTCTATCGCGGATATCGAGGTGTAGGGCGCATGCAACAGCAGGGAGTCAAGCTTTTGGGCAATTGGTGACTGTTCGGGGATGGTTCTACCACCAACCGGGGGTTCAGGGCCACACAGTTCTCGACACATTTGGGGGCAGCCCTGCATGCAGGGCTGCCCCCAAATGTGTCGAGAACTGTGGGAGATCTTCCTGCTGATGTCTGCTTAAAGATCAGCATCCACAGAAATCCGTATGCTAAAAGTTCACATTCTTAGCGTTTTGATAGTGATTCACCGCTAAGAGGAGGGACTATTATGAGCACCAATCCACGCCGACTCGGCAAATATGAATTACGAGACAGCCTGGGACATGGTGGCATGGGGGAAGTATGGAAGGCCTTCGACCCCCAGCTGAGGCGCTATGTCGCCATCAAGCTCCTGCGCGCCGATCTCCAGGCAGACCCTACCTTCGTGGCACGGTTTACACGCGAAGCCCAGGTCATTGCTTCCCTGCAGCATCCCAACATCGTGCAAATCTACGACTTCAATGTCTCTCAACCGCCGGAATCGGAGAGGGACACCCCCTACATGGTCATGAGATATGTCGAGGGTGAAACCCTGGCCAGCCTGATCCGTCGCACATCTCGGATGGCGGACTTCCTTTCCCCAGCGAAGATGGTTCAACTCTTCACGCCCATTAGCCTGGCGATGGATTATGCCCACCAGAAGGGCATGATCCATCGTGATATCAAGCCATCGAACATTTTGCTGGACCGACGCAATACGTCTCATCAACCGCTGGGGGAGCCGATCCTCTCCGATTTTGGTATCGTCAAGTTGCTAGGAGTCACCGGTACCTTGAGTGGTGGGTGGATGGGCACGCCCCACTATACGGCCCCGGAGCAAGTGATGGGCGCTGCTGGTAACGAGCGCAGTGACATCTACTCGCTGGGGGTCATTCTCTACGAAGTCTGCACGGGTGTGCTGCCTTTTCAAGGTGGGACCCCGACGGAAATCATGATGCAGCACGTCAATACGTCCCCTCCTGCTCCTATGCTCATCAATCCGGCGATTCCCCCGACGCTCACAGGGGTGATCCTGCGTGCTCTGGCCAAAGACCCGGCGGCACGGTTCCCTAGCGCCTCTGCGATGGTGGTGGCCCTGGCTGAAGCCTTCAATATGCCCATTCCAAAGGCGCTCAATGTCGTCAGTAGCTCAACAGAGGTCATGTACAGTCCAACGCACCTGAGTCCACTCTCGCCTCGTCTGCCCCCTGGAGGGACAGGATTGCCAGCGTCGTTGCCAGTTGCTCCCCCTCCGAAATCTCTGCCTTCGCCGCCAATGCCTCTACCGCAGGCTGCAGAGGCGGCGAACAGTGGGCAGGATATCCCCAGGGGGATCCCGAGCAATATGCCTAACGTTCCTGCCTTGCCAGTGTCCAGTGCGCAGCTGCCTGCTGTAGTACCATCGCCACAGTCAGCCAGCAAAATAGTGCCGGGACCTGTCACTCCCTGGCCGGCTGCACAACCCCCTCCACCAGTGGCAAGGAAACGCAGGAGATGGCTCTTTGTTGGACTGATCGTCGCATTGATCCTGGTATTGGCTGGTTCGGGAGCGGGTGCTTTCTACCTGGGCAGGCAGAGTCTAGGCGGGCAGAGTTTTTTTGGTCAGTTCATTCGTCAGCCCATCGTCGGACACGCCTTCTTTATTAGTAGTGGTCAAATAGGGGAGACCAGTAACCAGGGCATCATGGATGAATTGCAGATCGAGCTTTCCGGTGTCTCTGCCCCTGCTCCAGGCAATAGCTACTATGGTTGGCTACAACCTGATAACAACCAGACGACGACCATCGCGCCTATCCTGCTGGGTCAATTGCCTGTCACCAATGGCACCATTTCGTTCCACTACCCAGGTGATGGCCAACACACCAACCTGCTTGCCACCATGAGCCGCTTCCTCATCACGGAGGCGAGTACGACGACCCGACCACATATCCCCTCCCCCGATTTCAGTACCTGGCGGTACGGTGCTCAATTATTGCCGTCGTTCTCCCCGCCAAAACCGGGCACGCTCCCTCCTCCAAACGTTGCGGCACTGACGCACCTGCGTGGGTTGCTTGCTACAGAGCCCGAACTCGAAGCCAAGGGGCTCCCCGGCGGGTTAGACACGTGGCTCTTCAGAAATGCAGAAAAGGTCCTGGAGTGGTCTGTCAGCGCCAGAGATGAGTGGCAAAACCAGGGCTTCCCGCTCTTGCATCGTCACATCATCCGCATGCTCGATTACCTGGATGGACTCTCGTTTGTCGAGCAAGATGCTCCTGGGCAACCGGTGTTGGTTACAATGGTGAATGGCCAGATTGGGCTGTTGGACGTGGATCCCCTTAAGGTGGATCACGGCTTGCTGTACAAGACGGATGTGGATCTGAACGCCTTGATCCAGTCGTCTTTTTTAATGCCAGATCAGCGCACGTTTGCCATCAAAATCGACGCTGCGGTCAGGAATGTCGAGACGTGGTTAACCAATGTGCGCGAGGATGCGCAGCAACTCGAACCCCTGTCCGCGGCGCAATTGGCACAGCCCACGACGCATGATCTGCTCGATGCGATGTCCAATGAGGCCTTGTCGGCCTTTGCGGGTCGCATCGATCCCACCAGTGGGAACGTGCAGGATGGCGTGATCCAGATTCATTATGATATCCAGAGGCTAGCCACCTTTAACATTCACCCGGATTCGAACAACTGCTTCTCCTACTTCTGTAGGAAATCGTAACTGTTCAAGGCTCCTCGTCGCACGTGCAGTGAGGAGTCGAGAGAAGAAACGCTGGGAAGGATAAAGCAAAACTCGCTTCCTTCCCCTGCTTTCCCAGCACTCTCCACCCAAATTTGGCCCTGCATGGCTTCGACTAATTGTTTACAGATGTAGAGTCCCAGGCCTGTTCCTCGCACATTCCCAGAAAGATCGCGTTTGAGACGGACGAATTTCCCGAAGAGCAGCGGGATTTCATCCGCTGGGATACCAGAACCTTCATCTTTCACCCGAATGCAGACGTGCGAAGCAGAAGCTTTGTCCTGTACCGCACAAATGGTTATTCCTGTGTGTTTGGGTGCATACTTGAAGGCATTGGAGAGCAGATTGTGGAGGACTTGCCGCAGGTAGTGCTGATCTGCCCACACCGTTAACTGCTCAGGAACATCCACATGAAGACAATAGTCTTGCCGTATGCGAGGATCACAAGCTGCCAGGGCTTCATGAACAATGTGAGCCACTGACACTACTTCTCCTTGCGGAGGAGATGCCTCCTGACCCACCTGTGTAGCACCAAGGATACCCTCGACCAGGATCATCAGTTCTTGACATCCCTGACCTACCTGGTCGAGGAAGGTGGCTTGCAAGGTGTCGTCAAGTTGCCCCTGATGGTCGTTGAGGAGTTCGAGGTAACCAACTATCGCCGTCAAGGGAGTACGTAACTCATGGCTCACATTGACGATAAAATCATCTTTCAGCCTATTCAACTGTCGTTCTTGTTCAAAAGCCAGGGACATCTTCTGTTCGGCTTGCAGTGCCTCAAGCCTTTGCTCGTAGGCTCTGGCTCTTTGCTGTTCCGCTCGTTGCAATTGCTCGTGAGCCGCTGAGAGTTCGCGCATGGCCACGAACTGGCGCACCAGTACCAGGCCCAGCAGGACCACAGCACCAACCACCACCCCTGTCACCAAAAAGGGATCACCCCCATGCTGCCAGATGAAGAGCAGGAGGAGCCCCACGGCGGGTATCCAGGCATACGGGAGAAGGATTTGCCACAGCGCCGGTTGCCTGGCAGTCCCTTCGCTTTCCTTTGCCTGTCCGGCAACCTGCCGCCCTGGCTGAGGCAACACATACAGGGCTCGAGCGGCCAGGCCCAGCAGCAGGTATCCCAAGGGCCAGCCAAGATCGAGCAGGCTGCCCGTCCTATAGAGGCCGTGGAGTTCCTGGTAGTCGTAGATCGTATCGGTAAGGGTAATCACCGCGAAGGCCAGGAACAGCAGGAAGATGACCGGGCGCATCGCGGGTGCGTTGTTGCGCCCCACCAGCAGAAACAAGCAGAAGATCAGCACCAGGGTACTCAGAGGATAGGCGGTGCCCACGAGCTGGCCGAGCACGCTATCGGCTCCCTGCTGAATAGTGGGACCCAATACGAAATACCAGCTCAACGTCACGACGCCGGTCATGGTGATCACAGCATCGAAGAGCAAGCGGGTGCGGCTGGTCAGCGACAGGCGCTGTTGGGGCAAGAGGAGAATGGCCAGCAGTGCAAAGGGATAGGACCCAAGATAGCCGGCATCGGCCCAGCTAGGAAAGAGCACAGCCAGGTGCAGCACATCCTCATTGAGCGTCCAGAGCACCTGCCCGATGACATAGCTCAAGAGCGTGCAGGTGAGCAACAGCGGGACGACCGAGCCGGATGGGGTCCACCTGGCCAGCCAACGCGGGAAAGAGTGGGTTCCTGCCTGCTCCCGCGTGCTTGCTGGAAGCAGGATGGGCAGGGCGAGCAGTAGCCCAACCCCTTCTAACGCGCCCTGCAGGAGGTTATCGCCAAGGGTGAACAAGGTAGACGGCACGGGTTTGAGCAAGAGATAGGCCAGAAAGAGGCCGATGCCGGCCAGAAAGAGGCCCAGCGGCTTCCAGAGGGCGTGGGCGATAGCGCGATACATGGACGATCTCCTCAAAGGTGGATGGTTTCTCAGGACGTGGACGCCTGAGGGCTTCTACTGCTCTTGAATTCTTGTATCGGCAGATGGACGAGATATCTTGAGCGAAGGGCTAGACTATCCCCCTAGCTCCTTCCTCCTCTCCAGCAACTTCCCGACACGCTCCTCCTGCATCGCCAGCTTCTCGCGTTCCTTCTCCACCACCTCCGGCTTAGCCCTCGTCACAAAGGCCTCGTTCGCCAGCTTGCCCCGAATGTACGCAATCTCCTGCTGCGCCTGGGCAATCTCCTTATTGAGCCGTTCGAGCTCTTTGCCAATATCAAGCATGCCAGCCAGCGGCAAGTAAATCTCCACCGCACCGGCCAGCAGGCTCATCGACTGCTCCGGCTTCTGCGCGAGCTGCTCATGCAACACCGGCTGCTCCGTCCGCGCCAGGAACTGGATCAGTGGGGCTTGCGCCTCCAGCATCGTCACCTGCCCGCCAGCAGCTATGATGACTGGAATGCGGCGCGCTGACTCCACATCCACCTGGTTACGCGCATCGCGGATACGCACAATGATCTCTTGTAGCAGCGCGAACTCCTGCTCCGCCTGCTCGTCGATCGCCTGTGCATTGACCTGCGGCCAGGGTGCCACAATCAGTGCCGAGGCGGGCCAGTGCTCATGGTTCGGCTCGCTGGTGCTGTAGAGGTATTGCCAGACCTCTTCGGTGACAAAGGGCATGAAGGGGTGCAGCAGGCGCATGCTCTGATCGAGGACGGCCCGCAGGATGCCAGCCGTGGCACGGCGCGCCGACTCGTCACCCTGCATCTGCACCTTGGCGATCTCCAGGTACCAGTCGCAGTAATCTGACCAGAAGAAATCGTTGACCTGGCGACCGGCCTCACCAAGCTGGAATTCGTCGATCAGCCGTGTGACCTCGCCCGTCAACTTCGCCAGGCGACTGAGAATCCAGCGGTCGGCCAGCGTCTGTGGCTGCACCTCGTCGATACTCGGGACACCATCCTCGATCTCGGCGGTCGTCATCAGCACGAAGCGCGAGGCGTTCCAGATTTTGTTGGCGAAGTTGCGATTGCCGACGATGCGCTCCGGCACGAGCTTCATATCATTGCCCGGCGAGCTACTCGTCGCCAGCGTGAAGCGCAGGGCATCGGTACCGTACTGGTCCATCACATCCAATGGGTCCACGACATTATTCTTGGACTTGCTCATCTTTTCGCCCTTAGCGTCGCGCACCAGGCCATGCAGGTAAATGGTCTCGAACGGCACGGTCCCCAGGAAGTGGATGCCCGCCATCACCATGCGCGCCACCCAGAAGAAGATGATGTCGTAGCCCGTCTCCATGACCGTGGTTGGGTAGTAACGGCTCAGGTCAGGAGTCGATTCGGGCCAGCCGAGCGTGCTGAATGGCCATAGCCACGAACTGAACCAGGTATCGAGCACATCCTCATCCTGGTGGATGTCGAGGCTGCCGCAGTGAGCACAGGCGGTCGCATCCTCGCGGCTGACCGTCATCTGGCCGCAGGTGTCGCAGTACCAGACGGGGATGCGGTGCCCCCACCACAGCTGGCGCGAGATGCACCAATCGTGAATATTCTCCAGCCAGTCCTGGTAGATTTTGTTGAAGCGCTCCGGCACAATCTGTATCAGGCCATATTTCACGGCGCCCAGGGCGGGCGTGGCGAGCGGCATCATCTTGACAAACCATTGTTTTGAGACCAACGGCTCAACCACGGTACCACAGCGCTGGCAGTATCCCAGTGGCACCATGTAGTCCTCGATCTTGACAATCAGGCCGAGTCGCTGCAGTTCTGCCACCAGATTCGTACGTGCCTCGAAGCGGTCCTGTCCGGCGTAGGGGCCAGCCTCAGCGGTCATTGTGCCATCGAAGCCGATCACTTGCACGCGCGGAAGATTATGGCGTATGCCAATCTCGAAGTCCGTCGGGTCATGTGCGGGCGTGACCTTGACCGCGCCCGTGCCGAAAGAGGCATCCACGGCCTCATCTGCGATGATGGGGATTTCGCGCCCGATGACAGGCAAGATAGCCATGCGCCCGATGAGGTCCTGGTAGCGCGCATCTTTGGGGTTGACGGCCACGGCGGTATCGCCCAGGATAGTCTCAGGCCGTGTGGTGGCGACGCTGATGTACTCCGTAGGGTCAGTCTCGTGTCCTGTCAATGGCTTGAGGGGGTAGCGCACATAGGTCAGGGTGCCCTGCGTATCTTCGTGGTCGACCTCCAGGTCGGAGAGTGCGCTCATGCAGCGCGGGCACCAGTTGATGATGCGCTCACCACGATAAATGAGCCCTTCCTCGTAAAGACGCGCGAACACTTCGCGCACCGCCTTTGATAGTCCTTCGTCGAGGGTAAAGCGTTCCCGCGACCAGTCGCAGGAGGCCCCCAGGCGGCGATGCTGGTCCTGGATACGGCTCTTGTACTGGTGCACCCATTGCCAGACGCGCTCCACGAAGGCTTCGCGACCTAGCTGATGCCGGTCTATGCCCTCGCTTGCCAGCAGGCGTTCAACCACATTCTGTGTGGCGATGCCTGCATGGTCTTCGCCCGGCACCCAGAGGGTATCGTCACCGCGCATACGATGATAGCGAATGAGGATATCTTCTATAGTGGCTGTGATGGCGTGCCCCAGGTGCAGTGCTCCGGTCACGTTAGGCGGCGGCATGCTGATGACGAAGGTGGGTTTGGTGGTATCACCGCTCGGTTTGAAGTAGCCACCTTCTTCCCAGAAGCGATACCACTTGCCTTCGACGGCCTGTGGGTCATATGTTTTTGGTAAGGACGATTGCCTTGCCTGCTCTTTGTCTTGCTTGATCATGTCGTGTTTCCTCTGCATGGGGTATCAAACGAAAAAAAGCCCTTCCCCGTCAAGGACGAGAAAAGGCGAGATTATGCTCGTGGTACCACCTTGTTTCGATCAACCTGCAACGAGGTTGATCCTCATAAGGCGCGTTAACGGGCGCTCCCGTGTTGCCAGACTCCCAGGCTACGTTCGGTACGTCCTATGCGGGGAAGACTTTCAGCCCACCGATCTTCCCTCTCTGGACGGGGTGCGTACCTACTCCTCCTGCTCATCGTCACGTCACTTGTGCGATTGTGTTGACTATAGTCTATAGCGTGTGAGTGTGGTTGTCAAGGGGGTGACAGGGTTACCTGCTTGACAGCGGATGTAGAATAGAGGGTGGTTATGCACGACTTCCTTCATTGAGTAACAGGCGATCACCTCATCAACCATGTTGTAGCACGTCACGAGCTGTTTTCCTATGTACTTTCAGCCATGACCCAGTATATTGTGCTTAGAGAGAGGGCCCGTGAACCTCGGACCCCCGAAATGTAGACACCAACAGCAGCTCCTCGCACCAGGTCGATGCGATGGAGTCAGGTGCGCATATTTGCATCGCAAAGGAGAACACTATGCCAGGTAATAGGTGCGTTGTCTATGTGGAGCCGGGGAAGGTGAGCGTCGAAACGATCGACTACCCCAAGCTCGAATTACCGGAACAGAACCGCAAATGCAACCACGGTGTCATCCTGAAGATCGTGGCGACCAACATTTGTGGTAGCGATCAGCATATGGTGCGTGGCCGCACCACCGCGCCTAAAGGTCAAACGCTGGGGCACGAGATCACCGGTGAAGTCATTGAACTCGGTCGCGATGTTGAGTTCATCAAGAAGGGCGACCTGGTCTCCGTGCCGTTCAACATCGCCTGTGGACGCTGCCGGATGTGCAAGGCAGGCAATACTGGTGTCTGCCTCAACGTCAACCCCGCCCGACCTGGTGCCGCCTACGGCTACGTCGATATGGGCGGCTGGGTCGGTGGCCAGGCCGACTACGTCATGGTGCCCTACGCGGACTTTAACCTGTTAAAGTTCCCTGACAAGGACCAGGCCATGGCGAAGATCAAGGATCTGACCATGCTCTCGGACATCTTCCCGACCGGCTACCACGGAGCTTTCACCGCTGGCGTGACAACGGGATCGACTGTCTACATCGCCGGTGGCGGGCCGGTTGGCCTGGCGTGCGCCGCGGCGGCGCAGTTGCTCGGCGCAGCCGTGGTCATCGTCGGCGATATGAACAAAGATCGCCTCGCGCAGGCCCGCAGTTTCGGCTGCGAGACCGTCGACCTCACAACCCCCGGCGACCTGCCTGACAAGATCGCCCAGATCGTCGGTGAGCCAGTGGTGGACGCGGCTGTCGACTGTGTTGGCTTTGAGGCACGCGGCCACGGCGCAGGTGCGGGAGAGGCCCCTGCTACTGTGCTGAACGATGCCATGAACGTCACGCGGGCTGCTGGGGGAGTGGGCATCCCTGGCCTGTACGTGACCGGCGACCCGGGCGGGATCGACGAGAACGCCAAGATTGGCCAGATCGGCGTCCGCATTGGTTTAGGCTGGGCCAAGTCCCTCTCCTTCACCACCGGCCAGTGCCCGGTCATGCGCTACCACCGCCAGTTGATGAATGCGATCCTGCACGACAAGGTGCAGATCGCCAAGGCGGTCAACGCCACGGTCATTTCTCTGGAGGCGGCCCCGCAGGGCTACAAGGACTTCGACAAGGGTACTGCCAAAAAGTTCGTCCTCAACCCGCATGGCATGGTCACCGTCTGAGCGACGAGCCAGCGGACGATCACGAGCGTGAGGAGAAGAGGTCACGGGCTTTGTTCGTGGCCTCTTCTTATTCTTGTATCGAAAGAAAAAGGGGGATGCTACGATGGAAGATCAGGAACAGATACAACGAGAGTGTCTGCTTGCAGCACTCAAATACTTTGAACCACATTCATTGAGGAGCGACCAACCGATCCTGATGGAGCTCCAACTTGACCAGGAAGAGCAGGCCAGCTACACGCATAAATTTTTTGTCATGGTACAGGACAGAGGAGCCGTTGTCTACCGAATGGG
>Ga0137361_10002723_pt1 | contig 11326 bp, 16 predicted proteins | sample Mad1_80_16metaG_FD_104923 | JGI IMG/M metagenome (GOLD analysis project Ga0137361, IMG submission 104923) | Vadose zone soil microbial communities from Angelo Coast Range Reserve, California, USA - Mad1_80_16 metaG | ecosystem: Environmental > Terrestrial > Soil > Vadose zone | place: USA... | reverse complement strand
GTTACTTAAAGTAAGTAGGAGGATAGATAAAAAGGAGGATGAGATATGTCGACGAATGTTAGCGCGGCTTTAGGCGAGGTAGCGCGGCCAACTAAAGGTTTGAACATCGTTCTATGGATTTTGCAAATTCTGGCTGCGGCAACGTTTTTCCTGGCCGGTGGATCGAAGTTGGCTGGTGTGGCACCAATGGTGGAAATGTTCGACAGGATCGGCCTTGGCCAATGGTTCCGATACTTAACGGGAGGTCTGGAAGTGACCGGCGCGATTCTTTTGTTGATTCCTGGGACAGTGGTGCCTGGTGGCGCACTACTCGTGGTGACGATGGTTGGCGCGATTGCAACACACCTCTTCATCCTCGGCGGAAGCCCCGTGCCGCCCATTGTTCTCTTTGTGATGGTGGGAACTATCACATGGTACCGATGGCTCGCATCAATCAGTGAGAAAAATGCAAGAGGAAAGCAATAAGGAGGGAGACGCTCATGACGATCGCTAACATCAACGGAACTCACGCGCCGGAACGGCGCGCAGACATCTCTACACGCCCGCCAAGAATCATTGGCCGGACTCGGGGAAGGCGTCACGGCCCGATCACGCGGTTGATGAGTCCGGGCGATCTTGGTGAGTTACTAAAACCGTTCGTGTTCCTGGATCTCTTCGATATGGATGAGGCCTCGTTTCCCGGGATCGGACTGCATCCCCACTCCGGGATTGCGACAGTGACATATCTTTTCGAAGGGAGCGTTCGCTACGAAGATTCGAACGGAACGACCGGCGTCTTGCGTGAAGGCGGCATCGAATGGTTCAAGGCAGCCCATGGAGCCTGGCATGGCGGCGGACCTGGCGACACGGGCCATACCAGAGGGTTCCAACTCTGGCTCGCGTTGCCGCCGGACGAAGAACTCGGTCCCGTGGAAAACATCTACCTGTCGCCTGATGGCGTAGCGCGCGCCGGCCCTGCGCGTATTTTGATTGGCCACTACGGTGACGCACTGAGTTCCTTAAAGGCCGCAGGCTCGTTGAACTACCTGGCCGTGCGCTTGCGAGCCGGGGAGTCCTGGCGCTACCAGCCCGACATCCACCATACGGTTAGTTGGCTTGCGTTGAGCGCCGGCCAACTCCTTGTGCCTGACACCGTGGAAGCCGGTGAACTTGCGATCTTCGAGCTGTCGAGCAATGCCATCGAGGTTTATGCGAAGGCCGATGCGGATTTTGTTCTCGGTTCGGCCGCCGCGCACACTCACGACCTCGTGCTCGGAAAATATTCGGTGCACAGCAGCGCTGCAACGCTGCGTGCGGGCGAACGGCGGATCAATGAAATCCAACAACGGTTGCAGAATGAAGGACGACTTTAGGGAGTGCTGTCGCCTTCGTCGGCGAGGTTTCCTCGGATGCGAGGTGGCTCGCGCTGCTGAACCGACGCGCGTTGCGATTGCTGTCACGCTAAGCATGGGCTCGTTGAGTAAAAGGTCTTGCGTTCGCAGCCATCGTCACCGGGTCCGTGCCTTTATTCCGCCACGCGTGCCGGGTACCATTCTGGACGACGACATCGCCCTTTTTGAGATGAATGGTTTTTCCGTCATCCAGTTCAAGCCATATTGTTTCAGAACCCTAATAAAGCAGATGATCGAGCGAAACCATTTCGGGGGGCAACGGCTGCTTGAGATAACGTTGGAGCATATGGCGCACGGCTTGCGACGCAGAATTGAAACCACTGATGATGCTGCCGCCTCCATGGCCATGCCCAAGCAGGTCTCCAATAATGTAAAGTTTGGGCACGGAACTTTCATGAGCGGCATCCGTTAGCGGTTCCCCTTTTACGTCCAGTCGAACACCCGCGGTTTGCAGGAACGCTACGGGCGTCATACCGCCCAACCCGTAGAGAACGGCATCAAACACTTCAGGCGCATATTGCGTTTCGGCGAAGTTCACGCTCGGGCGCCCTCCTTTGTCCTCAATCTTGACGATATTTGATGGCATCAAGACCCGGAACTTCTTCTGCGCGATCATTTCAGCCATGATTCCTTCATTGATCGAATTGAGCCGGCTAAAACTCGCCTGCCGGTAAGATAGAGTCACGTCGTTTTTGACGCTCAACATTTGGGCGTATTCCGCCGCGCTGTCGCCACCGCCGACCACAAGGACCTTGCCGCCGTCCAATGGGCGTGCGTTGATGTCGAAAAGGATTCGCTTCTGGTTCTTGAGGACCGCAGGGATCTCGCGATAATAATCCGGCTGCCGGGGCCGCCCCATCTTTCCAATGGCGACGATCACGAATTTTGCGAGATAGCGCACTCCGCTCGCTGCGCTAACATCAAAGGCATCTGCACCAGGAGCTGCCGCGAGGCTCCAGATCTCCGTGTTGTAGCGCACCGGTATCTGGCTGGACTCGATCACATGGTCCATCATCGACAAATAGCTTTCCCGGTTGCCGTCGCGCAAACAGAGGATGCCGAAGCACAGGGCCTCCACACCCGCGTACTGCGCATCCACCCTTTTGCCTTCCTTGTAGTAGGTGCGGATCATCTGCGAATGAGAAGGTCCCTTTTCGACAACCAGAAGCTTTGAAATGCCTGCGCGCTGAGCCTCGACGGCGGCGGCCAGCCCTGCCGGGCCTGCGCCGATAATCAATAGATCGATGTTTTCGATTGTGGTCGGATTCGGCATATTTGCTTTATCGCTTAAGTCGCCGGAATTCCTCGATTGCAAGTTTCAATAAAGTGTTCATCAGAATGTTAACCGACTACCAAGACCATTCGAAACCTTGCCTTTCCTTCGATCATGCGAGCGTAGGCCTCGGGCGCCTTCTCAAGCGGAAGCTTTTCGATCATGGGCCGCACACCGGTCATTTCGGCAAAGCGCAAGGTGTCCTCGGAGTCGGTTGGTATTCCGCCCGGCCAACCCTGAATGCGCTTCCTGCCGAAGAGCAATTGGTTGGGAGACACTTCGATCGGTTCTGCCGACGCTCCTACAACGAGGAGCGTGCCGTTTGCTCCCAAGCCGACGGCCAGTGACGACATCGCTTTTCCGCTGGGCGCGGTAGCAAGAATGACGCGCGCGCCGCCGAGTTTTTGGAGTTCAGTTGCGGCATCGGTCGAGGCACTATCGATGTAAAAGTCCGCTCCAAGTTTCTTAGCGAGCGCAGCGCTTTCCGGTCTGCGCCCTATTGCCGCGACGCGATAGCCGAACCTCTTTGCAAACTGAATTCCCAGGTGGCCAAGGCCGCCGATCCCCTGAACGGCAACAAGATCGCTTGGGAGCGCACCACTGTGACGGAGAGAGTTGAACGTCGTAACTCCGGCGCACATCAGCGGCGCTGCCTCGGCGGCATCAAGCGATGCCGGCATACGGGCCAGCGCCTCTACCGGGGCGACCATGAATTCCTCGTAGCCGCCGTCGAAGCTGATCCCACAAACCAGGGCGTTCGTGCAATTCAAGAAGTCACCCCTCCGGCATGCCGAACAAGTGCCGTCCTGGCCCCCATGCCAGCCGACGCCGACGGGTTCACCTTTTGTCCAGTTCTCTACACCGGCACCTACATCATCAATAACACCGATGACCTCGTGTCCGGGGACACGAGGATACGAAATGCCTGGAACCAGGCCCTCTTTGACGATCACATCGCTGTGGCAGATTCCACAGGCTTGAACGCGTATCCTCACTTGTCTCGGGCCGGGCTCCGGAATTTCGCGCTCGACGAGCACGAAGTCCCCTCCCGGTTTCGATACTTGCACAGCCTTCATTTTGGGCATTTCTCATCTCCTCTTACTTGATTGATTTGTCACTGACTCTCCCGGCCATGTCCAACTCGAGAAAAGGGTAGTCTGTGTAACCCGCGGCAGGGGAGCTGTAGTCTCCTCTTCCCCCGCCAGTCAACGCAAAACCTGAGGTCGTCTGAATCAACAGCTGAATTCAAATCAATGCAATGAGTCCTCCATTCGCGATTTCCTTGGATGACTGCAGTATGGAGACTTGCCATTGGCCCATTTTTCAGCGTTTGCCGAAAATTCGGCGCGCTCTGCCCTTCAAGCTTGATCATATCGTTTTCCCTTTAATCAAGTTGGGTCAGCGGACTGCCACCTGCGGTTCGACCGACGTGCCCGGCCGGAGCGCATGCCGCGGGTCCTGATCGCGATTCAAACGGATGTGCACGGGCCGCCGCGCAAATCAAGTCACTGATCATGATCCCGTTAGTTCCGTTTATTGCCGTCACGGGCGCACCGGCTATCATTGCCGCTTTGGCTCTGAGCGCGCTTGGGCGGAGCAAGTCGTTGTCCCGGTGCGAAACATTGTGCCGCTCAGTGGGGACGCTGATCCGTTACAACTCTCAATGCTCGGAATCAATCCTGTTACCTCCTATCGCGAAGCTGGCAGGAGTCAAAACGCTGAATGTCGTGCGTCGAGAAGAAGCGGCCGATCAGGTGCGGCAATTCGGAGGCGACCATGGTGGTTTTCGACTTCGACCCGACTGCGGCTGCAGCGACACGGAATCAATTGTTTTCCAGGCTCGCGCGCGAGGATGTTTGGGTCGCGGAGCCGCATACGTCGTCATTTCCTGGCCTGGGAGGACGGCTACCACAACCCGCTGAAGCACAGGCGACATTGCACTTCGCTTCATATCTTTGGCAGCATTGTCGCGGACTCTACCAGACGCCTATCGCTGCGTGATTTAGGGGAATTCGCCAACGAGAGGTGGCACCTGATCGTAACGCGCAGTTCCGCAACAACGCCCGCGATATGAATCCTGATGCGGCGCTCACGCGCCGTGCCCCGAACAGGCAGCGGTCGGGCCGTGGTGATGACGGTGCGAGCGGTAAATTTATCGGAATTAGGTGACCGTCCTCAGAAGTTCAGCCATTTCAGCGGCATTTCCCGGTGTGATAGCCCACTTTTCCGGATTTTCGTATTCGAACTTGACCGTAAACTTTCCGGAGTTACCATCAATCCGTATAAGGCATGCCTTCCATGGTTCCTTGCCTGGCTCGGCCATGGCTCCCCTCAGCTCGCTCAGCTTGTCCAGGATATCAAAATTCTCCGGCCCCGTGGCGACGGCGCTGCCGTCCTGCTGATAGGCAAAACCGGAAGCGTCCGTAACGCCCTCGTCAACGCGCGCGACAATGACCAGCTCATTCCATGGACGGGATGAGACTTCGGGATCATCAACCAGCATCGCTGCCAGTTCCTGAATGAGATCATCTTTATCCGCGGCCATCGTAAAACGCTCCCGATAATTTGTAGGTTAGCATCTTAAAACTTAATGCGAGAGAACTTTTGCCCAGCCTGGTTCTCAAACTTCGCTGCCCTGTACACGACCTGTTTCCCGGTGGCCGGATCGATTATCCGGTACCTTACTCTGACTATCTCGGGTCTGTTTGCCCCTGGGGGAATCAGCTCACATGAAAAATTGACCTCTTTTCCGCTTTTGATCGCGTCGGCGATTTCGTTCTCCATTGTTTTGAATGCCGAGTTGTTGAACTGCATCTCCTGGGGGAAGAGATTTATCTTCCCCTGACCACCGACAAACCGATGGCCGACGATATGCCCGCCGACATCTCCAGGGCGGCCGCGGGCGGCCGCCGCCTTCTGTTCGGCAACTTCTGCAGTAGATATCCAGCTTTGGACGCTGCGAAGATCGAGCGGACGAAACGAGGTTCAGGACTGCACATGTTTCGACATACAGCCGGCAGCGTGGTGTATGCGGTAACTGGGGACCTGAAGAAGGCCCAGGAGCAGCTTGGTCACGCCGATATTCAGACTACTGGAAACATCTACGTTCACTCCGACCTCGCCCAAAAACAAGAAGCGGCAAAAGCCCTTGAATTGACCTTTGCCGCCGATCTGCTACCTACGCTGCTACCCAGTTAGACTATTTGATTGCGGGGGAAGGATTTGAATCTCCGACCTTTGGGTTATGAGTTGAATTCTTAATTTGCCCGTACTGTCTTTTCAACCGTTTACGTTTCCGGTATTGGCTCGTTTTGCCCGTTATTCGGGCCTTCTTGCCCACCAAATGCCCACCAGACTTGCCCCCCAAAATCTTCATGCCACGGAGTTAATCAAGAACGGCTCGACGTCTACTGTCTCGTGAGTTAGACCCCACTCAGAACTCGTCGAGCGTGGCGCCCTCGTGTTCCTGCTCGCCGATGTAAATCTCACACTCGGGATGCCGTATCCAATTCTGCTGATTACGCTGCCACAACTCCAACACACGTATGCTCTCAGAGTTCATCGTGTTGCCGACGCATCCGTCGGTGCCGTGAGAGTGGAAAGGTGGGTCGCCATAACGGAAAGTGCCAATGTTCCCGGCAGCGGGCAGTGCGTACCGCTCGCCGACTTGGCGTAGCGACTCTCGATCGAAGGTAACGGCGACGCGAGACCGTTCCATGCATGCTTGGCAGCCGACTTCAACGAGGGCGACGACGATGTCGTACACGCCACATTCCTCTGGGCTGAAATCACAGTAGCGCGGCACGCCGTTGTCATCCCACCAGCGGATTGCATCTTTGATCCGGGAGCGGATGTCGTCGTAGCTGCGTAGCATTTGATTGACCCTCACGGAATCTGCCGCAGTGCCGAAAGCGAACCTGACTCCTTCGAGTTCTCCACTTTCGATTGTACGAACGCGTCGTCGCGGGTCAAGGCGAGGCCCGCTCAAAGAGGAATCCACGCCAGACGGTTGATCCACTCCTCGGCTTCACTGGCAGTCGATATGAGCACGAGTTCCTCGATCGCAACAGCGATGGAAATCGCTTCCCGCAGGAGGATAACGCCGGAACTGTTGGCGGCCGAGACATACTCCGCAAAATGCGCAGGCATCGTTCGCCGGTCCTGACTGACAAGAACGCGCCCAGTTTCAGCAGACAGCCGTAAGACATCGGGGTCTTTCAGACCGGAAATTCCGGCGTCGGCCGCCGTGCGGATGTCGATGTCCTGCGCTCGGCGCTTCAGGCCTCGGACAATGCGGCCGTCGAGGTCCGCATCAGCCTGGAATCTGATTCTCATGGCGCGCTCGCCGCAGCTTGGCAATCAGTTCCGCGTTCACGCTACGTGAATGCGCATGTTGAGACTCGGACACCCGCTCACCTTCGGCAAGGTAGCCGTCGATCTCCTCCTGATTGGCCAAATAATATGCCAGCGCGCCATGCACTTCTTCGAGGGTCAATGCCGGATAACTCTCTACCATGCTTTCGACGGACATCCCTTCGCGGAAGAGATAAACCAGCGAATCCAGGGAAACACGGGTGTCTCCCACTCGATAAACGTCCTCTATCTTCTTCACGTATTCCTTATGCATCGGCTCACTCCAAATTCGTTCAGCGGCCCCCGGCTACGATGGTGGTTGTTTCAGCCGGCCCTTCTGGAAACTCTCCCACATATTACATCACACCAAAAGCCGATTGACGGTCGAGTAGTGTCTCAGTTTGAAGCGCGTTTATTTTGAGCGAGCAACGTACTGCCACTTCTGCGATGCCATTGGAGGTATCGGTTGCGGCTGTCGGTAAGACCATCCAACGTCAGGGGACGGTTGAGGCCGAGTATTTCTCGCGCTTTCGCGTCGACGCCGCTCGCAAGGAGGACTCGCGTGAGTTATCAGAAAGGATCAATAGAAAAGAAGGGAATCGGGAAGTATTTGCTGCGATACCGCGTTCGCGATAGGCGTCACCCGCGCGGCTGGCGGAAAGTGGCCGAATTAATGGAGGCTACAACCGACAAAGCTGCGGAGAAAGAACGGGATCGGCGGATGCGGCAGGTCAATGCGGAGAATGAAACCGTCACCGTCGATAAGCAGGCAGCCAATGACGCACCGATCGCAGCACAAGTCCGATTCCGATTTCCCGTTTTGTAAGTTTGATGGAAGTCCATGCGATCCCAATTTCGTGCGTGATTCCGTGCTCTATCCCGCAATGGATCGAGCCGAAATCGAGCGCGGACCGCGGACGCATGGATTCCACATCTTCCGGCATTCGCCAGGCAGCATCATTCACAGAAAAACCGGAAGCATGAAGCTGGCTCAAATTCAGTTAGGGCATGCGGACATGGGAACGACTGCGAACATTTACGTCCACACAGACGACGAGCAACTGCGATTTGCGGCGGAAGTGTTGGCGGAAGCGATCAGCCCAAGTTTTTTGCCTACCAGATTGCCCACCAAACGCTGGTGGGCCGTCCACCAAGGGTCAGGAGGCGTGATGAGTTCTTCTAACGCAATGAAAAAGGGCCGCTGCAAGCGGCCCCAATTGCGGGGGAAGGATTTGAACCTCCGACCTTGGGGTTATGAGACTTAGTTAACTTTGCCGGCTCTTGCGTTTTCAATCATTTCAGGTCGTATGTTGACGTATTTTACCGATGTTTCCCGAAGTTTTGGGCCCATTTTGGGCCCATGCCCATCGAGTTCAGGACCGGTTTGCAGTCGTCAAAGGTTTAGAGATGCATTTGCCGATGTCGGGCTCAGAACCTGATCCATTGCTTGAGTCTTCGAGCCGACAGTTCCAGTGTTTAGTCAGTCAGGACTGTTTTGCGCTCCAAATAAATTCGCGTAGCGACATGCTATGTCCGGTAGCGGAAGACATTCCTATATAGAATCAAAATCAAAATCAATAAAGCCCATGAAATTCGCCATTTTCAGTAATTCGCCACCCACACGTTAAGGACGCAAAAGATGCGAGTTCGATGAGTCGGCTAGAGAACTGCTTTTCCGGCGCCGGGATAGTCCGTGCTGAACGCAATGTCTTTGACGGCCTTGAACTCAGAGACGATCATGTCGAGTTTTGCGCCGATCCGGCGATATGCGTCACTCCCCAGAATGAGCCGGTGCATCGGCAGGTCTGAGTTCACGACCTGGTAAATCGCTTTCGCGGCGCGAATGGGGTCTCCTGGGAATTGATCGGAAGACAGTGTATCCACCATTTTGCGGAAAGTGCCAGAAGTGGCTTCGTACGCATCGATCACCGACCCAGAGAATTTCGTGCGTTGTTCAATGCCAGTTCTGAAGGAGCCCGGCTCGACCAGGAAGGCGCGTAACCCTAACGGCTCAATCTCCTGCCACAGCGACTCCGTCAAACCCTCCAGGGCAAATTTGCTGGCGGAGTAGTAACCGTTCACTGGCAGACTCGCGATTCCATCCATCGAAGAAATATTAATGATGGTTCCTTGGCGGCGCAGACGCATCCCTGGCAGTACGCCGCGGAGGAGCGCCACTGCTGCGAAGAAATTGACCTCGAATAGCTCTCGGTAATCTCTTTCTTCCTGCTCTTCAATTGCGCCGAGAAAGTCGATGCCTGCATTGTTCACCAGGACGTCGATGCCGTCAAAGCGGCCCTCTGCCTGCACAATTGCCGCTGCTCGATCTTCGTGCCTGGTCACGTCCAGCGTGAGGGCCAATCCGGTGTCAGGGTAATGTGCGACAAGCTCGCTCATCGGACGGAGGTTTCGTGCGCCCAACACAGCGCAGTCACCCTGTTCCAATACGTACTGGGCAAGAGCAAAACCGAGGCCACTGGATGCTCCCGTTATGAGCCATGTCTTCGAATTGACGGGCACCTTTCCGTCTGTTTGCACACCGCACCTCCATTTTGAACCGATCGTCGATCAGAATCGTATGTTTGGCAGGGATACCGAAGCATCCACATCCGTCGAGAGACTTACTTCACGCCAATCTTCCGCCTCACGGTTGCGAGTTGCCTCGGCTTCCTGCGCGTTTCGAACGGCGTCGCTCCCCAGCAAGAGATGGAAAGGCAGATGTTCGCTCGACGCCAGACGAAGGATCACCTGAGCCACTTTGGTGGGAGAGCTCACTTCATTTCCCCAGTACGTTTTCAGTGCAGAGACCGATGTCCCGACGGACGCCTCGTAATCCGCAAGCAATTCCGGTGTGTTTTGATTCGCCCGGCTCCCCCAGTTGGTCCGCATTCCGCCGGGTTCCAGGGCGCATACCTTAACACCAAAAGGAGCTACCTCCTTGGCAAGCGATTCGGTGAATCCGCCAACAGCCCATTTGGCGGCGTGATAAGGCGTACTGCCGGGCCGGGTGACACGGCCGCCAACCGACGAAATTTGCAGAATACAGCCGCTTTTTTGCTTTCGCATGATCGGTATGACGGCGCGAGTGACGTTGACCACGCCATAAAAGTTCGTATCGATGACCGCCTTGAACCGTTCAGAGGCCATCTGTTCAAACGGTGCAATATCGCCGTAGCCCGCGTTGTTGACGACAACATCCAGACTCCCGAAGGCTTCTACTGCCTTCTCCACTGCTATCTCACACCCTTTTTCGTCGGTAACGTCCAATGCGATGGTGCGCACACGATCGCCGTACTTCTCTAGAAGATCGGCAAGGCGTTTTGGCTCGCGCGCTGTTGCGACGAGGGAATCACCGGACGCGAGCACGGCCTCCGATATACTGCGGCCCAGGCCACTTGCGCTGCCGGTCACGAACCAGTGTTTTGGCATGAAAACGCTCCTCGTAATCCATCAGGAATGTATCTTGGAATCTACGACGATTACACTCATAGTTCTAGACCATTGAGAATTACCGCGTCCAAGAGATCTTTTTGATCAAAACCGATGCTTTCTAGTTATGAATCGAGCGAGGCGGAACGTCCATGGCTGAAGTTCAACTCTTGGAAAAGGTTTCTACTTCCGCCATCGATTGAACGGCGCCCACAAAGTCCGCAAGTAATGGAGAAATGTTGTCCTTCCGCCAGACCAGCGAAAAAGGTATTGGTAGATCCAAATCAACGACGGGCCGCATCGCGACGCCTTTGGGACGTCGCCAGCGTGTCGCTCCACTAACGAAGGCAATTCCCAGCTTGCACGCCACATGGCTTAGAATCGTCGGTTCATTAATCGCCTCTTGAACGATCCGAGGATGTTTCAATCCGCCCCGAATGCATTGCTGCATCAACTGCCGGTAGAAGACAGGGTTTGTCCGCTTTGAAAACCACACGAAAGACGTACCTCGGAGATCGCGGAGGCGAAGCGGCGTGACTTTCAACAGGGAATGTCCGAGCGGTAAGGCTAACATCACGCTATGCAATGCGACCTGAACGTGTGCCAGATTGCGGTCTTTGATTAGTGGGCGATACACATAGCCTGCATCCAGTTTGCCCAATCGGACCGCTTCCACTTGATCGAGAGAACTCAAGGACCTCAGTTCCAATGTTGCGTCGGGGTGTCGCTGGCGAAATTGCCGGAATGACCTGGGAACGACGCCATGCCACGACAAGCTTTCTATGAATCCGACGCGCAGTGTTCCGGTTCGGTGGGCTACTTTCCCAGCACGCATGATCGCTTCATTCACATCTCGCAGGATGCCTCGCGCGTCTTCGAG
>Ga0137361_10002717_pt1 | contig 11333 bp, 11 predicted proteins | sample Mad1_80_16metaG_FD_104923 | JGI IMG/M metagenome (GOLD analysis project Ga0137361, IMG submission 104923) | Vadose zone soil microbial communities from Angelo Coast Range Reserve, California, USA - Mad1_80_16 metaG | ecosystem: Environmental > Terrestrial > Soil > Vadose zone | place: USA... | reverse complement strand
GTGGTCTCGACGATGATTGCGTCGAATTTGCCTTTGCGCCGCATCAGGCCTTGGATGATACGGATGAGATCGCCGCGCACCGTGCAGCAGATGCAGCCGTTGTTCATCTCGAAGATTTCCTCATCGGCCCCCACGATCAGCTCATTGTCGATGCCGATCTCGCCGAACTCATTGACGATGACCGCGTATTTCTGCCCATGCGACTCCGACAAAATGCGGTTGAGCAGCGTCGTCTTGCCGGCCCCGAGATAACCGGTCAGGACCGTGACGGGGACTTTGTCGGAGGGGATCGGGTCGGCCATGCAAGTCTCCAAAGTTCGGCCCCTGATATAGAGATTTTTCGTGCGACACAAAATCGCCGCCTCGCGAGCTTCGACGCAGATCAGCGAGGAATGCGATGATTGCAGCTCTGCTCGCCCGTTTATGACGAGCTTTGGATTGCCGGGTCAAGCCGGCATGACCGCGATAGTGTGCTTCGTGTCGACGGGACGCGGCATAACCGGCGCAGGATGACAACGCCCCCCTTGCGTTGTGGGCGGGGCGCTTGGGTCCGCGGCGTTGAATTATTGGACGAAGGATTAGCTTGCCGACGACGCCATGTCAGGGCGGACCGGGCCGAACGCGCAGCCCGTCAATAAAAACATCGACCAGCCGCAGGACACTCGTCTGCCATCCTGGTTGATCTTGCATGTAGCACATGCCTACCAGAGCACGAAGGAGATCTTCGGGGCTGATGTCATCGCGGATTTCTCCTGCCGCGATGGCTCGGTCCAAGAGCCCGCCGACCGCCTTCGTCAGTTGATCGAACGAAAACGAGTAAAGTTCTGAGTTTTTGTAGGCCGCGAGAGCGAGCGCCGCCGACATGCCTTTTTTGGTGGCGACAAACTCCACGTTGGAGCGCATCCAATGGCGAAGTGCGTCGACGGGCTTCGCCTCATCTTTCAGTTGCTGGGCCAGATCGGCAAGTTGTTGCACCTCGCGGCGGTACACCGCCTCGAACAGGCTCTCGCGGGTTGGGAAATGCCTGTAGAGCGTGCCGATACCGACGCCGGCGGTTCGCGCGACAGCTTCGAGGCTTGCTTCAGGTCCGCCGGCACTGAATATGACTTTTGCCGCCTCAAGAACGCGTTCGCGATTGCGAATGGCGTCGGCCCGCGGCTTTCGTGACGTTTCGGCCGACTGCTTCATGCTTGACCGCCCGAGCTCTGCCCTCTTGAAAAACGGAGGCATCCTCCGTATATCGCTGCTGCGCTGCATTGATGCATCGTACTTGCGTCAAGAAAACCAGGGCACACGCGTTCTAAAGAAACATCAAGTCTTCCTTAGCCAGAGTCTCAGCGATCTTACCGTTTCTGCCGAGCCGCGGAAGCGACAAGTAGAACTGTCTTCGGTCAACCGTTTGCCTGATCATCGCCTGTGGGAGCCACCGTATGCCAGTCTCGACGACCCTGAAGGTGAACGGCGTGACGAGAACCATCCATTTCGATGACCCGCGCGTCACGCTTCTCGATCTTCTACGCGAACACCTGGAATTGACGGGAACGAAGAAAGGCTGCGACCGCGGCCAATGCGGCGCCTGCACGGTCATCGTCGATGGACGACGGATCAATTCATGCCTGGCGCTGGCGATCAGTCACGACGGCGCCGACGTCCTGACAATCGAAGGTGTAGCGCATGGCAATCGACTACACCCGGTGCAAGAGGCCTTTCTGGCCCACGATGGTTTGCAGTGCGGGTTCTGTACGCCCGGCCAGATCATGAGCGCCATCGGTCTGCTTGCCGAGGGTGACGCCGGCCACGACCCCGAGCGCGTGCGCGAGGGCATGAGCGGAAATCTCTGCCGGTGCGGCGCCTATCAGGGAATCACGCAAGCAGTGCTGGAAGCACAAAAGGCCCTTGGTGCCGCGAGCCGAAAGGAAGTCGCATGAAGACGTTCGACTATGTCAGGCCGACAACGATCCGCGAGGCCGTCGCCGCCGCCTCGGAACCGGGCGCCGCTTATCTCGCTGCAGGGACCAACCTTCTGGACCTGATGAAAGGCGGCATCACTCGCCCAAGTCGACTCGTCGACATCAGCCATCTTCCCGACCTTGACCGCATCGAGGACCTTCCCGACGGCGGGGTGCGGATCGGCGCGCTTGTCCGCAATGCGGATCTCGCCCGCAATCGCAGCTTCGCCCGACGGTTTCCGGCGGTCGCGGAGGCGCTCTTGTCCGGAGCGTCCGCGCAGCTGAGGAACGCCGCCACGGTCGGCGGCAACATCCTGCAACGCACGCGCTGCGCCTATTTCTACGACACCGCAACTAGCTGCAATAAACGCGATCCCGGCTCAGGCTGCGACGCCCGCGGCGGCGACAACAGGCTCCACGCCGTAATGGGTTGGAGCGAGAGCTGCATTGCGACACACCCGTCTGATTTCTGTGTGCCTCTGGTCGCGCTCGACGCCGTTATCGAGGTCGAAGGCCGGATGGGGAGGCGTGAGATCCCGATCGAGACGTTTCACCGGTTGCCCGGCGACGCGCCCGACCGCGAGAACCTGCTTGAGACCGGCGAGATGATCGTGGCGGTGCGTTTGCCGACGCAGGCGGCTCAGTTCGCGACCCATGCGCGTTACCTGAAGGTGCGCGAACGCACCTCCTATGCATTCGCGGTTGTCTCGGCGGCGGCGGCGCTGCGCATCGAGAACGCTACGATTGCGGACGCGCGCCTCGCGCTTGGCGGAGTGGCCATGAAGCCGTGGCGAGCCCGTGAGGCAGAACGGCTCCTGGCCGGCAAGCGCGCCGATCCTTCGATCTTTCGTCGCGCCGCCGAGCAAGCGCTCGTAGACGCAAGGCCGTCCGGCGGGAACGACTTCAAGGTGGAGCTCGCGCGGCGGATCGCCGTGCGCGCCCTCACGCTGGCTGCGGACGGTACGCCTGAGCAGTCGCCTGCCCTGCCGGCATCCCTTTTCGCCGCCAATAACAGAGTCGTCATCCATGCCTGAGATCGCACTCACCCAAGCACCTGCTCACGTCCGGCACGGCTCGAACAGTGGTCAGCCCCTGACACGCCGGGATGGACTCCTTAAAGTTACGGGCGCCGCGCGGTACGCCGCCGACCACCATCCGCCCGGGATGCTCTACGCCGTTCTCGCCGTCAGCAGCATCGCGCGCGGCCGCGTCGCTTTTCTCGACGTTGAGGCCGCAAAAGCGCTCCCGGGCGTCATTGAAGTCATGACGCCGGCCAACAGGCCGGCGCTCGCCCAGGATCCGGACGAAAAAACCAACCCCTTCATGTTTCGGCTCGATCTTTTGCAAAGCGACCGGGTCCGCTACGCCAATCAGCCGATTGCCGTCGTTATCGCGGAAACGCTGGAAGCCGCAACGGAAGGCGCCGCGCTGCTGTCGCCGCGCTACGAGACCGATCCGGCGCGCGTCGGGCTGGACTCGGCCGAGAGTTTCGTGCCGCCGGCCGTCGGCATCGGAAATCCGGCACAGGCTCATCGAGGCGATGTGGAAGCCGGGATCGCCGGAGCGTCGAAACGAATCGAGGCCACCTATGAAACCGCATCCCAGTATCACAATCCGATGGAGCCGCATGCGATCGTGGCGGCATGGGATGGCGATACGCTTTCAATCGACACGCCGAGCCAGGGTCTCGCCATGGCACAGGGGCGCCTCGCAGGACTGTTCGGGATTGCGCCCGAGAGGATCCACATCCGCAGTCCGTTCCTGGGCGGCGGCTTCGGCTGCAAAGGCTTGATCTCCGGACCACAGGTTCTTGGCGTCATGGCGGCCCGTATGGTGGGAAGGCCGGTCAAGCTGGTCCTTCGCCGGGAGCAGATGTTTGGCCCGGTCGGACACCGGTCTCCAACGCGGCAGACCTTGCGTCTGGCGACCGACGATGGCGGCAAGCTGACGGCGCTTGATCATCACACCAGGACGACGACGAGCACCTTCGACGACTTCTTCGAGCCTGCGAGCGACATTTCGCATACGCTTTATGCGAGCGCGGCCATCGCGACGTCCCATGAAGCCGTACGCGTAGACACCGGAACGCCGCTTTTCATGCGCGCCCCCGGAGAGGCAACAGGCTCGATCGCGCTCGAAAGCGCGATCGACGAAATGGCTCACGCTTGCGGAATGGATCCGTTGGCCTTTCGGCTCAAGAATTACGCGCAAGTCGAGCCGATGTCCGGCAAGCCATTCTCCTCGAAGGCGTTGCACGAATGTTACACGCAAGGCGCCGAGCGTTTCGGCTGGCAACGCCGCCCGCTCGCACCCCGGCAGATGCGTGACCGCGATGGATTACTGGTCGGCTGGGGCTTGGGTACGGCAACGTTTCCGGCGCTCATGTTCGAGGGCCACGCCAAGGCGGTGCTGCGTCAGGACGGCAGCGGCGTCATGGAGATCGGGGCCCACGACATGGGTCAGGGCGCCTGGACCGCGCTGGCTCAGATCGCGGCGGATGGCCTCGGCCTTAACATTGACCAGGTCGAGTTCAGAGCCGGGACCTCCGACCTTCCTGACGCGGGAATCGCGGGAGGCTCGGCCCACACCGCGACCGCCGGCATGGCGATCCACAACGCCGGTGCCGACGTGATCGCCCGGATTGCCGATCTGGCGACCAACGATGATCGTTCGCCGCTCTTCGGCGCCGGAAATGCCGGCGTTATCGCCCGCGGCGGCCGCTTGTTCCGCCGCGACGACGAGAACCGCAGCGACGACGAGAACCGCAGCGAGAGTTACTCCGAGATCCTCCGTCGCGCCGGGCTCGCGCAAATCGAGGGTCAGGGCAGAAGCGCTGCCAATCCGGCCGCACAATCAACTTACGCGATGTTCGCCCATGGGGCCGTGTTCGCCGAGGTCAAGGTCGATCCCGATCTCGGACAGATGCGCGTCACCCGCGTGGTCGGCGCATTCGCTGCGGGACGGATCATCAACCCGCGCATGGTTCGCAGCCAGCTCTATGGCGGAATGATTTGGGGCGTCTCGTTCGCATTGCATGAGCGTGCCGTCATGGATCCGCGGTCCGGCCGCCCGACGAACCCCAATTTGGGCGAGTACCACATTCCGGTGAACGCCGACGTGCCCTTGCTCGAAGCGATCCTGGTCGAGGAACATGATCCGCACGTGAACGCACTCGGCATCAAGGGCGTGGGTGAAATCGGGATCACCGGCACGGCGGGTGCGGTCGCGAATGCCGTCTGGCACGCAACCGGAGTTCGCGTGCGCAAATTCCCGATCACGCTTGATCGTTTGATCGGGCTTGCGTCGTAGTCAAAAGGTGGCGATGAAGCCGGAGAGCCATGCGGCACGCCGCGTGGCTCCGTCATTGATCCAACCCAAGCCGTTGCGCGGCAGCAGCAATCCGCTCTCGCTCAGGCGCGTTATCGGCAAACACCTCGAGGCCACGGGCGAGCGCCCGCTTGGCAAGTTCGCTTTCGCCAAGGACCATGCGCGATCGGATCAGCTTAATCCATCCGTCGGCAATTTCTTTGTGGCATGCTAAACACAGCCGCGTTTACGACTTCGTGAAAACGGCTCATGGCAGTTGCTGCAGTCCTTTTCAAGCTTGGCATGTAATGCCGGCAGAGGTCTTCATTCAGACCGGCAGCCGCACCATGATGAGCTACCTTTTCAAGCCCGTCAGCGATCAGCTGCACCGCATGTTCCGCGAACGCTGAACGCTCATGAGCAGGCCCTGGCGGCGAACGGCAAATCCGACATAGCAGCGCTGGCCACCATAGATCGCGGCACTTCGAGACCACACACCAAGCGTGACGCCGTCACGGCGCCGTGGGCAGTGGCGGATTTTTGCCGGCGCGTTCGTCGGCGAGCCATGCCTTCCACGCGGCCGTATGATACGGCCACTTCGCCATCTCGATGCACCAGGCCGGCGGCGCGGCCGACAGGAAAAAGGACGCCTCCCGTTGTGCAGCGGTCAGGCAGCGCGGGGCAACCATTTTGGCGGCCGATGCCAATTCCTGGCGGTCGGCAAACACCTCCCACAGCCGCGCGGCCCCGTCGCTGGAAGCGGTCACGACGCGCTTGTCGTCGGGGCCGAACGCCGCACTCAATACTCTCTCCGGATGGCGCATGACGGCGATCGAACTGTGGGAATCGATATCCCACAGCCGCGCGGTGTTGTCCCAGGATGCGGTGACGATGCGCCTGCCATCGGAGCTGAACGCGACGCTGCTCACAATGTCCGTATGACCGATGAGCGGTGGACCAATTTGCTCGCCGGTGTCAGCGTCCCACAGCCGCGCCGTCTTGTCCGCGGAGACGGTGACAACGCGTTTGCCGTCGGGGCTGAACACCGCACCGCTCACATCATCCGTATGGCCTGCGAGGGTGTGGAGTGACTCGGCCGATGCTGCATCCCACAGCCGCGCCGTCTTGTCCTTCGATGCCGTGATGATGCGCCTGCCATCCGGGCTGAACGCCGCGCCAGTCACGCGATCGGTATGGCCGCCAAGCTCACCGATAGGGCGGCCGGTGTCGGTGTCCCAAACCAGTGCTGTCGGGTCGTCCGACGCGGTGACGACACGCCTGTCATCTGGGCTGAACGCCGCTCCGTTCACGCGATACGGGCGGCCTGCATATAGGGCGCGGATCTCCCGGCCGGTCTCCGCGTCCCACAACCGCGCGGTCGCGTCGCTCGATGCGGTCACGATACGCTTGCCGTCGTGGCTGAACGCCGCGCTTGACACGAAACCATCATGACCCATGAGCAAGCCAATTTGACGGCCGCCTGCGGCGTCCCACAGCCGCGCCGTCTCGTCACCTGATGCGGTGACGATGCTCCTTCCGTCGGGGCTGAACGCCGCATTGCTGACGACACCCGCATGGCCGAGGAGCGGCGCGCCCATTTGGGTGTCCGCCGCGGCGTTCCACAGTCGCGCTGTCCCGTCCGCCGATGCGGTGACGACGTGCTGGCCGTCAGGACTGAACATCGCGCTGTTCACAATGCCCGCATGGCCGACAAGCGGCGCGCCGATTTGGCGGCGCGAGGCGACGTCCCAGAAACGAGCCGTACCGTCCACGGTCGCCGTGATAATGCGCGTGTCGTCGGGGCTGAACGCCGCGCCCGTGATGCGATCCTCGCCATTGAACGGCGTGCCCGTTTGCCGCCCGGTCCCGGCGTCCCATAGCCGTGCGGTCTTGTCCCAGGACGCCGTGAGAATGTGCTTGCCGTCGGCGCTGAACGAGGCGCTGGTCACGCGATCCGTATGGCCGATGAGCGGCTCGCCGAGCGGCTCGCCGGTCGCGGCGTCCCACAGCCGCGCGGTCTTGTCGGTTGATGCGGTGACGATGCGCTTACCGTCGGGGCTGAATGCCGCGGTCCGCACGTTGCCCAGCGCGCGCCCGGACAGTAGGCCGACCGACTGGCCGGTGGCGGCGTCCCACAATCGCACCGTCTCGTCTCTGGAGGCGGTGACGATGCGCGTGCTGTCGGAACTGAACGCCGCGCTATTCACAACGTCCGTGTGACCGGTGAGTGTTACGATCTGGCGGCCGCTCGCAGCGTCCCACAGCCGCGCGGTCCTGTCGGCCGAGGTCGTGACGATGCGCGAGCCATCTGGACTGAATGCCGCCCCCGTCACTCGATCGGCATGACCAGTGAGCGGCACGCCGATCGGCTTGCCGGTCTCGGTATGCCAAAGACGGACGGTCTTGTCCGTGGATGCGGTGACGACGAGCTCACCGTCGGGGCTGAACGCCGCGCCGTTCACGGCATACTCGTGTCCGACCAGAATGTGCCGCTCGCGTAACGCCCGCCACGCGCCATCGAGCTGCAATTCCGACTCCGGCGCGTAGACTCGATCAATGCCGTTCATGCGCCCGTCGACGGCGACCGTCAATTGCTCGCTGACCCGGGGGTTGCTGCCCACCCCACCCTGCAAGCTCTCCAGCGCCAGAAGCAGCGCGGTTCCGACATCGCCTCGCAGCTGATGTTGGTGGGCGAGATCAGCCAAGAATCGCGACACGTTCCGTCGCATACGCGCGAATTCTGCCGCGGCGAGAGCTGGCTCCGTGAACCGCTGTGGCAAAGTCAATTCACCGGTATTCACCTCTCTTCGTGCCAGCGACTCGGCACGATCCGCCTTTCCCCATTGCACCCAGGCAACGCCGCCAATCATCGCCATGAGCACGGCTCCGGCGCCGAGGACGGTGATGAGCTTCCGTCGTTTCATTTCGATCACCTCGCCGGCGCACAACACGAAAGCATCTGGGATCGTCGACCCGATTGACTTGGCGGTCATCATATTAGCAGTGCAAATTTGACTGGAAAACGCTTCGGGACGGCGTTTTGCAGCGCATCACGGCGCCCACATTGGTGGCCTATATCTCCGCGCGCAAGGTGCCGCCGGTGTTGGTGAACTGATCGGAGCTGGCACCATCATCGGTCAATGAACCTCGGAGCCGCCCTATCACCCATGGTGGCCGGAACACCCGGCCGACTGCAGTGTTGAGCCTAGCGGGGACACCGAACAGAGGATGTCATGCGCCATCTTTGCGTAGCGATTGCCGCCTCCGCAGCGCTGCTAGCATCTCCTCATCGCACCGGCGCCCAGGGCATGGCCGCACCGCCACCTGGTTATGAGTCGCCGCCGTATGCTTATGGCTCACCGCCCGGCTACGGCCTACCTCCGAGCTACGGTCCGCCATCGCCGGGTTATGGGCCGCCGCCGTACGCTTATCGGTCGCCACCCGGGTACGGCCCACCTCCGAGCTACGGTCCGCCATCGCCGGGCTATGGGCCGCCGCCGCACGCTTATGGGTCGCCACCCGGCTACGGTCCACCTCCCAGCTACGGTCGACCACCACCCGGCTATGAGCTCCCACCGTACGCCTATGGACCGGCACCCGGCTATCGCCCACCTCCCCAATACCGTCCACCCGCTGAGTACGATCGGCCACCGCGCGCCTATGAGCCGCCGCTGAACGCAGTTCCGCGTACGCTGCCGCGCCCGGACGCCGGGCGTGTGATCTAACTGGGATGCTGGCGGGCCTCGAGTCGGAGGTCTTTGCCACAGTTTGACCGGGCCATGCGCTCGCTTGGGCTGAGAGCCGGTTGACGACGCCGGGTCGGGCGCCTGGCGGCTGGCCCGGTGCGGAACGCGGCGTGCGCGTTGCCGAGCCGGGCGTTGTGCCGAACTTCGTGCTTCAACAGAATGCCAATTTCCGCGCGGTTTGGACCGCGTGGTACGAACTCCTGAAGCGAAAGGAGGCTATGGACGAACTCGGGCGCCGGCAGCCCGGTCGCGGGAGGAGTTCTGCGCCGTCGCCGTGATGGTGGCGCTGCTTGGCATCCTGGCTGGCATTTCCTGGCGCCAAGCTCATCGCAGCGTCACCGCCTGCACGGCGCTACACCAGATCGTCGGCTGGTTCGTCGGTAGGTTCGTCGAACAGCTCGTGATGAGTCTCGCTTGATGCTTTCTGATGATTTGCCAGCGTTAGCCAGCCATACCCCATCCCCATCAGGATGGTCCGTACCTCCGCGTGGGTCTCGGATTCTGCAAGACGAAAACAGCCATCTGCCTCTCGCGTGAAGTCCACTTGCTCCGCCACTGCACCCCCCATCGGCAACCTCGGAACGCGTATGGAACGGGAAGATTGTTGGTTGTCGGCAAAGGCGAAATTATGTTGGTAAATAGAATCCTAATGGCGACATCGTGGCTCCTGACGCCGCCTGACCGCTACGCCAAGGCTGAGCCTGAATCCATAAGCCCCACAAGCAATACCGCCAAGCTGTGCTGCAGAATTGAGGTCTGTGGAAAACCCGCAGACAGGTCCGAGGCCGGCCGGTAATGACCGCACGGCCTCAAATTTTATTCCGATCCATGACCATCGCGTCCGCCCAGAGCCAGCAGGCCGACACGAACTTGCCATGGATTTTCCAGATTTAACCGAAAGCGAGCGTGACTGCGCCTAATCAGCGCCACAGGGATGGCACGTAGCTCCGCGGCTCGGCGTTTTGAGGAAACGTTTACGCCTCCGCGGCTATGACGGGGGCGAAAATGGCGGGCCGATGTCAGAGTGGCGTGACGAGATCAACCGGAAGGCCCTGGCGCGACTCACCCTTGCGCTCCCTGCGATTTTTCCGCGACCTGCGCTCATCCACGCTCTGGGCCGGCGTTTCACGCCGCCGATGCCGCGGCTCGCGATCGATTCCTATTGGCGGGCCCATCCGGTGCGGGCCGACCGCCTCGCCCGCGCGCTGGCGAGGAAGAGCGGCGCGCCGCCTGGATGGACATGGCGGCTCGCCAATGAAAAACGGGCTCGGATGAAACGGCGTAGCCGCAACGCCGACGATAGCGAACCGGATTGGCTGTCGGTAAGTTTCCGGATTCCTCCCGCACCCTACCGCGAGCGGGGCTTCGCGCGCGGCGCGGGCTTCTGTTGCATCTGCGGTCAACCGGTCTACCGGTTCGGTTGGCACGTCGACCTGTGGGATCGCGGCGCGAACCGCAACGCCATGTGGCACGCCGCCTGCGTGATTGCCTGGGATTTTTGGACGGCGCCGAGCGACTATGCGCGTGTCCTCAAGCGGTTGCAGCAGCGGCGCTGCGCTGAGACCGGCCGACGCCTGTGGAAGACCGCAGAGGTCGATCATCGCGTTCCGCTGTTCCGCGTATGGCGCGAGCATCGCGCCACGCCATGGCCGTCATTGCTCGGCTTCTGGGGCCTGCCGAATCTGCAAGTCATCAATCGAGAGGCCCACGCGGGAAAATGCGCCGAGGAGGCGCAGTTTCGCCGCGTGATCGCGGACGGCTTATAGCCCGGATGAAGTGGCGGCGCGCCGTGCGCGCCGTAGCGTAATCCGGGGCCGGCAGTGCCGTCCGCGAGGGCGTCCCCGCATTGCGCGCCGCCAAGCCGGCGCTTCATACGGGCTACAAGGCTCTAATTCGTTCCCCGCCCATTCATCCCATAAGTCTTGGCGAAGCTGTTGCGCGCGTTGGTCACGGTGAACGTGCCGTCCTGCTGCGCTGACACTTTGATCCAATAGGCCGGTCCGTTGTGGGCGGGTGGCGGCGGCGTGTTGGGACCGGGCGGCGGCGCGGCGATCGGCTGGACCGGCATCGCGGTCAGCGGCTCGTCAATGCCGTTGGCGATGAACATTCCCGGCACCGTATACTCCTGCCCGCTGAGCTGGGAGAAATGGATCTGCCAGACATCCTCGATGCCCGGCGATGAAAACAGCGTCTTCATCGATTCCGGGAGAGCGCCCTTGCGGGTGCCGTTGTTCACGATGGCAACGCGCGGACGGATGCCATGCACCAGCACGGGCGAATTCGAAACGCCGAGCCCGTGATGCGAGACCACGAACAGGTCGATCGTTCCGAC